>ERZ1108166.29-NODE-29-length-185491-cov-9.728888_pt1 | contig 185491 bp, 178 predicted proteins | sample MGYA00403702_ERZ1108166 | MGnify/ENA primary metagenome ERZ1108166 (study PRJEB35170, sample SAMEA104062401) | human gut metagenome | biome: human gut; feature: human-associated habitat; material: faeces | place: Denmark | collected 2012-05-01 ...
CCGCACCGCTTTTTAAAATTATTTAATTTTGCTATCATGCAGAGAGAGCCGTACGATGAGGTTGGCAACCTGTTCTGCGGGCATTTCGCAATCGGTTTTGACCCATTCGCGCAGAACCGCCGCGATGCCGTTAACATAGTAGGCAGCATAAAAAGGTCGTTCTTCTTTTGGGACCGCAAAGCGCTTCATGATCGGCTCGAATACATGGCGGTACATTTTTTTGACCGTACTGCCTGCATTCAGCGCGTACGGCTGGCGGAATGCCGCGCGCATCACGTGTTTGTTTTCGAAAACAAAATTTAAATAGGGGAGAAGATAATCGTTTGTCAGAAAAATCAGTTCGGAAAGCGGGCTTTCATCGATTTTTGATATGATCTCGGGAGTTTGCCCTTCGAAATACGAAAGAAATGTTTGATTCAGACGCTCTAAACTTTCGGCAAGCAGGTCATCCATCTTTTCGTAATGCAAATAAAACGTAGAACGATTCACGCCCGCCTTTTTGCAGACCTCTTTTACGGTGATATACTCGTAGTCTTTGTGTTCAAGAAGGCGCATCAATGCTTCGTCCATCAGATTTGCGGTATTGAAATATTTGCTCTCCGCCTTGTTCATACCTTCTCCTTTGACGAGCACGTCAGTCTTCGCTGATTTCTTTTGCCAGTGCGATTACGTCGGCTGCGTATTTTTGTTTTCCTTTTTCCAATATTTTTTTGTACAGCGGATAATTTACGGAAGCCCCTGCAATGCCGACTAAGCCGAGTACGATGCCGAACGCCGTCATCGCGACCGAGCCGCTTCCGATGACCTGCATCGAAAGGCACATGCCGATGCCCAAAATTAGTGCCGAAACGATGCCGAAAGTATAGGTAAATATTTTTGAGGGGCGCTTCGCCTTGGCGTCCAGTTTTTTCAGCGACAGTACCTTAGAAGTTGCCTTCGCCGCATACTCGTTTGCGATGGATTCCGCATAAATTTTGTCTGTGTTCAAGATTTTTACCTCCTTTTGATTACGGTAACATTGTAACACGTCGTTGCCTGATTTTGAACGACAAAGAAGGGATAATGTGTTGATTTAAGGGCAATTATATAAAAATTACGATATAAAAACTTGGAATGCAATTTGATACGATAAAAAATCAAGGTGACGAATTTGTTAACAGCATCAGTAAAAAGGATAAATCGGATAATCACGATGACAAGTTAATGCGCGATAATGTGAAATATTGTCATCACATTGGAAAATGAAAAGAACCTAAGCCGAGATCCGACTTAGGTTCTTGTTGGCGCAGAGAGAGGGATTTGAACCCTCTTCCATATGCCAAAAAAACCCTAAAAAAACACCATTTTTATACGATATTCAAGCAATTTTCGGGGTATTTTAAACCTTTGCCCCCAAATTGCCCCCAATTTTTTTCACTCAAAAGTCTTTCCTATTCATTCTTTTTCAATGCAAAAGAGCCGATTTATTCGGTTCTTTTTTTATCTTGACATTACAATGTCAAACCAAATCGACCAACCAAGGCTTAGGTTTGACACAACGCCAACTGTACGACCTACCGCCGATTGTATTCTTGTAATGACACTCTAAATTTGCGGGGCGTACCTTAAACCAACAAGTGGTTTTGCGCAATGCAGGTTCAAAGTCCTTAACTGCGATATAGTTTTTACAACCTTGATAAAACTGCGTTGTCATCGTAATCGTTCTATCTACGAGGCAATCGAAAAAGTCAGCAACTTTTACCTTATAATCGGTCACGATATCGACAAAACGTTTTTTCGGACGGTTACAATTCCTTGAACACCAATAACGCTTTTTAAAATCGTCACTAATTCCCAAAGACTTGCCGACATACTTCAACATATAACCCGAAACACCCTCGGTGTTTTCCACTTCGGTCACCGTGGTTATTCCATACTTCCAAGCATAGCAATTATAAATCTTTCTGCCGTTCTTATCATAATGACCGCTATCAATCAGTCTTAATTGCTCGGCTGTAATACCGCCTACAACAAGATGAAAATGGATACAGCCGTCTTTGTGCTCTTCCGCTACCGCTAAATACCGCATTTCGGGGAATTTTCTGCGGATTTCCTTGCGGAATTTCGTCCATTGCTTAATAACAGCCTCTTTATCCGTCCTATCTTGCTCGATATTATTGAAAGTGAGCGTCAAAAAATACTTCCAATTATTCGACATAAGTATTTCGCGCATGACCTTGCGAGCACGTGCGACGGAAGTATCTACACAACGTTTAATTTCGGGGGCTTTCTTTCTACGAATTATCTCACCTGTCGCAATGTCCGCAAGCCATGCGTACCCCGATTCGTCGTAAATAGTTTTAACGGTCTTTTCTCTTGCCTTGCGCCCGTGGTTTTCATAAAGCCGCAACATATCGTAATGCGGATAACTGTCAACTTGAAAACGATATAAATTTTCATAGTTCTGTGCTGTCGTATCTCCGAACCGAATCATTCCCAATCTCTCCAAAGTGATATTGACAATACATTGTCAAAAAGTGGTCATAAGTGTTGCATTCGTCAAGTAGTGCAACACGGCCCGCGCTACGCGCGGGCGAAAGGGCGCGGCCGCGCTAACCCGCTTGCGGCACTGCGCCCAAATTTTCGCCTCGCCGTCCTATTCTCGCTTGCTCTTGTTTTGCAAATCGTTTATGAAATAACTTTGCTGTTTATCCATTTCGTCAAGCGTCGCTTTTTCGGTAACATATTCCTGCAAATCGTTTATTCCTACGGGAGAACGCAAAGCCTTTTGCGTGAAAAAGTCGGAGAAACAATCGGTAGAAAAACGCTTGCTATAAACTTTCTTATTGCAAAGGTAGTATTTATTTTCGGAAATTTCGCCGTCTTGCGTTCCGCTTTCCAACTGTACGCGCAATATACAATAGCCGAAACAGTTATAAATACCCGTATAATAATGATTAACTTTCGCGGCTATGGTTTTCAAGAGGTACATAGGCAATGTATTGTCGGAACGTACATAGCGGTATTTATAATATAAGTTTACGAATTTGCCGAACAGCCAGCCGTAGAGCAATTCCCCGAGGCTGAAAAGGGGCATTGCAAGGCGCGTTTCGCCGCTGTCCTTGATATGGACGATTTCGCATAAGTCGCGTGCGTCTGCGCCCCAACTCTCGGGGCGCTGCTCATCGGCAATGACTTTCACGAACGGGAAATTATCCACGGTCGCAGAATGGCGAACCATTTTTAACCAATCGTTAAAACCGTCATTTTTTTGATTCGTATAATTCTCGTTTCTTTTCAATTCTTTTAATTCAAGCGCGTTTTTACGCTCTTTCCCGATTTCGGTAATAGGTATCACGCCGAACTCGAAACTGTCTTTATTCGGATTTTCTTCAAGCACTTTACGGCCGAGCCGTAAACTGTCGAAATCGAGGATATGCGAGTGGCGGGAATAACTGTCGATAAGGCGGCTGTCGCGCTTGAAGAAATCGGCGTTCCACATAGGAAAATTACCGAGATCTGATATGAGCGCGTCCGTGCGTATGGAATAATTGCTGATTAAAAGCGACGATTGAATGATATAAATAAAATATAACTGCGCGTAGGTTTCCGCGACTTCCCACACATTCGTGATTTTCAGTTTATCATCGTAATAAAAGCCGTTGCGTTCGTATTCGTAATCGAACAGGAGATTACCGTAATGTAGACCGTATTGCCGCCGCAAATGCCTGCGAATCGCTTTTGCGTATTTAGGACGGGCGTTTGCCGCATAAAAACAACCTGCTAAGTGCTTTATATGCTTTCGGCACGTTGCGAGATTATAGATCTGATGACAGTCCATTGCCCGCTTGATTTCGTTTTCGAGATTGCACCAAGGGAACGCGGGGAATTTCAAATCGTTTTCGAGTATCTTTTCGAAAGCCTTGTCGCGGAACATGGATTCTTGCGAGAGCGCCATGTCGGTGATTGCGGTCGTTTTCTTTTTTCCCATTGTACCACAAACCATGTAAACGATAGGGCGGGCGTTGATGAAACCGCGATTGCGTTGCTCGAAATGGTTTAAACGGTTATATGCTATTTTTTTGCGAAACCTGTCCAAAAAAATAAGCGCGATGATCGCCCACGCCCAAAGGGGAATGAATGTAAACGCCGCCGAAAGGTCGATGAACAATTTATATAATTGACGGTATAGATTGATGAAATCAAACGAAACGACAAAATACAGATAATAGGCGAAAAACTCCAACACGATTGTAAAGAGGTTGAAGTAAAACGCCCACAGGGCAAGCCAAATTTTCCAATAGATACTGTTTTCACGGATAAAGAGAAAAAAGCCCGTCAGCCACGATTTTACAGGACGATAGGTCACGTTCGAGATTCGCTTGAATATCCGCAGCGGGCGGCTGTCCTTGTCGTAGTCGTTGTTTTCCGTTTTAAGATACCGTTTGAATAAGAGATAAACGACGAGAATGAACGGAATCACGAGCAGGAGCACCTGACAGGCGATATACACGGCGTTACCGAGCCAATAGAGATAATGCAGGAAGTTATCGCCGCTCGCCCATAATTGCCAATATGCCGCCCAATTCGCCTTGAAACCGTCGAAGTTATCGGGGATAGGTACAGAGGGCGAAACGGAGGCGTTCGGGAACGGGAAAAAGGGGATTTGCGGCATATCGTTGACCGTGGGCGTTATGGTAGAGGGGATATCGAAAATTTCGCAAAAATAGTAAGCGACGGACAAGCCGAAATCCCGCCCGCCCTCGATAAGCCTACCGAGCGCGAGAGGGAACAATAAAAAGCACGCTATAAAGCCGAGCGTGATTGCTACCGCTATGTAATGGCGGTAATCGATTTGTTTTATACGTTCTCTTAACTTCATACTTGACACCCCGTAAAAACAAAATAACCGATTACCGCCGCTATCACTACGCCGAGCATGATTTTTAATAACAGTTTAAATGTTTTCGGCAGATGCAATTTTTTTGTGCGGAGGAATTCAAACAATCTGTAAATCCCTGTCATAAGACAACAAACAGCAACTGATATAAAAGCGGCTAAAACTATCAAAACAAACACTTTCATTTTCTAAGACCTTTTTTCCAACATGGCACGGACATATTTTTGTTCGTATTTCGTGATTATGCTCGATACGATACAACAAAGTATATCCAACGCCGAAAACACGATTGCGCAAATTATTAAAATTTTCATTATGTTATTCTTCTCCCAAATCACATGAATCAATTTCAAAATCGTGGGATACCAACCAATCTACCTGCGCCGAAGTTAGCGGAAAACGATAAAGATATATGTATCGCCTGGACAAGACTGCCGATGTTTTCACCCAACCCCAACAATCCAACAAAGTATCTTCATGCCAACCATTGTCCTCACATAGTTGATTATGCGCAAGAATATTTTCAGGATTGTACGGATAAAACCGCCCCTCTCTATCTAAATAACCATATCTATCATTCATTGCCGTCACCGTCCTTATAGTCGGGGAAAATATCGTTACTTAATTCATCATCGAGCCGTTGCTCTATCCACCATAAACGTTTATCAAATTCATTTTCACGCTTGCTCTTATATATCATTGAAAGGGCATTCGACATAAAATCTAAACCAAAAACTACTATCAATACAATTATTAAAAGTTCCATTTTAAACATCTTTTTGTTTCACTTGACTTTTTATCACAAATCGCTTATAATATATTGCGGAAAGGTTACGTTCGCCGCAAGGCTTGAACGGGCGTAAAAACGAATTAACTTTCGGTTCGCGACCTTTCTTTTTTTATGCTATTTTTTCTTTTCGTGCGTATCAATAATTTTACGCACTTTCTTTTTATCGTTTTCAGTAAACCTCCAGCCTTTTAAACGCTCGCCAAACGCACCTTTATTTTCTTTATCGGGCTTTGGACGAACATATGCAACGTTTGAATTATTCGGTTCGGGATTACGTTCAAGCCGTACATTCAAAACGCCGTTGGTTTTAGGAGAAGAAGTAATCCCTAAAACTTTATATTCACGACCTTGCTCATCATAAACGTATTGCGGATGACCTGTAAATTTCCCGTTATACGCTTTTCTAAAATGAGGTTGAAAACGTTTATTTTTAGCCGCCCCGGTCTTTTGGGGCGGCTTTTTCGTACCTTTATTTTTTGCCACTCTTTTTACCTCGTTTTTTTGTGTTCGTCGAATTTTCTTTGCTAACGGCTTTCTTTATTCCCTTGACGATTGCCGCAATCAGTTTAAAGGGCAAAAGGATTATCCATACAATCAACTTTGCTATGTAAGGAAGTATCGGCATAAGGATTACAAGCAATAAAATTAAAGCAATTATGCCAAGTATCCATTTACCCATTTTGCTCAACCCGACTTCGGTCTGTTCGTCGTTTACAGGGTCGCGGTCGCCCGTCTGTTTGTTATCAATCGTACCGAGATTATAGGTAATACCGTCCGTTTCAAACTTTAACCGCAAAATTGTTACATCGCCCACCAACGTTGTAGTTTCACTTCGCGCATTCACTCCGTGCCAAGTTTCATACGCTGTTTCGACAAAACGCAAAACCCATTGTTTGCTCTTTAAAGCGGCTTTGCCCTCTTCGGTTATCTTATTTGCAACTTTTACGTCAATAAGCGCACCCGAGTATACGTTTTGGAGTTTATCATTTTCCGCAATGAATTTTTCGACCGTCTGTATTCTGTCCCATTCATATGTAGGGGCAAACCAGCCACCGCCCGTATGTTCGACTTTTTGCGTATAATCAAGGGACGAATATTTATCTTGCTTTTCTCCGAACTCCTCTTCGGGAATTTGCCCGATAAGAGAATACTTATATTTTTGCGTGGTATAATAAACGTCCGCTTCCAAAAGCCTGTCGATATCGCGGTCGGTATTAAAAGCGACAAAATGACTGTCACACGATGAGGGGAACCATTCGAAACCGTTCGAATATCTTACAAAACCGACAAACTTATCCGTTATTTCGATCGTTTCGATATCCAGGACGCGGCAAAACGGCTCGCCGTTCACCACTGCAAAACAGTACTCTTTTGCGACCTTGTAATCAACTTCCGTAATCTCGTTGCCATGGTCTGCTCCCTCGTCAATCGTTTTATCGAACGGACGGTATATCGTAGTTATCGTGTAATACCGCGTGTCCGCCGTGCTGACCGTGAACCCCTCGACACGGTATTTATAAAAAACACCGCTTGAATTGAGCAAAGTCAACTTATAATTGCGAATGTTAGATATGTCGTTTCGTGGTTTCAACGAGATATTGATGGAAGAGGCGCAAAGGTTTTTCGCCTGTCCGCTCGGCTGGTACACGTAAACAAACAATTCCTTGCCCGTGCTTTCGGCTATTTGAATGACCTGCAATGAGTAATCGTTTGATTTTGTCGGGTACAGCGTCGTAGTAAAATTTTCGTCTTTGCTCAAATCTTCTAAAACGCCCGTATAAGCGGCATTATCCGCATAGGCTACGGGGGGAATCAGACCGCCGAAATAAATTGCAAAACACAATACCGCAAGGATAAACAACGCTGAAAATCTTATTAAATTTTCCTTTAACGCTTTTCGCATTGTTCACCTCTTAAAATATAATTGACGGGGTATCTAACGTAATTACCATTTCGAACTTAAACGGGAGTACTACCGATTCCTTATCCATTGTGACAGTAATAAGAAAATAATCCAACATTGCCAAATCTTCCGTCAATTCGATTTCGCCGCCGTATTGTTTTTCAACGGCTTTTTGCACCGTCATGCCCTTAGGAATTGTAATGGTAAAACCCTCCGCGCTTTTCTGCACTTCGAATATTTCCGTATAATCGTGCTTTTCTTCCGTAGTACTATAAAATTGGTAGTATTTACCGTCGAGTATAAAGCCAAAATCATTCGCAGGATTTGCCGTGATTTTTACGGTATAATCGACAGTTTTACCTGTTATTGATTTTACGGTAAATGAGCGTTTCTGATTCGGAGATATCCATATATTGGAATTTTCCGTATTCTTATAATACTTTTGCCCGCCGTATTCCACATAATAATTTAAACCTTGCTCTTTAATCGCAAACTGTACAACTATACCTGCAACGCCGAGCAAAAGCAATACGACCAAAAGCCACGTTATAATTTTTACCATTCCATTTTTTACGCCGTTTGCTTTACTCATGTTTCACCGCCTTAAAATATGATTGCCGAATTATCTAAATCAATCGAAGTTACCGCCGTTTTTAATGCGGTCAAATTACCGCCGACCTTAAATTTTTGCGTTATCTCTGAGTACGTACCCGTTACAGTCGTTTCTAATTCGAAAGGTTTTCCGCTATAAGAAATCAATCTGTTCAACAGAGTGTTATACAAAGTGCTGTTTGTTGCAGGACTTATTCCACCTATCATTTGATAAAAGCCTTTAAAAGTTAAATTGAAATTACTTTCCGATATATCTGTAAAAGTCACACCCGAAAGAACAGAACTATTTTCTTTTACGAAATCGGGATTGATACGGACTTTAAATGTTGTAGAAAAAGTATCTTTTTTCGTACCCGTTCCAAAAGTATATTCCCAATCCGAATATTCTTTCTCTACAAAAAATTGAAAATCGCCCACATCTTTATCTTCTAAATCCTTAAAAACAAAATCCGCAGGATTAGAGGAATTGAAAGTATACATATATTCTTCGTCCCAAGTTCCATCATCACTCGTTAGACCATATTTCATGCTGAAACTTTGCAACCCTGTTACCCGTTGGGCGTAATCCACTGTACAGGTCGCGGAAACTTCGGGGTCCGAAAAAGAATTGACAGTAATAATAATCTGTTCACCAAACTCTTTCAGGCACTGAACAACTGCTTTCGCCGCACCTTCGCTTTCGGGAGTAACCGTTACGCAATCCGTAACATTTTTACCGTTCGCCCAAGAAGAGGACGGATTTTTAAAAGCAACAGACCACAACAAAGTTTGGTCAGTCGCTGCGGCGGGAATGACCGTAGCGGTCAAAGTATAAGCCGTTTCAGCAAGAGGGGAAACACCGTATTCCGAATATTCGGATTTCGGAATACTGACGCTTTTGACCGTTATTCCGTTGCCCGTACTTTCGTTGATAACTGCGCCGCCGTTCTCTTCGGGGAGAGGCTGTTCTTCTTTTTTGTCAAACCAACCGTAGGGATTCCAATTCTTGAACCCCTGCGTTATAGCCGCCGTGACAGCGACAGCCAACATGAGGACGGCAAGCAAGGTTGCAAACCACTTTATGCCGTCACTCTTTTTATGTTTTTGTAATTCGTTTTTCATTTTTACCTTACCTTTTTTGTTTTGCTTTTTACATTAAATATAAAAGCGTAGGATCTATTGTTAGATAAAAGCATGGTTCTGCCGTATCAAAATCTGTCGCGTCTAAAAGCGGGAAATATACGCGGTAAACAGGCATACCAAAATTTTTCATTGCGTTTATGATTTGTTCTTTACGCACGTTGTATTGAGGAAACACGGACAGAAACCAAGGCTTATTCAATAACGGGGGCAGTTCTTTATCTGTCGGATTAAACTCCATATTGAAATATGAATCTGCTTGGTCGCTAAAACCGAATTGCGAAAATTCGGAAATAAACTCACCGTTCGCTTGAAATAATACCCTGTCAATCGCTTGCTTTTCGCAAGATAATGTAAACACTTCCGAATATTCACAATTTACGTTTAAACCCCATGCGCCTACATAATCCGGATTGACCTTAAAGGCTTGCGTTTCGGTTTTCGGCTCGCTTGAATATTTAGTCGGATAATACAAACGGATTCCGTCGGGCATAGTGCCGTTTTTAATTTCCATTAAAACGCCAAGCAGTTTTTGACGATAGTCCACCAAACACGTTGCTTTCGCAAGGGGATTTTTTGTCGATACAACATTGATTGCTATTTGTTCCGCAAAGGCGTTTAAACATGATATCGTTACCGTCAAATTATCGTCGCTAACGGGAGTTACCGTTATGTAATCGGAAACATTTTTCCCTTGCGCCCACGCACTTGAATCGTTCACAAACGATATAGACCAATCCACGGACTTGTTGTCCGTATCTTCGGGTAAAACATTTGCGCGCAAGGTTACGCTTTGAATATCGGAAGAGGACGCATACGCGCGATTGAATATCAATCGTGACTGCATGGGATAAATCTTATCCCTGTCTAACGGATTGCCCGCGCCGTCCTCTGCGGCTACGCAGGTGCTTTCTGTCGCTTGCGGCGGGGATTGAAAAATTAAATACTCATAGCCGAACAATACTCCCACGCCCAAAGTAACGATAAACAATATCGCCGCGAATATTAAACTTGTAATTTTGTATTGTTCGGGGGCGGGTTTTCCACCCCCGTTTGCCGTTTTCATTCGCCACCGCCTTTTGTTTTAAATAATCAAATCCGTATCGTCAAGAATAATTTCCGTAGGGATAATTTCAAGAGAATCCGCCATAAAATGAATCGGAACGTGTTTCGTGTAATTCGTATATTTACCCTTGATACCAAAATTGAAATAGAATAAACCCGAATCCAGATTTTCACCGAGCCAACGGCTATAAAGATTCTGCGAATCGAAAGTGTCTTTAACCGAGGCGCTATCAGAAACAACGAAGGCTCCAGACAGATAGTTTTCTACAAGTCCAATTCCAACAGAACCCGCCGTAAAAAATTCATCGCCCGTTGCCGTTTTTGCGGTTGCAAATACTTCCGTGTTTACATCAACAGATAAGGTAACCGAAAAAGTATCTTCTATCGTGAAATCCGTATAAGTAAAAGAATATGTATCTTCTCCACCGAATTCAAAATACAATGAAAACGGACACGTTACGGAATTTGCAAAAGCGTCAACAGTCATTGATTTTTCACCGCCAGACAAATCCACTGACGCAGAAGTAACCCGTTTTGCAAAATCAACCGAACAACCGACGATCATTGAACCGAGAGCGCCTTCAAATTCAGACGCTTTGTATATTTCTTCTATCGACATTCCATAAAACTTATCGGAGAGCCACGTCAATCCTGCGAGAATTTCTATCTGTTCACCGAAAGGTTGCAAACATTTTACCGTTGCCACGCTACTGCCTTCCGATTGCGGCGTAACAGTTACATAATCGGTAACTGTTTTTCCCGTCGCCCATGCGCTTTCAGGATTTTTAAAGATTGCTACCCAAGTAATTCTTTTATCTTCGGCATCATCGGGTTTCACGGTGGCGTGCAAGGTAACGCTGTCATAGGCACTTTCACCGTCCAAAGCCGCGACCGAGCGGAATGTCATTTGTTTGGGCATTTCATGGACTTCGCCGCCGTTCATTTCATTGCCGCTTTCATCGGTCACGGGCCCGCCGCCGTTCTCTTCGGGCAGGGGCTGTTCTTCTTTTTTGTCAAACCAGCCGTAAGGATTCCAATTCTTGAAACCCTGCGTAATAGCCGCCGTGACCGCCACCGCCAACATGAGAACGGCAAGCAGGGTACAGAACCACTTAAAGCCGTCGCTTTTCTTGTGTTTTTGTAATTCGTTTTTCATTGATTTTCACCTTGCCTTATCTGCGATTCGGCGGAATAACCGCTAAATCTCGTTTATAAGGATTATCCTTATTTTCGTGCGCTTTTTTTTCGCCCGCTTGTGCCGATTTCATTGCAGGCACATATCCCGAAGATAAAAAAGTATAACCGTTATTATTGCCGTTTTTGTCTTGCGTCCTTGCAAGCCCTATACCGTATCCGATATAATACGCACGTTTTTCATAAACAGAATGTTTCGGTTTTTTAGACTGTTTCCGCTTAACAGTTTTCTTTGCCATTTGTTTCCACCTCGCTTACTTAATCGTTATTTCCAAAGGTTTAATTTTGCCGTCACCATTATACTCATAAGCCGCCTCAACTTCGTCCATGAAATTTACACGGTCGTATTCGGATTTTTCGACAACGAATTTAACGATAGACATATCTTGTATACCGTCATTTCCATTGAACTCACCACAGGCTACCAACAAAGTAGGGCGTTCGGGCATTGCGGGAACTACCTGCCCGTTTGAAACGAAACTTTCCGTCGCGGATTTCACGAATTTGCTTAAAATGATTCCTTGTTCTTTAATCTTTTTTGCCATTTTAAATGCTCCTATTTTTTTTTAATTTTTTTATTAGTTAACAGCCGTTTAACTCAATTTTTATTACGGTTCTTATACCGTTGTTTGCCGCTCGTGACAGGGGGACGAAAATTAAAATTTTTGTCCCGCCTCTTTTGGAATAAATTCCAAAATTCACCCCTCGCTATTACTCGCGGTTAAGTTTTTCCGTTCTTTAACAATTGCTGTTTAAAGAGGGGAAAATTATCAGGTGGAGGGGATTTGTAAATTTAGGCTTGCGCCGTAATTTGCTTTTTGTAAGGTCGCGTAGGTGCGTTCATAACCTCGAAGAAAAGAGAGATATACTTTGATTTGCTCTTCATCTTTTGCCGTTTGTGCCTGCCTGCGTGCGCGTAGAACAAGGGCTTTATAAAATCGGATTCTTTCCGTTAATGCTAAACAGAGATACTGCACTTCATTGTCATTCAATTTTATTTCTTCTTTACTTTCCATGACTTCCACGCTTTTATATTTACATCTTTTCTCCGCTGATAAGTTTGGGCGGGGAGATAGGGAAGATTTATCCCCCCGCCGTCACTCATTAAAAGGAGAGAAATGAGGGTGAGCATATTTAATATGATTGTAATTCTTGATTACAGTCAACGCATTTTATATGCGCATTTTGTTTGCTTGTGCGGATTTTTAAACCGCATATCGGACATTCGTATTTATACACGGTACTTTGCGATGCCGCTTTCGGCTCTTTTACTTCCGTATCGCGGTATATTTTTTTGAAATCTATGCCAAGGCTGTCAATGTATTGCTTAAATTTTTCGCTCGGCTCTGTTACGCTCCAACCAATTACAGGGGAATATGTAATGATTAACCCTTTTTCCTCGGCTACGCGCTTAAATTCTTTGTTATGGTATCGCCCTTGGCGTGAGGTATCCGTAATACCGTTACAATGACAAAAGTGATGTATCATTTCGTGCATGAGCGTCGCACACGTGGCGTGATAGGGGCGTTTCAGAGTTTCCGCGGATAGGTTGATTTCATGGTACTCCGTTTGCGTTTTGCCCTCTCCCGCAATCCAAACTTTTTTTGCCGTATAATGTCCATAGGCTTTCAAGTCGGATTGAATCGTGATTACCACGGGTTCGAGCAAACCGCCAAAATAATGCTTGTTTAAAGCCTTAAAAATCCTTTGCAAAATTTCAAGTTCTTCTATATAGCGGCACATTATTCTTTCTCCTCAATCAATAAATCCGTAAGGGCTTGATTGACCATTCATCTTCAACCCGAACGGGCATAATGATAATTTCACCGTTATCACCACACGCACCGAAAGAGGAAAACCGACCATTTCCAGCACGCTGCCAATAACTAATATTACCCGTCAAGGTCGGAAGAAAGTCAAATAGCAACTCCGCGCTATAATATACCCCTCCGATTTGTACAAGTTGTTTTTTCAACTTTATACCATCAATCGCCGCGAGTTTTGAACGGGCTTTTAAATCTTGCAAGTCAATCGCGGCGGGATAATATTTTCTGTCTTTCCAAAGAGGAAAAACGCCTCGAACATCGAGCGGAACCGTACCAGCAGGCGGGGTAAAAAGACCCGCAAGAATGTCATTATAAACTGCCCCAGCATAGCCATTACAAATTTGTTGCGTTTTCTCAATCACGTAAGCACCAGCCAATGCAGGGCGACTTTTTTGCTTTTCTTTTGCAACTTTTTTAGCAAGTCTTTCTCGCGCTTTTGCGCTGTCTGGATTCTTGTATTTTGCTCCGCAAACTTCAAATTCACATAAGCGTCTGAGTTCCGTTAAATTGTTAGCGTTTAAAAGTTGTAAAACTTTCGTTGCATTCATTTTTTTTCTCCTTTATTCTTCGCTATCAACTTCTATAAACAGGACATCGTTTTCGGAATATATGTAACGGATATCCCTATATGCGGCTTGATCTTCCGTAATTTCAACGCGCACTTCATGCTCATAATCATATCGGACAAACTTGACTTCATTTTGAAATTCTACGCCGTCCAGCAATTCAAATGCTTTCATTTTCTTTCTCCTTTCCACAGGTCTTGCCGCCTGCGGTCGGCTATTGTTTTATTAAATCAAAGTTTTATTAAGGCTTGCATGACAAAGTTTTTCGTAAATTTCATCTTCTGTTGCATTAGAAAAAAGCCAAATAATAGTAGTGATTTCTTCCATAGACGCACCAGCAGCGTTTCGCTGAAACAATTTGTCGTACTGTCTTGTAGTTCCATGTTCAAACCATTTTTCTTTAATACACAATTTTTCAAGTTCATAGTTTGATAAACTATTCATTTTCTTTCTCCTTTCCGCAGGTCTTGCCGCCTGCGGTCGGCTGTTGTTTTATTAAATTTCCGTATAACGGTATGATTTAACTACTCTTGCGTACCCGTTAAAACTGTTCGCGTAAGATACCGCGAGGTCATACTCTCTTTCGGGATAATATCCCAAATATTTCCCGTCTGTATTCCAAATTTCCCAAACAATAAATTTTTTCATTTCTTTCTCCTTCGCGCACCCGCGTGCGTCTTATCTTTTATGGTTATATTATACTAAAAAATTAGGCATATGTCAAGCAAATAACCTAAATAATTAGGTATTTTTTAAATTATATTACTAAAAAAATAGGAAAAATTGAAATTGACTTTACATTGTCAAACCAAAAATGTATAATGAAAAAAAAATGCGGTTTTTGCCCCCAGCGCCTAACCCTTAATGCCTGGCAAAAACATAAGGAGTAAAAAAGATGAATTTAAAAAATTTAAGAGAAAATCTCAATGTTTCATCTGTTCAAATGGCTAAAATTTTAGGTCTATCTAATGGAAGTTACTGGACACTCGAAAACGGAAAAACTATCCTTAGCATAAAAAATGCTTTAAAGATTGCAAATCATTTTCATATATCTCTTGATGAAATATATAGCGATTTGATTACCCCCGAAGAACGAGCAGAGGGAGTAACGGACACGATGAAAGTGGCTATCAATGCAATGGAAGATAATCTTTTAACAGCATTTCGAGAGTTGGGAGAAAAACTCGGAGAGGGTGCACAAAAAGGTGTTGTGCAAATGATTCAAAGTATGGTTGAAAACGCCAAATAAATATCCTTACCCCCAACGCCTAACCCTTAATATTGCCAGGCAAAAACATGAGGAAAAAAAATGAATTCATTAAAATTTATTGAAGAACAAACAAAAATGACCAAAACACAATTAGCCCAAATTCTCGGTATCTCTAAAAGCAACTATTCTGACCTATATAGCGATATTGAAAAAGGAAAAGTTTTAAGTATCAAACACGCAATAAAACTTGCCAACCATTTCCATATTTCACTCGACCAAATTTATAACGATTATATTACCCCCGAAGAACGGGAACAAGGCGTAATAGATTTTACACAAATCGTTGTAAATGCAGGGGAATATGAGATAATTTCAATATACCGCGCTATCGGAGAAAAAATCGGAAAGGGGGGACAAGAGGCATACAGAGAATTCGGAAACACACTCCTTGAAAACTTAAAATAATAAATTACGTTGACAACAATAACTGACATTTTTATTTTTTAGAATTTTCTTGACAAATCCGTGCCAACTCCTTTATAATAAAATACAAACATATGTTCGTGTTTTTAAGGAGGATTCGAAAGTTAGGAAATGGAAAATTCTAAACCTACCGAGATGATAGCAAAACTCATCTTATTGGCAACAACACAGGACGCAAAAGAAAAACAACAGTTAATAAAAGAAATCGCGGACATCTCCAACGAGGAGAGCCGCGACGAATGGGAAAGGCTTTTGAAATTTACCGATAAGGAGATTTCAAAAATGCCAAAGTATTTTAAGAAAGAATTTAGAACAAACGGACTGCGTGCGCATATTCGCAAACGCAAAAGAGGAAATTCAATCAATTATGAAATTCGTTGCCGTAGTAAAGGCTTTGATATTTCAGCAAGTGGAATCACGATTGAATTGGCAAAAGGGATTTTCTTTGAAAAACTAAATAATTTTGAAAAAAACAAAGTAAAAACTTCCCTGCCAACAAAATTCAACGAAATCGCATTGTATTATTTTGAGAACTACCGAATAAGGAAAGTCAAAAACATTACATATCAAAAAGATAAACTTAGATTAAAAAATCATCTATTACCATATTTCGGTGAACTTCAACCTAATGCAATTACGGCAGACCTTTGCCAAAAACTGATAGACAAATACACCAACGAAGGCAAAGGAAAAACCGCCGAAGAATTATTTTCTCTTTTAAACGGATTATTTAAGTATGAAATCGCAAACGGCATTATAACAAGAAATCCGTTAGATACAATAATTCATGAAACACACGAACGTAAACACGGAAAAGCACTTTCAAAACAAGACGAGGCAAAACTTTTAGCAGAGGCAAGAGATGACCGAAAACTATATTTCGCTTTAATTCTTTATACGGGACTACGACCCAATGAATACAAAACGCTCGAAAAACACGGTAATATGCTAAAAGCGATTAACTCTAAACGAAAGAACAACGCAATAGAATATAAAAGAATACCTATTAATCCAATGCTTGCTCCGTACACCGAAAATTTAACACACTTTGAATTTCCAAGCGAAAAAACTATTTATCGCAATTTAAAAAAAATCTTGCCAAACGCAAAGCCTTATGATTTACGGACAACCTTTTATACTCGTTGCCAAGAATGTCATGTTGCAGAAGTCGCCCGTAAAGTAATGGTCGGGCATTCATTAGGAAAATTGGCAAACGCATACACCGACCTTTCCGACGATTTCTTGTTACAAGAATCTCAAAAGATAAACTATGTCTTGCCCCCAATTTGCCCCCAAAAAGAATAAATAAATATAACCAAAACGATTGATTTTAATTTAAAAACACTAAAAAAAGTACAAAAAAAACACCCTTTTCGGGGTGTTTTGGCGCAGAGAGAGGGATTTGAACCCTCGGTACCCTTACGAGGTACACACGATTTCCAGTCGTGCGCCTTAGGCCGCTCAGCCATCTCTGCAAAACTACCATATTATTTTATAGTGTTTTACAGTTTTTGTCAACGGTTTTTAAGGGCGCATTCAAGAAAATTATTTATAATGGGCAGTTTGTCATATGTGCGCGCGGATGAATCGCCGTCAGAGAAATTTCCGGGCTGAAACAGGGGGGAGAACGAAATTATATTTTTCGGATATTTAATTTGGAATAATGACCGCAGACGGCGAGCGTGTAGTTCCCGATCTTAAAGCAGAGAACGGGAAGTTCCTGCAAATTGCCGCAATAGTGGATCTTTCCTTTGCAGTATTCCACGCGCCGCCAATCGGAGGCGAGCGTTAAGCCGAGATATTTGATATACGCCTCGCGCGCGGTCCAGTGCTCGTAAAAATCGCCCGTGCAATGGATCTCGCGCTTTTCCCGCTCGGAAAATTTGGAAAGTACGGCAGGGCGCGCCTTGCCGTCCAGACATTCGCAGTCCAGGCCGACCTGACGTTTTCCTACGGCGAGCGCCAAAAGCCCCTTGCTGTGCGTGGCGTTGAAGAAAACTTTGTCGCCTTTTATGTAGGGCTTGCCGTTAATCGATTTACAAATTTCCGCATTTGGTATATTATAATACTTGTGAAGAATTTGCTTGATAAATTGTTCCGTGTCCGTTTGTTCAAACGTATAAAAAATATCTACCATATCTGTATTATATCATAAATCGCATAAAAATCAAGGAGTTTTTGAAAATGAGCAGAGCTGACTTGGCAAAGTCCAACTTCATGAAAGGGTACAATTGTTCGCAGGCGGTTTTGTTGGCGTTTGCCGACCTTGCGCATCTCGACGAAGAAACGGCGCTGAAAATTTCCTCATCGTTCGGCGGCGGCATGGGCCGCATGCGCGAAGTGTGCGGTACCGTGAGCGGCATCTTTATGGCGGCGGGCATGATCTTTTACGATGCGGGCGCGCCCGCGGCGAAAGAAAAGAGCAATCAGTACGCGATCGTGCAGGAACTGGCGCGGCGCTTTAAAGAGAAAAACGGCAGTATCATCTGCCGCGAACTTTTGTCGGGCGTCCATACCGATTCCACGCCCGTAGCCGAAGCGAGGACGGAAGGCTACTATAAAAAGCGTCCGTGCGCGGATCTTTGCTACGACGCCGCCGAGATCCTGGAAGATTATCTCCGCGAACGGGGCGTCATCGGCGAATAATTTCACACCCTCCGTCTCTTGTCGCATATACTGATAAAAAGCGATTCGGGAGGTTACAGGTGTCAGGTTTACAAGTGGATCTGCCTTATCCGAGCACGACGGATTTTATGCGCGACGAGTGCAGCGTGCGCATCATTTCCCCCGCCTATGCGGGCGGCGCGAGCGAGATGACGGCGATTTTACAATATATTTATCATGCGGTGCATTTCGACTGTGCGGGAAACAAAAAATTCGCACGTATATTGCGGGATATCGCGATCACGGAAATGCATCATTTGGATATGCTGGCGGAAATGTTCTGCGCGATGGGCGTGAGCCCGGTTTACAGCGCGTGTCCGCCGTGCTTTTGCGATTTTTATTCGACGCGCAACGTCAGTTATTCCTGCACGCCGCAGCGCATGATCATGGACGACATCAACGGGGAGCGCGAGGCGATCCGCGATTACGAGAGGATGCTCTGCAAACTGAAAAACGAGCAGGCGGGCGCGGTGATCTCCCGCATCATTCTGGACGAACAACTGCATTTGGAAACATTGAAACGTATGCTCGACGAACTCGTGAATTGCTGAAAGAAAAGCGGTAGAATTACCGCTTTTTTGTTTTTTCGGGCATATATTTCCAATATCGCACGGGCATATATCCCTTCATCTGTTTTTCGTGCGGGCGTTCGGCAATGTTCACCGATTCGTAATATTGGATCCAGAGCGCCTGAAAAGCTTCCTCATAATCGGATAACTCAACGCTGACTTCGTCGTCCGTCCGTACGAGAACGCAGTCTTTTTGATTATAAAGCGCGGCGAGATTCCGTTTGGTATCGTGAATGATAAACGGCTGGTTTTTCAAGCGCGCGGTAAAGTGGGGGACGAGCAACTCCAAAATATCGTTGTCCGATTCGAAGGGGGCGTAAAAGACGCCGTTTTTTCCCTCCATAAAGCGTAGGAACCCCGACATCAGGTGGATCTCGCCGCGCACCTTTCGCACCGATTCCATGGCGGCAATGACGGCGGGCTCGGATAAGCGGTCGCGCGCGGGCGCTTTGAGGCGCACGATGCGCCTAAGATATTCGAGCGCGATCTGCTCTTTCCGCGCGTCTCCCCGCCGAAGAATCAGATCCAGTTCCTCTTCGGCGTGTTTGTCGAACCGGCGCAGTTTTTTCAGTACCCGTTCCGCTTTTTCCTCGTCCGTCCGCACTTCGACGACGTTGCTGTCGAAAGCGAGTTGTACGTTTTTCTGCGAGGTGACGGTGCAGTTTTCGTCCGCATAGGCAGAAAAAACCGCGGTATAAAAACATTGCGGGGAACCGTCTACGAGATAAATGTTCATAATTGCCCCGTCAGCGCGCTTAAAGTTAGTTCGGGCGTGGAAAACATGGACAATTGCTCGTATTTCTCGCTCTTTTCTTCGAGCATGAGCATGGTACGCACGTTGGAAATATTTTCGCTGCCGTAAAACTTGCCCTTGCAGGTGATAAAATGCCTTGCGCGTTTCAAAACGATGCGCATTTTGGCGAGCATCTCGAAATCCAGAGCATTGTATTTGCGCGCTTTCATGATCTTATAGGCGCCGATATTGCCGATGCCAGGCACGCGCAGCAGCATTTCCAGCGGCGCCGTGTTGACTTCCACGGGAAATAACTGCATATTTTTGAGCGCCCAGGCGCATTTCGGATCGTATTCTTCGGGCAGATTTTCGCCGTCGCCCGCGATCTCGCCCGCGTCGAACCCGTAAAAACGCATGAGCCAGTCCGCCTGATACAGTCTGTGTTCGCGGAGCAGCCCCGCGCTTTTCGCGGGCAGGAGAGAGTGCGCCACCACGGGAATATAGGAGGAATAGTACACGCGCTTCAAGGAGAATTTACGGTACATCGCCTCGCTGAGTTTTAAAATTTGGCCGTCCGATTCGGGCGAGGCGCCCACGATCATCTGCGTCGTCTGCCCCGCGGGCAGAAATTTTTGGCGCTTGCCCTTTTCTTCGTTCGCCTCCCGTTTTTCCAGCGCGAGTTGTCGCATGGGCAGAAGTACGCTCTCCTTGTTCTTTTGCGTCGCCAGAAGTTTCAGGCTTTTTTCCGACGGTAATTCCACGTTATAACTCATGCGGTCGGCGTACATCGCCGCGCGCGAGGTGAGCAAGCGGTCGGCGTGGGGAATGCCTTTGAGATGGATATAGCCGTTGAAATGGTAGACTTCGCGCAGTTTGACGACCGTTTCCAGCATTTTTTCCATGGTCGCGTCGGGCGAGCCGTCCACGGCGGAGGAGAGGAACAGTCCCTCTATATAATTTCTTTTGTAAAAACTGATGACGAGTTCGCAGATCTCGTCGGGCGTGGCAGAGGCGCGCGGCACATCCGCCTCCGCGCGGTTGGGACAGTACAGGCAGTTGTACGCGCAGCGGTTGCTCAAAAGGATCTTCATTAGCGAGATACAGCGCCCGTCGGGCGTGAAAGAATGGCAGATGCCGCACGCCGCCGCATTGCCCATGCCGTCCTTCGTGTTCTGCCGCCGCGAGCCCGAAGAAGAGCACGATACGTCGTACTTGGCGCTTTCCGTTAAAATTTTCAGTCTTTCTATATCGATCATATCACAAAAACCCGAACAAATGTTTATATTTTGATTATAGTACGCCAAAAGGTAAAAGTCAAATGATTTCCGAAAAAATTTTACTTTTTCACTTGTTTTTCATCGCCTTATGGTTGTATAATAATATTGGGCGTTTATAATGAACCGACAGCCTGCAAAGGCAAATTACGGAGGATAGGAAAATGCGAGTTTTGATTGTGGACGACGAGGCGATGATACGCAACGTTTTGAAAGAATATGTGGAATTCGAGGGCAACGAGGCTTTCGAGGCGTCCGACGGGATGCAGGCGGTAAAGTTGTGCAAGGAAAACGATTACGACATTATTTTGATGGACGTGATGATGCCCATGCTCGACGGGTTTTCGGCGGTCAAGGAAATTCACAAGAACAAGGATATCCCCGTCATCATGCTCTCCGCTCGCGGGGAGGAATACGATAAACTGTTCGGGTTCGAAATGGGCGCGGACGATTACGTGACCAAGCCTTTTTCGCCCAAAGAGGTGATGGCGCGCATCGCGGCGGTCACCAAGCGGCACAAGGCGGGCGCGGCGGGGCAAAAGAGAGAGATCGAAAAATTCGAAGGGCTGGAGATCGACATGAAGGGCCGCAACGTATATGTGGACGGACAGAAACTCGAACTGACGCCAAAAGAATACGAGCTTTTGTTTTATCTCGTAAAAAACAAGGGCATCGCGCTCTCGCGCGAAAAACTGTTGTCCGACGTGTGGGGCTTCGATTTTTACGGCGACGACCGCACGGTGGACACGCATATCAAAATGCTGCGCAGCAATTTGAAAGAATACAGAAAATTTATCGTTACTTTGCGGGGACTGGGTTATAAATTCGAGGCATGAGGCAACATCGGCGTTTCAAAAGCATTAATTTCATATTGTGGGTCAGTTTTCTCGCGTTTGCTGCGTTCATACTCATCTTGACCTGGGTTTTCCAGATCACGCTTTTGCGTACGTTTTTAACCGTACAGGTCAAGGACGAGTTGGAATCTTTCGGGAGAGAGATCTATCAGACGCTGGAAAGAATGTCTCCGCAGTCCTCGCAGGTGATCGACGGCTATATCCTCTCCAAAGAAAACGATAACCGCGCCACGGATATTTTTATCCTGAATTTGGAGGACGGGGGAAAACTGCACCCTTCTTCCGAGGACGGGCAGTTGGTCACGGGCGTCGCTTCCGATCAGTTCGAAAAGGTCAAGGAAAAACTGGCGGACAGTCCCTATGGGGACAGCGTCATCGTCCAGATTTCCGGCTCCTCCTACGTCTATGCCGCCAAAATGGCGATGATGACGGCGGGATCGCCCGAAGTGACGGACGTCTGTCTGTATATCAGTTATTCCACCGTTCTCGCGGATAAGACCGTGGGCAATATGCAGTTGCAACTCGTGCTCATTTCGCTCATCGTCATTTTTGTCGCCCTGATCATTTCTGGATTGTTGTCGATGGAACTTACCAAACCTATTTCCCAGATCTCCCGCGCCGCCAAGCGCATGGCGACGGGCGATTATTCGGTGGATTTCCAGGCGCAGTATTCCTATGCGGAAATGAACGCGCTCGCGGAAACGCTCAACTACGCGAAAGAGGAGATCAGCCGCGCCGACGAGTTGCAAAAGGAAGTGCTCGCCAACGTGACGCACGATTTAAAGACGCCGCTCACCATGATCAAGGCATATGCCTCGATGATACAGGAGATCTCAGGCGACAACCCCGAAAAGCGCGAAAAACACACGCAGGTCATCATCGACGAAACCGACAGGCTCACCGCGCTCGTCAATGATATCCTCAAAATGTCCAAGATCCGTTCGGGCATGGACACGCTGAAAACGGAAGAGTTCAACTTATCGGAATTCATTCATACCGTTCTCGAACGCTTTGAATTTCTCACGGAAACGCAAGGGTACACGATCGTGCGCGACATAGACGACGAACTGTACACCCGCGCCGACAAGGATAAGATCGAGCAGGTCGTGTACAATCTCATCGGCAACGCCGTCAACTATACGGGCGACGACAAAAAGATCACCGTTTCCCTCCACAGAAAAAACGAAAAGATCCGCTTTTCCGTCACGGATACGGGCAAAGGCATTCCTCCCGAGGAATGTTCCACCATCTGGGAGCGCTATTACAGTTCGGCGGAAACGCATAAACGGCCCATCAAGGGTACGGGGCTGGGGCTCTCCATCGTAAAGACCATTCTCGTGAAACACGGGTTCGGGTTCGGCGTGGACAGCGAAGTGGGCAAGGGCAGTACGTTTTTCGTCGATTTCCCCGATTTATAAAAGAAGGGCGTACGCCCTTCTTTTTCTTGGTAATAAACGCTTGAAAAAAAGAGCGGGAAATGTTACAATACTGTTTATGGAAACCATTGTTGCAGCAAGCGGAAACAAAGCGAAGATCCGCGAAATTCAAGAAATTTTTCAGGGCTTTACCGTGATTCCCATGCAGGAAGCGGGCTTTTTGGGGGACATCGAGGAAAACGGTTCCACCTTTACGGAAAACGCGCTCATCAAGGCGCGCGCGGTCAGCGAAAAATTGGGCTGTATCGCACTTGCGGACGACAGCGGTCTGTGCATGTACGCGCTGCGCGGCGCGCCCGGCATTTACAGCGCGCGGTTTTGCGGCAGGCACGGCGACGATAAGGCGAACAACCGTCTGCTGCTCGAAAAACTGTCCGACGAGACCGACCGCCGCGGCTATTTCGAAAGCGCGGTCGCCATTTGTTTTCCCGACGGGCGCACGCTCACCGCGTCCGGCCGTACTTTCGGCGTCATTTTACCCGAAGAACATGGTGAGAACGGATTCGGTTACGATCCGCTGTTTTTCAGCACCGAGATCGATAAATGTTTCGGGATCGCGAGCGCGGAGGAAAAGAACGCTGTTTCTCACAGAGGCAGGGCTCTGCGCGCCTTGGCTGAAAAGATGCGGGCCGAAGGGATTTTATGAAAACGGTGGTCGTGATCTCCGATACGCATCGGAACGTCGCGCCGCTTTCGCAGATTTCTCAAGTCCTGTCTGAATGCGACATCATTGTGCATCTCGGGGATATGGCGTCCGACGCGCGCGAACTGATGCGCACGTATCCCGAAAAGACGTACGTTTTGGCGGGCAACAACGACTTTTTCGGCGGCGCGGACGAAGTTGTGATCGATGTGGAGGGACGCCGTATATTTGCCTGTCACGGGCACAGATACGGCGTAAAAAGCGGTACGGAAAGACTTGTCGCAGCGGCGAAAGCAAAACTGTGCGACATTGCGCTCTACGGTCATACGCACGAGGCTGAAACGAGGGAAGAGAACGGCGTACTTTTGATCAATCCCGGCTGTATGACGCGGTATTCTTATAAAAAGAGTTATTGTTATCTCGTTGTCGAAAAAACGAAAGCGGTCGCGACGCTTGTCGAAATTCCCGAACGGGGATAGGTTTCGGCGGTGAGAAAATATTATTGGAAAAATCTGAAAACAGAATGAAAAATGTTTGACAAGAAACCCGCATTTTGGTATAATCCTATATGCGTTGTGCAGATGCGGGTGTAGTTCAATGGTAGAATTCCAGCCTTCCAAGCTGGTTGCGTGGGTCCGATTCCCATCACCCGCTCCAAATACACAAGAGAGATAAGAGCGTCATGTATGCGCCTGTAGCTCAGTTGGATAGAGCAATGGCCTTCTAAGCCATGTGTCAGGAGTTCGAATCTCTTCAGGCGCGCCAAATTTTATGGCGGGTGTAGCTCAGTTGGTTAGAGCGCCAGATTGTGGCCCTGGAGGTCGTGGGTTCGATTCCCTTCGCCCGCCCCATAAAATTTCATTGGGGTATAGCCAAGCGGTAAGGCACCGGATTTTGATTCCGGCATTCGTAAGTTCGAATCTTGCTACCCCAGCCATTTTTGCAAACAAGTTATTACGGTCCATTAGCTCAGCTGGCAGAGCACGTGACTTTTAATCACGGTGTCCCGCGTTCGAATCGCGGATGGATCACCATACGCACCTTTAGCTCAGTTGGTAGAGCAACTGACTCTTAATCAGTGGGTCCCCGGTTCGAGCCCGTGAAGGTGCACCAAACACCCCTATATGTTGTATTGTTGTAGTGAATAATACAATATATGGGGGCTGTTTTTTTATTCCCGCGCAGTTTTCAGGGCTTTTTAGTAGTCAAATTAAAGTCAAATGCCGCTTTTATTTTATCCGAATTTGCGTTTACATACTCAATTTGTACGTCGGTATAGGTGTTTTGCGTCATCTCCAATGTGGAGTGCCCCATAAGATATTGTTTCAGTTTGGGAGAGATCCCTGCTTCTTCCAATCTCGTTGCATATGTATGGCGGAGCAAGTGTGCCGATAAAGAAAAACCGAGCGTTTCTTGTAATCGTCTCATACAATTTCGCACTGCCGAGTATGTAAAAGGAAATATCACTGTTTCTTTGTCCGCTCTCTCGTTTAATAATTGCATTGCTGAGGAGGGGATAGGAACAATGCGGACGCCCGCGGCGCTTTTTGTGGTATCTTGGTCGATCCGTTTGCCTTCGATGAAAACGACGTTTTTGCTGACGGATACGGTTTTTTGTTCGAAATCTATATCCGCATAAGTGAGGGCGAGGGCTTCACCGATCCGCAATCCCGTTTCCAATAAAAAAGTAATCAGCGGTTGCATTTTTATTCCTTGGATCGCTCCCATAAGATTTGCTTGCTGTTGGCGGGTTAGGGCGTTGCGGTGTTCCTGACGGTGCTTTTTGATCTCCAAGGCTTCGCACGGATCTTTTAAAATTAGTCCGCGTAGGAATGCTTTGCGGAAGGCTTGTTCGAGATAGCCTTTGCACATATCGCGGGCGCGCCCGCCTTGAATACCGAGCAGAAGCGCTTGCAATTCTTCCGTGGTAATCTGCGTCAGATCCTTATCGCCTAAACGCTGAAAAACGATTTTCAAACTTCCTTGCAGGCTTTTCATGGTGGAAGGCTTCAAGTTTGGAGCCTTGTATAAATCTATCCATTGCGTGAGCCATTCCGAAACTGTCGGGGCGGCTTTTTTCATGTCCGCTTTTTTCTTGGCGGGCTTTTTTTTCGGCGCGCCGTGTTTCAAAAAGAATTCGATTTTTGTTTTGACTTCGTTCACGGATTTTCCATAAATAAAGTGCTTTGTGCCGTCAAGGGTGTAATAACCTTGATATCGACCGTCGCGACGTTGCTTTGAACTTACGGAAATTCCAGATAAATCAATTAACATTTGCTGCTCCTTTGCGTTTGCAGCGTCTTTCTTTTCCTGATACCGTTTTAATTCTGCTTGATTGACCACCTCCAATAGCATTTGTGCATAGATTTTGATTTTTTCTAATTCGTCCATAGAATTACCCCCGAGTGAAAATGTGTACAAGGGGAATTATATGCACGATTTTAGCAAAATGACAGTATAGCCGACAAAAAACTGAGTGAGAATAATGCCGCTGCTTCGATCCAGGAGCGGATAATTCTCACACAGTTATTTTTTCTGCGCGTCGTTTAACTTTTTGACGGAATCGAGGATATAGTCACGCATGGCAGGGATCAGTTGCCGATATTCGGTTATCAGTTCGTTTTCCTGCGGGGTGAGCATGTACCAATCGTAAGGCTTTTCGTCTAATCCGAGCGCCTTTTCGATTGCTTCTACCGTATCCACTCGCGGATTAGGTATATATCCACAAAAGATATTTTGTACCGTGCCTTTGGGTAAATTTGCTTTTTCTGCTATCTGTGCGATTGTTAGTTTTTTTTCCTTTTTCGCCTTTTTCCAAATGTCTAAATCCAAAATTATATCCTCCCTTATCTTAATAATATATAAAAAATCACGAATTAGCAATATTATTTGTCTTAACCTCTTGACAACTCACGAATTCAGTAGTATTATTATGATATAATACTCATGAATTCATGAGTAAATTAAAAGGAGGTACACGGAGAAATGAACAAAGCGAGGCGAATGCGGCTAATAGCCGTGCAGAGTAAGTTGTCGGACTTAAAAGCGGAGATCGAGCAGATCCGCGACGAAGAGCAGGAGGCCTATGACAATTTGCCCGAGGGATTACAGGACAGCGAGCGCGGAGAGCGCATGAGCGAAATTATCGAAACGCTGGACGACGCGGCGAGCGATCTGGAAGGCGTGATCGACACGTTGGAAGCCGCCACGGAGTAGGAGGGCAAAGGAATGAACAAAAAGGAGTTAGGGCTTATCGGGAACGCGCGCGCGAGGGCGGGTGCGTTGCCGCTGGAAGCGAGAAAGCCCGTTGCAAAGGAAAACTTCGAGTTTTCGGCAGCGGTGGCAGAAATGGAGCAAAGCGCCACGGGCAAAACAGTATTTCATGATCTATACGGCAATCAATATACGGCCGACGAGTTGGCCATGCTTGCAATCGGCAAGAAAACACCTTTGCGTTGTTATGTCGGCAAGGAAGCGGGCGAGTGGGAACGGGAGGCAGAGAAATGAAAAAATTCACATACGGAATCGGGGCGAGTTGGGTTTTGGAACTGCGCGGATACGCGGGAGTACGTCGTCTTGTGCAGTTCACCGTTAAGGATTGCAGGCTCAAACGCGGGGTGGAGTATTACGACGTAGAACAGCGGGAGCAAGGCAAGGAAGTACAGCAGATCGAGGACATGAGCGCGTCGCGGCTGCATTACTTAATCAATTTTCATTGTATCGAAAAACTATCCAGCGGCCGAGCGGCGGACTATCCGCTCACCGCTGCGGAGGTGACGGAGTATTACAAGACGCTGACGGCGGACAAGGAACGGCGTTGCAGATTGGCGCATTACGTCTTGCAAGCGTCGAAAGCGTACCAGGAAACGCAGCAAAAGAAACGCAGCGCGGAGATCCAGGCGGCGAAAGCGGAGGCGGAAGGGGACGAATTGCGCGCGGCCATGATCACCGACCAGATCCGCAGCCATACGGCGCGGCTGGAAGAGATCAAAGCGGGCTACGGTATCAAAGACGGGGATCTGACAATGGCGTTCGACTGCCCGATCTGTAAAGACCGCGGCGTGCTTGGGAACGGCGAGATCTGTGCATGTGCGAAAGCGCGTGAAAAAGAGATCCGCGCCTTTGTAGCGGAGGAGTTGGGGGCATGAAACTTCGTATCAATGCTTTGCCCGACGAGGCCGCGGACTTTATGCTCTGGCTATCGGAGCATAAAAAGGAAATCAGGATCGCGACGTGCTCGCAGGCTTATCTGAATAGCCGTAACCCGCATGATGAAACGGTGCGGTTTTACCTCGATATCGTGCTGACGGAGGAGGGGAAAAAGCAATGCGGAAAGTGAGCATACAATTCACCACGGCGGAGGGCGACGCGCTGAAAATAATAACGGCGGTGAAAAGCGGCGAACTACCGTTATTGGTTACGGCATTGGGAACGTTGCAAAATCAGACGTCGGCCGAAATGGATATCGATATGCAGATCTGTTTTAACCCCGCGGAGGAATGAACATGGCCGAAACGCATATCAATACGAACAAATTGGATTATCAGATCATTGCGGCATACGAGCGTCGGGAGCAGCCCGACGGGTCGGTGCTGTATGTAAAATATCGGGAAGAGGGCGAAAACACGATCAAAATGCGCCCGTCGAGTTGGCGAGGCGAGTACACAATCACGGCGGAATACAAGCGGAAATCTTTGGATCGGTTCATCAGTATCAATCGCACGAGCACAAACAGTTATTATCTTACGTATTGCGAGGTAGGGCGGAGGACACAAAGCGCGGTTCTGCGCAGTATGCTGGAAGTCAACGAATATCTTCGCCAATACGCGGTGAGCAGATTAGATAAACCCGCGGAGCGGAACTGAATAGGCTTGTGACTTTTCGGCAAGCGGCGGAGCAGATCGCGCGGTGCAGAAACGAAAAAGTCACAATCGACGGAAAAAACCATGTGAGAAAAGCGTGCCAGATCTTTGAACCGGGCGGGCAAAAGTCACAAGCCACGGGGAAACCATGTGAGAAAAGGCGCGCTGCGCAAAACGACGTCGCGCAAAATCTCACACACGCGCACGCGCGCGCGGATATATTGTAACGCGCCGACAAGGTCGGCAGCAAAACAGAATACGCGGAAAGCCTTGTGAGTTTTGGGAACTTGCAAGGCTTTCGCATATTCAAGGGCAAAAACGAAGTCACAAAGCGGGGGCGGAAATGACGTTGGAAGTCATATACAAAGGGCGTCTCGCGCACAGATACAGCGGTCTGACAAAGCGCCAGGCAGAGGCCGCGGCGGCGAGATACAGCCAATACTTCGGAAAAATACTCGGCGGGGAGATGACCGTGCGGGTAATTTCGTCCGCCCGCGAAAAGCAAGACATACGGCCACCCTGACGCCGCGGGAGTACCTCCCCGCGGCGGGAGAAATACAGTCCCTGCGGGCGGCTCACCCGCAGGGGAAACCCAAAGAGCAATAAAATCAGGAAATAGAAAATTTGGAGGAAAAAAGGAAAATGGCATACAAATCAAAGCGCGGCGGACTTGCCCGCTTTTGGGCGGTATTCATGACGATACTACTGGCTGCAAGTATCTTCTTCGGGATCGTAACCGAGGGTTTTAAAAACTGGGACGCAAGCACGTGGTTTAAAAAGGACGCGGAAAAGGGCACGGTCATAGACGGCGACGGGAACGAGATGAACGGCGACACGGTGTACAATATGCCGTCGAACATGGTATTCCGCCCCGCGCTGCGCGGCGCGACGCCCGCGACGAGCGTGACGGTCAAAGCGGTCATCGAGCCTTTGGACGCGACGAACCAACTTGTAGATTGGACGATCGCCTTTTCGGATCCCGCGTCCGAGTGGGCGAGCGGCAAAACGCTTTCGGAATATGTGACGATCACGGACACGAACGAACTGACGACGACGGTCACGTTTAAACAGGCGTTCGGCGAGCAGATCATCATCACGGTGACGTCGCAGGATAACCCCGAATATACGGATACCTGCACGGTGGACTGTTCGCAGAAACTCGGCAGCGCATACGTGACGTACGCGGCGGGTGCGGGTTTGGAAGGCGACACGATCGTAACGCTGAACAATGCGACGGGAACCGTCTCGAACTGGGCGATCTTCAAAGCATATCTGTCGAAAGACGGGCAAAAGGCAGCGTCTTTCGCATATAACACGACCGAGGTGTACACGATTGAAGATACATACACCACAACGGTGAGCATATCTCCGAGCGCGGCTTTGTTGGCGGAAGCAAAGAAAATCAACGCGAGCGCAGTAAGCGGCAGTTACGACGCAAGCACGGGGATCACCGCAAACATGGACTTTTTCGCACAACTTCTCGGCGCGGACTTTGCGACCGTGCCCAACCTTTACGAACTGGGAAAGGTTCTGGACTCGAAGAGCGTGGCGCAGCCGTTCGTAGTGACGGTTACGACTACGAGCACGTACACGGAGGACGTGACGAACACTTATTATCTGGCGTATGCGGCAAGCAGTATCGGCAAAGCGGTCACAGGTATCCAGATCGAGGACGGCACGATCATCTTCTAAGCAGGTAAGGAGGGTATTATGAACAAACAGAACAGGGGCGGCGCGATCGCCGCCCCGAAAAAGATCATATCCTTAATTCTTGCGGCGGTCATGTTACTGCTCGCCGCAGGAGTGATCGGATATTTCGTATCAGAGCCGAGCGTAGGCGGAACGGTCACGGAACTGCCGCCCGTCATGGACGGGGACGGGAACGGAATGGACGGAGAAAAAGTCTACGAATTGCCGAAAGCAATGGTCTTTACGAAAAGCGCGGCGGCGCAGAACTCGGCGTCGGTAACGTTGCAAGCCACCGTTTTGCCCGATAATGCAGCGAACAAAACAGTGGATTGGTCGGTGACGTTTAAAAATCCGTCGGTGGCATGGGCAAAGAATAAAGTGGCGACGGATTATATATCCGTAACGCCGAGCGGCGACGGGAGTACCCGCGCGACGGTGACTTGTCAAGAGGGTTTCGGTGCACAGATCCTGATCACGGTCACGTCGCGGGATAATACGGAGGCAAAGGCAACTTGCACGGTAGATTATGCGAGAAAACTTTTGGGCTATAAATTCGGGTTTATTAACGAGGGTATCTCTTCGGATAGGAACGAATGGTTTATGCCTACGCAATATTCAGAAGATAAAGAAGTATTGGAGCAGAGTGTAAAGGCGTCGTTGTATCAGCCGTCTAATTTTGACGGCGGAATAATCAACGAATATTCCGAAGTATACACAAAGACGTATACAGAAGAAAACGAGGCGTTATATTTTGAGATCCGCCCGACGGACGGCCTGAAAAGCGCGTTGGACGCGAAGATCGGAAGCGGGTTTTCCGCAGAACGGCTGCGAGTTATCACCTCCGAGGAAAATATAAGTTGCTTATTTGATAGTCAGTTTTGGGTATCGGTGCACCAAAACAATGCGACAATCCGAAACAATATCAGAGAAACGTTGCTGTCGAATAACGGAATCGCATACGAAATCGTGCTCATGACAAGACCAGAGCAGGCAGGCGGCAAAGTACTTGCCGTGTTTAACGTAAGATTTGACACGACGCTGTTGTCAGAGGAGCGGTCAGTCGATTCGGTGACGTTGGGCGATAGTACGTTGGAATTTTAAAAGGAGAGCAACATGAAAGGACAGGACAGGGGCGGCGACCGCGCCGCCCCCAAGATCATAACACTTGCGCTTGCGGGATTGCTTGCGTTGACAGCGACGGCGGCGACGGTGATTTTCACGGCGGACAAAGCAGAGGAACTCGGAACGTCGGGCGTATATGACGGAGCGGGAAAGGAACTGACTGGCGGCAAAGTTTTTGAAATGCCCGCAAACATGGTTTTTGCCGTCCCCACGTCGGAGAGCGAAACGGCAAACGCGGGTATCACCGTAACGGCGACGATCAAGCCCGACACGGCGAGCAATAGAGCGATCGATTGGGAAGTGGACTTCGAGAACGCGGAAAGCGAATGGGCGAGCGGTAAAACGGTCGGGGAATATGCGAAAGTAACGCCCGAAAGCGACGGGAGCGCGACGGCAACGGTCGAGTGCTTGCAGGCGTTTGGCGAGCCGATCAATCTGACCGCGCGCTCGCGGAAATATCCCGACGTAACGGCGGTTTGCAAACTGGACTATATGTCGAAAGTGGAAAGCGCGGAACTTGTCGTCCGCTCGGGCGAAGAGATCGCGGAAACGCTGGATATCAGCGCGTCGGGCAAAGAGTATGTATTTTCGGTAGAAAATATCGTTTGGGGCGTCGGAACAATGCAGGAAGAAAACGTGCAGACGAATATCAGTATCAGTTATCATACGGATTATTACAACTGGGTAAAAGAGCATACGGAAATCGGCAGTCTGGATATGATCCCCGCGGCGTCGAACACGGTCACGGCGATAAACGAACCGCTCACGTTTGTAAGCAGCAAAACAAATATGTATAAACTGTACGGCGTGAAGAGCGCGGGCCGCGCGGAATTTGACAAAGGCTATGCGGGCTATTCGGGCGCGGTCGTAAGGGTAATCGCGTCGGTCACCAACGGATCAGACGGAACGGCTCCCGACTATGTAAGTTATTGGGGCACTATGCTCGACATAACCCTCGGCACGGTAGATCTCGATATCCCCGTGACGGAAATCGAGTTGAACCCGCCGCAGATCATTTTCTAAAAGGAGATAAGCATGGCAGCAAAGAAGAAAGCGAGCGCAGCGCGGGCTGCGCCGCAAAAACCTAAGAAAAAGAGCCGTGCGGGCAGGATCGTCGCGGTTATCCTCTTGACCGTATTGCTTGCGGCGGTCGGGTGCGGGATCTATTATGCCATAGAAACGAACGGGTTTACCCGTTTCGAATATGTGGAGTATAACGGCAGGCGTCTGGGAACGGCGGAAAGGGGCGTAAAACTCGCCCGCGGGAAAAACGTGTTTGAGATCAAGAGCATGAAACCCGCTGCGGGCGCGGGGAAATATACAGTCAGGATCCAGGCGAACAGCGAGGCGAAATTCACGTTTCAGGCGGACGGAAATCCGCAATCTTTTTCCCATGTCGGGGAGGTAACGGAGTATTTCGGCATAGAGATCTCCGAGGATCGGTTTGAGGTGAATATCCCCTCGGATTATTCACTTTCGGCGGTGCTTTCGGAAAAGTACGGCGGCGAAACGGTCACGCTGCCCGATGAATTGCCGAAAAACACGGATTTCTGGATCATGTCCGTCGGGCTGTCGGACGGGAAAACCATACTTATATACTTCGGTGTATCTGACAAGCCGACGATCAGCATAAATCCGCCGCACATAATCTTTTAAGGAGGGGCGGGCATGAGAAAAATATTATCTGTTTTATGTGCCTTTTTTCTTCTCCTGGGCGCGGCAGTAAACCCGCCGAGCCAGGCGCAGGCGGAAACCGAACGCGAGTTTGATTACGTCAATGTGCTGGACGATCTGACAGGCTCGGCGGACGCGGACGGAAACGCTTTCGATTTAACGGACTATCCGTATAACGAAAACGGTCGCGTGCAACTTGTGACGCTGATCGAATATTGTTATAGTTACGCCGCCAATATGCGCGGGAATTATGCCGTGTATCTGTATTTCTATAACCCGACAGGTCGTGAGATCGATACGTCAAGCATACTGAACGTGGCGCAGTTCGCCGTGGGGTATAACGAAAAGGGCAGCCCCGACGACTATGAAAATTTTGAATTGAAATTCTGCAATAAGTCCACTGGCGACTATAACAATTTGTTTTACAAATTCCGCGTGCAGGATCACGAGAGCGCGGACGGAAAGACAATGGCGGAACGGGTGAACAGCAATGCGCGGCGTTACGATCTGTCGAGCGTGGAACTGATCTATAAGGGCGACAGCCTTGCGAAAGACTACGGCTGCGGCGGAACGTATACATACAAAGGTTATGCCGCGGGGTACGGCTCGGACGCAAACGCCGCCACGACGCTGACGTGCGAAGTCACGGATCTGGAAACGCTGGATCTGGAAGTGATACCGACGCAGTACCGCCCCGACGGAGTGTTTACCGACGGGCACCAGGATCAACTGAACAGCGTATATTTTGCGGTGCCGAACGACGTACTGAAAAAATACGGCCGCCAGATCACGGAGATCAAAGCGCGTTGGGACGAATACAAGACGGGGCTGCTCGCGGTGTTCGATGACAAAACCGCCCATGACACTTTTACGCCGCTCGTCGGCAAGGATATGACGCGGTTTACGTCGGATTATATGCTTGCGGGACTGTACCGCTGGACTTCCGTGATCGGGGAAGTGCGGCACGAGGCAGGCTGGATCTATAACGAGAACGGTGACAGGGGTGTGCTCACCTATGGCGACGTTTACAATTTGCTGACGGCAGCGTTTTATACGAACGGCGCGCCCGCCGATACGTACAGTATCACTTCGGAACGCATGGAAAGAGCGCTCAAAGAGTACAGCGAAACGGCGGACGGGGATAAAATCAACGGGATTTACAGCACGGATCTGTTTGAGGACTACGTAGACGAAGGACACGAGCGCGGGGAAAACGTGCGGACGATCGACAGCGAAACAAAATACAGCCTGACCGCCGAAGTGCTGAATAAAAATTTCTGGTATAAGTTTTTAGGTATAAAGGACTACGAAAGCGCGACGTACAGCAATATCAAGGCGATCGAGGAAGTGACGGACAAACAACTCAAACTGTCCGATGAAAGTCTGTCGAAAAATCTGTATATCGATCCCGACGACGTGAGCAGTTTCCGCCAGTATTGCCAAGCGGCAGAAGAAACGGACAAAACCGTTTTTATCTTCCGCTATTCGGTGACGGACTACTATGCGACGTCGATTGTGAGCAATATCAGCGAAGTAAATGAAAGCACGGTGCCCTGGCTGGAATGCGGGTATGCTGCACAACAGACAGTATTCCTGAATTTCAGGATCATACAGTTGAAATTCTATAAGGACGGCGTGTACACGGTCATAGCGGCGGTAAACGACCCGATCGATATAATACCAGGCGTGACGCCGCCGCTGCCAGACAAAGAGCAGACGAACCCGCTCGAAGTTATATTGCGCTTGCTTTTAATGCTCGGTATTCTTTTCTTGGCCGTGGTCGCGGTTTACCTGATCATCAAGATCATCATATCCGCGATATCTTCCAGGCAAAAAATATCCGTGGAATACAAACCGCCGAGCGAGAAAAAGAGCGGGCGAAAACGCAGCCAGACGTCAAAAGTCACAAAGAAGAAATCGCCAGCGCGGAAAAGCGGGGCGAAAAAGAAATGAATGTGAGTTTTGGGCTATCGGGTGCCGCGGATCAGGTGCGCGCGCGTTTTAAAAGTCACATACGGGCGGCGTATAAGGCCGAGCAGAAGCGCCGAAAACGCGAACAGCGGTTCGATACCTGGTGCGCGCGTATGGATCGGCGGCTTTGTGAGCCGTTCAAAAATACATACCGATACTATATGCCGCCCGCGCTCATATTCATTTGTTTGTTTTTCGCGCTGCGGGATTATTACCACGGCTGGGCGCAGTTCGGTTTTTCCTTTCTGAATATCTCCATATTCTGGCGGTTGCCGCTGTACGGCTGGGAATTGGCTTTCAACCTGATTTTCACCGTTGCGGCGCTCGCGGTGCAGGTGCTGGCGGTCGTGTTTGCGGTCAAGGCGGTAAAGGTCATCATAAAGATCTCGCGGTACAAAGGCAAATATGACCGTCAGACGGAAAACTATATGAAACGTGAGCACAGCATATGTTTCATCGGGCCGCCAGGGAGCGGGAAAAGCGTGTCGGCGGGCGACGTGGCTGTGCACGTAGCCGAGCGGCGCTGGAAGGAACTGCAAATCAAGTACGCCACGGAAAAGTGGCGCGTGCCGTATTACCAGCGGACGGGGCAAACCGAAAAGTTGGAAGCATTTGCGGCGATAGAGGAAAGTTATTTGTTTTTTAAACGCAACGAAGAGTTTGCCGTGCCGTGCCTGGCAACGAGTATCGGCATGAAGTATCAGGGGAAATTTACATACAAGGCAACGCCGCTGTTTTTTACGCAGCATAAGCGCGTGGCGGAGTATTGCGTGATCTTCGATGACGAGAGCGGCGCGACGAAGGGCACGGACACGAGCAAACAGGCAAGCAAGCGGATCAAAGCGTTCTACCGTTTCGTGCGGCATTTCGGGGATTTTATTATAATAATGACCGAACAGAACAGCATGAAAAACGCGGACTATATCCGCTCGTGCCTGGATAACAATATATATTGTTATTGCCAGGAGTGGATCATGGAACCCGAGCGGCTGGGGCGCAGGGTGGAGAAACTCGCGGAAAAGGTGATCGCGGAACTTGACGGCGCAACGCTGACGGCCAGGGAATGCGAGAACAAGGCAAAACGGCTTTTCTATCTCAATGAATACCGCAAAACGATCGGGTTTCGTAGGATCAGGCGCAAGAGCGAGGGGAACACGGAGCGTAGCACGAATATCTATAAGGATAAAGAAGAAGTGATCTATTTGCCGTCGCGCCCCGTGTATGAATATGACGATCGGACGTTCCGCCGTTTGTATAAGGCGATCGGTCAGCGGATAGAAATGGATATCTGGGATCGGTTGAGTTTCCGTCCCGAGGACGACTTCGGGCAATACGAAAAATATATACTGCAAGAGGAAAAACCCCGCGCAGCGTCATCTTCCTCCAAACGCGGGAGAAAGCCGCAGGGGAATAAGCAAGAGAACGCGGCGCAGGGAAACGCGGCGGCAGGATAGAATGAATAAGCCGAGCGGCAAGCGGTCACCCGTTTATCTGCCTTTTTTCGGGGAAAGGTTTCCGCGAAAGTTTGTTTTGAAAAAGGGTTTTTTGCGTACAGGCGAATGCCGCGCAAAACCCGCAAAACAAACGTGCGGAAACCGCCGAAAAAAAGGATAGGCGGGCGGAGTGGCTGTGATAATAATGCCACCCAAATGGTTACAAAATTTTTTGCTTTATGCAAAAAATTTTGTTCGGCCATTTGCGAGGCGTAGCGGCGGGCGGGCTTGTGAGAAAACGGCAGATCGAGCGCCGACGTCGCGCCGAAAAGTCACACGGCAGATTGCTTGTGAGAAAAGCGTGCTCGATCTTTGATCCAGGCGGGCAAAAGTCACAAGTGCGGCGGCTTGTGAGAAATCGGCGCTTCGAGCGCCGACGTCGCGCCGAAAAGTCACACAGCAGATTGCTTGTGAGAAAAGCGTGCTCGATCTTCGATCCTGGCGGGCAAAAGTCACAAGTACGGCAGGTTGTGAGAAATGACGCGAGATCGGGAACGACGTCGGCAAAAATATCACAAAAAGGAGGTGGGGAACGTGAAAGCAATACAGATCGAGGCGTTGCGGAAGTTGGACAGTATCGAGTTGAAAGTGCTTGAAACAGCGGCGGAACAACTCGGCGGGAACGTCGCCCGCCTCGATTATACGGAGATCGCCCGCGCGGTGGGAACGTCGCGCCAGGCGGTCAGTTATAATATCAAAAAACTTGTGGCGGCAGGGCTATTACGCTCCGAGGGCGTGCGCGGCTTTTCCGTGCGCGAGGGGCTTTTTATCGAGGTATAGCCGCCAGCGGGCAAGATCCCGCGGCGGCTGTCCGCGTCTATTGGTGTGAGAATTTCCCGACGTCGTTTCGAGGCTGCGGGGCAAAACTCACACGGGCGAGTGTTCAAGCGTAAATAAGGGCAAAAAGGAGGTACACACGGCGCAATTCTTCACAACCGAATAACAGCGGTTTTTCGTCCTCGCCTTTGGCGGCTCCGCTCTAAAATAAGCCGCTGGATCTATCCACCAATCGAGCGAGCCGAAAAGCGGATAACGACGAACCACAGCCAGGGCGGGACTGTGCAAAGCACGTCAAAATGGTTTAAGTATTCCATTTTAAACAAAATACTGGCGGGCGCGCCGTTCTCGTGTCAGAGAGAGCGGAGTGCCCGCACGGGCTATCGGTCACTCTGGGGACGCGGGGGAGATCGCTGTGCGGGCGCCGCAAAAATTTTTTTGCATTCCTTTGCAAGGGAGACGCAGGCAGTTTTCCCTGGCGGTCAAACTGCATAATGTGACGGCGCGCGCCCCTAAACCGAAAAAAGCCCCGCGGCCAGCGTCCTCATCATCGCGTTCGACGGCGCGCCTGATTTATCGAAGTGGGCGGATAGAGCGGAGAGTGCTCGGCTGGCGCGGCTGTATCGGCTCGCGTGTGTGCATACCTCGTCGAATAATGGACGAGTGCGCCCTGCGGAATTGCCTTGTGAGATTTTGCCGAAAAACCAGGAGGCGGCCAGAGAAAAACTCACATAAACCCCGCGCCCCGTTTTCGGTGCGGCTTGTGAGATTTGATTTACTGCACCGCGCGATCCGCGCCGCGTCGCGCCGAAAAGTCACAAGCAAAACGCCCCGCGGGACGTGCCGCAGGGCGTTTTTTTGATAAGGTGTCAGAAAAAGTCAAACGCTGAAATCGCTTATATTGTGTTTTATTTGTTTGTAATTATACTATATATTGTGGTTTATCGATTTTGGGGAAGCCTCTTAATCAGTGGGTCCCCGGTTCGAGCCCGTGAAGGTGCACCAAAAGCGTTCAAGAGTAAGTTTTGGACGCTTTTTTTTCTTTTAAAGCGGGTTTGTCTAGGTTATTTGCATGTCAAATAAGTGTCAAACGCTGCTTTTATTTTGTCTGAATTTTATTTTACATCTACGCTTTGTTCGTCCAGCCGTCAAAAATTTTATTATCTTTTTTTGAATACCCCCTTGACAAACTGAATTTTTATGGTACAATAACAGCATATTGCGACCCGTGTCGCAATATGTCAACAAGTGCAAGGAAGTTATTCGGCGCACTCTCTTTTTCATCATTATGCGACACGTGTCGCTATGCTTAAAAAAATTCGGCACATTGCCGAAAAATATAGATGGAGGAGGAAACATGAAAAAATTAGGTGTTGTTTTATTGGCGGTCGCTTTGGCATTTGGTGTGATGGGAGGGGGCGTGTCTTATTTGTCGGCAGAGGATTCGGCAGAAAAAGTTCCCGGGGATTTTACTTCTGCGGCAAATTTGTTTGTGGAAACAGACGATTTACTGGATTCATATGCCGTCGATGCAGAAAGCGTTTCGAACAGGCCGTATCCCGCCGATTGGGGGATGAAATTCGGCAAAACGAATGAAGGGGAATACACCTGCATGAACAACGAAAGGCAGGAAAGAGCAAACCAAGCCCATACGGCTGTGTATCTGCCGATGAGCCGCAGCGTTGCCGGCACAGCCGCCTACTATGTGTCTGCGGATATCACCGTGGGCAGCAGAGCGGATTGGGGCGGTCTCGGCATCGTGATCGGCGAGGGAACGGACGACGCGAAGTCCCCCGTCGGTATCTGGTTCTGCGTGGATGATCCGAAGTTGGTGCTTGCGTCGGGCGGAAATGAATTTGCGGCGTTTTTCGGTACGGAACAGGAAGACGGTTCGGTCGATCCGGGCGTTGCGTTTGCCGTCGGGGACACGTTCACCCTTTCTGCGGTCGTGGACGGGCAGAAAATTTCCGTATACGTTGACGGAAATAAGATCGGCGCCGCCTATACGCTCGGCGAAGACAGCGGATTTATTCCTAAGATCGGGGCGGAGTTGAAAAATTATAACGGACGTTATACGAATTTTGTTTTTAAAACTCTCGAAGCGGAACCCGAAGTCACCCTTGCCGAATTTGAGCAGGCTGACAATCTTTTCGTGGATTCGGCAGGGTTGGCGGATACGTATGAATTCGATAAAAATATGAATGTAGTAGGGGCATATCCTTCCGATTACGGAATGAAATTCGGCAAGACGAGCGGCGGTTATTATACGCGCGTCAACAATAAGATGCAGGATTTCTGTACTTCGGGGGCGCATACGGCTTCCTATCTCGCAACGAGCAAAGATATCGGCAATGTGGAAACTTATTGCGTATCCGCTGAAATTACGATAGGAGACAGAGCCGATTGGGGCGGACTCGGCATCGTGATCGGAAAAGGCACGACGGAAAGAGAATTCCCCGTCGGCGTCTGGTACTGCGTGGATGCGCCCGGACTCTTTTTAGCCGCGGACGGAAACGAATTTGCCAATGCGTTCGGTTTGGGGCAGAGCAACGCTCTCGTCGTCGGGGATACCTTTACCCTTGCCGCAGTCGTGGACGGACAAAAAGTTTCCGTTTATATCGACGGGGAAAAGATCGGCGATACATATACGATCGCGACGGAATTCACGCCCGCGATCGGCGCCGAGGTAAAGCAGTATTACAGCAAGTACAGGGACTTTACTTTCAAAACTCTGGATACGGGATTACAGGCAGCCGAATATACCGTCACCTGTATTTCAGGGGCGGTGGAGATCGGAACGATCGGATATACCTACGGTGAAGGCGTCGCGCTTGCGCCCATCGAAAGAAAGGGCTATCAGTTTATGGGATGGCATCTCTTCCCCGATCTCAGCGATCCTGTGATTGAAAGCATCGATGCGGCGATCGGCGGAAATATAACCGTATATTGCGAATATAAGATCGCGAATTATTCGATCGCCTATTACGACGGCGAGACCAAGATAGAAAACGACAAACTAGTCAAATCGTACACGATGCAGCAATACGTACAGTTGCCGGGCGCGGAAGACATGGAGAAGGAAGGGTATACCTTTGAAGGTTGGTACACCGCCGCCGATTTCAGCGGAAACGCCGTCACCGCGATAGAGATGGGCTCAACGGGCGATAAAGTTTTCTATGCAAAGTACACGAAGGTCGGAGGAACGTCGTCCGGCGGTTGCGGCGGCTCGGTGATCGGCGTATCTTCTGTTTTCGCGTTGGCTGCTCTCGGTGCCGCGGCTGTCATGCTCAAACGTAAAAAGGCGGGCGGAAGATGAAACGGGCGATATTGACCATTCTCAGTATTTTTCTGATGTTTTCAATCATAGGTTGCGCGCCGGATACGGAAAAAGGACAGGGGGATACGCTGGATGCCATCGATGCCGAGGTCGATACGTGGGAGGCACCCGAAGCCTTCGGCAGAAACGATCGTTATAAAGTCGAGGTATCTGAAGACGGGGAATCCTGGCGGGAGATCGCGGTCTATAACGTAAAAAACGGACACCAGAAGGGAGATCCGCTCATAACGCAGGGAGGAGCCGTGTACTTCGGTGAACCGTATACCGCATCGCTTGCCGTCTTTGATTTTACGGGTACGGCAGGCATACGCGTCACGTATAACGGCGGGGCGTTGGCGGAAAAGGGTTACGTGATCAGCCCGGCGTCCTACAACATAAAGAGCATACAGGAGGGAAATACGGTCACTTTCACGCTGACGCAGAATGCGGAAAGCCCGAGAAAAGTGGTATTTCGTCCTGCGGACGAGTGGGAGGCGGAAACGCTGCACATCATGACGAATGTCCCCGAGGACGAATACGCCGCAGACCAAACTGCGGAAAACGTATATGTCGTCGAAGAAGGGCAGGAAGTCCCCCGTATGCTGCCCGAGGGCAAAGATACTTATTATTTCAAGAAAGGTATCCACACGCTTCCGGGCGGCTATTGGGTGGATATCGATCTCGGTTCCGAACGGCAGGTCGCGAGTTTCGACCTTCTGACGCCTCCCAGACAATCGTTTGTTCTGCCCGGCGGAGTATGTTTCGAAATTCAGGCGAAAACCGGAGAAAACGAGGCGTGGAAACGTGTTTACGAATCTTCGGGCGAGGCGGCTGAAAATAATTTTAACCTTACGGGCATTCCGTTAAACGTCAGCGCGCGTTATTTCCGCCTGATCCTGAACGGAAATTACAACGTCGCGCCCGTCGGGGACGACAGATATGTGCACGCCGTCCATATTCAGGAATTTACGCTGTACGATGCGGATGGCAACAACGTTTCGCTGAACAAGGCGACGGCGGGTTCGGCGAGCGACTTTTCGGTCGTGACCGACGGCGCGCGCGGGGCGAATTACGGGTACGCGTATGCGGGCGAAACTTTCAGCGCGCAGAGCGGTTATACCTATTATTTCGAAAAGGGTTCGGTCGTCAAGGGCGCGTTCATTTCCGAAAATACGGAAAACGTGACGCTCTGCGGCAGAGGGATCCTTGACAGCGGCGGCCTGCTTTCCACGCATGAACTTTCGGAGGGCAGAAACGGTTCCGTTCATTTCGAATATTGCAAAGACGTCGTCGTGGAAGGTATTACCGTCATGCACGCTCCGATGTGGATGCTGGTGATCAATCACAGCGAAAACGTGCTGGTGGACGGCGTGAACCTGTTCGGCTACTGCACGAATGCGGACGGTATCCATTTCAGCGCGTCGAAAAACGCCGTGGCGACAGGGTGCTTTATCCGTACGACGGACGACCTTTTCGTCGCATACCATTACGGAGATGCGGACGGCCTCACGTTTAAAAACAGCGTGCTTTGGAGCGACGGCGGGCGCGTACTCCTGCTCGGTTTGGATACCAGGGGAGATATACGCAACGTCACGATGGAAAACTGCGACGTGATCACCTATCAGAACGTATGGAGTTTACAGGAATCGGGCGGCTTTGCGCAGATCATCGCCACGGGCGGAAATACGATCGAGAACGTGACGATCAAAGACGTGCGCATAGATGCGGTACGCTTTCCCGTCATCGCGCAGTTTTTACAGATACGTACGGGTAACGATGCGTTCGGGTCGGGGTTTATCAAAAGTATTTCGCTCGAAAATGTTTCGTTTGCCGGCGAATGTAAGCCGAAATCCTTGATCTCCGTCGTGATTCCCGGCGGTTCGATTACAGGCGTATCTATGAAAAACGTTTCCGTTCACGGCGTTGCCGTCACCGACGGCAATATCGCGGAGTATTTCAACGTCGATCCCGGCATCGGGATACGATTCGGATAAACAGCGTATGGTGCCCGGGGCGCAGGGAGCATAATATTGTGTTCCCTGCCCTTACGGGCGGATCCGTCGGCGGAAAATGCCGAACGTTTGAAAATTCAGGAGGAAGTTTATGAAAAAAATTTTGGCGCTGCTGTTCGGCGCCCTGTTGGCCTGTTGCTTTATGTTTGCCGGATGTGATCAGACTGAGATCGGCGATGAACCGATCGACGGCCTCGATCCGAATACGGAAGTCAAAATTTCGTTTATGCATATGTGGAGCGAACATTCCGCGGCGATCCAAAGCATTATCGACGGGTTTGAAAAAAAGTATCCGAATATAACCGTGGAAATTTCGATCACGCCGTATGACCAGATCGAACAGGTGCTGCAAGCAGCCTTTATCAGCGGAAAACTGCCGAACGTGTACATATTTTACACTCACTATATGAACCCGCTGGTGTCCGCATCCGACGGCGTGATGGCGGGAACGCTCAACAATCTGCACGATGAGATCGTCGATTCGTTCATTCAGCCCGATGCGTGGGAAATGGGGAACATCAACGGAAATTATTATTCTGTGCCGTTCCGCGCGACGGGGGAACTGGTTTTTTATAATAAGACGCTCTTTGAGGAAAAAGGTTGGGAAAAACCTGATACGTTCGAGGAATTTGAACAACTTATGGACAAAATATACGCCGACGGCGATTATATTCCTTTGGCTGCGGGCGGACAGGACGACCAGATCACGTATCTCATCAACGCCATGTCGCTGTTCCTTTCCGTCTTGGACGGCAGCGTCGACGAACCCGGATATCAGGTCGGCCGCCTGGAACCGGACGAGGATATTTCGGATGCGGTAGCGGTGTACGAAAAGGTGCGCGATTGGTACAAACAGGAATATTTCGGCAGGGGAGCGATCGCTGTTTCAAGTTCGGGCGCCATCAAGCAGTTTACTTCGCGCAATGCCGCCATGGTATTCGCGAACGTCAATAATCTGGGCGACATCACTTCGATCATGCCGAACGATCAGATCGACGCGTTCGCGATTCCCGCGCCCGAAGTGATTTCCGATGAAGTCAAATATGTATTCGGCGGGTACGACGGCATTTCGTACAGCCCCGTTGCGAGCAAGGATGAAATGGCGGCTTCGCTCATGCTGATCCGCTATCTGGTCAGCGACGAAGTGCAGCAGATTCTTGCCGACAGAACGCAGTCCATTATCGTGAACAAGAATGTAGAATATCACGACGCCACCTATGCGGCGTTTGCGGAAGAATACAAATATGTCGGAGCGTACGCCACCGGTATCGATTATATGACGGGCGATCATTCGGCGGGCAATAACACCATTATGTCTGCTTACATTGCGGGAACCTCCGGTCTGACAGCCGCAGAAACGATCAAACTTTTGAACGATAACGTGTATATGGATATGCAGGATACGCTGATCAACGATCCCCCTGTCGATTGGTACCCCCGTCAAAATCCCAAGAAAGATTTTGATCGGAGTTGGTTGAATTGATCGAGGGGAAAAGATGGTTAATGTAAGATCCATTCAGCGTCAGGCAAACATAGTCGGCTGGCTTTTGATGATCCCTACCGTCGTCGGGATCGCTCTGTTCATCCTGTATCCCGTCGTATTCTCCCTGATCATGAGTTTTACGAACTGGAAATTCGTATTTTACAACGTCCGCTTTATCGGTGGGGGCAACTATGCGTGGCTGTTCAGCGCGGCGGGATCGCAATTCTGGGTATCCGTATGGACGAGTATCAAATTTACCTTTATATCCACGTCGATCCAGACGGTCTTGGGCTTTTTTCTCGCTTATACGCTGTACAATATGAATCCCAAGGCGCAGGCGATCTATAAAGTACTCATCTATATTCCCGTGCTGCTGCCTGCGGCCGTCGTAAGCGTAATGTGGACGTTTTTCTTCGAGCCGAACGTAGGTTTGATAGACGTATTGCTTACGAATATGGGATTCAAAAACCTGCCGCTTTGGCTGGCGGATGAAAATATCGCCCTCGGGTCCGTGATATTCGTCAATACCTGGCAATATCTGGGCGTGACGACGATCATCTATTTTATCGCGATGAACGCCATTTCGCGCGACGTGCTCGAAGGCGCCACGATCGACGGCGCGGGAAAGTGGATGATTCTGTGGCGGTTTATCCTGCCGCTTTCGTGGAGTTCCACCTCAGTGAATCTGTTGCTCTCCATCATGGGCGGATTAAAATCTTTCGACTTGTTTTACCTGTTTACGAACGGGACGGGCGATCACGGGCTCTATGTGGTCGGGCTGTATATATGGCGTACCGCGTACAAATTCAAAACGTTTTGCCGCGCAGTCACGATGTCCATTATTTTGTCCGTCATTATCGCTGCGATCAGCCTGTCTTTAAACTGGCTGCTCGGCAAAACGGAGGATAAGATCGATGCGTGAAAATGGTATGGCGCAGGCAGTAAGACAGCAGAGCAGGACGGTCCGCAAAGTTAAAAAATATACGGGGACCGCGGTTACGTGGACGATCATGCTATTGCTCACAGTTTTGGTACTGTATCCGCTGCTGTTCGTGTTTTCCACTTCTTTTAAAACGTACGGGGAATTTTTGGAGAGTCCTTTTTCCATCTCGTTCGCGCATCCGGAAAACTATGCGCAGGCGTGGATAGACGGCAATTTTTCGACGTATTTTTTAAATTCGGTGCTCGTAACGGGCGTTACGGTCGTCGCCAAGGTCTTTATGAGCGGCCTTGTGGCATACTGCGTCGCGGTATTGAAGATCAAGGGCTGGAAAATCGTCATGGCGGTCATTATGTCCACGATGTTTTTTACGGGCGAGATCACGGGGATCCCCACGTTCCTGCTGGCAAGAGAATTGCACCTGCTCGATACGATATGGGCGTTGATCGTGCCCGGCTTATTGGGCCCGGCGGGGCTGGGCGCTCTTTTGGGTATGGGGTACGCAAAGAAAATTCCCAAAGAACTGCATGAAGCGGCGCTTCTGGACGGGGCGGGCATTTTCGGGATCTTCTGGTATATCGATCTGGTCTTAATGATCCCGATGCTGACGTTCGTCGCGATTCAGACTTTTACGGCGACCTGGAGTGATTTTTTCTGGCCGTTGATCACAATTACGACCAACGAAAGCGCAAAGACGCTGCCGTTGGGATTGATCAATTTCCAGTCTCAAAACAATTCAAACTACGGTGTTCTGTGCGCGGGGCTGTGCATTATGACGGTTCCCATTATTCTGCTGTATAGTTTCCTTTCAAAATATTTTATCGAAGGGGTCGCGGCAGGAGCGGTCAAAGGTTAAATAAATATAAGGCGGTAAAAATAATGATCGTAAATGAAAAAAGTATTCAAAACAAAGTTTTAGGCTGTTGGTTCGGCAAAAATATCGGAGGTACCTTGGGCGCGCCGTTCGAGTGGCGGCGCCAGATCAACCATGTGACGGATTATACGCAGGATCTGGGAGGGAAGGCGCTTCCGAATGACGACTTGGATATTCAGTTGCTTTGGCTGATCGCCCTGGAAGAACGCAAACTGAACGTTGACACGCGCGATCTGGCTTATTATTTCAGTATTTTCGTCACGCCGCACTGGGGGGAATACGGTACGGCGAAGACGAACATGAAACTCGGTATGGAGTCTCCTTTCTGCGGCCTGGAAAATAACGCTTACCGGCACAGTTGCGGCAGTTATATCCGCAGCGAGATCTGGGCGTGCATCGCCGCCGGAACGCCCGAACTTGCCGTCCGTTACATGATGGCGGATTCCGCCATCGATCACGGCGGAAATACCGAGGGTACGTATGCGGCTGTGATGGTCGCCGCCATGGAGGCGGCAGCGTTCGTGGAGAGCGACGTAAATAAACTGATCGAGATCGGCTTAAGTTATATTCCCGAAGGGTGCGACGTCGCGGCGGTAACGCGGCTGGTACAGGATTGTTACCGCAGCGGAAAATCGTATCTGGAAGCGCGCGACGAGGTTCTTCGGCTCTATCGCGGCGCTCCGTTCAGTTATGACGACGGGAAAAAGATCGTCGTGCTCTGTGACGAGCGGGATCGGGAAATGGGGTTTGCCGACGGCGTCAAGGGCTACGACGTGGTAGACAATTTCGGGATCATCATGATCGGTCTTTTGTACGGGCAGGGGGATTTCGGAAACACTTTGTGCTATGCGGTCAACTGCGGCGAGGATACCGACTGTACCGCGGCGACGCTCGGCTCGATGCTGGGCATTATTTACGGGGCGGAAAAGATACCCGAAAAGTGGTTGCGGCCCATTGGTTCTCAGATCTCGACTTTGTGCTTAAATCACGGGGAGATCGAAGGAATGGTGCCGAAGACCGTGGAGGAACTGACCGAAAGGACGATGCGGCTTATACGTATGAGCGACGCGCTGAACGACTTGAATCTGGGAACTACGCCCGTTACGGACCTGATATGTCCTCCGTTGCTGAGGAATAAATTATACGCCCGCGCGGACTGCGCCGTATACGATTTCAAGTTTTTTGAGATAGCGGTAAGTTATCCGGATGGTATTTATCTGAAAGGAAACAGCGGTAAAGTGCGTATCCGCGTAGAAAATAAATTCCGCGTCACGGAAAACGTCGCCTATCGCTGGTTTGCGGAAGAGGGGTTTGCGACCGATTATGCGGAGGGATACGTGTATTTGTCCCGGAATACGTACGGCGACCCGTCGTGCGAAATGGACTTTACGTTCAGCACGGAGGGGAATCCCAAACTGAAAAACAGATTCGTTTTCCAACTGACCGTCGAGGGGCGCGCCTCCGCGATGACGGTTCCCGTTTTATTTTTGAAAGGAAGAGAATAAAATGCGCGATATGCGGTATGTTTTGACCGAGGAAAAATACGATATGGCAAAAGAGCGGCATCACGCCACTCTTTTTGCCACCGGCAACGGATATATGGGTGTACGCGGCAGTTTCGAGGAATACTCTACGCTCGGCGTACAGGGGCTGTACGTGCGCGGCATTTTAGATGAGATCACGGAAATATGCACTCCCGTTCCCGACGATTACTATATGAAGAAGTATTACTTCAACGAAGAGCGGCTGAAAGATTTCGAAAAGACGGAATGCGGCGTCAATCTTGCGGATATCCTGACCGTGCGTATCGTCATCGGCGGAGAACTTTTTCAGATGCACGAGGGCACTGTTTTATCTTATCGCAGGGAACTGGACTTTCGGACGGGCACGCTCGTACGCCGAGTACGTTGGAAAAATGCGTCGGGAGATATCACGGATTTACGCTTCGAACGCTTTGCTTCCTATGCCGACGAGCACTTCTATTGTCAGAAAGTAACGGTAACGCCCGTCAATCACGGAAAACACATAGAAATAAGCAGCGGTATCGATCTTCGCACAAAGACTAACGGGCAGCGCGTCACGAAAATTCTTTCGCAGTCGGTACGGGGACAGAGTATCCGCGCGGAGATCGAAAGCGGAAACCGTTACGCTTTTGCCTGCGCTTTTGCCGTTGAAAATACGTTGACGGGAAATTATACGGCTGAAAAAGCAGACGAACAGGGGATACTCTGCGTAAAATACAGCGGCAGCGGAAAGTGCGTGCTGGAAAAAATCACCTGCATCGTCACTTCGCGCGATACCTGTCAGCCGCTCGGCGCGTGGATAGAGCGGCGCCTGCGGGAAACGCCGGGAACGTATGACGCAAAATACAAAGCCCATCTTTCCGCCTATCGCCCCGCGTTTGAAAGAGGCAACGCGGAGATAGAAGGCGACGACGAAATGGCGCGGGCTGCCGCGTTTTCCTGCTGGCAAACGCTCATCTCCGCGTGTAAAGCCGACAGCGTCCACGGCGTCGGGGCAAAAGGGCTCACAGGCGAACAATACCACCAGTACGTCTGGTGGGACAGTGAGATCTATCAGATGCCGTACTTTATTTATACCGCACCGCAGATTGCGCGGCATTTGCTGGAATATCGGTATAAAACTCTGGCGCAGGCGCGAAAAAATGCCGAAAATGCCGGTTTCCGCGGGGCAAGGTACGCGTTTTGTTCGGGCGTTACGGGAGAAGAGTGCGTCTGGTCTTTCTGCAATCATCCGTTTATGCAGGATCACATCTCGGCCGACGTCGCGTTTTCCGTCCTGAATTACGATGCCGCGACGGGCGATCGTGATTTTATGGAAAAATACGGATACGAGATCTTGTTCGCTTGTCTGGAATATTGGCTGAGCCGAGTCGTAAAAACAGAGCGCGGCTTTAAAATTCTGCGCGTGACGGGAACGGACGAACACCATCCGTTCGTGAATAACGACGCGTATACGAATTATATGGTCCGATATATCGCCGATCGGGGGTGCCGTATCTTGCGGGAACGGGCAGGCTCCTTTGATTTCGGGAAGATCGGCGCGGGCGGCGATCTTGCGCGCAAATTGGAGAAGCTCAGCAATGAGATCTATCTTCCCGTCGACGAAAACGGTATGATACCGCAATTCGACGGTTATTTCGGATTGCTGCGGGATTCGGAAACGACAAAATACGTGCAGGGCTCCCAGATGAAACATAAGGGCTATCATCAAAGCCAGTTTATCAAGCAGCCTGACGTCGTCATGCTCTATACATACAACAATGTGGGCATGGACGAGAAATATTACGCGCGGAATTTCGATTATTACGAAAAGATGTGCGAATGCAGTTCTTCCCTTTCGTACGCGCCGCATGCGATCGCCAGCATCGATAACGACAGGCTGCTGTCTTTTTACGAATATCTGAAAAAGACTGCGGAGATCGATCTGAAAAACCTGCACGGCGGATCGGAAGACGGGATACACAGCGGGTGCGCCGCAGGGGTATGGTATTCCGTGTTCCGCGGGATATTCGGATGTGTGTGCGGGGAGGACGGGATACGCCTTTGTCCCAAACGGCTGCCTTGGTGGAAGAGCGTGCGGCTGAGGTTTTTTTACAAAAGCGGCTTGATTAAAATGGAAATATGTGGTAATATTATATCGATATCGAAGTTGAGCGGGCCTCCCGCGCAGATATCAATATACGGTAAGGAATATTTGCTGAAAAAAGGCAAATTACAGGTTGAGATTCGATGAACGGTATAAAAGTGACCAGAGAAATGGTCGCGCAACGCGCCGGTGTTTGTAAACAGACTGTTTCATGCTATCTGAATAAGACGAGGGGAGTGTCCAAGGAAAGCGCGGATAAGATCGAGGCTGCCATAGGAGAACTGAATTATGTTCCGAATATGGTAGCCAGAGGACTTTCGCAAAAAAAGACGATGTCGCTTGCGATCATCTGCGATGATTTGGGAAACCCGAATTACAGTGAGATCATCAGCGGCGTAGAACGGGCAGCAAAGGCGAAAAATTATTCCGTTTTGATTTTCGATATCGCGATGGACGGCGATTCCGTAGCGAAACAGATCATCGCGAGACGGGTCGACGGCGTGATCCTCTTGACCTTTAAAGAAAAGTTAGGCGAAAAAAATATATGCGATCTCGATAATCACGACGTCAAACTGGTGATAACCCACAGTGCGGGAGAGATTTCGGATAAATATATGCAACTCGAACCCGATTATACCAGTGGTATGGAAGAAACGCTGCTCGCATTGCGTGAGCGCGGACATAAAGATATCGTCATGCTGTCCTGTTTCGGACTTGACGATAAATATGACAGGCGATTGAAGATCTTTGCCGACTGTTATCAAAAGATCTTCGCCCGTTCGGCAAAATATTTGATCGACGATGCGAACGGCGGGGCGTCGCTTGAAACGGGGCGTCGCCTGGCGGAACGGCTGTGCAATGAAAATTTGGCCGCGAGCGCTATTTTGACGACGAATGACTTGATGGCGATCGGCGCCGTCAAATATTTTAATCAGACGGGGCTGATCGACCGTATCTCCGTCGTCGGGTTCGACGATATGGCGTTCAACGAATATATCTCGCCGTCGCTTTCGTCGATCGGGTACGATAAGATCGAATACGGAAAAAAATTGGTGGAACTTTTTCTTGCAAGCAGCGGCGGAGCGGAAGCCCGTACGGAATACGTAAAGACAAAGTTGTTTATGAGGGAAAGCATCCGCCGCGTGAAGTAGTCGAACCTTCACGGTATCAGGAGGAAAATGAAAATGGATACGGCGGTCAGAGAACCGGATTTTGATAATATTTTGCGGGTTTTACAGCGCAAAGAACCGAATAGACCTACGCTTTTCGAGTTTTATCTCGACAACGAGATCAGCGAAAGGCTGACGGGGCAAAAGGCTAAGTCTTTGTGGGATTGTTCTTGGAATTACGAAATGATCATACCTGCCATGAAAAAGGTGGGGTACGATTATGCGACGATGCATGCGTCCGACTTTGGGTTTCCCGTGGTGCGCCCGCAGGGGCGCACTGTTTCCATGAGCCACGGAGTGATTACGGACGAGGAGAGTTTTCAGGCATATCCGTTTCTCGATCCGGACGCTTGCGACACGGGTCGTTTGGCGGAGGTCGAAAAGGTGTTACCGCAGGGAATGAAAGTGATCGTGTTCGGACCGAGCGGGGTTTTGGAAAACGTCATTTCTTTGGTCGGGTACGAAAATCTGTGCTTTATGCTCTATGACGATCCGGAACTCGTCGGACGTATATTCGCAGCGGTCGGGGATCGGCTCGTCCGATATTACGAAAGGTGCCTTCGCTACGATTGTGTGGGCGCGATCATATCCAATGACGACTGGGGATTCAACAGCGGGACGATGCTCTCCGAAGAAGATATGAGAAAATATGTGTTTCCCTATCATAAAAAGATCGTGGAGATCGCCCATAAAAACGGCAGACCCGCAATCCTGCATTCCTGCGGAAATCTGGAACGGGTCATGGACGACATCATCGACGGTATGCGATATGACGGAAAGCATTCTTATGAAGATAAGATCTTGCCGGTCGAGGATGCCTTTGCGCGATTCGGCGGACGGATCGCCGTTCTGGGCGGTGTAGATCTGGATTTCGTGTGCCGCCGCCCGCCGGAAGAGGTCGGCGAACGCAGCAGAAAACTGATCGAGCGTACAAAGTGCAAAGGCTATGCGCTGGGTACGGGTAACAGTATTCCGAATTACGTTCCCCCCGAAAATTTCAAAGCCATGATCCGCGCGGCGAATCCCGGATTTACCTTCTGACGGAAAAAATGGGAGCGCAATGATGAGAGATTGCATACAAAAAAAATTGGATTTGATCCATCAACTTTATCCCTCGGAGCGTATCGCCGCGTCGAAGAGGCGTTGGGAATCCGTTTGGGATAAGGACAAGAGGGCGGACAGGCGCCCTTTTGTATACTATCCGCCTCTGTTTGACGCATACAATGCTCTGCATACGGCAAAAGAGCGGCTGCTTACGAGCCTTGACGAAATCATTATACGCGGACAGGTGGGCGATGACTTTATACCTTCCATATTCTGCGGTTGCAGACAATCCACCATACCGAATATGTTTGGCGCGAAGGAAGTCGTTCGGGGCGGGGACGCCACCTGCGATAAAATACTATTTTCTCCAAAGGATATCGACCGTTTGGAATGCGGAAAAATAACCGACGGCACCGTCGCGAAAATGTGGCTGGATATGCAGAGTTATATCATTGACGAAACAGAAGGTGAAATTCCGGTACACGTCGTCGATATGCAGGGGCCGTTCGACGTTGCTGGGCAGATGTTCGGTTACGATAATCTGTTTGTTTGCGCATATGAAGAGCCGTCGCGCTACGATAAGTTAATGTCGCTGATCTCCGATGCTTTTATCTGTTTTTGGAAAGCGCAACAGAAAACTTGCGGTGAACTGTTCATAGGAACGCATCTTTTCGCATGGGATTACGTACCGCAAAATACGGGTGCGAGTATGTCGATAGACAGCCTTGTTATGGTTTCTCCCGAATTTTATCAAGGGTATTATCGGAAATATATCGAAAAGATGGCGGATGAATTCGGCGGATTGGTCATCCATTCCTGCGGCGATTTCCGCCACGTCGTTCCCGATCTGATGCGGACAAAGGGCCTGAAGGCTATGAATGCTTCGCAGTTGTCCCTCCGTCAACTGGTCGAGGCGGGCATGACTGCGGATACGGTCGGTATTCTTACTTTGCCGCTAGAAGGGTTGGAAGATCTGGCCGACGTGATACGGCACACAAATATGCGCGTCGATCCTACTTTTATCGGAAACTGGCCTGTTTTCGGGGCGGACGTGCCTCCCGTGGAAGAATGGACTTCCGAACAGAAATACCGCCTGAAAGAGATAGACGATCGCATCGTGCGGACGCTGGGATCTTAACGTTTTTTGAAATGAGGTTCGATCATGCATAGTATTGAAGAAAATACGGTCAAAGCGGAAAATCAAGTGCAGGAAAATGAAAATATTTTTTTTCTCGGGAATCGAGAGGGAAAGATCCGAATCGCGGTTTTAGGCAATTCTATCACCCTTCACGGGCCGTCTCCCGAAATCGGGTGGTTCGGGTTGCACGGAATGGCTGCTAGCAGCGAAGATAAGGATTATGTGCATCTGCTCGGAACATCCTTAAAATGCGAGGGGCTGGATTACTGCCTTATGGTAAATCAGATCGCGGAATGGGAGCGTACTTTTGTGCAGTTCGATTTGGCAAAACTGAATCCGATACGGGATTTTTCCGCAAATATAATTCTTTTCCGTTTCGGGGAAAACGTGGACTGCAGGTGCGAAAAAAAACAGTTTTACAATTGTTTGCGGCAGATGACAGAATATATCGCGCCAAATGATGCGGCGCTGGTGTTTACGACGTGTTTCTGGAAAAATCCCGTCGTTGACGAGTGCATACGGGAACTTTCGGTATCGAAAGGAGGAAAACTGATCGAACTCGGCGATCTGGGGGACGATGCGTCGATGAAGGCGGGCGGTCTGTTCAGCCACAGCGGCGTCGCGGCGCATCCGGGCGACAGAGGAATGCGGGTCATTGCGGACAGAATTTACGAAACTGTCCGAAGTTGTCTGTAAAATATGAAAACCGGCCACCGAAGCATTGCTTCGGTGGCCGGCTTTTTACTTATCTGAATTTTTTGCGAAATTCGTTCGGGGTGCTGTTGTTGTATTTTTTGAATAATTTGTAAAAATTATGGACGCTGTCGTACCCTGTCGCCGCCGCGATCTCCGAAATACTGAGGGTTGTGGAGCAGAGAAGTTCCTGCGCCTTTTCACGCAATATCACGAGGATATCGCGGACGGGATCATTCACTTATTTTCCGCCGAAAAGGGGGATTATTCCTTTCGCGTAAAATATTATTCGGCGCTGAACCGCCTATATACGCATAATTTTTACGAGAGATTGTATCGGTGGTGCGACGAGCACGGCTGCATGCTTACGGGCCACAGTGTGGAAGAAACGCTGCTCTCCACGCAGATGCTCGGCTGCGCGGGCTGTTCGCCCTCCTATGCTTACGAACACATTCCCGGGATTGATAATCTTACAAAATATAACGTTTCGAAACTAATGGCGCGGCAGGTCGGCTCGGTGGCGGGACAACTCGGCAAAAAACAGGTGCTCACCGAATCTTTCGGCTGCTGCGGATATGACACGACGCCGCGGGAGTTGAAGGCGATCGCCGAAAAACAATACGTGCACGGCGTAAATCTCTTATGCCATCACCTCTTTGCGTACAGTCTTTCGGGGCAGGGCAAGACCGATCATCCTCCCTGTTTCAGCAGGCACATGCCCTGGTGGGAGCATTTCGGTGGCTTCAATCGCTATTTCGCGCGTCTGGGGTGGCTTTTGGCGAATTCCCGCACGCAGACGAACTGTCTGGTCGTCAACCCCATGGCAAGCGTTTATCTCACGTATGAACGGTCGAGGGAAGCGGATTGCCGTAAAACGGACGAATCGTTTGCCCGTCTGCAAGAAAAACTCAACCGATACGGCATTCTTTATGATATTGCCGATGAACAGATCATGGCGGAGCACGGAAAGATTGCGGGAAATTCGCTTCGGATCGGGCTTCGGGATTATACGTATGTCGTCGTACCCGCCTGCGAAACGCTTTCGCCCTCGACGAAACGTATCCTGCGGCAATATCTGCAAGCGGGCGGGCGCGTTTATTCCGAATCGGAAATCCAAATGACCGACGGCGTGCCCGATGACTGGGGTTTTTTAAAGAGCAATGCGGATCTTGCGGAAATCGCCGCGGCGGGCGCCGTGGCCGTGGAAACGGACGGAAAGGCGGAATATACGTACCGCGTCGGACACGGATTCGAATTTCTGTATATCGTCAACGTAGAGCGTGAGCCCGCGCATATCCGCGTGCCCCGGGGATTCGCCCGCGCCGACCTTCTTTCGTTGAAGACGTATCGTCATCCGCGCGAATTCGAATTGCAGGGCGGGGAAAGTATCCTTTTGCTGCCCGGTACGGGCGAGCGGGTTCCCCGTTTCAAAGAAGAGCGGGAGATCGCTTCCGAATTTCGGTTCGCCGGCGCGCAGGACAACGCGCTCGTGCTGGATACCGTACGCCTCCGTGAAGGCGTTTTTCCCGTCCATTTTACCATGCGAGGGCTTTGGGATCACGGAAATTGCGCTATGTACGATCCCGCATACCGTTTAAGACCTTTTGGTGCGGAACATGTTCGGATCGCTTTTGAAAATTAAAAAGAACACCGATTGAAAAATCGGTGTTCTTTCGTTTTGAAACGTTTACTGGTTTTATTCTTTTTCGTCGGGAATTTTCTGTATTTCTCTGATCAGTTCTTCCGAGGCGGTAGACTGGGGATAACAGGGGTTGTACAGCATACAGATATAGCGCGCGGGCAGTTCTTCTGTAAGCGGTATGCGGAACACTTCGCCGCGTCCGACGGCGTCTTCCGCCATTGCCTCGGGAACAAAGCCCAGTCCGAGGTTATGCTGTATCATCGGCACGAGCAGATCGGCGCCGTCCGCCTCCGCGTCGGGCGTAATGATAAGGTTCCTTTCGGCAAACCTGTCGTCGATGAACTTCCGAAGTTGCATGCCGTGGCGCAGGCACACGAACGGATAGCGGATCAGATCCTGCACGGAGAGCGTCTTTCCGCGCAGATCGTCGAAATCCTTTCCCGCGATAAGAATATCGTGGAACTTTTTGATCCTCGATATCTTAAACGCGCCCGAGGCATTGAACGGTGTGGAAACGAAAGCGAGGTGAACCAGCCCGTTTTTCAGTTTTTCGAGCGTACCGTTGTTCGAGCCCGTCAGAATTTTCAGCCGCACGTTCGGATATCGGGAGTGGAACAGATCGAGCGCGTCGAACAAAAAGACGTGCAGACTCGTGACCGACGCGCCGATATAGATCGTGCCCGTTTCCCCGACGGCGCAGCGGCGGATCTCGTCCTCGCCCCGTTCCAGTTGGTTATAGGCGATGCTTACGTAGTCGAACAGTGTTTTGCCTTCCTGCGTGAAATCCATGCCTGCCTGACTGCGCACGAACAATTTGCATTCGAGTTCGTTTTCCAGTTTTTGAATGATGCGCGTCACGGCGGGCTGGCTTGAATACAGCATCTGCGCGGCTTTCGTGATGCTCTTGTATTTCCCTACGTAATAAAAAATTTTATAATATTCGTAATTGATCATGTCCATTCTCGGCCATAATATTTGAGTATGGCAGCAATGCTTTATTATCATTTTACATTATAGCATTTTGGGTTTATAATGTAAAGCGAGAAAGGTAAGATAATTTTTATTTAATATAAGGAGATACCATGAATTACAGAGAAGAGTCGTTGAAAAAACATGCCGAATGGAGAGGCAAGATCGAGACCGTCGTGCGCGTTCCCGTCGAGAGCCGCGAAGACCTCTCGCTCGCATACACGCCCGGCGTTGCCGAGCCTTGTATGGCGATTCATGACGACGTCGAAAAGAGTTTCGATTTAACGCGCCGCTGGAATACCGTTCCGGTGATCACGGACGGCACCGCCGTTCTGGGGCTCGGCGATATCGGTCCCGAAGCGGGTATGCCCGTCATGGAAGGCAAATGCGCCCTGTTCAAGGCGTACGGCGGCGTGGATGCGTTCCCCATCTGCCTGAGGACCAAAGATACCGAAGAGATCATCCGCACCATCGAACTGATCGCGGGTTCTTTCGGCGGCATCAATCTGGAAGATATTTCCGCGCCCCGTTGTTTCGAGATCGAACGGCGTTTGAAAGAGGATCTGGATATTCCCGTATTTCATGACGACCAGCACGGCACAGCCATCGTGACCGCAGCCGCGCTCATGAACGCTTTAAAACTTGCGGACAAGAAGATAGAGGATATCCGCGTGGTCATCAACGGTGCGGGCGCCGCGGGCATCGCGATCGCGCGTTTCCTTCTGGCGTTTGGCGTACAAGAGATCGTCATGTGCGGAAGACGCGGCATCATCTGCGAGGGCGACACGAGCGTCAACCCCGCGCAGCAGGAGATCGCGAAGATCACCAACCGCGGCAAAAAGCAGGGCACGCTTGCGGACGCGATGAAGGGCGCGGACGTGTTCGTCGGCGTATCTGTCGCCAACTGCGTGAGCAAAGAGATGGTCGCATCCATGGCGGAACGCTCCATTTTGTTCCCCTGCGCCAACCCCGTACCCGAGATCAATCCCGCCGACGCGAAGGAAGCGGGCGCATATATCGTGGGAACGGGTTCTTCCGAATATCCCAACCAGATCAATAACGTGCTCGTGTTCCCCGGGCTGTTCCGCGGCGCGCTGGACGTGCGGGCGACGACAGTGAATATCGAAATGATGAAAGCGGCGGCGCGCGGCATTGCGGCGTGCGTGGGGAGCGATAAACTTTCCCGCGAGTATATCCTTCCGCCTGCGTTCGACCGCAGCGTGCACGAATCGGTCGCGAAAGCAGTGGCAGAGGCGGCTGTCGCATCGGGCGTCGCAAAAATCAAATAGTTTTTTATCGGGATAAAAAAAGTCAGGGCAAGAGAAATCTTGCCCTGACAGGAACCATTCATGGAATACAGGAGGAATGGGATGAGAAAGTTTTCGACATATGCGGTCGCCGTTCTCTTAATGATCACCGTTGTCGCCGCGTTGTTGTTGACGAGCGCCTGTTCAAAGGAAGAAGAGTTCCCCTCATGGAATCTGACGGCAGACGGCAGTGTGACCGCGCGCTTTTCGGATAACGGCAAACACGGCTTTATTTTGACCGTGGAGGGCAATGGAGCGATTCCCGATTACGCCTCAGCGAAAGAGGCTCCCTGGTATTACAGATCGGGCAGAGTCACCTCAATCGCGATCGAAGAGGGGATCACCGCCGTCGGCGACAACGCTTTTGCCGAATGTGCGGTCGGATCGGTCGTTTTGCCCAGGAGCATGGTTTCCGTCGGGGAAAAGTCTTTTCCGCAGGACGCGCAGGTATGCGCATATTCGCAGGTGAACGCGAAAGACGGCAGAAAGGTTTTTCTGTATTCGGAAACGAAACCGCAGACCGACGGGGAATACTGGCGCTTTAAAAACGGCGTTGCCGTCGTATGGGAAACGATCCGCGTGCTGTTTATCGGCAACAGTTTCACATATTACAGCGACATTCCCTCTCTGTTCGGACAGATCGCCGAGGGCGCCGGCGAGATGGTGGAAGTGGATTCCGTGACGAACGGCAGTTGGACGCTCACAAAATTTGCAGACGAAACGGATGAATACGGTAAGCAGGTATCCGACAAACTAAATGCGACGGACGAATACGACGTCGTCGTGCTGCAAGAACAGAGTACCCGCCCGCTGACGAATTACAGCGCGTTCGAATCTGCGGTGCGCGCTTTGAAAGCGAAGATCAAGGGCACGCAGGAAAACTGCGAGATCTATCTGTATTCCACCTGGGGCTATGCCGAGGCTGCCGAAACCAGAAAGGAAACCATTCCCGAACTGGAAGCGGAGATCCGCAAGGCCTATGAAAAGGCGGCGGGAGAATTGAATCTGCAGGTCTGCCAGGTCGGCAAGGCGTTCAGCACCGTCTATACCGAATATCCCGATATCAATCTTTATTTCGGTGACAACAAGCATCCTTCCTACGTAGGGGCGTATCTTTCCGCGTGCGTGCACGCCGCAACCATTCTCGGATGCGACGTGAGAGAGACGACCTTTGACGGAACGTTGGAATCCGACACCGCGGCGCTTTTACGGGGCGTCGCCTATGAAACGGTGTTCGGGGCTTGAAATATTTATAAATAAAAAACTTCTTAAATAAAAAGGAGGAAAGATGAAAAAGAGATGGCTCGCGATTCTGATCGCGATAGCAACGTGTTTAGCGGTATTATCCGGTTGTTCGTTCGTCAAAGTTTTTGAGAAAGACGTGCAGGTCGTGCTCAGAAACGGCGAGGAATATGTCGGTACATATACCGTCAACATTTTCAACAACGCCGTCGTCCCCGAACCTACGAAAGCGGGATACAAGTTTGCCGGCTGGTCGCCCAAAGAGGATTGGACGGAAGGTACGGACAGCGAAGACCTGCTTTCGGAAAATACGGGACTCATCCGCTATGACGACGTAAAGGATTACGTCGCGGGCGAAAATCAGAGCGTCACGCTCTATGCCGCATATACGGCGATCCCCAAGAGAGATCTCGTGATCGCGTGGTACAATAAGGAAACCACTTCCGGTATCAATCAGGCGACCATGGATGAATTCAAGACGGCACTGTTCGAATTTTTGACGAGCAAAGGATATAAACCCGATACCATGTCTATCGACATCCGCGGTTACGAGGGCGACGTCGGTACCAGTTGCGGCGCGATCATGAAGGACGGCGACGTCGATATTATGGTCGGCTGGGCAAATTCGAACAATCTGACGAACACGGGCGGCATGACCGAAGGGGTCGACTTCCTCGAAAACATCGGCAATATCAAGATCGGCAGCAAAGAGCGCTATATCGCCAGAAAGACGGATACCGAACTTTGCAATCTCGTGTACGACTGGATCCACGTCACGTATTCGACCGTTCCCGTAGAACCCGAACCCGATCCGGAACCCGATCCCGGTCCTACGGAACCCGTGTTGGTCATCGCGTGGTACAATTTGGAAAAAACATCGGGTCTGAATCAGACGATCATGGATAATTTCAATGCCGCTTTAAAAACCTATCTCGCCGAACATAATCATACGCTCAAAGACGGTGAGATCCTGATCCGCGCATATGACGGTACCGTCGGCGAATCCTGCGCGCTGATCAAGGAAGATAAAGACGTCGATATCATGCTGGGCTGGGCAAGTACGAGTAATTTAGCGGATAAAGGCAGTTTCGTCGAGGGTGTCGATTATATTACCAACACCACAGGGATCGAAATGGGCGGCAAAAGCCGTGGTTGCGTGAAAGTTACGGATGAAGAGATCGTGAACCTTGTCTATGACTGGATCATCTCGGGCGGCGCGAAAGACGCGCTCGCGCCTGTTGTATAGGAGGGGCGATATGTATTTAAAGAAAAAATTGATGAAAGCGGCGTCGATATGCAGTTACGTCTGTTCGGCCATCTGGTTCGTCGCTGCCGCGAGCGCGTTCGCACTTTCCGACTATACTTATTGGCTGTTCCTGATCTTTGCGCTTTTAAGTCTGTACGGCGGCTTTGCCGTCACTTCGATCCGCGAAAAGATGACGGGCGTGATTTTGGAAAAGAAACAAAATACGCTGTATCTGATTTGCTGGATCTTAAGTATCGTGGCGCTGCCTTCGTTCATTCTGAACGCGATCGCTTATTTCCGCAAGACAGAGGACGAATTGGTGGTCATACGCCAAAACGTCGCGCAGAAAGAGGAGCCTGCGCCCGAGCGGGAACCTGAGAAAAAGAAACCTTTCTATAAGACGAAATGTTTCGTGACCATGTGCGTCGCGTTCCTGTTGGTGTTCGTGTGCAGTTTCTCGGCGATGATTTTCGAAACGTCGGGTTTTTCCGTCAAGGTTTCCGATTTCACGCTGACGAAAGAAATGACCGAAACCTATAACGAGGGCAAGATCCACGGCAAAGCCTATACGATGGAAAACGATACGACGTATTCCGTCACGATGTACGTGCCTTCGAACGCGACGGAAGAAAATCCCGCGGCGACGGTGTTCGTCGTTCCCGGGTTCACCCGTACCAAAGCGACCATGGCGCAGTATTGCATCGAACTTTCCCGCCGCGGCGCCGTCGTATTCAGCCTCGATCCGGGCGGTCAGGGCGGTACCACGGAAACTTCCACGGCTGGTGCGAACGGCGTGGAATATCTCGTGCAGTACGTCTACAATAACACCGACGATTTCAAGTTCTGCGATAAGTCGCGTTTCGGCGCGGTCGGCCATTCGGCGGGCGGCGGCAACGTCTGCACGCTGGCGGCGGATTTCGCGGGCGACAGTTACAGCGAAAGCATCATCAAATCTGTGTACATTTCCGGCTATATCAAGGCCTCGTCCGCAAACAAGTATAAAAATCTGAACTGCAACGCGGCGCTTTCTTACGCCTATTACGACGAGGGAAGTTTCCGTTACCAGACGGATTCCTCCGCGCTGGAAGTCATCATGCTCCGCTTTATCAACGAAGTGGGCGGCACAAAGAACGATTACAAGGAAGTTGCGCTCGATTACGGTTACGGCGATATGTCTGCGGGCACTTACCGCATCATTCATCGCGAGAAGATCAATCATTGCTTTGAGATGTACGACAAGACGAGTATCGCAAACACGCTTTCTTTCTTCGACGAAACGCTCGGCATGGAATCGGGCACCGATCCTTACAGCCAGATCTGGTTCGGAAAAGAGGTGTCCAACGGGCTCGCGCTCGCGGCGGCGTTTACGTTCGTCATCGCGCTGTGCGCGGTGCTGATGGGCGTTCCGTTCTTTGCGACCATCAAGAACGGCAAAAAAGCGAAGGCGTGCGTCGCGGAAGGCCCCGCAGCCGATGCCTGCACCGCGGAGATCTCGGCAGGGGAAGCCGTCGCCGACGTCTCTGAAATCGGTGCGGAAAAACCGACCGACGCGCCGCCCGATGCGGCAGTCGCCGCCGTGCAGAAACCGAAGACTTTCGCACATAAGGTCGTATTCTGGACGACGATGATCTTAACGGCGATCATCGCCTGCCTCGACTATATCCCGCTTGCGAATTTGTCCATCGAGATCTTCCCCACGGGTAATTCTTCGAGCGTGTTTACCTACGTATTCCCCGCGCGCATGATCAACGCGATCCTCTTGTGGGCGGTCATCAACGGTGCGATCGGGCTTGTGCTGTATTACGGTACGACGTTGGTCGAAAATCTGTACGAGAAACTCCGCGCCAAAGCGAAAGGAACGACGCCCGTCTACGATTGGGCGAAACTCGAACCCGTCAAGATCCACGGCGAAAAATGGCACGGCGTATTGTTCAACGTGTTGAAAATGCTTCTCTTGTGCGTTATTTTGTTCTGCTCGTTCTATTTCCTAGTACAGTTGTGCTACTGGATCTTCCATCAGGATTTCCGCTTTATGCTGATCTCCGCCGCGCCGCTCAACGCGCGTATGTTCGTGACGGCGCTCGAATATATCCCGCTGATCCTGCTCTTCTATGTTTCCAACGCGATCCGCGTCAACGGAAGCATCGGACGCGAAGGCTGGAAGGAGTGGAAAGTCCTGCTAGTGGGCGCGCTCGCGAACAGCATCGGGCTTGCGTTTATCCTGGTCATCAACTATGTCTGTTTCTTCATGACGGGCGCGCCGTTCTACGGCTACTGGGGCAACGGCACAGAGGTCTGGCTGTATGTGAATATGGTGTTCAGCCTTGTCGTCATGATGTTCATACTGCCCATCTTCAACCGTATCTTCTATAAACTTACGGGCAGCGTCTGGGTAGGGGCGATCGTCTGCTGTTCCATCTTCATCATGATGACGATCAGCGCATCCGTTTCCTACATTCCGATGTAACTTGCATAAAAAATGCCGCGGCGCACGAATCGTGCGCCGCGGTTTTTTATTTCAATCTTCTACGATGATTTTTACGGGCGTGCATTTTCCGCCGTTGCAGTCGCTTTCGGACACGCTGCACGCGGCTACGCCCAGACGCAAGTTCATCCGCGCCTTTAAAACGATTGTATCGCCTGGTTTGGAAAGGGGACGCGCAACGGTTATCGAACCGTCGCCGTTGATTTTTGTGTGCATGAATAAATTCAGCGGATGAACGATCGGGCGGCGTTCGTTCAAAGCGCGGTTTATGTTATCCAGACAGTTCGGATGCCCGTTTCCGTTTTGATAAAAGAAATCGTACATTTCTTTGCGGCAGCAGGGGTGTAAAAGATCGTGTTCCCCGACGTCGTCGGAGAGGATCTGAAACATGGGGCGATAGAGATTGGAATAAACGAGATCCCCGACGTGAAGGCGCAGCGACTCGTTGCAGTCGATCGTGACGCCCGTCGATAAAAATTCGCTCGTATCTTTTGCCGATACGGCAAAAAAATCAACGACCTGTCCTCCCTCGAGGTCGACGACGGTTATGCGCTGCTCCTCCGTCACGTCAATACATTTTCCGCTGCAAGCATCTATCATCCATTCTCGTTTCATGTTCTGCCTCCGTTTTTTTATCTATTATATCACAAAAATCGTTTTTTGAAAATTTTTTAAATTACATCTTGACAATCATTTATTTTGTGATATAATAAAACTATACTTTTACTAATCGGCTGAAAATGTGCTTTTTACAAGGTCTGCAATGCAAATTGCAGACCTTTTTTCTATGTTGGTAAAAGTATAGTTTTTTAGAACGGACCGCTGAGGTTTTTATTTTTTCAATCGGTTTGCAACTCGTGTTGCAATATTTTTTACTATGAATCACAACACGAGTTGTGAAAAGGTTTCGGTTACAGCGGCGAGGAGCCGTACTGTGATAAAAAAATGAAAAGAGGAGAATGTATGAGAAAACTCAAAGCGTTATTGCTGTGCATTCTTGCCGCCGTTACGGTTGCAAGCACGGTCTGCGCGTTTGCCGCCGAAACAGAACCGGCGCCGCTGCAAGTTGTTTCGGTTTCGCCGATCGTTTACAGCGACAATACGGACGGAACGCCGCAGGGGGAAAGCGGTCACACCGCCGAGATCGGCATACGTTTCAACCGATCGCTGGGCGATAAAATGTATAATTACGTGAACGCGCGCTTGAAAGCGCTGGGCGCGGGCTTTTTAACTCCCGTCGGCGCCGCCTCCGTAGAGGAGACGGCGGAGTTACAGGATAAACTCGGGGATTTCGTCAACGATTATATCAAGTTGAACGGAAAGACGCTCCGCACTGCGTTCGCGGAGATGTCCGCGACGGTCACGGACCTTCCCGAACCTTATTTCGCGGTACATATGGACGAAGATCGTCAGGGCATCCGCTTGTATTTAGACAACCGCATCGCTTATAACGCGGACTATCTGAAACAGACGATCGTGACCGAGGCGGGCAGCGCGACCGTGCGGACTGCCGCAGACGGCAACGTGCTCACCGTGCGCGCGGGTTTTCGGAGCGGATACACAAACGCCGCGGTGACGAAGGACGTATCCTTTGCCTATGACGCCGAAGTGAAAGAATGGAAGAGCGTCGCCACGCCCGTATATGCTACGGTAGACAATCAGCATGCGGTCAACGGATTGAAAAGTTTGCTTGCCGTGGATTTCGACACGGAACTTACCACGCAGACGGGGCTGAACCACGATCTGCCTTTCCTCAACCAATTCATTTTCATAGACGGTTTGCCGATGAACGAGTACGGCGCGGCTAAAGGAACGGATATCCGCGTCAATCAGATCGCGCCGCACAGTTTCAATCTCTGGCAGTTCGATGCGGGTACGCCGAACGCAAAAGATTTTCCCGCGGGTACGCGCATTCTCTTTAGAAAAGGCTTGCAATTCGTCGGTGAAGACGGCGTAAATCCCGTTCCCGATCTGGCGCTCGCGGAAAATACTATGTTCGTTTTAGGCGACGTCTGGTCGCAGGAGATCGTCGCGGACGGGCTGTCCGTCGTCGGGTTCGGGGCGCTGACCGAAGAGGAAAACGCTTTTTCGTTCGAGATAAATTTTTCCGCCGATATCACCGATAGTAAAATAAACGTCGCGGAAGATCTCGATTGGGTAAAAGAGGGCGTTAAGATCAATTCCAAAACCATCGCCGAATGGAACGCAGAGCAAAAACTCGTCACGATCGTTGCGGAAAAGAGCGCGCTGTATATTACGGCGGACCGCTCCGTGTGGTCTTTGGACAATGCCGACTTCGTCGAGGTGTGCGACGCCTTTGTATCGGGGGTGGGGATCGAGATCGTGAGCGGCTATTCCAAATTTTATAATCAGACGATCGGCGAATGGCTGGACGAGGCGGTGACAGCCGAACTGAACGGGGAGACCGTCAAAATAGAAACGATCAGCGCTTTTACCGTGCAGTCGGGCAACCCGTGCTTTACGGTCACGTTCGACAAGCCGATCTCCTATAAATATCTGCCGCATTATAACGGCGATATTTCCTGGCATCAGGCGGGCGGAACTGCGGCTTTGGGCGTAAACGATCTGGATATTCTGAAAATGAAGGTACAGCCCGCGCACGAGGGGCTTTTGAAAGGCGTTTCCATCAACGGAAAGACGATCGAACAGATCATGGCGGGCGCTTCCGAAGGCCAGGATCGGAACGTGGTCGTCATGGTGCACTATAACCAGGATCTGACCTCTATGATGTTTTCCTGGCAGGCGGCGTACAGTGATCAGGTCATCGATTACACGCAGGACGTCGTTCTGACCATTGACAGAAGTATTTTCGTCACGCCCAACGGCGGCAGGCTTGCCGAGGACGTGAAACTGACCTATAAAAACGAATTTACGGGCTGGTATGCGGACGGTGAAATTCCCGAATGGAAAAATACCCGCGTGGAAAAACTGGATTATCTCCTCTATATGGAAAACGTCGACAGTTACGCCATTCAGGTGCATTTCAAAGCGCCCGCGTCCAATACGGAAATGCAGAACGTGCAGGATATGGACTTTATCCGCAACGGGTTCAAACTGAACGGATTCACGATAGGGGAGATCATGGCGGGTGCCAAGGACGCGGACGGCAACGCGGTCGCAGATCCCGTCACCGCGCATTTACTGCCCCCGACGGGCGTGCCTGGCACGGGCAAGATCGTCGTCCATTTCTTTATCAGCGCGAAGATAACCGAGGCGACGGGCGGCATCAAGGACAAGGGCAACACCTTGGAGATCGTCGGAGGCACTAAACTTCCGAGCGTGACGAAAGTCAGCCGCGATTATAAATTTGTTTATGAGAACGGCGGCTGGGCGGAAGAGGTGGACACGAGCGGCATCGAATGGGAAGAACTTCATCTTGTGAGCGTTTCCAAGCCTGTTCTGTCCTCCGACGAAAACGTCATGTTCACGCTCGCATTCGATAAAAATATCACGTACAAGGAACTGTTGCACATCAACGGGGACGTGAGTTGGCTGCTTGCCGTGAGCGAGCAGGATTCTGCGCCCTTCCGCTATACCGCGGAAGAGTTGAACGTGCTGAGCGCCTACGGTATTCTTTCCTCGCTCAAAGAAAAGATACTTTTCAACGGGCAGTCGATTGCCGAACTGATGGAAAAGGAGCAAAACGCCGCATACCGACCCGTCACCGTGATGGTGCACGTCGGGCAGAGCGGCGAAATGAACACCATTAATATCGCGTTTGCGGGCAAATCGTTTGACGCAGAAGGGAACTCGGTGGACGGCGCGAACAAAATCGGCGACTTGAACGCGGAATTTACCTTTACCGTCAAAGCGGGATTCCGCACGACGTTGCTCGGCGAAGTCGCAAAGGACGAAACGTTCCGCTACAATCCTGCCGCGGGCGTCTTTGTCAAAGAGGCGGAAGACGGCGCGTTGAGCGGCGACACGACGATCAACGGCGTGTACTACAACGGGTATAAGATCGAAAAAAACGGTACGCTCGTTTTGAAAGACACGGAAAAACTCGACGCGAAACTCTTTACCGTTCTGCTCGGCGATCCCACGTCTGTGTTCGAAGTCGTGGGCGGGGATGCGCTGAAAGAGGGCGACAACGCCGTCGTCATCCGCGTGACTTCCACGGACGGCACCGTCGGGGAATTCGCCTTTACCGTAACGGTGCAGGCGGCGGAAAAAGGCTCGTGCGGTTCGACGCTGGGCGGCGCAAGTCTTATCGGGGCGTGCGCGCTGCTGATCGCGGCCTCGCTGCTCTTGCGAAAAAAACAAAGAAAGGGAGGAATGGTGAAATGAAACGGATCACAGCGGCGCTTCTGGGCGCGGTCATGTGCCTCGCCGTCTTCGGCGGGTGTGCGGCAAAGACCGAGGAATACGCCTATCAAAAGCAATCGGATACCATGCTGCGCTTTTCCAGCAGCGACGAATCGCTCGACGATTTTCTCAACGACTATCTGCACCGCCACCTGCGTTACGACGAGTATCGCATCGGCGATCTCTCGCTCGGCTCTTCGGTCATGTTCAATAAAGAGTGGGAAGCGATGAGTCTGTTCTTCTTCGATTCGACTTCCGCGGCCGTGCCCGACGACCGCGTGAAGATGATGGAAAATTTCCTGTACAATATCCCCGTGGATAAATTCGGCTATACATGGCAGGCATTCGACAATTTACAGCCGTCTACGGGAGAGCCGACGACTTATTTCGGGCAGGGCTGGCCCTTTCCCGATTATACGCAAAGCAAGGGCGGCTCCAACGGCTGGGAATTCAACGGCGCCACCGCGCAGGGCTGGATGGCGGAAACCGACGGCAGGGAAACTGCCGACATTTCCGTGGCGGGCGGGCTTTTGACCGCGCAGGCGGAGGATACGCGTACGCTCGCATTCGTATCCCCGCAGGACAATATTTCCTCCTTCCACGCGCCTTTCTTAGAGGTGGATATCAGGCTTCTGGACGTGGACGCGTTCGGCAAGGATTCGCACATCGACGGGATCAACGTTTACTGGAAGACCGATCCCGACGACGAATGGTCTGCGGATAAAATGGTCGCGAAAGATTTTGCCACGCTGCCCGTAAACATATCCAGTTCCTTTTCCCAGCAGTTGTATTTCCCCATGTGGCTGCATCCCGAATGGGGCACGGATAAAAATATCCGCCAGTTGAAAATAGAACTGGTGGCGAAAGACGGCGAAACGTTCACGGGACCGCAGAGCGTCAATTTCGTGCGCTGCAATTACGATACCCGACACAGCAATAACTCAACGCTCCTGTTAGACGCGGGCAAACTGCATTACGAATACACGGGCGACGAAAAAGTGCTTGCCGACAATCTCAACCGCTATCGCAGTACGACGCAGTTTTTGCTCACACATCTGGGCGGCGCGTCGGGACTCATCGATCAGTCGTATTTCCGCGGGCACGAGGGCTCGCCGCAGGGCGTTGGAACGAGCATCGGCAACGGCTACTGGGATATTCTTTCAACGCCTAAGATCTCGTTTTACAGCAACGTCTATTTTTATAAGGCGATCCGCGCGATGGCGTATCTGGAAAAAGCCGCGGAAGATTTGCAACTTGAAATTGCAAAACCCACCGTTGTGAACGCGGACGGCTCGGGCACCGTCGCCTATGAGCAGACTTCCGAAAGCCTCAGCGCGCTTTTGAAAAAGATCAAGGAAAAACTGTGCGAGAGCGTGGATTTCGGTGCCAAAACGGGATTTTACGATGAAGAAAAAGGGCGTTTTATCGAGGGCTTCAACGCCGACGGCGATGCGGTGGATTACGGCTTTATCATGTTCAATCTCGAAGCGGTGGCGGAAGGCATCGCAACGCCCGAACAGGCGGAGCAGGTCATGAGTTGGGTCAACGGCGACAGGATCGTGCAAGCGGATATCCAAAAGAACGAACAGGATTATGCCGCGGGCAAAAAGGGTACGGCGGTCAACGAGGACGGCAGCCTTTCCATCGACGGGACGCTCGGCATTTACGACTTTGAATTCGCGCCCCGTTCCACGACGGTCAAAAACTACAATCAGTACGTCTGGGCGTGGGGCGGTACCAACGAGTTCGGCGGGCAGGTGCAGGACGGCGGCGCGATCATGTACGTTTCCTATTACGATATCATGAGCCGCATCAAGACGCGCGGCGCGGACGACGGATTCGCGCGGCTGAAAGAGATCCAGAAGTGGTATGAAAAAGTACAGGCGTGCGCAAAGCGCTACGGCGTGGGCACCGACCTTCCCAACGATCAGTTTTACCGCGTCTATTACGGCGAGTTGGACATTGCCATGCAGGGCGGCGGGCCCGCGGGCGGCATCGGGCTGGATACCGAGTTTTTAGAGGCGGCGCTGCTGTACGCGACCGTGCCTTACGGCTTTTTCGGTTTGCAGAGCGCCGAACGTGATACGTTGGAAATATCTCCCGAACTTCCTTCTTCTCTCTCCTATTGGAAGATGGAAAATCTCGCTTTTCACCAGGTGGTTTACGATCTCACCATCGGGAAAGATTTCGCGCAGATCGACTATGTGCGCGGCACGACGGACGGTCTATCCGTCAACGTAAATTTGCAAAAGCCCGATAAAAAATTCAAAGTTCTCGTCGACGGGAAAACGACCGACCGTTATACGGTCAGCGGTAACGTCGTGAAGGTCAACGTTCCTTTCCGCGCGTGCAAAATTCAAATCGTATAGAGGATAAATATGAAAAAAATATTTTCGGTTTTGTTATTATGTGTTATAATAGTGATGGGTATGTTCGGATTTGCCGGCTGCGGCGACCCGTTCAATGACGATGAACTCGGGCGCGACGAGGTGGAAAACAAAGTGACCATCCGTTTCGGCTATCTCGCGGAGGAAAAAGATCTCGCCGTCGTCATTAAAAGGGAGTTCGAAAAACAGAACGATACCATCAATCTGAAAATGGAGCCTATTTCGGGCGACTGGAAATCCGCCATGAACCAGTACGTGGCGAAACCTTCGAATTTTCCCGATATCGTATGGGTGCCAAGCGACCAGCATTCCTCGTATTCCAAGGGCGGAGCGTTCGTCGATCTGAGGCCTTTGATGGAAGCGGACAAAGCGACCGCGCCTTCGCTGTATTACGATTCGATGATCGAAACCACGCACTATTCCGCAACGGACGAGGGAATCTGGTACGCGCCGCGCGATTACAACAAGCCTGTCACCTATATCAATAAAAAAATGTTTGCGGCGGCGGGCGTGGAGATACCTGCGCAAAAAGACTGGAACTACGAAAAGTTTTTGGAAGTGTGCGCAAAACTCAGAAAAGCAATGGATGAAAACGGGCGAGGGTCCGAAAATTTCGACGCGGAAAAGTTCGCCGTGGGCATCGAGCCAAACTCCTTCCCCGTGGAAAGCGAAATGTGGTGGAATCCCGTCTATCACAGCGCGATCGAAAGTTTCGGCGGTTCGCTGATCGATACGGATTTGTCGGGGCGCGACGCGATCACGGTGGACAGCGACAAGACTGTCGCCGCCTACCGCAAGATTTACAGCGAAATGTTCGTCAACGATTACAGTTTCGGCCCGCAGGACGGAACGGCGAGTACGGCGTTTCTGTCGAGCAAAGCCGCCATGTGGTTCAGCGTGCGTCCAAAACTCCCCACTATTTTAAAGAGGGATATCGACGTGGATTTTCTCCCGCTTCCCTTTGATAAGATCGGGGCGGGCAACAGCGGTTACGCCATTACTTACGTCGCCAAAGACCGCCTTTCCGACAAGGGCGGAAATACCAAAAACAACGAACAACTCGCATGGGAAGTCATCAAATGGCTGATCACCGAACCCGGACAGCAGGTGTTGGGGCGTTCGGGCGCGGGCATTCCCGTCCTGAAATCCATGAAAGACAGCGGCGATTGGATCACGGAAAACGATCCGACCCTCAATCATCAGGCGTTTACCGCGTACGAGGAGCGGGATATCGGGCTGAATGTGTTCAATATCTACGATCCCGACAATCACAAAGTCATGTTCGACACCATGACGCTCGTCATGACCAAAGCCATTTCCGACAACAGTTGGGAAAAGAAGGGCGATACTTATGAAATGAGTGCGGGCTTCGTCAACGATCTGAAAGCATATAAAGAGGCCATGCTGGCCAAAGCGGAGTAGAAGCCGCTATGTCCAAGGTCAGAACTTTCCGTAAAGGCAAGGCGCTGGATATATTTACTTCGTATCTCTTCGTCTTGCCCGTAATACTCGGGATCCTGTTGTTTACGCTCGTTCCGATGATGACGTCGCTCTATTACAGTTTTACCGATTACAACCCGACGCTCGTGAACGCAAAGCCCGCGTTCGTCGGCATTCAGAACTTTGCCGACGCGTTCGGTAAAAACTGGAAAGCGGTCGGCAACAGCCTTTTCGTCACCATATCCTACACGTTCATCACTGTGCCGCTCAATCTGGTGCTTTCCTTTGCGATCGCCATGCTGCTCAATCAGAAGTTAAAGGGCATGCGCGTCTTTCGCACGATCTACTATATTCCCGTCATCATTCCCGCAGTCGCGTCGGGACTGTTGTGGAACGATATTACAAAGGTGAACGGGGGCATGTTCAACGTCATTCTTACGGAGTTTTTGAAACTTCCCCCGTATCAGTTCTATAACTCGGCGGAAACCGTCCTGCCGTCGCTCATTTTTATGAGTTTATTCGGCATGGGCGGGGGCATGGTCTTGTGGATCGCGCAATTGAAAGGCATTCCAGAAAGTCTGTACGAAGCCGCAAGTTTAGACGGCGCGAATTTCTTTGTCCGCACCTTCCGCATCACTTTGCCCATGTGCACGCCCATGATCTTTTACAATCTCATTATGGGCATTATCGGCGGTCTGCAGATCTTCACGCAGGTATTACTGCTTCGAAATCCCAATAATTCCGAGGCGCTCAACTTTTTCGTGCTGCATATTTACGACAACGCGATGGGCAATAATATGATGGGGTACGCCTCCGCGCTCTCCTGGATCCTGTTCGTCATCATCGCGGCGATCACGGCGGTGACTTTCAAAACCTCCAAATGGGTCTATTACGGGGAGGTCGCATAATATGGTAACGCATGCACATTCTCCCGCCGCGCGGTTCTTTACGTCGTTTGCAAAATACGTTTTTCTGATCGTGTTGGGGCTGTTCTTCCTGTTTCCGCTCTTCGCCATGCTCTCGCGCAGCCTCATGACCGACCAGGAGATCATCCGTATGTCCCTGCTTTGGTCGAAATCTCCTTCTTTTGATGCGTACGGAAGGGTATTCAACCTCAAATCCGTCTATTGGATCTTCAATACCGTACTCATCGCCGTCGTCAACATCGTCGGCATCACGCTCTCCTCGTCGCTCTGCGCCTACGGTTTTTCCAAATTGAAATTTCCCGGGAGGGAAGTCGTTTTCTCCGTCACGCTCGCGACGATGATGCTTCCCTCGATCACCATGCAGATCCCGCTGTATATCATTTTTTCCGATTTCGGCTGGATCGGCACGTGGTATCCGATGATGCTGCCCGGGTTTTTCGGCGGCGGCGCGGTGAATATCTTTCTCATGCGTCAGTTCATGCGCGGCATTCCCGACCAACTCGGCGAGGCGGCGAAGATCGACGGCGCGAATAAATTCCGTATCTATTGGCAGATCGTCATGCCGCTGTGCCTGCCCATTATCGCTTTTACGATGGTGAATACCTTTCTGGGCACGTGGAACGACTTCATGAATCCGCTGTTATACCTGGGCAGCCGCGAAAGGCTCTATACCATTTCGCTCGGTCTGTACATGGATTTTATGATGAGCGGTGCGAATAATCCGCTCGCGAACGTGCAGATGGCAGGCGGTATCATCATGCTGATCCCCTGCGCCGTACTGTTCTTCTGTTTCCAGAAATTATTGATAGAAGGCGTCACGCTGAGCGGCATCAAAGGATAAAAAATGGAAAAAACGATTGATAAATCCAACAAACCCAACCGAGCATTGGTCGCGGAGCGCGCGGGAGTCAGTATTGCCACCGTTTCATGCGTGCTCAACAACACGCGCACGTTCAGCCCCGAAACGAGGGAAAAAGTGCTCGCCGCCGTCAAAGAGTTGAAATACGTTCCCGATATGGCGGCGCGCAGCATGAAGACGAATCAGTCGTACCAATTCGCCGTAATTATCAACGATATATCCAATCCCATGTTTCTGCAACTCGTCAGCGAACTGGAAAAGCAAGGCATCAAGCACAATTATTTTCTCAACATCTGCGGCGGCTATGCCGATTTCGAAGTGTACGTCAACCAACTCATCGCGCGTCGCATCGACGGCGTGTTTCTCGCGGTGAAACTCAATAAACTGGATTCGAAACTTCTGGATAAACTTGTAGACAACGGCGTGCGCATCGTGTCGGGCGGCGGAAAGGATTACAATAATTATCGGACGGACGTCACCTACGTCAACATCGATATGAAAGGGGGACTCGACAGCCATTTTCGCCTGCTCAAATCGCTCGGACATAAAAAGGCGGCATACCTCTCCGCCTTTCCCGCTGACGATATGGACGACGGCCGCGTGCGCCTGTTTTGCGAATTGTCCGAAAAGTATTTCGGGGAAAAGAAGCCGTTTGTTTTCAGCAAAGATACATTTATCGATACGAATATCGAAAACGGTTACCGCATGGGGCAGGAAATGCTGCAACGGCTGGACGGCTACACCGCGGTGATCGCCACCAACGATCTGATGGCGATGGGGTTTATCAAGGCTATGCGCGACAACGGGCTGCATTGCCCCGAAGATATTTCTGTTTTGGGCATCGATAACAACGCGCTCTCCGCGGTGTTCGAGCCTTCGATCACGACCTTCGGCCCCGATTATACCGAATACGCCAAGGCAATTTTCGATCTGCTTTTCGAAAAGAACGCGGACAGCGGGGAGCATACCGTCGGCATCAAACATTATGTGCGCGAAAGCACGGGCGCAGCGCGTCAAAGGAGCAAATAGAATGGGTTTCCGTAAAGATTTTCTCGATTGCCTTTCGGGCTTGACGCCTGAAAAGCCGCCTCTGACCGAATATATGATGTTCTGGCCCGAATGCGACGCGCTCTATCTGCCGCACATGAACGGGAAATCTTACGCGGAATATTTCGGCCTGGGCAGTTTTTTGTCGGTGCCGTGTGATTTCAACCCGTATCCGCTCTATGAAGAGGAGATACTCTCGCAAAACGGGCGGTTCGTTACCAAGCGCGACGCGCTGGGGATCACCTGCACTCTCGAAAAAGATTCCAGCGCGATGCCGCACTATATCGAATTTCCGATCAAAGACAGGAACAGTTTTCTGCGTTATGCCGAGCGCCTGGATGCGAATGACGCCGCGCGGTTTGCGCATCTTCCGGGATTCTGGCGGCGCGCGGGAACGTACGACTGCCCGACACAGATGATTTCCCGCGGCATTTTCGCCTTCCTGCGCGACTTTATCAAGTTCGAAGACCTCATGCTTTTGTTCTGCGACGAACCCGACCTGATTGCGGAAATGACCGCTTTTCACGGGGATTTTCTCATTGCTCTGTGGGGAAAAGCGCTCTCGTTCGGCGTGCCCGATCTCGTCTATTTCGGTGAGGATATGGCGTATAAAAACGGGCCGATGGTCAGCCCCGCAATGGTCAGGGAGTTTATTTTTCCGCAATGGAAACGCGTCATCGATATGTTGAAACGCCGCGGCGTACGGCATATCGTTTTCGACAGCGACGGCAACGTTATGCCCGTACTCGATATGGTAGCGGAAGCGGGTTTTACCTGTATTCTGCCTTTGGAGCGGGCGGCGAGAATGGACGGAGAGACCGTGCGCGAACGTTATCCGACGCTGGGCATGATCGGCGGCGTCGATAAACTGAATCTTGCAAAGGGCGGCGACGCGCTGCGAAAGGAAGCGCAGAAAGCCGCGCGGCTGTACCGCGCGGGACGCTATATCCCGTCCTGCGACCACAGCGTTCCGCCCATCGTATCCTTTGAAAATTATTGTAAATATCTGGAATATCTGAAAGAAGATTTGAAATGAAAACGGGCGCCTCCCGACGAGGCGCCCGTTTTCATTTCGAAGGACCTTTGTATTGCGGTTGAGAAAACTCTTTTCCGAATAAGCGGATTGCTTGTTTCGGACAGAGGTTCACGCAGCGGTAACAGAGTGCGCAATCCGATTGGGGTACGGCTTTTCCGTTTTCGATGCGGATATTATGAACGGGACAGCGGCCCGCGCATAACCCGCAGCCGACGCATTTCTGCGCGTCGATTTGCAGGCTGCTCTTTTTTTCGTTTTCGCCTTTCCGCCACCATTTCCGCTGGCATACATAGCCTACGGAATGGGAGAGGGGATTGAACCCGCGCCGAAATTTTTTGCCCTTTAAAATACGGCCGGCGAAACATTGCGCCTTTTTTTCCGCTCTTTCGAGGGTATCTTTGAGTTCGGCGCCGTTGCGGATCTTAAACATCGCGCAATCGGAAAGATTGTTCGGCATATTGAAATGCTCCGCAAAAGATACTTTTGCGCCTGTTTTTTCGAGGAGTCGCCCTAAACTCGCCGCACCGTCGCCCGAAAACTTATATTGCGTTGCAATGACGATACATTCCTGTCCGCGTATCTTTTGCGCGTTGTTCAAAACGAATCGGACCATCGGTTTGGGCGGGGAAGAACCGTAAACGGGAAAGGCGAATAATAAGAGATCGGCAGAAGAGACGCTTGCCGTTTTCGTAACGTCGAACGTTTCGGTATCATATCTGTCTTGTAAATACCCGCATAGTTTTTCGGTCACGTATCGTGTGTTTCCGGTACCCGTGAAATAATAGGCTTTCAGTTTCTCCATCCGTATCCTCCGTTTCTATACTCTTTATTATATGCGCCCTTTCGCAAATTTTCTAAACCTACGTATCGCAATTAAAAATTTTTCGAAAATTTTTAAAAGACCTATTGACAAACGGAAAATGTTACAGTATAATGAAACTGTAATTTGACGCGCGTCAAAAACGTATAGAGGGATGAATATGGACTTGAAATCGGAAAAAAACGTGACCAGATCGGACATCGCGAGGGCTGCGGGCGTTTCCGTTGGTACGGTTTCGAACGTGCTCAACAACACGGCTGTCGTAAAGGAAGATCTCAGGCAAAAAGTTTTAAAGACCGTAAAAGAACTCCATTACGTGCAGAATTATACGGCAAAGAGTCTCGCGTCAAAAAACAATCATCATATCGGCGTGGCTGTCTATGAAATGTCCAATCCTTATCACGTGGAAGTCGTGCGGGGGATCGAAGAATACGCAACGCAGAACGGCTATATCGTTTCCATATTTATGCTGGACAATAATATGGATAAAAAACTCGACGCGGTCTGTCAGAGGAAGTTGAGCGGTCTGGTCAATTTTATGACCAACGAATATCCCGCCACGTTTTTGGACATTCTGAGAAAGCAGGGAACTTTGCTGGTAAATTTCGGAACGGAACAGGGCATACGCGCCTATGTGGACTATGCCGACGCCATCAAGGAATACTGCCGCACGCTGTATACATTGGGACATCGCGACATCGGATATTTGTATTACGGCGACCGTCCCCGTTTTCTTGCGGATAACCGCGGCCGTGCTTTTTACGAGGCGCGAAAGGAATTGGGGCTGACGGAAAACGACGATTATATTTTATTCGGCAATAATTCGTCGGAAAATTCCGAAGTGCTCGGTTACGAGAGCGTCAAACGGCTGATGCGCGCGCATCCCGAGGTCACCGCCCTGTTTTGCACGAACGACATGGCAGCGGTGGGGGCGATGCGAGGATTGCGGGAAATGGGGCTGCGCGTTCCCGAGGACGTTTCCGTCATCGGCTGCGACGATATCTGGCTTGCGGAATTTTTCTCGCCGTCTTTGAGCAGCATTTCGCACGACAAGCGGGAAATGGGAAGAAGGATCGCCAAAGCCATTATCGACAGTATCCGCGAAAAGACGATTTCGGAAGACGTCATTTGGTTTCAGGCAAAGGCCGTCATGCGCGATTCATTGGGAAAAGTGAGAGATTTAAAATAAAATATATTTTCTATATAAAAAAGGGTACCCTTTTTTACGTTTTACCTAGGTAAAACGTAATCCAAATTACAAGATATGCGCATATGCGCAAAAAAATAACGGAGGACATTATGAAGTCGAAATTTACAGGATTGATTCTTGCGGCCGTATTGCTGTTCGGCTCGGTCGGATTGGTCGGTTGCCGTCCCGGCGGCTCAAGCACCGTCGATGAGTACACGCCGAATCTGGACGTGGATTACGAGATCACCGAAACTCTGAAAGTCGGTATTACGGCCGACGCGCGCGAAAAGGAACTCATCGAAGGGCTGATCGAAGGGTTCAACGAAATTTTTCCGAACGTCACCATTCAGCCTGAGGTCATTCAGGGGACCAACTACACGTCCGCGCTTTCCAGTTATTATCAGGCGGATCTGAAAAATCCCGGAACGATGCCCGATATTTTATGGATGAGTTCGGCGGAAAGTTTTCCTTTGATCGAAGAAAAACTGTTTCTGAATCTCGATCCCTACATAAACGCGGAACTCGAGCGGGACAGTGAATTTTTAGATGCTTTTTATCCCGAAATGTGGAAACTCGGCCAGCAGAATTTCGACGGAGCGCAGTATCTGATCCCGAGAAGCGCCGACCGCGTCGTAACGCATATCAATAAGGGCATTTTCAAGGCTGCGAACGTCGATATGTCCAAGGTCAAAAACGGCTGGACCTGGCAGGATTTTCTCGATACGTGCGAGACGATCCGCAAATATTTCGACGAGAACGGAATGACGGGTCAATACGTCATCGACGCGTATATCAACTGGGAAGCGGTCATGTATCCCATTTTCCTCTCCAACGGATGCAGCGTGTTCGACGAGAACAACCAACTCGTCGTGAACAGCGAAGAGGGGCGCGCCGCTCTCAACATGATGAACGAACTGGTCGAAAAGAGATACGTCGCGCCGCTCAATTCTTCGGCGCAGGCGAACTACGAGGGCGGACAGGGCGCCATGATGTTCCATTCCGCGCCCGCCTCTAAATTTTATAATCTTTTGGGGGAAGATTACGATCTCGTGACTTTCCCGCTCATCGGAGATCAGCCCAAGATCGGCACGGGCGTGCCCGGCTACTGCATCTATAACAAGACGCAGAAACGCGACCTTGCCTGGCAGTTCTTGAAATACATGGTGTCCGAGGACGGACAGAACGCTTTCGCCAAGGCGGGCGCGACCAATCCGCCCATCCGCAAGGATATGGCGGATCCCAAGACCAATCTTTGGGGACAGGGCATCAACGGGGAATATAAAGACCTCAATATGGAGGCGTACACCTACAAGGTGGAATACAATCAGCCGACGGATTTCTTTTTGGGCTTTGCGCCGAAAAAGCAGACCGAACTGATCGGCAATCTTTCGGATCTCGTCACGAACTATCTTGCAAGGCCCGGCATGGGGCTGGAAGCGGCGCTCGCGCGGTTCGACGAGGAGATCAAAGCGACCATCAATAAGAGATAGCATACATGAAAGAAAAAAACAGCGCTGCCGTGAAATTAGGCAAGCAAGTCAAACAGGTGCTGCGCACCAATTATTCGGGATGGTTATTCACGTTGCCGCTGACGATCGGCATTCTCGTCTTTACCATCTATCCGATGATACAATCGCTCTATTACAGTTTTTTCGATTTTTCGGGGTTCAACACCTTCGAATTCGCGGGCTGGGGCAACTATGAACAGATCTTTAAGATCGATACAGAATTTTACAAAGTTCTGTCCAACACCGTGCTGTACGCGGTCATCAGCGTGCCGCTCATGCTGGTGCTTTCTTACTTCGTCGCGCTCCTGGTCAATATGCAGGTGAAGGGCGTCACCGTATTTCGCGTGTTTTACTATCTTCCCTGCATGATCCCCGGCGTCGTGTCGAGCGTCATCTGGAAAGACATCATGTCCGATACGGGCGCGCTCAATACCATTTTAAGCCTTTTCAACATTCCGCCCAATCCCTTTTTCTCGGCGGCGAGCACATCCATGTTCGCTGTCATCGTCATGGGGCTTTGGGGCGTAGGCGGGGGCATGGTCCTGTGGATCGCCGCGTTTAAAAATATTCCGACCGCGCTGTACGAGGCAGCGAAGATCGACGGCGCGGGCGCGATGTGCAGGCTCGTTTCCATCACCATACCCATGAGCACTTCCATGATCTTCTACAATCTCGTGACGGGCATCATCGGCAGTCTGCAGATCAATTCCACGATGATCTTCGCACCGCAGGGCGGCAAGGGTATGGAAGGTTCCATCTATTTTTATGCCGTTAAAATTTACAAAGAAGCGTTCGAATATTATTCGCTGGGGTATGCCTGCGCGCTCGCATGGGTACTGTTTATCATCATCGCGGCGCTGACCGCCGTCGTGTTCAAGACGAGCAAGTGGGTGTATTACGGGGAGGATGCCTGACATGGAACATACGAAGAACTCTCCGAATCTTACGAATTTCCGCAACACGCGCGCGGCGCGGGGCTTGACGCGCACGCTGCAATATGCCGTTCTGATCATTTTGGCGATCGTATTGGTGTTTCCCTATTTCTATATGTTTATCAGAAGTTTCATGACGTCCGATCAGGTAAAACTGTATCCCGTGGAATTCTGGCCCGCGCCTTTTTCGGTGCAGGGGTGGAGCATGTTCTTCGAAGGCGATTACATCAAGGCGTTTCTGCGCACCGTGCTCATCGTCGGGATCAACGTGATCGTCGTGCCGTGTTCGGCGTCGTTGGTGGCGTACGGATTCGCAAAGATCAAATTTCTCGGCAGCGGGCTCTTGTTCGCGGTCATGCTTGCGACCATGATGATCCCCGGCGTGGTCACGCAGATCCCGCTCTACGTCATGTACACCAATCTCGGCTGGACGAACACCATACTTCCCTTCGTGATCCCGAACTTTTTCGGCGGCGGCGCGATCTACATTTTTCTGATACGCCAGTTCATGAAGGGCATTCCCAACGAAATGGACAACGCGGCGCGGCTGGACGGCGCGAATCTCTTTCAAAGATATCTCCTGATCACCGTGCCGCTGTGTATTCCCGTGCTCATCTTCGTCATGGTCAGCGTATTCAACGCCTACTGGGGCGATTTCTACGGCCCGCTCCTGTACATGAATCAGGAGGGCAAGGAAACGCTCGCCTTTAAGATCTACCAGGACGTGACAGTGCAGAACGTGACCAAGGACAAGGAAAATCTCAGAATGGCTTCGGGCGTGTTTATGTCCATATTGCCGATGATCTTCTTTATTCTCTTCCAGAAACAGCTCATCGAAGGCGTCGCCGTAGACGGGCTGAAAGGCTGAAAAGGTGCAATTTATGAAAAAGATCGCATTCATCTGTTTATCTTTCCTGCTCACCGCGGCGTTCGCCCTTTCGGCGGCGGGCTGCGGCAAAGAAAACTCGATCGATACGCTGGGCGATATTTCCGATCAGCAGTTCACTCTTCTCAATACCGTCGCGACCGACGCGCTCGGCAGAAAGACCGAACGCTCTTCGGGTCAAAAGACCGATAAAGACCGCTACGTCGGCATGTTCTATTTCAACTGGATGGGCGCGCATCACAGGGGCGTGTACGACGTGACCAAACTGTTGGAGGAAAATCCCGACGCGCTCTGGGATCCGTACAATACGACGGACAGTCCCGTAAACGCCTATCACGTGTGGGGGGAGCCGCTGTTCGGCTACTATAATTCGAGCGACCCGTGGGTCGTCGACCGCCACGTGGAAATGCTGACCATGCTCGGCGTGGATTTCCTCGTATTCGACGCGACCAACGCCGTTTTGTATCACTCTTCCTATCAACAAGTCTTAAAAACGCTCGATAAATATCAGAAACAGGGGTGGGACGTTCCCAAAGTGGTTTGGTTCACCAACAGTTCGAGCAAGCAGACCGCATGGCAGATCTACGATACGTACTATACCGAGCCCGCCGCGGGCGAGGAAAACGATTCCTACTACCCCGATCTGTGGTTCAGCCCTGAAGGAAAGCCAATGATCATCGGCGATAAATGGAATTTTTCCTTCGAGGGCGAGGACGCGGAACGCGACCAATGGCTCATCAACGAATATTTCGATTTCCGTCAGGCGCAGTGGCCCGACAAAAATCCGCAGGAAAATTCTTTCCCCTGGATCGAGTTCGAGTATCCGCAATACGATCACAACGGCATCGTTTCCGTTTCCGTCGCACAGCACACTTCTTCCAAAATGAGCAACGAAGATTTCGGAAACCGCGGCAGAGGATTCGACATGGATACCATGAAAAACGATTCTTCGCGCATGCGGGAAGGGCTCAATTATCAGTCGCAGTGGCAGACGGTATTCGATATGGAAAGCGCGGGCAAAGACGTAGACATCGCGTTTGTGACGGGCTGGAACGAATGGACGATGATCAAATTTGCGGAAAAGGTTTCCGCGACCGAACAGAAAGTGTATTTCGTGGACGCGTTCAACGAGGAATATTCCCGCGACATCGAGCCCATGAAAGGCGGCTACGGCGATAATTTCTATTTGCAGACGTTGCAGAATATACGCGCCTACAAGTACGAAGAAGATAAAAATTACCGCCAGAAATTCGCGGCGAAATCGCTCGATTCGTTCGGCGAATGGGAAGGGCTGTACACGTATAAGGATTTCGCGGGGGACGCCATGGTGCGCGACTACCGCGGCATCGTCGATACGCCCGAATACCACTATACGGATACGAGCGCCCGCAACGACATTACGGATATTCAGATCGCCAACGATTCGGAATATCTGTATCTGAAAATTTCCACGCTCGCGCCCGTCACTTCTTACGAGCAGGGCGACGAAAGTTGGATGAATATCCTGCTCGGCACGGGAAACGAAAAGAACAAGACCTTTGAAGGATACGATTTCGTCGTCAACCGTCATCCCTCGTCGGACGGCACGACTTCGGTGGAAAAGAGCACGGGCGGCTATGCGTTTTCCGAGGCGGGAAAAGCGGAATACCGCGTTTCGGGCAACCAGATCATCGTCAAAGTGCCTCTGAAAGCGCTGGGGCTGAAAGATTCCAAGTCCCTTTCTCTCAAAGTAAAGGTGACCGACCATATCTCGAATCCGCAGGATATCATGGATTACTATGTTTCGGGCGACAGCGCGCCCATCGGCAGGCTCAGTTACGATTACGCTTCGAAAAAGTGAGAGTCATTCTATAAGGAAAGGAGGTTCAGATGAGAAAATTCATAAAGATCATCAGTCTGCTGCTGTGCTTTTGCATGGTTTCGGCTTTCGGGTTCGGATGCAGTCCCAAAGGCAGCGGCGGCACAAAGGAGGAAACGTTGGACGATAACAAGTTTGATACGGACGGGGAGTTGCAGGCCTCCGTCCTCTCCCCGCAGGATACCGTCAATCTTGTCTGCTCGACGGACGATTACGGCCGCACGGTCGATCTGATCGACGGCATGAAAGAGGATAAGGACAGGTATGTGGGAATGTGGTACGTGCTCTGGTTCGGGCAGCACGGCGGCCAGCAGGGCGGGACCTACGACATTACCAAACTTTTGAACGACGATCCCGATTCCCTCTGGAATACGGCGTACAACGAAGTCAGCCCTCCCGGTCAGTACCACTATTGGGGCGAGCCTTATTACGGCTACTACAATTCGCGCGACCCCTGGGTCATCCGCCGTCACATGGAGTTGTTCTGCTATGCGGGCATCGATTTCCTCGTGTTCGACGCGACCAACGGTTTCGATTATCTCGACGTGGTCGCGGATATCCTTCCCATAATGGAGGATATGCGCACGCAGGGCTGGCCCGTACCGAAATTTATGTTTTACTGCAACAGCCAGTCCAAGGACGTCATCAAAATTTTATACGAGGGCTACGGCGACAAGGCGCCCGACAACGCGAGCGAACTGAAAAAGAACGGCATTTACAAGGACGAAAAGTACAAGGAATTGTGGTTCTGTCCCAATGAAAAACCGCTCATCGCCGCGGTGACGGATCCGACAAACCCTTCGGCGGGCATGGTGAACGGCACGAACGATCTCCACCGCGTCACCGATCCCGATATGCTCGAATTCTTCGAATTCAAGGAATCGCAGTGGCCGACCAGTCAAAATTACGAGAACGGCTGGCCCTGGATCGACTGGACGCGCCCCCAGCACGTGTACGGGGCAGGCGAAGAAACGGTGATGAACGTATCCACGGGACAGCACAACCGCCTTCCCTTCTCCGACGCGGTCCTCGCAGACAAGACGTATAAGGGCGAGGAACTGATGGATACCATGTGGGGCAGGGGCTATACGACCGAGGACGGACCCGACCACAGCGACGAGGCTGTCCGCAGCGGCAAAAATTTCGAAGAGCAGTGGCAGAATGCGATCAACGCAGACCCCAAATATACGTTCGTGACGGGCTGGAACGAATGGTGCGCCCTCAAATCCATCGGGCAGCCCGGCAACGGGGAGTATTTCACGGCGGGCAACTACAACCGTCCCTATTTCGTGGATACTTTCAACGAAGAGTTTTCCCGCGACGTGGAAATGGTGAAGAACGGCTACGGCGACAACGCCTTTTTGCAGTTGATGCGCAACGTGCGCAATTATAAGGGCAACAAGGTAACGGAACTTCCTTACGGATCGGTCAAGAGCATCGATATCGAAAAGGGGCTTACCCAGTGGAACGCGGTTTCCAGCGTGTATTTCGACCTTACGGGTGAGACCAACCGCAATTTCATCAACATCTCGGGCACGGAAACGTACGTGGATAATTCGCTCATCAACGACATTTCCCAGGTGCGCGTTTCGTCCGATGCGAATTACGTGTATTTCCTCGTCGAAACGACGGAGGACATGAAGATCGATTTAACCAAGAAAAATTCCATGACACTGCTCATCGACGTGGAGGGCGTAAACGAAAACTCTTTCAAAGGATTCGATTATATCGTCGGCCGCACGAAAAACGAAAAGGGCGTCGCTTCGGTGGAAAAGTACAATTGTTCGCCCGACGGCAAAGTGGAATATCAAGCGGAAAAATCGGGCTTATATACGTATAACGGCAAATATATGCAATTTCGCATTCCCCGCGCGGCGCTGGGGATTCAAGGAGAATTCCGCATCAACTTCAAAGTCGCGGATAACGTCACCCAACCGGAAAATATCGAAAGTTATTATACGAGCGGCGACGTCGCGCCCGTCGGCAGGCTGAAATACGCCTATCGCGGCAAATAACAGTTCGGAGGAATCTATGAAAAGAAAATTGTTACTGACGATTTTATCCGTCGTCCTTCTCGTATCCTGCCTGACGGGGCTCGCCTTGTCGGCGTACGCCGCAGAGTCCGATTGGAGCGGCGACGGCGTGACTGTCGCTGCGGGCGAACTGGGCGGCACGCTCGTCACCAACGCGACGGGCGAAGAGCACGGCGTCACGTACGCGCAGGAGGTGGATTTCGTCAAAGGCGCGAAAGTATCCGTCGCCTTTATGGACGAATCGTATTTCCCTCTGCACGTGGAAAACAACGAACCGACGGCGTTTTTAAACGACACCGATTATCTGAAGTTCACCGCTTTGCAGAACGGCAAGGGCGTGGAAGTCAAGGTGTACGCCATGTACGCGAACAACGACGGGCGCGCGATCGCCAAGGCGAAAATGCTCGTTGAAGTGACCTATCTCGACGGCGAAAAGCGCGACTATGCGGAATCGTTCGAAACCTACGTCAACGTACATTCGCAGATCCATTCCATGCAGATCCGCAAGGAAGGAGACTTTTTATACGTATCGTTCGACGATCTGACGGCTGTGCCCGTGGCTAAGTACGCGTCGCTGGATCTTTCCGCCGCAACGCTGACCGTTTCTTCCAAAAACGCCGCGTCGTCGCACAAATACGAGATCATCGGCGTGTCCGACAAAGATCTGACTTCCTTTATCTACCATGACGAATGGGGCACGCTGGGCGCAACGAAAGTAACGGAAAATGCGGACGGCACGACCGTCTACGACATCAAGGACGGCAGAATGGGGCAGTATAACGGCTCCGAGGCGCGCGTGCGCGAAAATCTCGTCAACGTGAAGGGATTCGACGTGACCAAACCCATCGTGATCGAAGCGCAGTACGAGATCGTCAACACCATGGCGGTCTGGTGGGCGATCGCTCTCGGCGAGACGCCCTACGGCAATCTCGACAGAATGGTGTATTATCTGGAACAGGACGGGGAGCACGCGCGCGGCGATCTGAAAAAATCGTACGGCTCGAACAATATGACCTCGGATTACGGCGTCATGTTCCAGACGGTTTCGGGCATGGCGCAGCCGCAGATCGAACAGAATACCGTCGCTTACGTCACGAGAGCGGGCGCGGGCGGCTATAAGGACAGGAGCAACCTCGATACCATCGTCATCGAGATCGGGGAAGAGGGCACGAAATGGACGTATAACAATACCGTTCTTTTCGAGAGTATCCAGCCCAAGCGCTCGGATTTCAAGAGCGGCAAGGTATATCCGTATTTCCACTTTATCGGTACGCCCGCCAATCCCAATAAGGAAAACAAGGTCGTCGTCAAGGGCGTCAACGCGCCTAAGATCACCGATGCGGAAAACAGTTATTCCTATCTCGTCGGCAGCAGCGATCCTGTCGTCGTCGGACTGGAAAATTACGAAAACGCGAACGGCGCGCTCGCACTCTATTACGACGGCGCGTGCACGCAGGCGGTCGACGCCTCGCAGTACGAATATGACGCTGCGGAGAAAAAACTGACGGTGAAATCGGGCGCGTTCGCCTCTTTCTCTGCGGGTCAGAACACGTTGTTCGCCAAAAACGACGGAGGGAGCGAGCAGATCAATATACTCGTCCGCGACGCGGGCGAGGCGACCGTACCTCCCGAAGTGGAAAAAGAAACCTATTATTACAAGAAAGGCGATACCGCCGATCTGGAGATTAAAGTGGATATCCACAACGGAACGTTCCAGAAAGTGAACGGCGGCGGGCTCTCTTCCTCGCGCTACACATTCGTTGCGCCCGAAGGGGATTCGACGGTCGGCACGATCGTGATTTCAGGCGAAAAGTTTTTGAGCGGTAAAGATTACGGCGAACTGAAATTCACCGTCTATACCGTCGATATTTACGGGGAAACGTACACCGACGTGTTTTACGTCAATATCGTGGATAAACTTCCCGACGAGGGCGGCAAACCCGACGACGGGGACGGCGATCAAGGGAACGGCGGCGGAAAGGGCTGCGGCGGCGTAGCCGCAGCGATCTCGCTCCCCGCGGCGGCGCTCGCGATTGCAGGCGCGGCGTTCGCACTGCGTCGCAAAAAATAACTGTGTAAAATGCGCCCGTTTCCGGACGGGCGCAAAATAAATAATCATCAGGAGGAAATATGAAAGGATTCAAAAAAGTTCTGCTTGCCGCGCTTGCGGTCATGCTCGTTCTGTCGATGAGTTTTGCAGCCGTCTTTGCCGCGGAAAGCGAACAAAAGACGTTCGTTGCAACGGCAAACGGTAAAGAAGGCGGCTCCCAGTTATCCGTGACCTTTTCCATCGAAGGGTTATCGGCAAACTGCCAGCGCGCGGATAAGGTGACGGGGATCGGCGATCATATCAAAGTCAACGGTGTATTGGTCAGCGAGGCCGAGGAAAGCGATCCCGCGTCGCAGGTACAGATCCATCAGCGCTCCAATATGTTCTGGATCTATACTTCGGGTTATCAATTCAAGAAAGGAGATACGGTGGAATTCCTCGCCGGCATGGGATTTGTAAAGGCGGGCGAGGGCGACGCTGTGTGCGAGGCGGATTCTCCCAAGATCGACGCTACCCTCGCGGAAGATTACAAGGTCATCATGGCTCTTGACGGCAACTGGGCGGTCCTGCCTGCCGACGGCGCGATCAAGATCAGCGGTCTGGAACCGCTCGTCGCGCTCGATGAAAACCTCAAAGATTATGCGTCCAAACAACTCACTTTAAAGTTTGAAAGTTTGTTCTCGGGCGACGTTCTGAACGATCTGCAAAAGGATGCGGACGTTGCGGGCAAAATCAAATTCGGCGGCAAGACGGTCACGGAGATCAACGCCGCGAATACGCTGGAAAATAAACTTTCTCAGCCCGTCGACGCGATCCGCATCGATTCTACGGGCAGCGCGCTCGTCTTTACCATCGACGACCGTGCCGAAGTGAACGGCGAAGAAGTGCTTGCGGATCTTACGACTTTCTCCGCCGACGTGATGACGACGCCCTCGGGTCTGGAACTCAAAGAGGCGTATACCCGCACCTACTATGCGACGTACGATTACTGGGTCACGACCGTCAGCCCCGTCATTCCCGCAGAGGGCGATAAGGTCTTGCATTTCAAGACGCTCGGCAACGACTGGAGCATCGGCGGCGACGCGACGAACAAGAGCATCACGTTTGAATTTTATGAAGATATCTGCGACGAGACCAACGCGGGCGCGGGCAACGCGAATTTCTACGCCAGCCTGCCCAGATGGATCTTGAGCAATGCGACGGGCAGAACGGTGGAGAGCGTGGATAAAGCGGTGTCCTCGGGCGCGTATGAGGCGGCTCTCACCAAAATTTTGGTAGACGGACAGGATATCCGCACCATTCAGGCGGGCATCGAGGGCGACGCGGCAAAATCGACCGCCGTCATGCTGCACTACAACAAAAACAAAGCGCAAATCTATATTCCCGCAGGGCTGATCGCGCTCGATGAAGATCACGTCATCACCATCAAGGCGGGCATGGTATTCCCCACGGGCTATTACGTGGAACAGGATATGGTGTTCACTTACAGCGCGGCGACGCAGAAACTGTCCACGACGTCTGTGACGGATATTACGTTGAACAAGACCGAAGGCACGCTCGCCGTCGGGGATACGGAAACGCTGGTCGCGACGATCGCGCCCGCAGGCGCGACCAATAAAATGGTCGAATGGTCTTCCTCCGACGAAAGCGTCGCCACCGTAGACGAAAACGGGAAAGTGACCGCTCTCAAAGCGGGCACGGCGACCATCACCGCGAAGGCGCTCGACGGCGACAAGGCTGCGACGTTTACGTTGACCGTCAAAGAGGCCGCGACGTCCGTCACGCTCAATAAGACGGCGATTGAACTTTCCGTCGGCGCGAGCGAAACGCTGACCGCCACGATCGCGCCGTCGGGCGCGGATGACGCGGTCGAATGGACGACTTCCGACGAAAGCGTCGCTACCGTAGATGAAAACGGAAAAGTGACCGCCGTGAAAGCGGGCACCGCTACGATCACGGTCACGACCAAAAACGGAAAGACCGCAACGTGCACGGTCACCGTCAAGGCGGAGGAAAAGGAAGAACCTGCGTCGGGCGGATGCGGTTCCGCCGTCGCCGCGACGGCGTCCGCATTGGGCGCGCTCCTCGTGGCGGGAGCAGTCGTCGTTCTCTTCCGCAAAAAATAATTGATTTTTTGATCCCCGCGCGAATCGTGCGGGGATTTTTTTCGGCAATTTTTAAAAATACATTGACAAATGCGGCAAAGCAAGGTATAATCGAGGAGAAATCAATACAGGCGGAGATATGGAGAAGCCGACAAAACGGAGACAAACACAAGTTTGTCCGTTTTGTCGGCTCTTTTTATTCCAATAGGAGAACGAAATGGTGGACGTGGCGATCATCGGCGGCGGCGTCATCGGCGCATTCTGCGCGCGGGAACTGCGGAAATATGCGATTTCCGTTGCCGTTTTAGAGGGCGCGGAGGACGTGGCAGCGGGCGCGAGCAAGGCAAACAGCGGCATCGTGCACGCGGGGTACGACGCGGAAAACGGCACGCTGAAAGCGAAGTTCAACGTGGCAGGAAACAAACTGATGTCCAAGGTGTGCGAAGAATTGGGCGTCGGCTATCGTAACAACGGCTCGCTCGTGCTCGCGGAACGGAATCGGGTCGGTGTCTTGTCCCAACTCAAAGAGCGCGGCGAAAAGAACGGCGTAAAGGGGCTGGAAGTCATCGACCGCGCGCGGGCGCTCGCCCTCGAACCGCATTTGGGCGACGGCGTCGCCGCGGCGCTGTACGCGCCGACGGGCGGGATCGTCTGTCCCTTTCAGCTGACGATCGCCGCAATGGGCAACGCGATGGACAACGGAGCGTCCCTTTACTGCGGTTTCGAAGTCGCCGCGGCGGAAAAAACAGACGGCGGCTGGTCGCTCGTCTCTTCCTATCATAAGCGCGTGGAGGCGCGGTGCGTCGTCAACTGCGCGGGGCTGAACGCGGCGAAAGTCGCGGCGATGTTCGGCGATGATTCCTTTCGCATCGGGGCGAGAAAGGGCGAATACATATTATTGGATAAGATCGCGCCGCCATTCGTGCGGCATACGGTGTTCGCCGTGCCGACGGCGGCGGGCAAGGGCGTTCTCGTCACGCCCACGACGGACGGAAACGTGCTTATCGGACCGACCTCGGCGGAGGGGGAATTCGATACGTCCGTCCGCCGCAACGGGTTCGATGAAATCACGAAAAAGGCATCGTCTATGCTGAAAAACATTCCTTTCGGGGAAACGATCTCGTCGTTCGCGGGCGTGCGCGCGTACAGCGACAGGCACGATTTTATCATAGAGGAGAGCGACGAAACGGAAAACCTTATCAACGTAGCGGGCATCGAATCGCCGGGGCTTACTTCCGCGCCCGCGATCGGCGAATACGTCGCGGCATTGTGCGCGGAAAAATTCCATGCAAGGCGCAACGAAAATTTCGATCCGATGCGGCAAAGAAACCGTTTCAAAGATCTTTCCGCAGAAGAAAAAAACGAGATCATCGCGCGGCGTCCCGATTACGGAAAAGTCGTGTGCCGCTGCGAAAACGTGACGCTGGGCGAAATTTTGGACGCGCTCAGACAAAACCCGCCCGCACGCACGCTGGACGGCGTGAAATTCCGCACGCGCGCGGGTATGGGACGGTGCCAGGGCGGATTCTGCCAGCCATCCGTATTCAATACGCTCATGCAAGAATACGGATACCGCGCGCAAGAGATCACGAAAAAGGGCAAAAATTCCTTCGTGATCACGGGAGGAGAATTATGAAACGGGATCTGGTGATCATCGGCGGCGGCCCCGCGGGACTTGCGGCGGCGGTCGCGGCGTACGACGCGGGCGTAAAAGACGTTCTCGTGCTGGAACGCGAAGAAGAGGCGGGCGGCGTTCTGAAACAGTGTATCCACAACGGGTTCGGGCTGACGCGCTTTCGGGAGAACATGACGGGGCCCGAATACGCACAGCGTTTTCTGGACGAGGCGCGGGCGCGGAATATCGAGATACTGACGGGCGCATTCGTCGTCGATCTCTCTTCCGATAAAACCGTCACCTATATGAACGGAAAGGGCGTTTTCACCGTGCGGGCGGGGGCTGTGATCCTCGCTATGGGCTGCCGCGAACGCAGCAAGGGCGCCTTGAACATCGCGGGCACGCGCCCCGCGGGGCTGTTCAGCGCGGGCACCGCGCAAAAGTTCGTCAATATTTACGGATTGCTGCCCGGGAAACGCGTCCTGATCCTCGGCTCGGGGGACATAGGTCTCATCATGGCGCGCAGGCTCACGCTCGAAGGCGCGGAAGTGCTCGGCGTTGTCGAGATCATGCCCTGTTCGAGCGGACTCAAACGCAACATCGCGCAGTGCCTCGACGATTTCGGGATCCCGCTGTATTTGCGGCATACCGTCGTGGAGATCGAGGGCGACGAGCGCGTGAGCGGCGCGCTCGTCGCCGAAGTGGACGAAAACAGGTTTCCGATCGCGGGCACGGAGATTCATTTCGACTGCGACACCATTCTTTTTTCCGTGGGGCTGATCCCCGAAAACGAACTGACGAAAAAGGCGGGCATCTCCCTGCACGCGGGGACGCGCGGCGCGCTCGTGGACAGCGACCGCGAGACCGAGATCGAGGGAATATTCGCCTGCGGCAACGTGCTGCACGTGCACGATCTGGTCGATTTCGTATCCGAAGAGGCGGAGATTGCGGGCAGAGCGGCTGCGAAATATCTTTTGGGCGGGCATACGCAAAAAAGTTACGTGCCGACGCGTGCGGGCGAAAACGTTTCATACGTCCTGCCGCAAAAATTGTGCCGCGGCGAAAAAGACGCGCAGAAGTTGTATTTCCGCGTGCGTTCGGCGTTCCCGAATGCCAAAATTATCGTGCACGCGGGGGATACGGTGAAAGAATTCCGCCGCATCGCCGTGGCGCCGGGAGAAATGGAGCACGTTTCGCTGCCGCCCGCGCTCTTCGACGGCGCGGAGAATGTGGAAATTTCCGTGGTAAGGGAGGGTTGACATGGGAAAAGATTTTGTCTGTATCGAATGTCCGCGCGGCTGCGCTCTGCACGTGGAGGGGGAGAACGGCGCGTGGAGCGTTTCGGGAAATTTCTGTCCCAAGGGCAAGGCGTACGCGCTTTCGGAAATGATCTCGCCGCGGCGCACGGTCACGAGCACCGTGCGGGCAAAGTTCGGGCGCGTGCCCGTCAAGACCGACCGCGAAGTGTTGAAATCGAATGTCTTTCTCGTCATGGAAAAAATCCGCGCCGCCTACGTGGATTCCGACACGGAGATCGGGACGGTGATCCTTGCCGACGTGGACGGGGAGGGGACGAACGTCGTCGCCGCAAAACCTTACCGAGCGGCAGGGGAAAATTGATTTTACACATTGATCCAAAATGTGGTTTTTTTCCGAAACTTATGTTATAATCAAAGGCATATCATAAATAAAGGAAAAAGCGATGATACGGTTTCAGGGAGAATTGGGAAGAAGACTGCGGCTGAACGCGGCGAGAGTGGGCGAGCCGCTGTACTGCGCGCCAAACGTGTTCCGCCCCGCGGAGTACGACTGGCACGGCGATTTCGAGGGCAGAACTTTGCTCGCGCTCGTTTCTTTATGGAAGGCGACGGGAACCGAACCCGCCTCGCTGCGCGCATTGGCGGACGGGCTGGACGGACATTGCAATCGCGACGGCTATTTCGGTCCTCTGTTCGACGGCAAAGTCGCGCTCGAACAGCAACTTTCGGGCAACAGTTGGTATCTTCGCGGGCTCACCGAATACTATAAGGCGACCAAAGACGAAAAGTCGCTTTGCCGTATTCGCACGATCGCGCGCAACTACCTTGCAAAACTTACCGAGTTTTTCGAACGCTATCCCATTGAAAGAGAAAAAAGCGAAGAGGGGGGCGTGTTCGGTCATACGCTCGACGTTTTAAACGGTTGGAAACTTTCTTCCGACACGGGCTGTGCCTTCATCGCGATGGACGGTATTTCAGCCGTCTACGAAATTACGCGCGACGCGGCGCTCAAAGAACTTCTGAACGTCATGCTGCGCCGCTTTCTTGAAATCGACAAACTCGCCCTGCGCACGCAGACGCACGCTTCTCTTTCGGCGGCGCGCGGCATTCTGCGTCTGTATGAATGTACGAAAGACGATCGCTGTTTACAACAGGCCGTCCGCGAATTCGGATTTTACAGAGAACAGGGCATGACGCTCACCTACGCCAACTTTAATTGGTACGGCAGGGAAGATACCTGGACGGAGCCTTGCGCCATCGTCGATTCGCTCATACTCGCTCTGAAACTGCACGCCTGTACGGGCAAGGACGAATATCTCGCCTGCGCCTACCGCGTTTATTATAACGCGCTGCGCATGAGCCAGCGCGGCAACGGCGGCGCGGGGTGCGACCTCTGCGCGACAAAGGATTTCCCTTTTGTAAAACCCTATAACGATACGTTCGAGGCGTATCTATGCTGTACGCTCCGCCTGTCCGAGGGCCTTTACGAACTCGGCTCGCATTTCGTGCGCGAAGAGCGGGACGCCGTACGCGTTCTCTTTTACGACGATTTCGAATACATTTCCGATAACGCGCGTATCCGCGTTGCGGGCGATCTCTTTTATCAACGGGAGATCGCGCTCGAAGAGGCGGAAACGGGCGGGCGCAAATTATATCTGTATCTGCCTTCGTATGTGCAGAATATCCGCGCCGAGGGCGTGCGGATCACGCGCGAGGGGGATTGGGCGCTCGCGGAGGGAACGGGCAAACTTTCCTTCGAGATCGACGTACATACGGAAAACGGTCTGTACTTTTACGGCGATCTTCTGCTCGTCGAGCCCTGCGGGGCAACGCAAGAATGCGTCCGCTGTACCGTAGACGGCAAAACGTTGACGAACGTGCCCGATTTTTCGCGGCTTTCCGAAAAAGAGGCGCGTAGCGTCTGCTGCCGTATCCCCGTTTTATTTGACAAAAATTCCCCGATATGATATATTGAATATCAATGATTGGTTAAACGACGGAGTGAACGAAAATGAGTTTTGTCAAGACGCCCGTGCGCGGAATGCCCGAACAGACGCCGCGCGACATGGAGTTACGCGAATACGCGCTGGGTAAGATCAAGAGCACCTATAAAAAATACGGTTTTACGCTGATAGAAACGCCCGCCGTCGAGCATATCGAAAATCTGACGAGCAAGCAGGGCGGCGAAAACGAACAGTTGATCTTCAAAATTTTAAAACGCGGCGAAAAATTGCAGAAGTCGGAAAATTTTGACGATCTGTGCGACTGCGGATTAAGATACGATCTGACTGTTCCGCTGGCGCGCTTTTACGCGAATAACAGCAACGATCTGCCCAACCCTTTCAAGGCTCTGCAAACGGGGCCCGTCTGGCGTGCGGACAGCCCGCAAAAGGGGCGTTACCGCCAGTTTACGCAGTGCGATATCGATATTTTGGGCGACGCCACCAACCTCGCCGAAATGGAATTGATCACCGCTACCGCGAATATGCTCTACGAATTGGGGCTGGGCGGCAGCAAGGTGCGCGTCAACGACAGAAGGATCTTAAAAGCCATGGCGTCGTTTTGCGGTTTCCCCGAAGAAAAGCACAGCGTCATTTTCATCATTTTGGATAAATACGATAAGATCGGGTTGGAGGGTGTCAAAAAGTCCCTTCTGGAACTCGGACTGGAAGAGAGCGGCGTGGAGTCGTACTGCAAATTCTTCAACGGCAGCACGGACCTTTTTTCCTGCCGCGATTATTTCAGGGACGAATGGGCAAACGTCGTGCCCGAAAACGTCATCTCCAATCTCGAAGACATCATCGCGACTTCGCGCGATATCCTTTCGGGCAAAGGACAGGTCGTATTCGATCCCACGCTGGTGCGCGGTATGTCCTATTACACGGGCCCGATCTTCGAAATAGAACTTTCCTCGTATAAACTGTCCGTCGCGGGCGGCGGCAGGTACGACGAAATGATCGGAAAATACAGCGGCGGCAGCACGCCCGCCTGCGGTTTTTCCATCGGGTTCGAACGTATCATAGATATCATGAAGAACAACGAAACGCCGATCGGAGCGGGCGATGAAGAAAAGATCGCCTATCTCATCACGCGCGAAGCGCCCCTCGAAAAAAAGAGGGAAGTTTTGCAGAAAGCGGCGGCGTTGCGGGAGGCGGGCGTTTGCGTGCTCGTTTCCATGCGCAATAAGAATTTTTACGCGCAGAAGGACAAACTTCGCCTGTACGGCTACACGAAATTCGTGGACGTTTATCCCGATACGCGGCTATAAACAGGCGCGCCTTCGGGCGCGCTTTTTTTCGTCTCTCGGTTGACAAAGGTTAAAAGCGGGCGTATAATATTTGCATATACGGATTTTTTCGGCGCGTGTCGGAAAAATTCGCAGGGAGTCGGAATTTTTGCGGAAAACCGAAACAACATAAGTATGTCGGAAAGTCGAAAGGAGAAGCGGTATGAACGAGATCATCGCGTCCATATTGGACGCGGAACAAAAGGCGGAAGAAATCGTGGCGAAAGCGGCAAGCGATTGCAGACGCATCTCTTTGGAGGGCGCCGAGCGCGCGGCAAAGGTCAAAGAGGACGCGATCGCCCTTTTGGCTGCCGAACGTGAACAGAGCGAAAAAGACGCCGAACGCAGGGCGCAGGCGGCATACGACAGCCTTGCCGCGGAAGGCGGCGCGGCGGCGCAGGCGCTCAAAAGCCGCAGCCGTACGCGGGTGGATCCGGCCGCGGACGCGGTGCTTCGGAGGTTATTCGGCTGATGTCTGTCGTAAAAATGTCAAAATTCTCGCTGACGGGACTTGCCTCGGAAAAGGACGCGCTGCTCGATGCTTTGCATAGAACGCAGCGGGTGGAACTGAGCGATTGGGAAGAAGAAAACGCCCCTTCATCGGAATTGCAGTCGCGCGTTTCGCGGGTGCGAAAGGGCATCGCCTTCGTATCCGACCGCATCGCGGAGAGCAAAAAACAGGAATATTTCCCCGAAAATACCGAGGGGCTCAAGGACGATATCTTGCTTTCCTACGACGATTTCATGCAGATTTCGGGGCGCGAAGCGGAACTTACCGCGGCGATGGAAAAAGCCGAAACGTTGGAGAAAGAACTGTCCGCGCTCCGCGCCGAACGCGTAAAGGCGAAAAACCTCATCGAACAACTCTCGGCTTACCGCGAAGTGAACGAGCGCTTTTCGGATTTTTCCGATACGAAATGCACGCGCTGTTTTTTCGGCCTGATCGACGAGGCGGCGATCCCGAAACTGGAAGAAAATCTGGCGGAATCGCCCGCTGCGATCACGATCTATTCGCGCGGCAAGCCTTCCGCCGTATGCGTTGTGGCGCATAACGACTGTGCGGAAGAAATAGCGGCCCTTTTGAACGGATTGTCCTTTTCCAAATGCACGTTTTCCTTTCCGGAAACCGCCGCGGAAAAGATAGAAGAACTCGCGGCGCAGACGAAGAGTTTCGACGCGCGGGAAGAGGCGCTCAAATCGGACGCGTGCGCGCTCGCGCCTTACTTGAAAGACTGGAAGATCTTTTCCGACTATTTATCCTTGCAGTTGGAAAAAGCGGAGGCGTACGACAGTTTTTTCAAGACGGCGAGCACCTTTACCCTGCACGGCTACGTGCCCCGGGAGGAATGCGATTTCGTGCGCGCGGCAATCGATGCGGTCACGCCCGCCGCGGTGACGGAATTTACCGAACCGACCGAGGAAGATACGCCGCCGACGCTTTTGAAAAACCGCGGGCCCGCGAAAAGCGCGGAATTCGTCACAAATATGTATTCCGCGCCCGACTACCGCGAATACGACCCCAACGGCGTCGTGTTCTGGTTCTTTATGATTTTTTTCGGGCTGATCATGGCGGATATCGGCTACGGTATTTTACTCTTTGCGGGCGGGTTTTTGCTGTCTGCGAGGCTGAAAATCGACAACGGTTTTAAAAAACTGACGAAGATAATGATGTACGGCGGGCTGTTCACCATCGTATTCGGCGCTTTGTTCGGCTCGCTTTTCGGCTTTTCTCTCTACACCTTTCTGCCCGATCCCTCGTCGGGCAACCGTACGGACGTTCTGACGATACTTTTGGGCTGCCTTGCCCTGGGGCTGTTCCAGATCACGGTCGGATACGCGCTCAAAGCGGTCAACGACCTGCGCGACGGGCGTGTCCTCGACGCGCTGTGCGATGCGTTTACCTGGATCCTGTTCAACGTCGGTCTGTTTTTCGCGGTGTTCAATTTCCTCACGGAGTATTTCGAGATCCCCGTTGCAAATAACGTGCACGCCTTTTTCGAAACGATGACGCTGCCCGGCGTCGTGATGCTGGGCGTAGGGCTTTTGGGCGCGATGCTCACCGCGGGGCGCAAGGAAAAAATATTGGGCAAGTTTACGAAAGGGTTCGGCGCGCTGTACGGCGTCATCAATCTCTTGTCCGACGTTTTGAGTTATGCCCGTCTGTTCGGGCTCATGCTCTCGGGCATGATCATCGCCCAGCAGTTCAACGGCATCGGGCTCGACCTCATCGCGGGCGGCGCGATCGGGTACGTCTTCGGACCTTTGGTCATGCTCGTGGGGCACGCGTTCAATATCGCCATGGGCGTTCTGGGCGCGTATATTCACGATTGCAGGCTGCAATATATCGAATTCTTTTCCAAGTTTTATACGGGCGAGGGCAAATTATTTACGCCCATCGGCTCCCGTGTGCAATATATCCATATCCAACAGTAAACTATCGGAGGTAACAAAATTATGAGCGGTGAAGCGATTGCGATTTTAGGATTGGCGATCTGCGCGGGGCTGTGCGGCGTAGGTTCCGCCGTCGGCCTGTACAAGACGGGCAGCGCGGCTGCGGGCGTGCTCGCGGAGGACGCGAAAAAGTTCAGCAAGGTGATGATCCTCGTCCTTTTGCCCGCGACGCAGGGCATCTACGGCTTTGTCATGGCGCTGGTCGGACAGGGCGCGGTGACTGCGGGCATGAGCGTCGGAAGCGGCTGGCTGGTATTCGCGTCCGTCATGCCTTTGGCGATCACGGGGCTCGTTTCCGCGATCTTTCAGGGCAAAGCGGCGACCAGTTGTATCTATGCGGTGGCGAAGGACGAAAAACTGTCGGGTAAACTGATCATGTTCCCCGCGATGGTCGAAACTTACGCCATTTTCGGGTTGGTCATCTCGCTCCTCTTTACGTTGGCGGCATAAGGTGGCGCTATGGAAGGAAAAGCGGCCATGATCTCCCGCATCCTCGAAGATGCGGAGAAAAAAGCGAGTGAAATGCGCGCGGCGGCGGAGGCGGAACAGGCAACGCGGATCAGCGCCGCGCAGAAATGGGCGGAAGAACTTTTGACGTCTTCCCGCAAAGCGCTCGCGGACGAGGCGGACGCAACCGTGGAGCGACGGGAAACCGTCGCGCGGCTGGACGGACGCAAAAAGGTGCTCGGCGCCAAGCGAGAACTTATCGACGAGGTATTCGCCCGCGCGCTTGAAAAGGCGCAAAATTTCCCCAAGGCGCGCTACGCCGAGATCGTATCCCGCCTTTTGGAAGAGAACGCCGAGGAGGGCGATACCGTCGTATTGTCCCGTTTCGCGCCGCTCAGTCAAAGCGAAACCGAGGCGTTGCCCGTCTTTCGCGCGCGCAAACTGCGTTTCGGCGGCGCAGACGGCGCATTCGCGGGCGGACTGTTTCTTTCCAACGAAACGTGCGATAAGGATCTTTCTTTCGAGGCGCTCATCGCCGCCGACCGCGTTTCGCTGGAATCCGACGTCGTGGAAATTTTATTTTCCGACGGGCGCAAAACGGAGTAAAGAATGACGAACGCTATCTTTGCCAACGCGCGGGCGTCTGCGCTGCAAGCGTCGCTTCTGGGCGCGGATCGGCTCAACCGAATGGTAGACTGCGCCTCGGGGGACGACGCGCTGAAAATACTGTCGGAAGTGAATTTCGGGAACGGCGTTACCGTTGCATCCGCGCTTGAAGCCGACCTTCTCATCGAGGCGGAAGAGCGGCGTTATACCGCGTTCGTGCGCGAAACGGCGCCGAGCGAGGCGCTGTGCCGTTATCTTCTGGCGGAATACGATTACCACAACGCCGAAGCGATCGTGCGGAGCAAGTATCTGAAAACAGACTGCGCGCCCATGCTGGGCGCGGACGGGTTTTACCGCGCCGATAAAATGCGGGACAATATTTATGCGGATAAATACGATCTTTTCCCCGCGCCGCTTTCCGCGGCGTGCAGGGAGGCGGACGCGCTTTTCCTTTCGGGGCAGGCGAACGGGCAGAATATCGCGATCCTGTTCCGCCGTGCGCTGTATGCCGACCGCGCGGCTTTGAGCAAAAAGGAAAAGACGCTCGGTAAGATCAACCGCCGAAAAGCGGACGCGGCGAATATCGCCGTGGCGCTCCGCGCGCGGAACTTTGCGAAGACGATGAAAATGCGCGTAGAAGGCGGCTCTTTGACGGACGAAAATTTGCGCGTTCTGGCGGCGGAGCCGCCCGAAAAGATACGCGAAAACAGCCGTTTTTCGGCTTTGGGCAAACTGATCGGCGCCGCGCTCGATGATTTTGCCGAGGGAAGACCGCTCGTCGGGTTCGAGCGGCTCGCGGACGGCGCCGCGCTCTCCTCTTTGAAAAAAGAGCGATACGAAGCGGAGGGCGTACAGCCTTTCGTCCGCTATTGTTTTTATAAACAAGCGGAACTTTCCAACGTGCGCATCATCTTGTCGGGGCTGAACAATCAGATCGAAAAAAATGCCGTTAGGGCGAGGATCAGGGAAACGTATGAAGGGTAAAACGGCGATCATCGGGGACGGGGACAGCATTCTGGTTTTCAAGGCGATCGGCATGGACGCGTACAGCGCGGCATCGCCCGAGAAAGCGCGGGAATTGCTGCATACCCTTTCCAAAGAATATCAGATCATCTACGTCACGGACGTTTTGGCAAAAGAGATCGACGATACGATCTCGCGTTTTGTGGAAAGCCCGTATCCAGTCGTGATCCCCGTTCCGTCCATGAACGGGAGCAACGGCTACGGATTCGAAATATTAAAGAGGGAGACCGAGCGCGCGTTGGGGATAGATATCCTTTCGCAAGAGGAGAAGAAGAACGAGCAATGAAAGGAAAGATCATTAAAGTATCGGGCCCGCTGATCGTGGCGGAAAACATGGCGGACAGCAAGATGTACGACGTCGTGCGCGTCAGCGAAAAGAAACTGATCGGCGAGATCATCGAACTGCGCGGCGATCAGGCGTCCATTCAGGTCTATGAAGAAACTTCGGGCTTAGGTCCCGGGGAAGAAGTGGAGAGCACGGGCGCGCCGCTGTCGGTGGAACTCGCGCCGGGCGTCATCGGCGAAATTTTCGACGGGATACAAAGGCCTTTGGAACGCATTTTTGAATCGTACGGCGACCGCATCACCCGCGGCATTTCCATGACCAATCTCGATCACGAGAAGATCTGGCGGTTCGAGCCGTGCGTAGAGGCCGGCGACGAAGTGCAAAGCGGCGATTTTTTGGGTACCGTACAGGAAACGTCCATCGTCGCGCATAAGATCATGGTGCCTTACGGCGTGCAGGGTAAGATCGTCAGAATCGAAAAAGGCGATTTCAATATTACCGAGACGATCGCCGTCGTTTCTACCGAAAAGGGCGAGCGCGAGATCTGTATGCTGCAACGCTGGCCCGTCAGAAAGGGGCGGCCTTACCGCGAAAAAATGACGCCCGATATGCCCATGATCACGGGGCAGCGCGTCATAGACACGCTCTTTCCCATCGCCAAGGGCGGCGTCGCCGCCGTCCCCGGGCCGTTCGGCAGCGGCAAGACGGTGGTGCAGCATCAGTTGGCGAAATGGGCGGACGCGGATATCATCGTCTATATCGGATGCGGCGAGCGCGGCAACGAGATGACTGACGTTCTCAACGAGTTTCCCGCCCTCAAAGATCCCAAAACGGGCGAGCCGCTGATGAAACGCACGGTCCTCATCGCGAATACTTCCGATATGCCCGTGGCGGCGCGCGAGGCGTCCATTTATACGGGCATCACCATCGCGGAATATTTCCGCGATATGGGCATGAACGTCGCCATCATGGCGGATTCGACTTCCCGCTGGGCGGAGGCTCTGCGCGAAATGAGCGGAAGATTGGAGGAGATGCCCGGCGAGGAGGGCTATCCCGCCTATCTTTCCAGCCGTCTGGCGGAATTTTACGAGCGCGCGGGCATCGTCCGCACGCTGGGAAAAGACGGGCGCGTCGGCTCGGTCACGGCGATCGGCGCGGTCTCGCCCGCGGGCGGCGATCTTTCCGAACCCGTGTCGCAGGCGACGCTGCGCATCGTTAAGGTCTTTTGGGGGCTTTCGGCGAATCTCGCCTATAAGCGCCACTTCCCTGCCATCGACTGGCTGGTGAGTTACTCTCTGTACGCCGACCGACTGTCTGACTGGTATACATTGCACGCGTCCAACGATTTCATCAAACTGCGCGCGTTCGCCATGCACGTATTGCAGGAAGAGGCGGAACTCGACGAGATCGTGCGCCTCATCGGCGCGGACTCGCTCTCGGGACGCGACCGCATGACCATGGAAACGGCGAAGATCATCCGCGAAGACTTTCTCCATCAGAACGCCTTTCACGAAACGGATACCTATACTTCCATCGCCAAACAGTGTAAAATGCTGCGGCTCATCTATGATTTCAACCGCTTGGGGCTGGAAGCCGTGGAAAAGGGCGCGCGCCTCGACGACGTTCTGGAACTTCCCGTCCGCGAAAAGATCGGCCGCGCGAAATACATCGAGGAAAAGGATCTTGCCCGTTTCGACGAGATATCCAAAGAAATGAACGAAGCCATGCACGGGCTCGGCGGAGGGGAACATGTTTAAAGAGTACAAGACCATCAAAGAAGTCGTCGGGCCTCTCCTTCTGGTGGAGGGCGTCGAGGGCGTGAAGTACAACGAACTCGTGGAGATCGTGCAAAAGGACGGCGAAGTCCGTCACGGAAAAGTGCTGGAAGTGCACCGCGACAAGGCGCTCGTGCAGTTGTTCGAAAGTTCGCAGGGCTTGCAGATCTCAACCAGCCGCGCCAAATTTCTGGGGCGCAGCCTGGAACTTTCCGTTTCCGAAGATATGCTCGGCCGCGTGTTCGACGGCATGGGGCGCCCGCGCGACGGGAGCGCGCCCGTCATTGCAGATAAGCGCATGGACGTGAACGGGGAACCGCTCAATCCCGCGGCGCGCGATTATCCCAACGAGTTTATCCAGACGGGCGTTTCCGCCATCGACGGACTGAATACGCTCGTGCGCGGACAGAAACTGCCCGTGTTCAGCATGAGCGGTCTGCCGCACGCAGAATTTGCGGCGCAGATCGCGCGGCAGGCTCGCGTGCTGAAAGGCGACGAAAAATTCGCCGTCGTGTTCGCCGCCATCGGCATCACGTACGAAGAGGCAGAATATTTCGTGCAGGATTTCAAAAAGACGGGCGCGATCTCGCGCACGGTGCTCTTTACCAATCTTGCCAACGATCCCGCCATCGAGCGTATCGCCACGCCGCGCATGGCGCTCACCGCGGCGGAATACCTCGCTTACGAACTGGGGATGCACGTTCTCGTCATTCTCACCGATATCACCAACTACTGCGAGGCGCTGCGCGAAGTTTCGGCGGCGCGCAAGGAAGTGCCGGGGCGGCGCGGCTACCCGGGGTATCTGTATACCGACCTCGCCTCGCTCTATGAGCGCGCGGGGCGCATCCGCGGCAAACAAGGCTCCATTACGCAGATCCCCATTCTCACCATGCCCGAGGACGACAAGACGCACCCCATTCCCGATCTTACGGGCTATATCACCGAGGGGCAGATCATCTTGTCGCGCGAACTGTATAAAAAGGGCGTGAACCCGCCCGTCGACGTGCTGCCTTCCCTCTCCCGTTTAAAGGATAAGGGCATCGGCGCGGGCAAGACGCGCGAAGACCACGCGGACACGATGAACCAACTGTTTTCGGCGTATGCGCGCGGCAAGGAAGCGAAGGAACTTTCCGCGATCTTGGGCGAGGCGGTCCTCTCCAAGATCGACAAGTTGTACGCGGATTTTGCCGAAAAGTTCGAAAAAGAATATGTTTCGCAAGGTTTTTCTGCCAACCGTTCCATCGAAGAAACGCTTGATCTCGGGTGGAAACTTTTGAGCGGGCTGCCGAAATCGGAACTCAAACGCATCAAAGAACAATATATCGAAAAGTACTATCGGGAGTAAAATTTTGGCAAGGCTCAATAAAAATCCCACGCGCATGGAGTTGAAGAAACTGAAAGCACGGCTCAAAACGGCGCAGCGCGGACACAAGTTATTGAAAGACAAGACCGACGAAATGGTGCGGCGCTTTTCCGTGCTCGCGCGCGAGATCAAAAAACTTCGCGCCGAAACGGAAGGGGACGTCGTGCGCGTTCTGAAACAGTTTTCGCTGGCGCGCGGACTGATGCCCAAAAAGGACATCGAACTTTTGTTTTCTATGCCCTCCGTTTCCGTCGAGCCCGAGTGCGGCCTCGGCAACTTCATGAATCTGGAAGTGCCGAAGATCGTTCTGGAAGAGCGCAAAGACGCATCTTCTCCGCTGCCTTATTCCTATGTGGACGTCACCAGCGAGGCGGACTACGCCGTGGAACTTGCCGGCGAAGTACTCGATAAACTCGTGCGGCTCGCGGAACAGGAAAAGATCCTGCGCATGCTCGCCGTGGAGATCGAACGGAGCAAGCGGCGCGTCAACGCGCTTGAGTACGTGCTCATTCCCGATCTGGAGGAAACCATCCGCTATATTTCCATGAAACTGGAAGAAAACGAGCGCGCGGGGTTGACGCGGTTGATGAAAGTCAAGGATATGATCGAGGCAAAGAACGCAAATCAATAACAAAAAGAGGCCGTTTTGATCAACGGTCTCTTTTTTCGACATTTTCTCATATACATTGACTTTACCGTTTTTTAATGTTATAATGAACGAAATTGACGGTGCGCCCGAGCGGCGTGCCGAAAAACTACGCGGGCCGTGAATTTACGTTTGCCCCCCGCAGTGGGGGGCTGTGCGCTTTCTGCAAAAGCGCACAATTCCTGTTTGGAAGGAGAAAACGTGAAAATTTTCAAAAATCTGTTGATGTCTGTAGCAGTTTGTTCTATGCTCATCGCCTGCGTCGCCTGTTCGGGCGGCAACGATCACGGGCTTAATCCCGGTTCGCCCACGCCCGTCACGATATGGCATTACTACAACGGCGCGCTCGGTTCCACTTTCGACGAAATGGTCACCGATTTCAATAACACGCTGGGAAAGGAAAAGGGGATCGTCGTATCCGCCAAATCCAAAGGGAGCATCGCCGGCGTGGAGGAGGCCATCCGCGCCTCGATAGATGGAGAGATCGGCGCGGAAGCGCTGCCTCAGATCTTTTCCGTGTATTCCGACACCGCCTATTCGGTCAAGGATAAGATCGCGGATCTGTCAAATTATCTTACCGCGTCGCAAATCAAAGAATTCGTGCCCAGTTACATAGAGGAAGGCGGTTTCGAAAAGGAAGGGGAGATCAAAATGTTCCCCATCGCGAAATCGACGGAGGTTTTGGCGATCAACAAGACCGACTGGGATAAATTTTCCGAAAAAACGGGCGCCGACGTTAAAAAGTTTGCCACATGGGAAGGCATTACGGAGTTGTCTGAACAGTATTACGCATGGAGCGGCGGTAAAGCCTTTTTCGGAAGGGACGCCTTCGCCAATTATATGCTCGTAGGCAGTAAACAACTCGGTAAACCTGTTTTCGAAGTGGAAAACGGGCAGGTGACTTTTCAACTCGATTCCGAAGTCATGCGGAAATTGTGGGATAACTATTATGTACCGTACGTCAAGGGCTGGTTCAAACACGGCGGAAAATTCCGCACCGACGATATCAAGAGCGGCGCGATCGTCGCCTGCGTCGGTTCGACTTCGGGCGTCACGTACTTTCCCGAGAACGTAGATAACAATAAGGATCCCGAATACGCGATCCAGGGCATGATTTTGCCGCTCCCCAACTTTGCGGGTACGGAAAAATACGCCGTGCAGCAGGGCGCGGGCATGGCGGTCGTGCGTTCCGACGAAAAAACTGAATATGCTTCGACCGTCTTTTTGCGTTGGTTCAGCGAAAAGGACAACAACTTAAAATATTCGCTCGGTTCGGGCTATCTTCCCGTCAAAAAAGATCTCAATACCGAAGAAGCCGCCAAAGAATATTTTACGGACAATACCGAAATTTCCGCGCTGATGAAAAGCACGCTCTATACGGGCATCGAAATCGTCAATAATTATACGCTGTACACCACGCTTCCCTTCGATTGCGGTACCGAGGCGCGGGAGATCGTCAATACTTCGATGATCGATAAGGCGGTCGAAGATTTCGCCGCGATCGAGAACGGAAAAGTTACTCTGCAGCAGTGCCTGACCGTCGGTCATTTCGAAGAGTGGCTCAAAGCGCTGGGCGCGAGTTTGGAAAATCTGAAAGACAACGGATAAGAGATGGAAGGGAAAAAGAACAAACGTACCAAATCTATTTTACGGAAAACCCTGATCCCGATCGTTTTGGTGATCGTGTTTCAGACGGTGTTCTTTTTTTGCGCTCTTTTTGCGTCGGATACCTTTACGAACCTTCGCAACAACAGTTTCGAAATGTTCAACGGCAAAGTGATTAATGTTTCCGATTCGCTCACCAACAACATGATCCGCGTATGGTCGAACATCAGCGAAACGGAGAACGACGTCGTAAGCCGCGTGGAAACGATTCTTCAAGAACAAGGAAAATCGTACGAAGATATTGCAAAACCTTTTACCGAAGAGGAAAAGGCCACGGAAGGCCCCCGTACCTATCACATCAACGAAATTATATTATCCGAAATCGCGGACGATATCCTGTATATGCTGCGCAAAAATCTGGTCACCGACGCGTTTATCGTGCTCGACGGCCCCGGAACGCGCAACCAGCCGCAGGACTATTATAAGGGAGGCATCTGTCTGAGGGACATGGATCCTACCTCCGCGAGTTCGGATAACGCCGATATCGAAATGACTTACGGCAGTATCGAGATCCGGGATCAACTGCACGTGACGGGAAACAAAACCTATTCCACCTTTGAATTTTCCGAAGAATGCTCCAACGATAACGAGGCATTCTTTTTCAAACCGCTGAATGCGGCGAAAGAAGCGAAAAAAGTATCCGATACGAAAAATTATGCTTATTGGTCGCCTTCATATAAAATGAATCAGTACGGCGAAACAATCGTATCGTATTCGATCCCGCTTATCTCTTCGAAAGGCGATGTGTTCGGAGTGCTGGGCATCGGCCTTTCCGTCGCTTATCTGAGCGGGCAAGTCAATATCGGAAACACGTCGGGAGAATACGGCGCCGCGGTATGCCTCGTGAAAAACAACGAGGACGGCAGCGTGGATCTGGAACGCATCGTACATTCGGGCAGTCTGGGACAGAGCGTTTTCGGTTCTGTAAGCAGTGTTTCCGCCTTGCCGGACGGCTATACGAATTTTTATAAGATCCCTTCTTCCAAAGTCGTATGCAACGTCAAGACGTTGGATATTTACAATCGGAACGGCCCGTTCAGCGGCGACGTATGGGCGGTGGTCGGCATGGTCGACGAGGGCGTTCTGATGACCTTTTACAATACCATTCTCATCGCGATGTCAGCCTCGGCGCTGGCGGCGGTGGCGCTCGCGCTCGTGGCGGTCACGCTCGTCGTGCGCAGTATCAGCAAGCCCATTGCGGAACTTGCGGAGGATACGCAGAATTACAGCGCGGCGAATGAGCAGCCTTTGCGCAAGACGTATATCAAGGAAATAGACCTTTTAGCCGAAGCATTTTTGGAAAAGAGCGAAACCGCCGAAAACATCGCGCAGAAAGTTTCGGGCATTATCTCCAATTCGCGCACGCAGATCGGCGTGTTCGAATACGTGTACGGGGAAAAGAAAGTTTTCGTCAGCCGCAACGTCTATACGCTCATGCGCTGGCAGGACGAACGCATAAACGATTATATCGGCATCGATCGTTTCCGCCGCCTCATGTCCAAGATCGATCCTTTAAACGAAAGGGACGAAACAGTCACCTATAAGATCCCCGAAGAAGAAGCGTGGATCCAGATCTCCGTCGTGGACGACGGTAAAAAGATCATCGGCACGATCACCGATATCACCCTCGACGTCATCGAAAAGAGGCGCATCGAATTCGAGCGCGATTTCGACGTTCTGACGGGGCTCAACAACCGCCGCTATTATAACGATAAATTGTACGAACTGTGCGAAACGCCCGAACTCGTCCGTATCGGCGCCATGGTGATGATCGATCTGGACGAACTCAAATACGTCAACGATACCTACGGGCATTCTTACGGCGATAAGTATATTCAGTTGATGGGCGAACTCATCAAGGGTTTTCCCCGCAGCAATGCGCTCATCGCAAGACTTTCGGGCGACGAGTTTGCCGTCTTTCTCTACGGCTACGCGAGCGAAGCGGAACTGCTTGCAGAAGTGCAGGGCGTATGGTCGCGTATGGAACGGTGCTTTCTGCCGCTGCCGAGCGGTGAAAATTTCAAACTGCGCGCCTCGGGCGGCTATGCGCTGTATCCGCGCAACGCCGCCACGCCCGAAGAACTGTTCCGTTACTCCGATTACGCCATGTATTCGGTCAAGCATACGGATAAGGGGCGCCTCGGCGATTTCGATATCGAAGACTACCGCAAGAACGAATTTATCATGAGCGGGCAGGAAGAATTTTTCCATATCGTAGAGAGCCGCAAAGTCAGATACGCTTTTCAGATGATCGTGGACGCGCGCACGGGCGAGACCTACGGATACGAGGCTCTCATGCGCCCGCAGGGGGAAACCATCAAATCCCCCGTGCAGATCCTCGAGATCGCCAAGAAGTGCGCCAAACTCAACGTGATCGAACAACTCACCTGGAATGGGGCGCTGGAAACGTATCAGACCCGTTTCGGCGAGGGGCTTTTGGAAAAGAAAGCCAGGCTGTTCATCAATTCCATCAGCGACTGTATTATTCCGCCCGACGATATCCGCGCGTTGGAAACGGCGTACGGCGAACTTCTCGGCAACGTGGTTTTGGAGATCATGGAAAACGAGCCGATCAGTTCTTCTTCCACATTGGAAAAGAAAATAAGTTATCTGGGGCGCTGGAATGCGGAACTTGCCATAGACGATTTCGGTTCCGCCTACAATACCGACGCGGTGCTTTTGATCACCCAGCCTCAGTACATTAAATTCGAACGCGCCATCATACAGGGCATTGACGCCTCTTCCGATAAGATGCTGATGGTGGAAAATATGGTCAATTATATGCACCGCCGCAATATCAGGGTGATCGCCGAGGGCGTGGAAACGTTCGGGGAGATGAAGAAAGTCATCGAGTTGGGCGTCGACTATATCCAGGGCTACTATCTGCACAAGCCGAGTTTTACCGAGTTCGGCTTATCCGACGAAAAGAAAAAAGAAATTCTTTTATGCAACGGAAAATAAACGGAGCAAGCGTACGGCGTGAAAAAGCATTCTGCCAAATTCAATAAAACCATGTGGATCAAGACCATCGTCGTCGCGGTGGTCCTTATATCCGTGGAACTCATCGCGGGCTTTTCTCTGTATCACAACGCCGTCACGTCCGCATACGACGGTACTTTCCGTCAGTACGCCGCGTCGCTTTCGGGCATCGAGCGCGAACTGAATGAAATTTTTTCCGAAGACGTCGGAAATTTCGACGAAGAGGACGGGTTCGCTCTTTCAGGCTCGCTCGACGCCGCGGGCGCGGAGATCGAGATCGGGGGGCAAAGTTATGCCGTGCAATCGCAGACGATCGCCCATAACCTGCAGGAGCGCCCCGTGCTCTTCTATTCTTTAAGCGATATGTGCAAAGGAATCGGCGATGAAACGCTGTATACCGTTTATACAAAATCTGTAAACGGCGAAACGGCACTGCGCCTGCGCCCCTTTGAAGAGGCCGTGAAACAACTTTCCATGGCGGGGTTCGAAGGGATCGCGCTCGCGAGCGGCAGCGGCCGCGTCGTCTTTGCGACGGGTGTCTTCGACGGCTATTTTCAGGATTACGGTTTCGAATTGCAGCCGTCGGAAGCGTCGTCCGTGCGCATCGTGAACGAGGGCGAAGGGCACTACGCCTGTTCTGTCAGAGATCTGGGCGCTACGGGCTATTATCTCGGCGCGTTCGTGGATTTCACGGGACAGCAGAAAATTTCCGATTCCCTTGCGCGGGAGATCGCGGTCATTCTTATCGTGACGGGCGCGGTGGTCGGCGTACTGTTCCTTTTATATTCTTTCTGGGTAGGGCTCAACGAAAATTCGTTCCGCTATTCCTACCGTATCGTTACCGACGCGGACGGGAAAATTATCAGAGCCAACGCGAAATTCAAACAGGATTTCCCCCAGACGGTGGAGATCAAAGAGAACGTGGCGCGGTTCGAAGAAAAGACTTTCAACGCCGTCAAGATTTCCGCGTTCGGCGCCGAGCGCCTGCTCGCGTGCGTCGCGAAAAAACAGACGAACGGCAGGATCCGCCTTTCCGCGAGCGAACTCGCGCTCCCGTACGAATCGGATCTTGAAAATAAAGATCTGATGAAAAACGTGTACGACGTTTTTACAGCCAAGGGCGGGCGCGTTCTGATAGGCACGATCTTTATCGGCAATCTCGCCAATTTCAAGGCGATGTTCGGCACGGAATTCGCCCAAAAAGTCTATGCGAAGATCTTTGCAAAGACCGAGCAGGAATTTACTTACGCCTACGAGATAGACGACAGTCACATCGGTATTCTGTATCCCGAGGGGAAAAAACTTGATAATTTATTGCAGGATATCAAAGACGCGGTGAATTTTATCGATCAGCCCGTTATGATCGACGGCAACCTCGTCAATATCGGCGCGAAATTCGGATTCGCCGTCTGCGACGCGGTCATGGAACGGCGCGATTTCGAGTACGCGGCGATTGCGGCGGACGCCGCGTTAAAGCGCGCTGCGGAAGACAAGATGAACGATTATTTCATCTATCACGAATCCCAGAAAAAACAGTACGCCAAATTTTTCGTGCAATACGATATCCGTAAAATGCTCGACGACGGCGATTTTTACATGGAATATCAGCCGCAGTACAGTCTGAAAGAAAACCGCATTACGGGATTCGAGGCTCTCTTCCGCGTGCGCAACCCGAAAATGAACGTGAGCGCGTATGAGATCATTTCCTATGCCGAGCGTACGGGAAACATGGTCATGCTGGGAGATTTTGTCTTCGATACAAGCATGCGTTTTGCCAAGATCATCGAAGGCAGGGGCGTCACGGTTTCTTTGAACGTTTCGCCAATTCAACTGATGCAGGCGGGCTTTGTCGAGAACTTTTTGAAAATATATCATAAATACGATCTGAAAGCGGGTACGATCTCGGTGGAGATCACCGAATCCTTTCTCATGCACACTTTCGACGAAACGCTCAAAAAATTGCAGATTCTGTGCGAGCAGGGCATTTCTATCCATCTGGACGACTTCGGTACCCAATATTCTTCGCTGTTATATCTGAAAAAACTGCCCATTGCCGCCATTAAGATCGACCGCGAATTTATCAGCGATATCGCGGCCAACGAGTACAGCCGCGCGATCACGCGCATGGTGCTCAATATTACCAAGGAACTGAAACTTTTGAGTATTTCCGAGGGGATCGAAACCAAAGAACAACTTCAGATCTTGCAGGAAATGGGCTGCGACGTCATTCAGGGGTACTTGATCGGACGCTCCGTAAAGGAAGACGCCGCGTTGGAAATGTTGCGAAATTTCAAACCCGAAATTTAAATTTGAGAAATATTTGTCGAAAATTGTGTTGTATATTTGCCCGATCGGGTGTATAATGCACATATAATGAATAAGAAAAGGAGGCAAAGACATGATCCGTCAACTGCTCGCAGGCGCAGAATTGAAACCCGGAGTCGCCATTCTGTTGGTCGTCCTGTTCGTCCTCGTTGCAGCGGCGGCGATGTTTTTCCTCTATCGCGGTATCCGCAAGGACCGAAACCGCTATATCGCGGATAAGTTGAAGATCGGCGAACTTAACAAGGATTCCTTTGACGATTTGATTCTGCGCCGCTTTCATTCCGCGGGCAAAAATACGCATTTCAGCGTCTTTTTCATCGAGATCAACGATGCGAAAAATATCCGCGAATCGTTCGGTGAAAAACAATTCGCAGGCGCGGTCAATACACTCGTCGAACGCCTGTACAGGCTCCTTCCCAAAGGCAGCAAGGTCTGCCTGTACGAATACGACCTTTTGGCGGTTCTCGTCGACGAGGACCTGGATAAAAAAGCGCTCTCCGATCTGGCGTCGTTCTGCCTGTTGGAAGGGCGTAAAACCGTCAGTTTGATCACGCGCGTGCGGCTGGAACTCGATCTGAGCATCGGCGTCAACAGTTACAATGCGTTCAGCGCCAATTTTAACGCGTTCAAGCAGAATCTCGAACTCGCGCTCGCCGTATCCAAAAGAAACGGACTCAATAAATATACGATCTACTCTTCGGAAATCTCCAACAGCGAGAGCGAAGAATATAAATATTATCAGGAGATAAAATCGGCGATCGAGGCGAACGAGTTTACTTTATACTATCAGCCCGTGTATGATTTAAAGAACAATGTTATTTTCGCCTACGAAAGCCTGTTGCGCTGGAATCACAAGACGCTCGGCGTGCTCGCTCCGGGAAAATTTCTGAATATCTTGGAGCAATCGGGCGACATCAACTGGGTCGGAGCGTGGGCGTTCGAACAACTGCTCATCGCGCAGCAGCGTTATAAGCAGAAAAATCCCGATAAAAACGTCACTTTTTCCATGAACCTTTCGCCCAAACAGTTAATGAATCCCAATCTTACCGACGATTTCCGCCGCGTGCTCAAAAAATATAAAGTGCCTGCAAACGAAGTGTGTATGGAGATCGTGGAATTCGCCATGTTCGACAAAATGCCTGAGGTGCACGAAAATATTCAAAAACTCGTACAGTGCGGCTTTCAGATCGCGCTCGACGATTTCGGACTGGAAATGAGTTCTTTGAAGCGGTTGGAAAATCTGCAGGTCAACTGGGTAAAACTCGACCGCTCGTTTATCGACGAAGCGAAAGACGACCTTTTGATCGGAGGCGTGGCAAACTCGCTGGTCGGCTACGCGGAAAAGAACGATTTCCGTATCATCGCCGAGGGGATCGAGGACGACGTAACGCTGGATTTTATCAAGGAACTTTCGATCCCGTACGGGCAGGGCTATTATTTCGGCAAGCCCAAGGCGCCCGCGGAATACGATATTTGAGTTTTTTCGAATAAAATTTAAAAGTACTTGACAATTTTATAATAATATTCTATAATTAGAATAAGTTAAAAGCAAAGTATCCAAAAGGGTATGACGCAAAGCTAAGAGCCTAAGTCGCAAGATATGGTTGTCAGTTGCCAAAACATTCTATGATGTTTTGGCAATTTTTTTTTCATAAAATCATTTGATCATTCGGGGAGTCGTGCTATGAAATGGTTAAAGCGTCTGCAAATGATGCGCATATCAAAAATCGTAATAGCCGTTTCGCTTGCACTTTCCGTTATTTTTGCGGGCTTTACGATCTACGGGAACAAAGTCGGCAATTTTATCATCAATGTTTCCAACGACGGCGCGCATATTGCCGCGACCATGAAAGAGGATCTGTCCGATCTGTCCTCCCGCCTGTCCGTTTCGGGACTGGAAGGGCAGGGCGCCACCACATATGAAGATATTCCCCGCTCGATCGCCAGGGGGATCGGAAACAAGAGCGACACCGTATATCAGACCTATATGGCATTCAGTTTTTATCTGGTCAACAAGACCGAACGCTCGGTGGATTACGACATGAGCCTGAACGTCGTCGACAGCGTCGGCAGGGCGATCGATATCATGCGTGTCATGATCATCGAAGGCGACGCGGAAGGCGGCGATATATACGCCAATCCCGAAGCGAGCGAAGAGGGCGAAAACTGGCTGAAACAGCACACTTCATACGAAACGATCGCATTTATTTCCGAAAAACAACTGATGGCGAAGCGGGTGACCGATTTTCAGCCCGAAGACAAAGTGAAATACACGATCGTCATCTGGGTGGAAGGTTGGGATATGGACTGCACCGACGAGCGGCTGCAAGACCGTATTAAAATGAAACTGGACTTTTACGCGTATTAAGGTTGCTACGGGCGACGCCCGTAAAAATATTATGAAATGATCAAAGGAGAGATATCTTATGAAAGCAACAAGAAAACTGATCGGCGCTTTGGCGGCGTTGGTCATAGCGATCGCCGTAGCCACGGGCTCCACTTTCGCCTGGTTCACGACAAATCAGAAAGTTACGGTGGAAAGTTTGGACTTACAGGTTACTTCCGGTAACGACGATCTGCAAATCGCGTTGGGCAAACCGACGAGCGCTACGGATTGGTCGAATTTGAAGTTCGGGCGTAAAATTTTATCTGCGGATGTTTTGAAGGATAAAACGATTTCGCTCGACGCTTTGACGAGCGCCGATACGGATCACAACGGCGTGGAATTGAAAGATAAAGAGAACTCTGCGGCTGGTGAGGGTTCTTATTTGGAATTCGACCTCTCATTTTATTCAAATAAAGGCTTGAGCGTATTGCTCGGAAATACTGCCGAGGTTGCTGTTAAAGACACCGCCGTGCAAGCGCATCAGATTTTCGCCTGGGACGATTCGATTACGGAAGCAACCTATGGGCAAGCCGTTGCAAAAGGTGCGAGAATCGAGGCGAGAGCCGCGCACGCATCGCGTATCGCGTTCGTTACGGGCAGCGGGGACTCTGCGACGGGAAAAGTTTGGGCGCCTTTCGAAACGACGGCAAACGGCGGTAACGATACGACGCAAGCCGGGTTCTATAAGGGCAACCTTGCCGCGGCGTACTATAATTATTCGTTAGGCGTCTCCGAATCAATAGCTCAGACAGTTGCTAAAAATGTAATATTGCCGTTGACGAATGACAGTACATATGCTTCTACGAGTGAGATCTTGATTCTTGAAAAACCCGCGGCTGAAACTGCAAGTATTTATTACGGCACCGTAACCGTGAAAGTTTGGCTGGAAGGCACGGACGGCGATTGCCTTAATTCCATCTTCGAAGACAAAATGACTGTTATGTTAAATCTTACGGGTATTATGAAGTCCGGTTCGTAAATCTAAATATTTACAAAACCAGGCAATCACAAAAAGCGGGCGATGTTCGTCCGCCTTTTGTGATTGCGATCATTGCGGTTGTGTTTATTTCACGCGCGAAAAAAGTAACAAAGGTGTATTATGCGTAACAAAAAAGTAATCAATATCGTCGTAAACGTCATCGTAGCCATTATTCTGGTGTTCGTTTTTATTCTCACGCTCAATATCATTCTGTCGGGGGATAAAGGTTACACTTCGATTTTCGGCACCGCTTACGTATCGGTGGAAAGCAATTCGATGAAGGGCGATAAAGCCGATAACTTCCAGAAGGGCGATCTTCTGAAAATCAAGATCCTCGATGAAGAAGAAAAGAAAAATTTGCAGCCGGGCGATGTGATCACTTTTTGGGACAATACCATCGTGGATAATCAACTGGTACTGAATTCGCATAGGATTATCAAGGTCGAGAAGCAGTCGGATGGCTCGGTAAGATACGAAACCAAGGGCGACAATAATCTCGATGCCGATAAAATGCTTATACCCGACGTAACCATCGTCGGTATCTACGAGGGCAAGATCGGCGGACTTGGCAACGTCGTTTCCTGGTTTCACTCTTCCACGGGCTTTTTTGTGTGCATCGTGCTCCCCGCGTTTTTGATCGTGGCGTATTTTGCGTTCAATCTGGTCATGGTGCTTCGCGAGAGGAACAAAGTCAGCGACGAAACGAAAAAAGAACGACTGCGGCAAGAACTCTTAGAGGAACTTCGCGCGGAAGGTAAACTATCTGCCGGAAAGGACGACGAAATTTCGGAACCGGATAACAAGGATCAGGATTAACGACATCGGGGCGGCATGCGTCCGCCCGTAGGGAGGCGCCGGCTGGTATGGCTGAATTTGCGAAATACTACGTGGATTTTTTGTGGAACGCGCTGCAAAATATCTGGAACTTTATCTATTCCATTCTCTACGCGTTTTACAAGATCGTCGTTCTCGATACGATCAATTATTTCAAGGCGCTGGGCGCAGTTGTAGGCAATTTCGACGTACTCGGTTGGATCTGCCTTATTTTGGTTTCTCTCGTCAATATCGCGCTCGTCTTTTTTATCGTATATCGCTTGGTCCAACTCATCCGCCGCTATATCGTTTACCGCGGCAAAGAAGTGGAAAAAGACAAACTGATGGAGGAGATCGCCCGCTTGCACGAACAGGCGGAAGAACTCGTCAAAGAAAAAAATCAGATTTTCGCGCTCAAAGTGGGCAATCAGATTTCCGAAGGCTATGTCCCGAACGACGCGCTCGCCGTCACCTCGGACGAGGGGACGGGCGGCAATCGGGAAGCGAGCCGATTTACGAAACTGATCAACCTCGACGAAAAGTACGGGCGCAATCCCAATATCATCTTTATGTCGGATACCGACATGATCTCCTTGCAGGATATCGTGAAAAGATTTGTCGATTTCGCCGCGTCGCAACTCCAACTCTACTATACCGAAGATACGATCCGACTGTTTTTCGCAGGCCTTGCGACTTCCAAAATCATTATTTTAGAGGGCATCTCGGGTACGGGTAAAACAAGCCTTCCCTACGCAATGGGCAAGTTTTTCAACAACAATACGTCCATCGTTTCCGTGCAGCCGTCCTGGCGCGACCGCGCGGAACTTGTCGGATATTTCAACGAATTTACCAAAAAGTTCAACGAAACGGACTTTTTGAACAGCCTTTACGAAACGACGCTGCGCGAAGATCCGAATTTTATCGTACTCGACGAAATGAACCTCGCGCGTATCGAATACTACTTCGCGGATTTTTTATCCATTATGGAAATGCCCGATATAGCGGAATGGAAGATCGATCTCATCTCGTCGCCCTCTCCGACCGACCCGAAAAACGTCATTTACGGAAAACTTTTGGTGCCGCAGAACGTCTGGTTCGTGGGCACGGCGAACAACGACGATTCCACCTTTACCATCACCGACAAGGTGTACGACCGCGCCATCGTGCTCGAACTCAATCAGAAAGCCGATTACTTCGACGCGCCCATGACCGAAAGTTTCAACTGCACGTTCAATTATCTGGAATCCCTGTTCGACAGGGCGTACAAAGAATATGAGATTTCCGATAAGAATATTGCGCTCATCAAAGATCTGGACGCCTTTATACAGTCGAAATTCAAGATCAGTTTCGGCAACCGTATTATGAAACAGTTGAAACTGTTCGTTCCCGCTTACATGGCTTGCGGCGGTACGGAGTCGGGCGGCATCGATTTCATCGTCACGAGCAAGATCTTACGCAAATTCAATTCGCTCAACCTGCCGTTTCTGACCAAAGAGTTGCAGGAACTTATCGCTTACTTCGACCGAAAGTTCGGCAAGGGCACGATGAAATATTCCATCGCGTACATTCGTGAATTGCAAAAAGTGAACTGACCGCGAAGGAGAAACGGGCATGGACAAAGAATATCTTCAGAATTTTATGGAAAAAATGCGCGGCGGCGGATTGTTGTACGACAATTTTTACAAGGCGCTGCGCGGCGGGAAGAACGAAGTATTCCATAACGTCGTGTCCGAGGCGGTCACTCTCGACGACAGTTGGATCCTGACGCTGGAAGGCGCGCTGCATTCCATCGAACAGATCGCGCGCAATCCCCGCAAATTCATCATCGACGAAGAACTGATCGTTGACGTGGAGCGCGCGCGTCGCACCAACGCAAAGACGATACGTCATCTCGCCTCCAACACGAAAAATATTCAAAGCATTTCCGAAAGCGGGGAGGTGCGCCCCAAAAAACTTTTGACGACCGAGATGCAGGAAGATCTCGCCATATACGAGAACCGTTTTGTGTGCGCACTCGTACAGAGGCTCGTGACTTTTGTCGAACAGCGCTACAACGATATCAACGGCAAAATGCACATGTACGATATCACCAACGTGAATTTGAGATCGAATTTTCATTACGGCGAAAGCGAGGTGGAATGCGGACTTTTCGTCAAGATGAAGGAACCGCCGCACGACAAAGTTCTGCTCGAACGCAACCGCGGACTGCTGGAAAAGGTAAAGGCGCTGCGCCGCCGTCTGAAAATTTTACAGAGCACGGATTTCATGCGTCAGTTAAACGGCAAAAAGCCCGTGCACCCGCCCATCATGAAGACCAATCTCATCAAGATGAACGTCGATTATCAGAACTGCTACAAATTGTGGCTGTACATTTCGTCGTACACGTTCGTCGGTTACAGCGTGGAAGTCAAGGACAAAAACCTGCCCGTAGACGGCGATTATTTCGACGATCTCACGGTTCTTGCGGGTTTGAGCGTGCAGTCGCTGTTTACGAACAAACTTTTAAAGGCCGAGGAATATGAAAATATTCCCTTCGGAGAGCCGAAACGAAAAAATTATAAAGTCGTCACGAAATATAAATTTATGCCGTCTTTTGCAGAGGATAAAAAGACGGCGGGCGAGGATACCGTCAACGAGTTTTATTTCCGTCAGATGAAGAACGAACTCGTCAAAGCGACAGGGCTCGGCACGTTGGCGGAAGAAAAACAACTGAAAATGAATTTTCAGCGTTTTTTTAAGGCGATCGAAAAGATCAACAACGCCATGTTGGACGAGGTGATCGCCTCGCAGATCCCCGCGAAAAAAGATCTGCTGAAAAAGACTGCCATTCAGAAAAAAGAACAGGCGGTCAAAGACGCGCAGTTCACGTACCGCCGTTATCAGCAGATTTCGCGCCTCAGGAGAGAGGAACTCGAAAAGTCGCTCAAAAAAGAGAGCCGCGAACTTCTGAAATTGGAGAAACTGAAAGCCGAACTGGATAAGGAAAAGGGTAAACGCCGCGACAGGCTGGAACAGGCGCGCAAGAAGAAAGCGCAGTTGGAAAGGATCAAAGCGAAAAAACTTCTCGCGGAACAAAAGGCAAAACTGTACGAAGAGGGGCTGCGCGAAAAGGACGCCGCAAAGTCGGAAGAACTCGAAGAGGCAAAGCGTCGGAAACGCGAGGAAACCAAGCGGAAAAGGGAACTCAAAAAATTGGAAGAATTACGGGAAAAATACGATGGGCTTGATTGAACCGAAAAATAAGAAAAAAAAGATTTTGTCAGCCGTAAGTTTTACTCTTGCGGCTGTAATCTTTCTGCTTGCGCTGTACGTTTTTTTCGTTTCGCTGGACGCAAAGAGCAAAAATGAACCGGTAGAATTTTTCGGGCGCTCGTTCGTCATCGTGCTCACCGATTCCATGACGCCCGAGATCGGCGTAGGCGAACTCGTCGTCATCGAGAGCACGGGCATCGAAAGCGTTCAGGTAGGGCAGAACGCGGTCTTTGTCAGCCTTAGCGGAATGCTGAAAGGGCAGCGCATCATTCACAAAGTCGTGGAGGTCGGTCACGACGAACAGGGCGTTTATCTCCGCACACAGGGCGTGAAAGAGGGGGCGCCCGTCGATCCAGATCCCGTACGGGCGGAAAACTTTACGGGCGTGGAAGTCGGGCACTCCGTCTTTTGGGGCAAGATCATCGGCTTTTTCACCAAACTTGAAAACTGGCTGTTGCTGCTCGTCGTGCTCGTCGCAGTGAGCATCGCGATCATGCAGATCGTCAAAATCGTCAAAATTGCAAAGAATCCCGAGGATAGCGACAAACAGGATCGATCGTAACGTTCCGCACACTTTATAAATTCGCGATAAAAAAATCCGAATAACTTGCTTTCGCAGCCGATTTGTACTATAATAGTTTTAATCAGAAAGAACGGAGGGTCCCATGAAAGACGGATTTAGCGCACCTTCGGAAGAATTGGAAAAATTACAAAAGATCATCGATATCGACAAGTGGCTTGCGAGCGAAAAGGCGGGCAAGGATCTGTGCGGCGAGGCGAGTTATTGCGCCTGTTGCGTCAAGGCGGAAACGTATCCCTGCGCGCGGGCGGCGCTGCGCGAACGCGCGGCAAACCAACCCAAAGATATTTCCGACGAAGTCGCCGCGACCGTCAGCGAATACGGGCCCGATGAGGAAACGGAGGAGATTTTGAAAGAGGAAAACGCAGAAGAGAAAGCCGAAGAGTCGCTCGCGGGCAGGGAACTCGTGACGCGGTATCGCCGCAGTTTCCGCTCGCGGCTCATTCAGAACGAAAACATTCAGGAATTTTACAGTCAGTTGAAAAACAACATTTTGGGATATGCGGGCGTGAAGTGCCGCATGAGTTTCCATTATGAATCTTTCCGCGTCGGCAAAAGCCTGATCGCCAAATTCAACGTGTCGGGCAAGACGCTTTGCCTGTATCTCGCCCTCGCGCCGAGCCTGTATGAAAACGGAAAATACCGTTTTGAGGACGTATCCGCGAAAAAGACGTACGCGCTCGTGCCGATGAAGTTGAAAATTACTTCCGGGCGCGCCATGAATTACGCCAAAGAATTGATCAAACAATTGGCAACCAGGTACGATCTGGCGAATGTAGGCAGCATATACATGGAGTATCGCTATGCCTATGCCTCGGACGATTCTCTGATCGCCAAAGGGCTGATCAAACCGTATACGGTCGCCGTGCGGGCAAAGTAGAAAAGTCACTTTTTAAAAAGGAGCGCGGAAGCGCTCCTTTTTTGTGAACGAACTTGACAAACGCGTGCATTCGTGATACGATATATATTGAGAAAATATGTCGAAAAAAGTCGCATTTTGCGGCAAGTGGGAGAAATATCATGTCTGAATACGTGCTTGGACCGAGCGAGGGGACACCGCCGCCCGCAGGTCCGCACAATATGCCGCCGCCGCGCGTTTTCGGTTGGCAGCATTTACTGTATCTTGTCGTCGTCATCGCCGTCGGCGCCGCGATCTTTCTGCTCGTACGTAAAAAATACGCTAAAAACGATAGGGCGTTATCATTGATTTTCAGAGTGTGCGGCGTGATTCTATTGTTTTTCGTTACAATCAACCGTGTCAGTGAAATATTTCGGTTGCACGGCTGGTACTACATCTTTCCCAACTCCTTTTGCGGGCTGGGTTCGTTCGTGCTCGCTTTTGCGCTTATATTCGGAAAAAAAGACAATATCGTCCTGCATTTTATAGCGTATCTGACTATGTTCGGCGGGATCGTAAATCTCATTTATCCCTATTACGTGGGGCAGCACCGTCTGTTTTTTTATCCAAGCACGATCTCGGGGCTTTTGCATCATACGATGTGTGTATTTATATTCGTTCTTATGGTTTATACAGGCTATATGAAACCCGACATAAAGAAATGGTACGCGATTCCATTGGGGCTCAGTACGTTTATGACCGTGGGCGTATTTGAACTGAGTATGTTTTTACCGCTCGATCCCATGTACGACGCCATGAATATCATCGTCGCGATCGTGCCCGATACTATTCTCACCTGGTGGTTCGTGGGGTTGGGTTTCGTGCTTGCTTATGCTGTTTTTATGGTCGCGTGGCATTTTGCCAACAAGGCGCGGAACGCGCGCAAACAAGAGGCGGCCGCTTCGACGCTGGAACGCGCGGCTGACAAAAAAATGTAAAATTTTCCAGATAAAGCAGGTAAAATGTTGTATTTGCAACAGTATGTTTGCGGGTTTGATGATAAAATAAGTACGTAAAAAGGGGAGACGGAAAACCGTTTCCGAAATGAAATAAGAATAAGAGAGGTTATCATTATGAAAAGATGTGCTATTTGCGGTGAAGTCGTAGAAGACGACGTGATGGTCTGCCCTGTATGCAAGGCGACGAAATTCGTTCCCATCGACGAAAGCGCCGAGATCAAATTTGCGTGCGTGCACGAAGTGGGCGTTGCCAAGGGGCTGGACGAAGAAGTCGTCAAGGGATTGAGAGCTAATTTCGAGGGCGAATGCACCGAAGTGGGCATGTACCTTGCCATGGCGAGAGTTGCCGAGAGAGAGGGCTATCCCGAAATAGCGGAAGCCTATAAGAGATACGCTTTCGAAGAGGCGGAGCACGCATCCAAATTCGCAGAACTTTTGGGCGAGTGCATCACGGATTCGACCAAAAAGAATCTGGAACTTCGCGTCGCGGCGGAAACGGGCGCCTGCGAAGGCAAACTGATGATCGCCAAGCGCGCCAAAGAGTTGGGCTACGACGCGATCCACGACACCGTGCACGAAATGGCAAAGGACGAAGCCCGTCACGGCGCCGGCTTCAACGGTCTTTTGAAAAGATATTTCAAGTAAATCGTAACAATAAACAGATAAAAACCTCCGCGGCGAATGGCGCGGAGGTTTTATTTTTATCTGTTTTGCGGATACTGTTATAAATTATTGTCCGTCGGGCCCGTCGTTGTCCTCGTCTTTTTCGGTGTAGGAAACGTCGTAGCGGATATTTTCGTTTTTAGAGGTCAGCGCCTTGATAAATTCGTTGTTCCACTCGGGTTTGACGACGATGACCGTAAACGTTTCGTTTTTGAAATAAACGACCAATTTGTTCGTTTTGGTAAATAAATGCACCGACGTGATCTCTTCGATTTTGAAGGTGCTCTTGATCACCCCGAAACGGAGCACGATCTCTTTGTCGGTGATGCGGTAGAAAGAGCGGATGAGCAGACTGACGAATACCACTAAGAGAAGCGCGCATACGATGAGCATGACCACGTGCTGCAGACCGAGGGTAAAACTCGGAAAACCGAAACGTATAATGCGATAAATCGTCCAGCCCGCGCCGCCCAATGCGAGCGCGATCGCGAGAACAGAAAGGATGACCGCCGTTCTGGAAAATTTGAATTTAAAGTCTTTCATAATTTACCTCGGTCACATTGTAACACAAACGACGGCAAAAATCAACAGTACCAAAGCACCGAGGTCAAGTTTTTCCCTTCGTGATATAATTTATTCTTATATATAGGAAAGGGCAATTTGCTTGTTTTATTATTTTAAAAGGTGTAAAATAGGTTAGGCGAAAGAAAGGAGCGTTATCAATCGTGCAACAATTCAATTCACAACTACTTATAGATTTTACCGCGTTAGGTGAAAAAATATTCCCGAAGTTCATTTTCGGCGAAGGCTTGTTTGCCGTCAACGACAGCGTGATCTCGGGCTTTATCGTCGTTGCGGTCATTTTACTGGCGGCGCTTATCATGCGCCTGACGATCATCCGCAAATGGAAAACGACGCCCACGGGCGGGCAGATGTTTTTGGAATGGCTCGTCTGCACGTTCGATAAACAGGCGGAAGATTCTACGGAAAATTACGCGTCGTTCATGGGACCGTACACGTTCGGTGCGGCGGCGTATATCTGCTGCGGGGTTCTCGTCGAACTATTCGGACTTCGCCCCGCCATGGCGGACGTAGGCGCCTGCCTGTCGCTCGCCCTCTGTACTTTTTTGTTTATCCATACGCTCGGTTTCGTGAAGAAGAAACACAGGCGTTTGCTGCATTATCTCAATCCCATCAACATCATCACGGATATCGCCGTGCCCGTTTCCATGACCGTCCGGTTATTCGGCAGTATTTTAAGCGGTATGGTGATCATGGAACTCGTATATATAGTCGTCGAGGCGATCTGGTTCGTGGGGCTTCCGCTCATTATTCCCGCCCTCGTTTCGCCGCTGTTCACGCTGTTCCACGCGTTTATACAGGCGTACGTGTTCGCCTCGCTCACGTTGATGTTCGTGCAGGAAGCGATCGAAGAGGGACCGAAAAAGCAAAAGAAAAAGAAGAAAAAGCGCGGCGAAGAGATCGCGGCGTAACAAAGACAATATTCTCGCGTTTAAGAGCGAGTGGCATAAATGAAGGGCTGAGCCCTGACTTTGAAAACGCGGTTTTCAGAGTAAACTTCGGAGGTATGCAAAAATGGAATTATTGGTAACGATGCTTATGAACTTTTTGGCGAGCGACGGCGCGGCGTTGGGCGCGGCGATCGGCGCGGGCATTGCGGCATTTACGGGCGTAGGCGCAGGTATCGGTATGGGCATCGCCACGGGCAAAGCCGTAGAAGCGACGGCGCGTCAGCCCGAAGCGGTCGGCAAGATCAGAACGATGCTCCTTCTGGGGCTCGCGTTTGCGGAAACCACCGCGATCTACGGATTATTGATCAGTATACTGTTGATTTTCGTAGGCGTGGCATAGACAAAATAATTACGTAAAAGGTGTGAAATGTCGCAAATGATCCCTCTCAATCTCGTTTTGGCGAGTATATTAGATACGTTCGGTATTTCCGTAACGAGCATTCTGCTTCATTTATTGAATCTGGTAGTGCTTACCGTCGGATTGTATTTTCTTTTGTTCAAGCCCGTCAAAAGGATGGTGCGCGAGCGGCAGGAAAAAGTAAAAAAGATCGAACAGGAAAACAGCGAACTCAACGCGGAAGTGAAAAAACTGAAAGACAATACCGAGGAGGTATTGACCGAGGCGAAAAAGGAAGCCGCGGATATACACGAAAAGGCCGTGCGCGTAGCCAATCAAAAGGCGGACGACATTATCGGCGAGGCTAAAATCAAGGCGAAAGGGCTCGTGGAGCGCACGGAAAAGGAACTGGACGAAGAGCGCAAAAAATTGCAGCAGGATATCGAAAAGGAAATTACCGACGTATCCTTTGTGGTCGCGGAAAAAGTACTTGCGCGCGACATCACCAAAGAGGATAACAAGCGCATGATCGAAGAGTGCCTCGAAGAGTGGAGCAAAAAATAACATGTCCAAGAGCGAACAGGTCGCAAAAGTGACCGTAACGATCAAGCCCGACGACGAAACGATGAAAAAGATTGCCGATTTCGTCAAGCGGCACAACTGTTACAGCGTCGATTACATCATCGATGAAAACATAATCGGCGGAATTATCATTCAGATAGGGGACGTTATATACGACGGTTCCGTAAGGGGCAGGCTGGAAAATATCAAGCAAGCGTTGTAACGTCCGTACAAGGATATTATGATCGACGTAAACGAAATAGCCAAAGGCATCAAAGAAAAAATCGCCAAAGTACAGGAGTCGCACGACGAACGCTCGACGGGGCGCATCGTCTATTCGGGAGACGGGATCATCAGGATCTCGGGCATCTCGGACGTAAAGTACAACGAACTTCTCGACATCAAGGGCGGCTATCACGCGCTTGCGCTCAACCTGGAACAAGATCTGGTGGGCGCGGTGCTTTTTTCGGGCGAAGATAAGGTGCGGTTCGGCGACTATGCCTATTCTACGGGCAGAACCGTGGATATGCAGGTGGGCGAAGAACTCATCGGCAGAGTCGTCAATCCCCTCGGAGAGGCGCTCGACGGGCTGGGAGAACTGCACACGGGCAAGTCCCGCCCCGTGGAATATCCCGCGCCCTCCATCATGGACCGCGGCAAAGTGAACAAACCATTGCAGACGGGCATCCTCGCCATCGACAGCATGATCCCCATCGGAAGAGGGCAGAGGGAACTGATCATCGGCGACAGGCAGACGGGCAAGACCGCCATCGCCGTGGACGCCATCCTGAATCAGAAGGGCGAAAACGTGATCTGTATCTATGTTTCCATAGGGCAGAAAGCGTCCTCGCTTGCAAAGACGCTCAACACCCTGCAGAACGCGGGCGCCATGGAATACACCTGCGTGGTCGGCTCCACGGCGGACGACGCCGCGCCCCTGCAATACATTGCGCCGTACAGCGGCTGCGCCCTTGCCGAATACTTCATGTATCAGGGGAAGGACGTTCTGATCGTGTACGACGATCTTACGAAACACGCCGTCGCATACCGCGAAATGAGCCTGTTGTTGCAGCGCCCCGCGGGACGCGAGGCGTACCCCGGCGACGTATTTTATCTGCATTCGCGCCTGTTGGAACGCTCGGCGAAACTGAGCGAAGAAAAGGGCGGCGGCTCGATCACCGCGCTTCCCATCGTGGAAACGCTGGCGGGAGATATCTCCGCGTATATTCCGACGAACGTCATTTCCATTACAGACGGACAGATCTATCTGGAAAGCGAACTGTTTAACAGCGGCGTGCGCCCCGCGGTCAACGTGGGTCTTTCCGTTTCGCGCGTGGGCGGCAGCGCGCAGCGCCCTGCAATACGCTCTGTTTCGGGGCAACTCCGCATCAATCTCGCGCAATACAGGGAACTCGCCATTTTCTCGCAGTTCGGCTCCGATCTGGACACCGAAACGCAGAAAATTTTAAGCCGCGGCGCCAAACTGACGGATACTCTCAAACAGAGGCAGTATCTCAATTACAGCGTGCGCGAAATGTTCGTACTCCTTCTGGTTTCGCAGAGCGACGTTATCGACGCCGTTCCCGAAAAGAAGGTGACGGCATACAACGAAAATCTTCTCGACTTCATCCGCGTCAACAGGCCGGAGATCCTCTCGGATATCGACCCCGACCAAAAACCGGGCGACGAACTCAAAGAGCGCATTTTGGAAGTTGCGCGCGAATGTTTGAGTTACGTCGGCATCGCGGTTCGCAAGGAGAGCGCGGAGGCGGAAAATGGCTGATACCGCAGAGATCAAGCATCGCATCAAGGGGATCAACGATACGCATCAGATCACGAAGGCGATGGAGTTGATCTCCGTGGCGAAGATGCACAAGACGATGGCAAAGCACGCCGCCAACGCCCCTTATTTCGATACGGTGCGCTATGCGATCAAAGATATCCTGCGCCACAGCGCGGATATTCACAATAAATATATCGACCACCGTCCCGATTCGCGCACGGCGTATATCGTCATCGCGGGCGACAAGGGATTGGCAGGCTCGTACAATGCGAACGTGCTCAATCTCGCGTGGGAGCATATGCAAAAGCGTCCCGTGCATTACGTCATCACCATCGGGCAGATGGCGCGCGCTTTTTTCGAGAGCAAGAAACAGAGCGTCGATCTGGAATTCACGCACGCCGTGACCAATCCCACCATGCACGACGCGCGCGGCGTTATGCGCGACATTCTCGATCTGTACGACAAGAATCTGATGGACGAGGTCATCGTCGCGTTCACCAAAATGCAGTCCACAGTCGTGCAGACGCCCCAACTCATCCGCCTTCTTCCCATTATGGAACAGGATATCGAGGTGGAAAACGCCCCGTCGTACGGCGGTCAACTCGAATACGACCCTTCCCCCAAGGAAGTGCTGGACGTACTCGTGCCGCAGTATCTGGTCGGCGTCATCTATTCCACGCTCATTCACGCGTCGGCAAGCGAACACGCCGCGCGTATGCTCGCGATGTCCAACGCCAACAAAAACGCGGAAAAGATGCTCGACACGCTCAATCTCGAATACAACCGTTCCCGACAGAGCGCCATCACGACTGAACTTTTGGATCTGGCGTCGGGAAGGTTTGCCTCGAAGAGATAATGCGGCAAATTAGGCAAACACAGGAGATTTTATGGTAAATTCGGGCAAGATCAATCAGATTATCGGGCCTGTCGTCGACGTTCGGTTCGACGGCGCCATGCCCCCCGTATATGAAAAATTGCAAATAGAAGAGGGCGGCACCGTTCTGGAAGTGCTCGCGCACGTCAAGAAAGGCGTGGTGCGCTGCATCGCCATGAGCGCGACAGAAGGGCTTTCCCGCGGTATGCGTGTGATCGACTGCGGCACGCAGATCGACGTGCCCGTGGGCGAAGGCGTTTTGGGCCGCGTGATGAACGTGCTCGGCGAGCCCATCGACAACAAGGGCGAGATAGACGCCAAGACGCATTGGAACATTCACCGCAAACCGCCCGCTTTTTACGATCAGAACCCTTCCACCGAAGTGTTCGAAACGGGCATCAAAGTCATCGACCTGATCGCTCCCTATTCCAAGGGCGGCAAGATCGGGCTGTTCGGCGGCGCGGGCGTGGGCAAGACCGTGCTCATCATGGAACTGATCCACAACATCAGCAAAGAACACGGCGGCTATTCCATCTTCACGGGTGTGGGCGAACGCTCCCGCGAAGGCAACGACATGATCTCGGATATGGAAGAGTCGGGCGTCATTAAAAATACCGCCTTGGTCTACGGGCAGATGAACGAACCGCCCGGAAGCCGTATGCGCACCGCGTTCACGGGGCTGACGCTGGCGGAATATTTCCGCGACGTCAACCGTCAGGACGTTTTGCTTTTCATCGACAACATTTACCGCTACATTCAGGCGGGCAGCGAAGTTTCGGCGCTCTTGGGCAGAATGCCTTCCGCGGTCGGCTATCAGCCCACGCTGGCGACGGAAATGGGGCTTTTAGAGGAGCGCATCGCCTCCACCAAGCGCGGCTCGATCACCTCCATTCAGGCGGTGTACGTGCCCGCGGACGACATCACCGATCCCGCGCCCGCCGCCATATTCGCGCATCTCGACGCGACGACGGTGCTTTCCCGAAAGGTCGTGGAACAGGGGATTTATCCCGCGGTGGATCCTCTGGAATCCAATTCGCGCATTCTCGATCCGCAGATCGTCGGTTCGCGCCATTACGAGGTCGCGAACAAAGTCATCGCGACGCTGCAAAGATATAAGGAATTGCAGGATATCATCGCCATTCTCGGCATGGACGAATTGTCCGAAGAGGATAAAAATTCCGTTTTCCGCGCGAGGAAAATTCAGAAATTCATGTCCCAGCCCTTCTTCGTTTCCAAAATTTATACGGGACTGGAAGGCCGCTACGTGCCGCTGGAAGCCACGATCAAGAGTTTTGAAACCATTCTGGCGGGCGAAGTGGACGACTTGCCCGAAAACGCCTTTTTCAACGTGGGCGATATCGACGAAGTCAGAAAGAAGGCGCGCGAATTGCAGCCTTAAAGAAAATTATGAATAAGTTTTTTCTGGAAATCATTACGCCCGAGCGCACGTTTTACAGCGGACGGGTCGAATCGATCACGGTCAGCGCCGTGGGGGGGCTGTGCACGATCATGGCGATGCACCAGCCCACCGTTCTCGCCACCGAGCCGGGGATCTTGAAGATCACCGCGGACGGAAAGACGCGCGAGGCGTTTATCAGCGAGGGGTTTATCGAGGTGCGCCCCGACGAAACCGTCGTCTTTTCGCAGGCGGTGGAATGGCCCGAAGAGATCAACGAGCAGCGCGCGCGGGAGGCTGCGGAGCGCGCCGAGGAGATGATACGGCGCAACAGGAGCGCTTCGGAATATCGGCTCAACCGCATCGCGCTGCAGCGCGCGTTTTCGCGCCTGCGCGTAAAAAACGATCATATGAAAGATTAGAAAATTTTGGAGGACGGCGTATTTTTGCGCCGTCCTTTCTTCTTCTATTTGACAAAAAACGCGTATCGTACTATAATGAAAGCAATTACTTTTACAAAGAACAGGAGTTATACGGTATGATCAAACTCATCAGGGGCGGGTGCTATTACATGGACGGCGCGCTCGTCAAGGAAAATCAGGCGTTTCTGACGGCGGAGCAGAAAGCGAAGGCGCAAAAGGGGACGATGACTTACAAGATCCTCCGCGCGCACAACGAGGGCGACGAAGAAAATCTGAAGATCAAGTTCGACGCCATCGCCTCGCACGATATCACCTACGTCGGGATCATTCAGACTGCGAAGGCGAGCGGTCTGGAAAAATTCCCGCTCTCGTATACTCTGACCAACTGCCATAACTCCCTCTGCGCGGTGGGGGGCACCATCAACGAGGACGACCACGTCTTCGGCCTTTCCGCGGCGAAAAAGTACGGCGCGAACTTCGTGCCGCCGCACCTTGCGGTCATTCACCAGTATATGCGCGAAACGGAGGCCAAAGTCGGCCGCATGATCCTCGGCTCCGATTCGCATACGCGCTACGGCGCGCTCGGCACCATGGCGGTGGGCGAGGGCGGGCCCGAACTCGTCAAACAGATTTTGGGCAAGACCTACGATATCAAGCGCCCCGAAACGGTGGCGGTATATTTGCGCGGCAATCTCAGAAAGGGCGTCGGCCCGCAGGACGTGGCGATCGCGCTGTGCGGCGCCGTGTTCAAGAACGGTTTCGTCAAAAATAAAATCCTCGAATTCGTCGGCCCCGGCATCAAAAACCTTTCCATGGACTACCGCAACGGCATCGACGTGATGACCACCGAGACCGCCTGCCTCTCTTCCGTCTGGGAAACGGACGAAAAGACGCGCGAATACTACAAAGTCCACGGGCGCGAGGAAGACTACAAGGAAATGAAGGCGGAAAATCCCGCCTATTACGATTACGGCATTACGATCAATCTTTCGACCGTAGAGCCGATGATCGCGCTGCCGTTCCACCCCAGCAACGCGTACACGATCCGCGAACTTCTGGCGCACCCTTACGAGATCCTGTCCGAAGTCGAACGGGCGGGGCGCAAATTGAAGGGCGACGAAAGTTTTACGCTCACCGATAAGATCGTCGACGGCAAGATTTACGTCAATCAGGGCATCATCGCGGGCTGCGCGGGCGGTATGTACGAAAATATCGCAGAAGCGTACGAAATACTCAAAGGCAAGTCCACGGGCACGGGCGAATTTTCGCTGTCCGTGTATCCTTCCAGCCAGCCCGTGTTCAAGAGTCTGGTGGATAACGGCTATATCGGCGGGCTTATGGAGAGCGGCGCCGTGGTCAAAACTGCGTTCTGCGGTCCCTGTTTCGGAGCTGGAGACGTGCCCGCGAACAACGGGCTGTCCATCCGTCACACCACCCGCAACTTCGAGAGCCGCGAGGGCAGCAAACCCGCGAGCGGACAGTTGGCGGCGGTCGCGCTCATGGATGCGCGTTCCATCGCGGCTACGGCGGCGAACGGCGGTTTCCTCACTTCCGCGCTCGACGTCGACTACACCAAAAAAATCAAAAAATACTCTTTCGATGCGGAAATTTATCGGAACCGCGTTTACCGCGGCGCGGGCGACGCGCACACCGAAACGCCGCTTAAATACGGCCCGAACATCGCAGACTGGCCCGAAATGATCCCGCTCGGCAAGAACGTTCTCATAAAAGCGGTGAGCGTTTTGGAAGATCCCGTTACCACCACCGACGAACTCATCCCTTCGGGCGAAACTTCCTCATACCGTTCCAATCCCCTGAAACTCGCGGAATTCGCGCTTTCAAGAAAAGATCCCGCCTATGTCGGCCGCGCGAAAGAGGTCAAAGCGGCGGAAGAGGCGCGCCGCGCGGAAGGCTCTCTTCCCGAAGAGGTGCTGAAAGAGGTCGGTCCTTTGCAGATCAAAGAGGGCACGATTTACGGCAGTTGCGTCGTGGCGGTCAAACCCGGCGACGGTTCGGCGCGCGAACAGGCGGCGAGTTGTCAGAGGGTGCTCGGCGGCATCGCCAATATCGCCAAAGAGTACGCGACTAAGCGTTACCGCAGCAACCTCATTAACTGGGGCATGCTGCCCTTCGTCGCCGATAAACTCAATTTCAAAGTGGGCGATTATATTTACATTGAGAACATAGACGAACTTATCCGAAACGGCGCGGAGGAAATTCCCGCAAAACATCTGAGCGGAAAGAGCGTGAAGGATATCACGCTGCGCGTGGGCGGCCTCACGGATGACGAAAAGAATATCATTTTGAAGGGCTGTCTGATCAATTTCAACGCCGCGAAATAGGGCGGAGGCTTATAATATGTACCGATTGGAGCAGTATAAAAACATCATAGATCTGACGATCCGTCCGCGCGAGCCGCTCATTTTGAGCGAGCGGGAAAAGGACGGGATATGCGATGAAATGCTCTCCGTGTTGCTCGAAGAGCGCAACGAGATCGCGGCGTTCAGTTATCCGTACAAGGTCAAACGGGATCTCATCTGGGGCTATCTCAACCAGCGTCTGCCCAATCCCGTGAGCGCGCGTTTTCTGGAAATCCAGGATAAACTGTTCTGGTCGGAAACGCTGGAAAACGGCATCGTCGACGTAGCGGACATTCCCTGCCGCGACCGGATCGCGCTCTGGCAGGGCGATATCACCCGTCTGAACGCGGACGCGGTGGTGAACGCCGCCAACAATCGGTTGCTCGGCTGTTTCATTCCCCACCACAAGTGTATCGACAACGTCATCCACTCGCGGGCGGGCGTCGAGGTGCGTCTGGACTGTTCCAAGATCATGGGCGCGCAGGGCGAAAAGGAGCCTTCCGGCTGCGCCAAGATCACGCGCGCGTATAATCTGCCTTCCAAATATATCATCCATACCGTAGGGCCGATGGTCGGGCGCAAAGTGACCGACGAGGACAGGCGCGTGTTGCGGGGATGCTATATTTCCAGTCTGAACCTCGCAAAGGAAATGCGTCTTGAAAGCATCGCTTTCTGCTGTATCTCCACGGGAATTTTCGGGTTTCCGAACGACGAGGCGGCGGCCGTCGCCGTGGGTGCGGTCAAACAGTGGCTCATGGAAAACGATTACCCGATCCGCGTTATCTTCGACGTGTTTCTGGACAAAGACCTTGCCATCTATCGCGAAATTTTAGACAACGTATAGGAAAAGACACGGCGTCAGCCGTGTCTTTTATTCCGCCTGAATTTTATACAGAGCGGGTCTTTCGGGCTTCGCAGGCGAAAACTGCGCCTTGTCGATGTGCATGAGATTCGCCGTGCCGCAGAGGGCCGCCGCGCAGAGCGCGCATAACAAAAACCGTTTCATGCCCGCAGTATTTGCATAGATACCGAAAAGTATGCGCGTATCTCTTGCTTTTTCGCGCGGAAAGGTTTATAATAAAAACAAGACAGATGCCGAAGGGCAAATGCCTTTTAAAAATATTTGCAACCTGCGCCGAAGGGTACGCCCGACGGGAAAGGGGAGAATCGGATTTGTTTGAAACGAGTCGGGGCACTCTCTTTTTTCCGCGCGCGGGAAAAGGGAGTTTTTTTATGTCCGAAAACCGCGTTGCGGCGGTCAGTATCGTCGTGGAAAAGAAAGAGAGCACCGAAAAACTCAACGCTGTTCTGCACGAATTCGGGGAATATATCATCGGCAGAATGGGGATACCTTATAAACCCAAGGGCATTTCCGTCCTGTCCGTCGTGCTCGACGCGCCGACGGAGATCGTCAATGCGCTCACGGGCAAACTCGGCATGCTCGACGGCGTGTCCGCAAAAACTTTGTTTTCGAAATATTGATTTCATTTTAAGGAGTATATCCATGAAAAAATTATTGACTTTTCTTTTGTCCGTTCTGCTGCTCGTAAGCGGCGCGTTCGCGCTCGTCGCCTGCGGACGCGAAAAAGTAATGGTCTATTTCCCCGACGGCACGCCCGGGCTGGCGCTCGCGCAGGCGATCACCGAGGGAGTAAGCGAAACGAACGTTACGTTTAAATTCGAGCCCGTACCCGCTACCGAAATCGCGGGCGTCGTAGCCAACGGCGAAGCGGATCTCGCGATCATGCCCACGACCGCCGCCGCCACGCTGTATGGAAAAAAGAACGTCAAGATCCAACTGATGAGCACCAATGTGTTCGGCAACCTCTACGTGGTGGGATATGGCGAAAACCGCGCCGAAGATCTTCACGGGTTGGTCGGCAAAGTGGTCTATTATACCACGGGCACCACCGTGGATATGTTCCGTTACATCATCGATCAGACCGAGGGGCTTGAATACGCCGAAATGGGCAACACATCGGACGTGGATCCCGAAAAGATCAATTTACAGCAGGCGACGGAAGGCTCGGAAATCATCGCGTTTATGGCGGATGCCAAAAAGAATAACAAAGAATGTTACGGCGTTCTGGGCGAACCGCAGGTGACGGCGTGCAAAGCCAAAGTGGAAGGCAGCGATTTTATCGTCGATTTCCAGGAAGAATGGAAAAAACTGACGGGTGAAGAGGGCTATCCGCAGGCTTCTCTGGTGGTGAAAAGCGAATTTGCGGAAAATCACGCCGACGTTGCCGAAACGTTCGCGAACAGTCTTGCCGGCAATGCCGCGTGGCTGGAAAACGCCGACAATATCGCGAGATTCAAACAGGCGCTGAAAGACGGCGATTATACATCGTCTTTGATCACCGCGCCCATTACTGCGGAGACCGTCGCCAACTGTCATCTCGGTTTTCAAAAATCCTCCGATATCAAACAGTCGGTCAAAGATTACGTGGAAATACTCAATAAACAGGATCTGGACGACGGATTTTTCTATACCTATTCCGCATAATCGTCCGAGGTAAAAACTTATGAAACCGAAAGTCAAAAAAATCATCGGAAATATCTGTTATCCGCTCGCCGTCGTGCTTTTGATTTTCGGCGTTTGGGCGGCCGCGGCGTACGCGAAGGGCGTCACGCTGATCCTTCCCACGCCCGCGCAGGCTTTTCACGAGTTGTTCGCTTACGTGCAGACTTCGGTTTTCTGGCGCGCTCTCGCAAATTCTTTGTGGCGTTCCTTTTACAGTTTTCTCATTTCCTTTGCGCTGGGGCTCGCGTTCGCGCTCCTTTCGCGGTTTTCCGAAGCGGCGGACAGGCTCGTCCGCCCGCTGATGGCGATCGTGCGCGCGGTACCCACGATGGCGATCATCTTTATCCTTGTCATCTGGTTTTCGCGTACGCTCGCGCCCGTGGTCATCGCGGTCATCGTCATCTGTCCCACGCTGTATTCCGCGTTTCTTTCCGCTATTTTGTCCGTCGATCCGAAACTGCACGAGATGAGCAAAGTGTACGGGGTAAAAAAGCGGGATATGCTGTTGAAACTGTACGTGCCGAACGTGGCGCCCGCGCTCTTTGAAGGCGCGGCGGGCGGGTTTTCTCTCAATATCAAACTCATTATCGCGGCGGAGGCGCTCGCGAGCACGCGGTTCAGTCTGGGCGGGCTGATGCAGAACGCCAAGATCAATCTCGAAATGGAAAAACTGTTTGCCGTCACCGTAGCGGCGATCGTGCTTTCCGTACTCTGCGAGTGGATCATACGTCTGATCGGGAGGGCAATCGTCCGATGGAAATGAAAGATATCGTCCTTTGCGGCGTAAGCAAAAATTACGGCGAAACGGCCGTGTACGAAAATTTCGATCTCACCATCCGCGCGGGAGAGATCACCTGTCTTCTGGGCGCGTCGGGCTGCGGCAAAACGACGCTTTTGAATATGCTGGCGGGGCTTTTGCCATATACGGGCGAAATCAGGGGCGTGCCCGGGCGCGTGTCGTATATTTTTCAGGAAGAGCGGCTTTTGCCCAACCTCACCGTGCGGCAGAATATCGATTACGTTTTGGGAAAGCGTTCGCAAAAGACCGAAGAGATGCTCGCCCTTGTGGAACTTTCGGACAAGGCGGACGTATATCCTTCCGAGCTTTCGGGCGGGCAGGCGCAGCGCGTTTCCATCGCGCGGGCTTTTGCCTATCCGTCGGAACTTCTCTTGATGGACGAACCGTTTTCCTCTCTCGATACGGCGCTGAAGATCCGTCTGACGGAAGTTTTCTGCAAATTGTGGGAACGCGACAGGCGAACGGTCGTCTTTGTCACGCACGACGTGGAGGAAGCGTATACGCTCGCGCACCGCGCCGTTCTCATACGCGCGGGCAAAGCGGCGGCGGATTTTACCTGCGGCGAAAAGATACCGCGTCCGTACGGCGAACCTTCGCCGTTCAAACAAAATATTTTGCAGGCGATGCTGCAAGGCTGAGAGCGGGACTTCCCGCTCTTTTTTCTTTGCGCGCATAGAATTTTGCCGTTTCGTCAATACTGCGGGTATGGAAACACATAACGCTCCCGCGCGCGTGCGGCGCGATCTGGTCGCACGCGACGTCAAAAACATGGTCTTTGTATTTGCGCTCGTGTCATTTTTGGGCTGGTGTACGGAAATGCTCGCCTGCTATCCCTTTTCGGGCTGGCAGGACAGGGGCTTTCTCACACTGCCGTTCTGCACCATTTACGGCACGGCCGCGCTGTTTTATTATTACGCGTTCGGCTTGCCGCAAGAACCGCGCTTTTTCAAACTGCGCGTCTTTCAGGGCAACGGGGCGGCAGCCTTTCTGCGCTACGCCTATTATTTTTTCGTCACCGCGTTTCTGGCGGCTGCCCTCGAATACGTCACCGCGCTCTTTTTCGATTCCGCCTTTTCCGTGCGCCTGTGGTATTACGAGCGCTATGCGTTCAATCTTTCGGGTTACGTCAGCCTCGGCTTTTCGCTGATATGGGGCGCGCTGTCCACCGTGTTCATGCGGTTCGGGTTCGTGCCCATGCTGCGTTTCGCCGCGCTCATGCCTTCGCGCGCGATCACTGCCGTCGTCGCCGTCATTATCGTTGCATTATTGGCGGATTATGCCTTCAATTATATATATTTGGCGATTCACGGCTATCGTTTTATGCTTTTTTGATTGTCTAACGGCTTGAAAGGTGCTATAATAGGTGCGATCGGGAAAAGGGAGGGCGGCTTTTGAAAACTCTGTTCGTTTCGGATCTGGACGGAACGCTGCTTACGAGCGCGGAAAACATTTCGCCGTACAGTCTTGAAAAACTGAACGCGATGATCGACGGCGGTATGCCGTTCACCTACGCCACCGCCCGCTCTTTGAATTCCGCGGCGAAAGCCGTGTGGGGGCTTCGGCAGAATCTGCCCGTCATTCTGTACAACGGCGCCGTCATCATGGAGCCGTCGAGCGGCAGTATGCTTTACAATAACCCCTTCAACGCGGGTCAGCGGGAATACATACGCTCGCTCCTTCAAAAGTACGGCCTTTCCCCGCTCGTCTACTCTTTTCAGAAGGGGCGCGAACTGGTCTCATGGGAGAGGGGACGCGAAACGGAGGGAATGCTGCGCTATCTCGCGCGCCGCCGCGGCGACGCGCGGCTGCATCCCGTGGACAGCGAAAGCGCGCTCTATGAGGGCGATATTTTCTATTTTACCTGTATCGACGAAAAGGCGCGGCTCGACGGCTTACAGCAGTCGGTGCAGACAAGTCTGGATTTGAAGACGATCTTCGAGCAGGAAACCTACCGCACCGACTGGTGGTGCGAAATCATGCCCGCCGCTACGTCTAAGGGCAACGCGGCGCGTGCGCTCAAAGAGATCGCGGGCGCGGAGCGGCTCGTCGTGTTCGGCGACGGCATCAACGACTTTTCGCTTTTCGAGGCGGCGGACGAGAGTTACGCCGTGCAGAACGCCGACGATAGGCTCAAAGCGATGGCGAGCGGCGTCATCGGGTTTTCCGAGGAGGACGCGGTGGCAAAATTTTTATCAACGTACGAAAAATAAAATTGTGAGGTATGCCTTATGAAAAAAGAAAAGAAAAAGAGCACTTTCTGGAAAGACTTCAAAGCGTTCATCTCGCGCGGAAACATCGTCGACTTAGCGGTCGCGGTCGTCGTCGGCGCCGCGTTTACGGCGATCGTCAACAGCGTCGTGAACGATGTGATCAAGCCGCTGATCGCGCTGCTCGTCAACGGCGATATGAGCGAACTTGTCGTCGTGCTGCGCGCCGCGGTCATGAACGAGGCGGGCGAAATCGTCAAAGAGGCGATCACGCTCAACTACGGCAATCTGATCATGGCGATCTTGACTTTCCTCATCGACGCGTTCGTCATCTTTACCGCCATCCGCATCGTGCGCAACGCGCAGAAGAAACTCAAAGAGGGCACCGAACTTCTCAAAGAAAAACTCGTCAAAGAGGAGGAAGACACCGCTGTCGCAGCGGAAGCGGCACCCGCTGCGGAGTCCGTTCCCGAACCCGCGCCTGCGCCCGCGCCCGTCGAAGAGAAACTTTCCCCCGACGCGGTGGCGCTGCTCGCCGAGATCCGCGACCTTTTGAAAGCGGAAAAAAACCAGACGGAAAATAAATAATTTCCCGCCTTTGATAAAGTCAAGTGTTTGTCGGCCCGATTGTTAAAATTTATCACCGAAAAAATTCAAAATAGGGGCGTTAAACAGTTTTTCAAAAGAAAAGTTTATGATATAATTTATATATCGTTTACAAATGCTATGAGGTAAAGAAATATGTATTCGCAGATTATTTCCGTCGGGTATCGTAATTTCCCGTTTGCCCTGTGCGTTCCGTTCGGAAAGCGCAAAGGCAAAATGTACCCTTATAGCGCCGAAACGGGAATAGTGCACTCTTGTGCCCGAAATGCAAACAGAATTTTCAGATGAAAAAAACAGGTTCCAAGCGCAGGGCAGAATGTGCCGCGTTTGCGAGCCTGTTTTTTGATTTTTCCCTCAGGTGAACACGAAGATCCCGCTGCGGAATATGCTGACCACCGCGTAAACGTTCAATACGATGAACAGAGGCAAAAGGATCATCAGAAGAATGTTGTCAGTCCGGAATTTGGAAAACAGCATTGTCAGAAACGCGCCGAGCGCGCCGCCTAAGAGAGCGGCGAGCAGCAGTTTTCCGTCGCGGTATTTGGGCTTGTCCAACGCGCCTTCCGCCGCTTTTTTTTGCTTTCGCACGAACAGAAGGGCAAAAAAGTTGATCGCGGCAAGATACACGGCAAACAAAATGTAGAGCATAACCATTCTCCTTTTTAGGGGAGTATGTGCAAAAATCGATTATTTCATACTTGGAGGACAGTAGTATGGCAAAAGTTGCGATATTGATGGGCAGCAAATCGGATTTCCCCGTGGTCAGACCCGCGGCGGAAGCCTTGAAAAAATTCGGGGTGGAAACGGAAGTGCGCGTCATTTCCGCGCACCGCACGCCCGACGAAGCGCACGCGTTTGCCGAAAACGCCGAGAAAAACGGCGTGGAAGTTATCGTCTGCGCGGCGGGAAAAGCGGCGCATCTGGGCGGCGTCATCGCGGCTTACACCACGCTCCCCGTCATCGGGCTTCCCGTCAAGACGGATATGATGGGCGGGTTGGACAGCCTTTTGTCCATCGTGCAGATGCCCTCGGGCATTCCCGTGGCTACGGTAGGCGTGAACGGCGGCGAAAACGCGGGGCTTCTGGCGCTCGAGATCCTCGGCGTCAAATATCCCGACATCGCCAGAAAACTCAAAGAATTCAAGGCGTCCATGGCGAATAAGATCAACGCGGACGACAAGGCTTTGCAGGAAGAACTGAAAAATCTTTAAATCGTTATCAATTTTCGGAGGATACATAAAATGGAAAAACGCGCGCAACTCTATGAAGGAAAGGCCAAAAAGGTCTATGCAACCGACAATGCCGACGTGGTCATCGTCGACTACAAGGACGACGCGACCGCTTTCAACGGCCTCAAAAAAGGGACCATCGCGGGTAAGGGCGTCATCAATAACAAGATGAGCAACATGATGTTCAAGATCATGGAGAGCAAGGGGATCCCCACCCATCTCGTAGAGGAACTTTCCGACCGCGAGACCGCCGTCAAAAAGGTGGAGATCGTGCCTTTGGAAGTCATCATCCGCAATACCGCCGCGGGCAGTTTCTCCAAACGCCTCGGCGTGCCCGAGGGCAAAAAACTCCCCGTCACCGTTCTGGAATTCAGTTATAAGAACGACGATCTGGGCGATCCTTTGATCAACGACTATCACGCGCTCGCCATGGAACTCGCCACACCCGAAGAGATCGAGACCATCAAAAACATGGCGTTCAAGGTCAACGAGGTCATGAAGGAGTTTTTCAAGACGCTCAATATCGATCTGATCGATTTCAAGCTGGAATTCGGCCGTTTCCACGGGCAGATCATTCTTGCGGACGAGATCTCGCCCGACACCTGCCGTTTCTGGGATATGACCACGGGTGAAAAACTCGATAAAGACCGTTTCAGAAGGGATATGGGCGGCGTGGAAGACGCTTACAAAGAAGTGTTCGCCCGCCTTACGGGCAAGTAATTCGCGGAGGATCGGCGGATGTATTTGAGGGACGGGAAAAATCCGTTCGACAGTATGAACGAAGAGTGCGGCGTGTTCGGCGTGTACAGTGCGGAGACGCGCGACGTCGCGCATACCGTTTACTACGGGCTGTATGCTTTGCAGCATCGGGGGCAGGAGAGCGGCGGCATCGCCGTCGCCTATGCCAATAAGATCCAATACTACAAGGGCATGGGGTTGATTCCCGAGATCTTTGCAAACGGCAACCTGGACACGCTGCCCGAAGGCGATATCGCCATCGGGCACGTGCGCTATTCCACCACGGGTGCGAGCCTTTTACTGAACGCGCAGCCCATCGTATTCACGGGCAAGTGCGGCAAAATGGCGCTCGCGCACAACGGAAACTTAACCAACACCAAACAACTTCGGGAAGAACTCATCAACGACAACGCCGTGTTTCAGACGACCATCGACTCAGAGGTCATGGCGCTGCTCATCAACAAGAACAGTTACGGCGATATCGTCAAGGGCGTGCTCGCCGCCTGCAACCGTTTCAAGGGATCCTTTGCGCTCGTCGTCATGACGGCGGACAAACTGATCGCCGTGCGCGATCCTTACGGGATCCGCCCGCTCGTGATGGGCAAGAATCTCGACGACGTCGTCATCGCGAGCGAAACGTGCGCGCTCGACGCCGTGGGCGCCAATTATGTGCGCGACGTCAGGCCGGGCGAAGTTCTGGTCATCGATTCCTCGGGCGAGCATACATATTTTCTGGAAGGCGCGGGCAGAAAGTGCGCCTCCTGTATCTTCGAATACGTGTATTTCGCGCGCCCCGACAGCGTTCTGGACGGTTGCAGCGTGTACGAATCGAGAAAAGAGGCAGGGCGGCTGCTCGCCAAATATAATCCCGTGGACGCGGATATCGTCAGCGGCGTGCCCGATTCGGCGGTGGTCGCCGCGAGGGGCTATTCGGAAGCGACGGGCATTCCCTATGTGGAAACGCTCGCCAAAAACCGCTACGTGGGCAGGACGTTCATTCAGCCCGACCAGTCGATGCGCGAAAACAGCGTCAGCGTCAAGATGAACGCGCTGCGCGCCAACGTACAGGGCAAGCGATTGATCCTCATCGACGATTCCATCGTGCGCGGCACGACCAGCAAGAAGATCGTGAAGATGCTGCGCGACGCGGGCGCGAAAGAAGTACATATGATGATCTGTTCGCCCGTCATCAAGCACCCGTGCTATCTGGGCATCGATATGCAGTCCTATTCGCAACTGATCGGCGCGAATAAGAGCGTCGAGGAGATCGCGGCGTATATCGGCGCGGATTCGCTGCGGTATCTGACGGTGGAACAACTCAAAGAAACGGTAAAGAGCGCGAACGTGCAGTTCTGCACGGGCTGTTTCGATAAAAACTATCCTTATCCGATGGACGATTACGAGGCGGATAAACATAAATTCGAATAAGCGAAGGAGAAAACGACATGGCAATTTCCTATAAAGACAGCGGCGTAGACGTCGAGAGAGGCTACAAGGCGGTCGAACTGATGAAAAAACACGTAAAATCCACCTACGATGCGAACGTATTGGGCGATATCGGTTCGTTCGGCGGATTTTATTCGATTACGGGCGAGAAGATGGAAGAGCCCGTGCTCGTGGCGGGCACGGACGGCGTGGGTACAAAACTCAAGTACGCCTTCCTCGCGGATAAACACGATACTATCGGCATCGACGCGGTGGCGATGTGCGTGAACGACATCGTCTGCCAGGGCGCGAAGCCGCTTTTCTTCCTCGATTATTTCGCCACGGGCAAACTTTCGCCCGAAACGGTGGCGACCGTGGTTTCGGGCATTGCGGAAGGGTGCCGCCAATCCGGCTGCGCGCTCATCGGCGGAGAAACGGCGGAAATGCCCGGATTTTATCCCGACGGCGAGTACGATATCGCGGGCTTTGCCGTGGGCATCGTCGATAAAAAGAAAGTCATCAACGGGCAGAGCATCGAGCCGGGCGACGCGCTCATCGGTATCGCGTCCAGCGGCGTGCACTCCAACGGTTATTCGCTGGTGCGCAAACTGTTCGGCGACGAAAACAAAGAGGAGTTGACAAAGTACGACGAGCGCCTCGGCGACACGCCCCTCAACGTGCTTTTGACGCCGACGAAAATTTACGTCAAGAGCATTTTGAACCTCATATCCAAAGTTAGCGTCAAGGGCATCGCGCACGTCACGGGCGGCGGATTTTTCGAAAATATTCCCCGCATTTTCCCCGAAGGCATCGGCTGCGAGATCGATAAAAATTCTTACGAAGTCCCTCCCATATTCCGCGTCATGCAGGAGCGCGCGGGCATCACCGACGCGCAGATCTACAATACCTTCAATATGGGCGTCGGCATGGTCGTCTGCGTCGCGCAAAAGGATGCGCAGGAAACCGTCAAACTTTTAAGCGCGAGCGGCGAAAAGGCGTTCGTGCTCGGCAAGACGGTCGCGGGAAAAGGAGTTACGCTGCTGTGAAAAAAATAGCGGTGTTCGCGAGCGGTTCGGGCAGCGATTTTCAGTCGGTCATCGACGAAAACGAGCGCGAGCCTTTCTGCGAAATTTCCCTTCTCGTGGCGTCGAAGGAGGGCATCTACGCCTTAGAACGCGCCAAAGCGCACAATATCGAGGCGATTGTCCGCAGCAAAAAGGATTTCCCCTCCAACGAGGAAATGTTCGAAGATATCATCCGCGAACTCAACGCGCGGAATATCGACTTTGTGGTGCTGGCGGGCTATCTCAACATGATCGCGGAAAATTTCGTAAAGGCGTTTCCCGACAGAATTATTAACATTCATCCCTCGCTTATCCCTTCCTTTTGTGGCAAAGGGTATTACGGGCTGAACGTGCACCGCGCGGCGCTCGAATACGGCGTTAAAATTTCTGGGTGCACCGTGCATTTCGTGGACGAACATTACGACAGCGGCGCCATTATATTGCAGCGCTGTGTGCCCGTTCTGGAAGACGACACGCCTGAAACGTTACAGGCGCGCGTTTTGGAGGAAGAGCACCGCGCCCTTCCCGAGGCGGTGCGGCTCTTAACGACGGGAAAAGTACGAAAAGAGGGACGAAAGGTCATAATACGGAGGTAAAGAAAGTGGAGAGCGTATATAAGATCGGCAATATCGGAGATTTGATCAAGGACAACAGTTATGTGGGCAGGGGCGTCGTGATCGGCGAGAGCGAAAACGGCAAAAACGCGGTGTTCGCCTATTTCATCATGGGGCGCAGCGAAAACAGCCGCAACCGCATTTTCAAGGACAGGGGGGAAGAAGTCACCATTTATCCCTTCGACGAGAGCAAAGTGGAGGATCCTTCGCTCATCATTTATTCGCCCGTGCGCCGCGCGGGAAACAGCGTCATCGTGACCAACGGCGACCAGACGGATACGGTGTACGATTTTCTGATGAAGGGAAAAACGTTTGAAGAGGCGCTGGAAACGCGTTGCTTCGAACCCGACGCGCCCAATTTCACCCCGCGTATCAGCGGCGTCCTCGATTTCAAGGACAAGGGCTTTACCTATAAAATGAGCATTTTAAAGAGCGCGGACGAGAAGGGAAGCGCCTGCAACCGCTATACCTTTACTTACAGCCCGCTCGCGGGCGTGGGACATTTTATCCACACTTACAACTGCGACGGCAATCCCATCCCCACCTTTACGGGCGAGCCCGAGCGCGTGAAGATCCCCGACGATATCGAGGAGTTTTTCTCGGATCTTTGGAACAATCTGAACGAACAGAACAAAATTTCGCTGTATGTGCGCTATACCGACCTTGCAAGCGGCAAGACGCAGGCGAAGATGATCAATAAAAACAAGTAAGGAGAAAAGGGCGATGAAAGAATTCGAACTTAAATACGGGTGCAATCCCAATCAGAAACCTGCGAAAATCTTTATGGCGGACGGGAGCGATCTTCCCATCGAGATCCTGAACGGGCGGCCCGGCTACATCAATTTTCTGGACGCGTTCAACAGTTGGCAATTGGTGAAAGAGATCGAAGAGAACGTCGGGCAATGCGCTGCGACTTCTTTCAAACACGTGAGCCCCACCAGCGCGGCGATCGGAAAAAAATTGTCCGAACCGCTGAAAAAGTCCTGCTTTGTAGACGACGTCGAAGGGCTGGACGATTCGCCTCTGGCGTGCGCTTACGCCCGTGCCCGCGGCACCGACCGCATGTCCTCCTTCGGCGACTGGGTCGCGCTCTCCGACGAGTGCGACGAAGTGACCGCGAAGATCATCGCCCGCGAAGTTTCCGACGGCGTCATCGCGCCTTCCTATTCCCCCAAAGCGCTGGAAATTTTAAAAGCCAAGCGCAAAGGCTCCTACAATATCGTGAAAATCGACAAAGATTACAGGCCCGATCCCGTCGAGCGCAAACAGGTATTCGGCGTGACGTTCGAACAGGGGCGAAACGAGTTTAAAATCGACAAATCGCTCCTTTCCGATATCGTGACGAAGAATAAAGACCTTCCCGAAGAAAAGGCGGTCGATCTAATCATCGCCCTCATCACCCTCAAATATACGCAGTCCAATTCCGTGTGTTTTGCGGCGGACGGGCAGGCGATCGGCGTGGGCGCGGGACAGCAGTCGCGCATCCATTGCACCCGCCTTGCGGGCAGCAAAGCCGATCTGTGGCATTTGCGCCAGCACGAAAAAGTGCTTTCCCTGCAATTCGCGGACGGCGTGGGGCGGCCCGATAAAAACAATATTATCGATATCTATCTCTCCGACGAAGCGGAAGACGTGCTCGGCGACGGCGTCTGGCAAAAGTTTTTCAAAGTGCGCCCCGAACCCTTCACCGCGGAAGAAAAGAAAGCCTATCTTTCCACGATCAGCGGCGTTTCTTTGGGCAGCGACGCGTTCTTTCCCTTCTCGGACAACATCGAGCGCGCGAGAAAGAGCGGCGTTTCCTACATCGCGCAGCCGGGCGGTTCGGTGCGCGACGATCTCGTCATCGACGCGTGCGACAAGTACGGCATGGTGATGGCGTTCACCAAAATGCGCCTGTTCCATCACTGATCTCTATAAGGAGTGTCTATGAACGTTTTGATCATTGGAAACGGCGGAAGAGAGCATGCGATCGCGCAGGCTCTCAAAAAAAGTCCGCGCGTCGAAAAATTATACTGCATGAAGGGCAATGCGGGCATCGCGGAGATCGCAACCTTGGTGGACGTCGATTATTGCGACGTGAAAGCCGTGGGCGATTGGGTGGATGCGCATCCCGAGATCGGCTATACCGTCATTGCGCCCGACGATCCGCTCGCTCTGGGGCTTGCGGACGAGTTGGAAAGCCGCGGACACAGAGTGTTCGGGCCGAACAAGCGCGCCGCGGAAATCGAATCGAGCAAGGCGTTTGCCAAGGCGCTCATGAAAAAATACGGCATTCCCACCGCGGCTTACGAAACTTTCGAAGATTACGGCGCGGCGCTCGCCTACGTGCGCGCGGGCAAATTCCCCGTCGTTTTGAAAGCGGACGGGCTGGCGCTCGGAAAGGGCGTGCTCATCTGCGAAAACCTGCATGAAGCGGAGGAAGGCTTGAAACAGATCATGCTCGACAAGGCGTTCGGCGCCGCGGGCAATACGATCGTGATCGAAGAATTTTTGCGCGGCAAAGAATTCGAGCCGGGCGAAGAGGTCTCCGTGCTCACCTTTACCGACGGCAAGACCATCGTTCCCATGGTCGCCAGTTGCGACCACAAGCGCGCCTACGACGGCGACAAGGGGCTGAACACGGGCGGCATGGGCACGTTCACGCCCTGTCCCTTTTACGACGCGGCGGCGGAAAAAGAAGTCATGGAAAACATCCTTCTCCCCACGATGCGCGCGATGAATGCGGAGGGGCGGCCTTTTAAAGGCGTTCTCTATTTCGGCTTGATGCGAACGAACGAAGGCTATAAAGTGGTCGAATACAACGCCCGTTTCGGCGATCCCGAAACGCAGGTCGTTCTGCCCATGTTAAAGACCGACATTCTCGATATTTTCGAGGCGGTGACCGACGAGCGGCTGTCCGAACTGAAAATAGAATGGGAAGAGGGCGCTTGCGTGTGCGTGGTGCTCGCGAGCGGCGGCTATCCCGAAAAATACGAAAAGGGCAAACAAATCGAGATCGGCGCGCTGGACGAAGGAATTCTGCTCGCCCATGCGGGCACGAAACGCGAAAACGGCGTTTTAAAAACCAACGGCGGCCGCGTTCTGGGCGTGTGCGCCAAGGGAAACACTGTGGAAGAGGCGCGCGAAAAGGCATACCGCAACGTGGAAAAGATTTCCTTCGAGGGCATGCACTACCGCAGGGATATCGGCGTGAAATACAACAAAAAAGGGTAAACGAAGAAAGATGATATACAGAATTTTTGTGGAGAAAAAAGAAAATCTGCAAGCGAAAAAGACGCGCGCAGACCTGGACGCGCAGCTCGGCATCGCGGTGGAGGATTTCCGCGAGATCCTCCGTTACGACGTGGAGGGACTCTCGCAAGAGGAACTGAAAGAGGCGATCGTCAACGTATTTTCCGAGCCGCCCGTCGATAACGTATATCTTGAAAATATGGATTGCGGCGAGGATTACAAAGTGTTCGCCGTCAGTTATCTGAACGGGCAGTATGACCAGAGGGCGGACAGCGCCGCCCAGTGCGTGCAACTTTTAACGCGCAAGGCGCGCCCGCTGGTGCGCTGCGCGCGCGTGTACGCCGTCAAGGGCGTGACCGACGCGGAACTTGCGCGTATCAAAAAACATCTCATCAACCCCGTGGAGAGCGAAGAAGTTTCCCTCGACAAGCCCGAAACGCTGCGCCGCGCCAAAATGCAGACGCAGGACGTCAAGGAGATCGCGGGCTTTATCGACATGAGCGTGAACGAGATCGCGAACTATCACACAAAATGCGGTTTCGCCATGAGTGTGGAAGATCTTGTTTTCGTGCGCGATTATTTTAAAAAGGAAGGCCGCAATCCCACCGAAACGGAAGTCAAGGTCATCGATACGTACTGGTCGGATCATTGCCGCCACACGACTTTCGCGACGGAGATCGAGCGCGTGGATATTCATTCGGACAATCCGCATATCCGTAAAGCCTACGATCTGTACCGCGATCTGTTCGAAGAATTCAACGCGAAACGCGAAGACAAATACCCGTGCCTGATGGACATCGCCACCATCGCGGTGAAAAAACTGAAAAAAGAGGGACGGTTCGATAATCTGGACGTTTCCGACGAGATCAATGCCTGCTCGATCTGCATCGATGCGGAGATCGACGGCAAAACCGAAAAATATCTCGTCATGTTCAAGAACGAAACGCATAACCACCCTACGGAAATAGAGCCGTTCGGCGGCGCGGCGACCTGTCTCGGCGGCGCCATCCGCGACCCCTTATCGGGGCGCACGTACGTGTATCAGGCGATGCGCGTGACGGGCGCCGCGGATCCCACCGAGAGCATCGACAAGACGCTCAAAGGCAAACTTCCCCAGCGCGTCATCACCCGCACGGCGGCGGGCGGTTTTTCCTCCTACGGCAACCAGATCGGGCTTGCCACGGGCATCGTGGACGAAGTCTATCACAGCGGCTATAAGGCGAAACGTCTGGAAACGGGCTTTGTCGTGGGCGGCGCGCGGCGCGATATGGTCTACCGCGAAAAACCCGCAACGGGCGATATCGTCATCCTGCTCGGCGGCGAAACGGGGCGCGACGGCTGCGGCGGCGCGACGGGCTCTTCCAAAGCGCACGACGCGCGTTCGGTGGAGCAGTGCGGCGCGGAAGTGCAGAAGGGCAACCCCCTCACCGAGCGCAAATTGCAGAGGCTGTTCTTAAACCCCGAAGTCACGCGCAAGATCAAAAAGTGCAACGATTTCGGCGCGGGCGGCGTTTCCGTCGCCATCGGCGAACTTGCCGACGGGCTCGTGATCGACCTCGACAAAGTGCCCTTGAAATACGAAGGGCTGTCGGGCACGGAACTCGCCATCTCCGAATCGCAGGAGCGCATGGCGGTCGTCATCGCCGAAAAGGACAAAGAAGAGTTTATCCGCCTCGCGGCGAAAGAAAACCTGACAGCCACGCCCGTCGCCGTCGTCACGGACGACAGGCGCATGAAAATGCTGTTCAAGGGCCGCGCCATCGTGGATATTTCCCGCGATTTCCTCGATACTAACGGCGTCAAGCAAATTATTTCCGCCGAGATCGACGACAACGCGACGCATTATTTCGATATCCGGCAGAAAAATTTCCGCGAGGACGTTTTAAAGACGCTTGCCGATCTGAACGTATGCTCCAAGAAGGGGCTTTCGGAAATGTTCGATTCGACCATCGGCGCGCGCACGGTTTATATGCCTTTCGGCGGCAGATATCAACTGACGCCCGCCATTTCCATGGCTGCGAAGATCTGCGGCGGCGAAACAGACGTCGCCACCGTGGCGGCTTACGGCTATTCGCCCGAACTAATGAGCACGTCGCCCTTTACGGGCGCCGTTTACAGCATCGTGACGTCGGTGGCGAAACTCATTGCCAGCGGCTGCGATTATGATGAGATACGCCTCACTTTCCAGGAGTTTTTCATGCGCCTGAACCGCGATCCCAAGCGCTGGGGCGTGCCTTTGAGCGCGCTGTTGGGCGCGCTGTACGCGCAGATACAGTTGGGCTTGGGCGCCATCGGCGGCAAGGACAGCATGAGCGGTACTTTCGAAAATATCGACGTTCCGCCCACGCTCATTTCCTTCGCGCTCGCGCCCGCAAAGGCGAGCGGGCTCATTACCAACGTGATCGAAAAGGCGGGGACCAAACTCTATTGGATCCCCATGCACAAGGATTTTTCCAAAATTCCCGACTTTGCCGAACTCGCCGAAACATATAAAGAAATCACCGCCAACATACGGAGCGGCAATATCAAATTCGCCACGGTCGCGGAAAACGGCGGCATTGCGGCGGCGATCGTAAAATCCTGCCTCGGCAACGGATTCGGATTCAATTTCGAAGGCGACTGCGACTGCATTTTAAGCGAACATTACGGCGAGATGATCGTGGCTCTGGAAGATCCCGAAGCGTTCCGCGGCACGAAGATCTACCTCGGCGAAACGTCGGAGCGCGACTTTGTTTACGATAAGGAAAAAGTGACTTCGGAAGAGGCGCGCGCGGCTTTTTGCGGCACGCTGGAAGGCGTATTCCCCAACACCGCCAAGGCGGAGGGCAGGGCGCGCGACTGCGATTTCGACTGTAAGGGCAAACGCTATACGAATATTGCGACGAAAACCGCAAAACCCCGCGTCTTTATCCCCGTATTCCCCGGCACCAACTGCGAACTGGATACGGCGCGCAAGTTTGATCTTGCGGGCGCGGAAAGCGAAATTTTCGTCGTCAAAAACCGCACGAGCGCGGACATCGAGGAGAGCGTGCAGGCGATCGCGAAAGCCATTTCCCGCAGCAATATCGTCGCCTTCCCCGGCGGCTTTTCGGGCGGCGACGAGCCCGACGGCAGCGGCAAATTCATCGCGACCACGTTCCGCAATCCGTTCATCGCCGAACAGATACAAAAATTGCTCTCCGAGCGCGACGGACTGATCTTAGGCATCTGCAACGGGTTCCAGGCGCTCATTAAATTGGGGCTTGTGCCTTACGGCGAGATCCGTCCCCTGACGAGCGGCAGTCCGACTTTGACCTACAACACCATTTCCCGCCACGTTTCCACGCTGGTCGATATCCGTGTGGCGTCCGATAAATCGCCGTGGCTGTCCGCGTGCAAGGTGGGCGACGTGTTCACCGTTCCCGTATCCCACGGCGAGGGCCGCATCGTCGCGCCTCTCAAGGAACTGGAACGCATGCGCGAAAACGGGCAGATCGCCACGCAGTACTGCGACTTGAACGGCGCGCCCACCATGGAATATCCCTATAACTGCAACGGCTCGGCATGGGCGATCGAGGGCATCACCTCGCCCGACGGCAGGGTGTTCGGCAAAATGGGACACACCGAGCGCACGGGCGAAAACCTCTATAAAAACTGCGGCGGCAACTTCGACATGAAACTGTTCGAAAGCGGCGTCAAATATTTCAAATAGTAAAAAGAGCGGCGTTACTGCCGCTCTTTTCGTTAAAATATGATAAACAAATAGTTGCTTGCTGTCATGTACAATTCGCGGTTCCCCGTTTAAAATAAAAGCAAAAAGGGGGGGACTCGATGAAAAAAATATGCGCGCTGGCTGCAACGCTCGTTCTGTTTGCCGCGATTTTCGTCGGCAATGCGCCCGTCGAGGCCGCGGCGTATGCGGGATTCGTGGAAACGAATACATATCTATCCAAATTGAGCATGGCGCCGTCAATTATCGCAGAATTGCGAACCGAAGGGCAGGCGGAAAGTTATGCCGAACTCGACCCGAAAATGCGCCCCTCGAACGCCGTCGTAACGGTGGACGACGAACTCAACGTACTGGACGCCGGCGGGAAAGAGATCGGGGATTTTTCGACCGTATTCGAAACGCTCTCTTCGGAAGGGATTCTGACCGTCGTGCGGCTGAAAAACCGCGTGCAGGCGGACGCGCTGTCCGCGTGGCTGATCGAAACGGACGAGTTCGACCTCGCAGCGATGTCGTCCGATCCCGCCGTCGTGAAATATCTGAAAACCAAAGAAAAAGATATACGGGGCATTGCCGATTATTCCGCAAAGACGGCGCAGGATCTGGATGCCGCCGCCTTGGTCAAAGAGGCAAACGAGAATTACTGCAACGCGGTGCTCTTATCGCAGAGCGCGGCGACTGCGGAAACGGTGGCGTTTTTCCAGGCACGTTTCAAAGCCGTGTGGCTCGCCGCCGATTCGGCGGAGGAGTTCAATTTTTACCGCTGCGTTTCCAGCGGCGCCTACGGCATACTTTCGGACGGCGAGCCGGAAACTCTGTATCATTATTACGACAATTACAATATCAACTCCATTCCGCGCGCCTATCTCAATATCGCGCACCGCGGCATGCCTTACGGTTATCCCGAAAACACTTTGGAGGGCTGCATCGCCGCCTATGAGGCGGGCGCGGATGCCGTGGAGATCGATATGAAGGTTTCCAAAGACGGCGAAATTTTCATACTGCACGATTCCACGCTCGAGCGCACGACCGACGGACAGGGGATCGCGGAACATATGACGCTGGAACAGTTGCGTCAATATAAAGTGACCAAAGACTACAACGGCGCGGAAACGGGCATGGCGTACGATATTCCCACGCTCGACGAGTTTTTCGAATATTTCAAAAAGATCGACGACTGCCTCATCGTGTGCGAGATCAAGACGACGGATCAAAATATCGTGCAACTCTTTTCCGACAAAGTGAAGGAATACGGCATGTACGGAAAAGTCGTGGCGATCGCTTTCGGCATGGATATGCTGGGGCTCATGAAGGAAACGGACGCGGGCATTCCCACCGCCTATCTCAATAAAATTTCGCAGGAAGCGGCGGGGCCGCAGTTGCGCGCGCTCTGCGTCAACAACACCGCCGTAGACGCGCAATGCGATCCGACGTATTTCTGGGAAAGAAATTTAAAAAACCGCGGATTCGTCAACTTTTCCTGGACGTACGACGCGAACAGCGTTTTAAACGCCGTGCAGATGGGCGTGACGGGCATCACCAACAACGTGCCTGCGGCAGTCGGCGGCTATCAGAAACGGATTTTGCCGCGCGAGGGTTACACCGTCGCAAGCGCGGCGGCGCTCGAAGGCGCGTCATTTCCCGCGGACGTGGAATTCTGCGACCGCACGCTGGAAGAAAAACAATGTGAAGTTTTCCGCTATGAGGTTTCGGGAAACGAGGCGACGGTGATCCTCAAACACAAGGCGAACAATTTCGTCGTGTACAGCGAACCAGTGCGCGTGCGGATCCAAGGCGCGCAGGAGCCTGAACCGACCCCCGGGCCGAAACCCGAACCCGAGCCCTCGAAAAACGGGTGCGGATCGCATCTTGCGGCGGGAGCGGCCGCGGGCGGTGCGGCTCTGATCGTCCTTGCGGCGGTACTGATCCGCAGTAAAAGAACATGATCCCACTGAAATTGCCCCCTTTGCAACGGAAATACTGCAAAGGGGATTATTTTTGTAAAAATAAACTTTACAAAATCGCTATCTTGTGGTAAAATAAATACATACTACTAATTGTAGGGAGGGGATGACGGCATGAAATGTATGTATTGCGGCTATACCGAAAGCAAAGTGATCGACAGCCGCTCGACCGACGAGGGCAGAACGATCCGCAGAAGGCGCGAATGCATGCAGTGCGGCAAGCGCTTTACGACGTATGAAACCATAGAAACGACGCCCGTGCTCGTCGTAAAAAACGGGGGCAACCGCCAGGCGTTCGATCCCAACAAGATCAAAAACGGTATCATCAAAGCGTGCGAAAAGCGCCCCGTTTCCATGTACAAGATCGAAAAACTGGTAGAGGATATCAAAAAGCAGATCTATAATTCTCTCGAACAGGAGATCACTTCCAAACAGATCGGCGAAATGGTGATGGAAGGACTGCGGCAGATCGACGAGGTCGCCTACGTGCGCTACGCGTCCGTGTACCGCTCGTTTAAGGATATCTCTTCTTTTATGAGCGAACTTGAAACGCTGATGCAGGAAGGCAAGATCAAAAAGACCGACCGTAAAGACGAGGAGTAAAAAAGGCCCTGACGGGCTTTTTTTTATATAAAATGCGATGAAAAAAATTGTGAACGTCGGTTCCGCCGTCTTAGGCGACGGAACAATAAAGATCCAGTCTATGACTACCACGCCGACGTGCGACGCGGAAAAGACCGCCGCGCAGATCGGAAGACTCGCCGCGGCGGGCTGCGAGATCGTGCGCGTCGCCGTGCGCGACGAAGCGGACGCGCGCGCCATTCGGACGATCCGCGATAAAATATCGCTGCCGCTCGTGGCGGACATCCACTTTTCGGCAAAACTCGCGGTGCTCGCCGTAGAGAACGGCGCGGACAAAGTCCGCGTCAATCCCGGCAATATCGGCGGCGAAAATCAGTTGAGATCGGTCGCGGATTGTCTGCGCGCCCATCACGTTCCCGTGCGCGTAGGCGCCAATACGGGAAGCCTTGAAAAGGAACATTATCAAAAATACGGAAAGAGCGCGAAAGCGCTCGTCGAAAGCGCGCTCGGGAATGTCGCCGCGTTTGAAAAATTCGGCGTGGACGATATCGTCATTTCCGTCAAGGCGTCGTCCGTGCCCCTCACCGTAGAGGCGTACAGGTTGCTCGCGTCGCTTACCGATTATCCGCTGCACGTGGGCGTGACGGAGGCGGGCACGCACGAGAGCGGCGTCGTCAAGAGCGCGATCGGGATCGGCGCGCTGCTTTTAGACGGGATCGGGGACACGATCCGCGTTTCTTTGACCGAGGATCCCGTCGAAGAGATCTACGCGGCAAAGCGTATCTTACGGGCGTGCAATCTGGCGGGCGGTGTGGACGTCGTGTCCTGTCCCACCTGCGGGCGCTGCGAGTGGGACAGCATGAAACTCGCCCAAAAAGTCGAAGAACTTACCTTTGCCAGCAAAAAAAATCTGAAGATCGCCGTGATGGGATGCGTGGTAAACGGGCCGGGCGAGGCGAAAGACGCGGATCTCGGCATCGCGGGGGGCAAGGAATACTGCGCGCTCTTTCGCGGCGGCGCCGTCACGCAAAAAATCGCCGCGGCGGACGCGGAACGCGTGTTTTTGGGGGAAGTGGAGAAATTACTCAAAGAAGAATGAGGTCGGCATATGGACGAAAGAGAATTTTTAAGCGCGCTGCGTTCGCGCGAAAATTTTAAAAAGGCGGTCGTAAACAAGATCGTTCTGGACCGCCGCGCGCGGCGCGCGGATTTTATTTTGATCACCGATCAACCCTTCACGCCGCAGGACGAAGAATTTATACGGGATCTGGTGCAAAAGGCCGTGCCCCCGTCGCTGAAAGCGGGATTCGAGATCAGAAAACTCGTGTGCGACGAACAACTCGTGCGTCAGAGGATCTTGGAATATCTCAAAGCCACCCACCTTGCAGCGGCGGCGTTCATCAAGGGCGAGGATATTTCCGTGCGCACCGGCGAGCCCACCGTGTTCGTATTCGGCGTGGACGAAGCGGAAAAGACTTTTTTCGAGACCCGCAACATTCTGGAAAACGTGGCGGCAATGCTCGAAAAAAATTTCTGCGCGCAGTTTCGCGGCGAACTGGAACTGAAAGAAAAGCCCGTCGAGGATACCGAGATCGAAGAGGAGGACGAACCCGTCCGCTTTCTGGCGACGCGCACCTTCCCGATCGTCGATTTCGAGGCGATCGATTTTGCCGAAGTTCCTCAAACGGCTACCTATATGAAGGACTGTTCCATGGCGGCGGATAACCTTACGGTGTGCGGGGAGATCGTGTACATACAGGAAAAAATTTCGCAGAAAGGCAAGCCGTATTATTCCATCACCCTCACCGACACGACCGACAAACTGTTTTTATCTTATTTCCCCAAAAAGAAGACGGAAGAAAAGATCAAACAACTCAAACAGGGCGATTTTATCGTCTGCACGGGCGCGAACGAACTGTTCAACGGCCGCCTTCGCTTTACGGCGCGCTATATCAATTACGGCAGGATGCCCGATCATTTCGTGCCCGAAAAGCGGCCGAGCAAGCCCGCGCCCGCGCGGTATCAGTTGATCGTTCCCGAAAAGATCACCGACTACAACCAGATCAACCTGTTCGAGAACGCGTCTTTGCCCGCATGTCTTACGAGCCGCGATTTCGTGGTGTTCGACCTGGAAACGACGGGGCTCAACAATTCTCCCGTAAGCGGTCGCATGGACGCGATCACGGAGATCGGCGCGGTCAAGATCGTGCACGGCGAAATATCCGAAAAGTTCACAACCCTCGTCAATCCCGAGCGCAAACTGGAAGAGGAGAATATCAAGATCACTGGCATTACCGACGATATGGTCAGGGACGCGCCCAAGATCGGCGAAGTCATTCCCGACTTTTTCAAATTCTGCGAGGGATGCGATCTCGTGGGGCACAACGTGCAGTTCGATTTTAAGTTTATTTCCTATTACGGCGCGCAGGACGATTATATGTTCGAACAGAAAACTTACGACACGGTGACGCTGGCGCAGAGCATGCTGTTTCTGTCCAACTACAAACTCAACACCGTTGCGGATTATTACGGCATCAAGTTCAATCATCACCGCGCATTCGACGACGCGCTCGCCACCGCAAAAATATTTATAGAGTTGATTAAAGCGAAAAAATGCTTGCCAAATCATTGAAAAGGTGGTATAATTATCATACTGAATATGGTATGCTGAGGATTGAGAGTGGGAAACCGCTCTCAAATCTTTTTATGTAGGGGTATTTTTCCCGAAGGAGATCCTATGAAAATGAAAACCGCCGAGGAGATCGCGGCGTTTTTGCAGCCGATCGCAGCAAGTTGCGGCGCGGAAATTTACGAGGTCGTGTTCAAACAGGGCAAAAATCCTTCGCTCACCGTCTTTATCGATTCCGATAAGGAGGGCGGCGTGGATCTCGATCTTTGCGAAGCCGTCCACAACGCCATCGACGGCCCGCTCGACGAGTTCGATCCCACGTTCGGCCGGCCCTATACGCTCAATGTGAGCAGTCCGGGATTGGACAGACCTTTCAGAAACGACAAGGATTTCTATAAAAACATCGGAAAAAAAGTGGAGATCCGCCTGTACGCGCCCATCAAAGGGCAAAAGTTTTTTGAGGCGGTGCTTGAAGAGTTCGATCCCGTGGCGGGGAATATCCGCGTCTTGTGCGAAAAGGATAGTTTCAAACTCAACTTAAATCAGATAGCGAAAATTTCTCAGGCTATCGATTTCGAATAACATTGAAAATAAATCGAGGAGAACACAATGGTTAACAAGGATTTCTTTTTGGCTTTGGCGGACCTGGAAGCGGAAAAGGGGATAAGCGAAAGCGTGTTTATCGAAGCGTTGCAGAATGCGCTCGCCTCCGCGTATAAAAAACAATACGAGAGCGGCGCGAGCATCGTGGAAGTAAAACTCAATCCCGAAAAGAGCACCATCAAATTTTATACCGTCAAAACAGCCGTTGCCGAAGTGGAGGATAAGGAAAAAGAAATTTCTCTCGCCGAGGCGCAGTTGATCAAAAAGAGTTATAAACTGGGCGACGAAGTGTATGAAGAGTTCGTTCCGAAAGATTTCGGCAGGATCGCGGCGCAGACCGCGAAACAGGTCATTCTGCAAAAACTGCACGAAACCGAACGCGACAACACTTTGAGCGAGTTCTCCGACAAAAAAGACGAGTTGATGAGTTGCGTCGTGCGCAAGATCGACGCGAAGAACGTATATGTGGAACTGGGCAAAGGACAGATCGAGGGGCTGATGCTTCCGCAGGATCAGGTGCCCGGCGAAAAATACGAAGTCAACGACCGCCTGAAAGTATATGTGAAAAATATCAAAAACAACGGGCGCAACGCGCAGGTCCTCGTATCGCGCGCGGCTGCGGGTTTGGTCAAGCGTCTGTTCGAGATAGAAGTTCCCGAGATCAAATCGGGCGCGGTCGTCATCAAATCCATCTCGCGCGAAGCGGGACAGCGCACCAAAATGGCGATTTTCAGCGAGGACGCGCAGGTAGACGCGGTCGGCGCATGCGTGGGCAACAAGGGCGCGCGCGTGAACGCGGTCGTCGAGGAACTGGGCGGCGAAAAGGTGGACATCATCCTGTGGAGCGAAAATCCTCTGGAATTCATCGCCAAGGCGCTTTCGCCCGCCAAAGTCGTTTCGGTCACGCAGGTGGACGAAAAATCCGCCATCGCCGTGGTGCCCGACGATAAACTTTCCCTCGCCATCGGGCGCGACGGGCAGAACGCCCGCCTCGCGGCGCGGCTCACGGGCTGGAAGATCGACGTAAAGAGCGAATCTGCCGCCGCGAAAATGGATATCTTCCGCGAGAACGAAGAAGAGGAAGAAGAGTTTGACGGGGACGCGGAACCCGAAACGCAAGAGAGCGAAGAGAACGAACAAGAGTAAATTTCAAAGGGATGTTCTATGCCGAAAGTAAAAAAGATTCCCATGCGTATGTGTATCGCCTGCCACGAGATGAAGGCAAAAAAAGAGATGCTGCGCGTCGTCAAGAATAAAGAAGGCGAGGTATTCATCGATTTTACGGGCAAAGCCGCGGGAAGGGGCGCATACTTGTGCGACCGCCCCGACTGCGTGAAAAAACTGAAAAAAGCCCGCCTTCTCAATAAAACTTTTTCCTGCGAAATACCCGATTCGGTGTACGAGCGCATCGAGGAGGAGTTCTTTGCAAAGAAGTAAAGCGGAAACCTACATCGGCTTTTGCATCAAGAGCGGCAAACTCACCTGCGGATTCAACGCGGTCGCCCTGCAAAAGAAGGGAGTTTTTTTACTGATATTATGCGCGAGCGCGAGCGAAAACGCGCGCGGAGAAGCGCTGAAACTCAAACGCCGATTCAACTGTGAATTATTGATCGCCTGCGGCAGAACGTTGGAAGAAATAACGGGTAAACCCAACGTGAAGTTGGCGGCGGTAAGAGATACGGGCTTGGCAAACGCGATTTTGACAAGCGGTGATGAAAATTTTAAAATCTATTCGGGAGGCAATATTTAGCAAGATGGCAGAAGCAAAGAAAAATTACGCGAATATCGAAAATATCGACGCGCTTTTGGGCGGCGAAGGGGTAGGCTCGCTGATGAAAAACGTACAGATTACGGAAAAGAAGGTCGGCGATATTTTGAGACGCCTGTCTTCGCTGGAAGCGGAAGCGGCGCGGCGCGAACAGGCGCAGTCTGCCGAGGCGGAAGGCTCTTCCGCTGCCGAGACGGCGGAAACGCCCCGCGCGGAAGAAAAGATCGAAACCCGCGTTGAAAACAAAGTCGAAAATAAGGTTCCCGAAGAAGCGATCGAGAAGAAAGCCGAAATAAAGGCGGAAGTCAAAGCCCCCGAACCGCCCAAGGCTGTCGAGCCCGAGAAAAAGGAACCGTCCGAAGCGGAACCCGTAAGCCCCGCAAAGAGCGAACCCGTCGCGCCCAAAGCGGAGGCACGTGAGGAAAAACCGCGCGAAACGCCTGCCGCCAAGCCGCGCACGGAAACGCCCGCGCGCAGCACGACCTATACGAATAAAGACGGGCGCGAACTCCCCAGTTGGAACCGCGGCCCTTATCAGGGAAGAGAACGCACGGAGGCGGCTCCGCGCGAAAACCGTCCCGCCTATAATTCCGCGCAGGGCGGATACGGCGCTCGTCCGCAGGGACAGGGCGGCTATAATCGTCCCGACAACCGTCCCGGCGGCTATGCGCCCCGTCCGCAGGGCGCGGCAGGCCAAGGCCGCTATAATACGCCCCGCCCGCAGGGCGCGGGACCCCGTCCGCAGAACGGCATGGGCGCTCGTCCCGCCCGTTTCGGCGGCGCCGCGGCTCCCGCACCCGTCGTGCCCGCACCGAGCAAGACGCATGCGCCCGCCAAGAAAAAGACGTTCGAAAAGACCTATACCGAGCAGAAAAAGACGGTCTCCCGCCGCGCGCTCGTGAAACAGCAGGTCACGGTGGACGATTTCGACGAGAACAAGAGCGGTTACAGAAAAATGCGCGTGAAAAAGCAGAAACAACTTTCCGTGCAGACCATCAAGATCGATCATGCGGTCGTCACGAGCGAGAATATTCCCCTGAAAGTCCTCAGCGAAAAATTGGGGATTACGGCGGTGGAGATCACCAAGCGCCTGTTCCGCGAAGGCATCGCCAAGACCATCAACGATTCGCTCGATTACGACACCGCCGCTTATATCGCCTCCGATCTCGGGATCGAGTTGGAATACCGTCCCGAAAAGACGGCGGAGGAAGTTCTCAGCGATATTTATAAGAGCGAACAGGAAGTCGTGACCAATTACGTCACGCGCCCGCCCGTCGTAACGGTGATGGGGCACGTAGACCACGGCAAAACTTCGCTTCTGGACCGTATCCGCAGCGCCAACGTCACGGCGGGCGAAGCGGGCGGCATCACGCAGCATATCGGCGCCTACACTGTCAATGTCAAGGGCAAGTCCATCACGTTCCTCGATACCCCCGGACACGAGGCGTTCACGGCAATGCGCGCGCGCGGCGCGCAGGCGACGGATATCGTCATTCTGGTCGTCGCCGCGGACGACGGCATCATGCCGCAGACCATCGAGGCGATCAACCACGCGAAAGCGGCGGAAGTGCCCATCATCGTGGCGGTCAATAAAATGGATAAACAGGACGCCAACGTCGAACGCGTCAAACAGGGGCTCACGCAGAACGGGCTCGTCCCCGAAGAGTGGGGCGGCGATACCATTCTGTGTCCCGTATCCGCAAAGACAGGCGACGGCATCGACAGCCTTTTGGAGACCGTCAATCTCGTTGCGGAGATCCGCGAACTCAAAGCCAATCCCGACCAGAACGCGCGCGGCATCATCATCGAGGCGAAACTGGATAAGGGCAGAGGCCCCGTCGCCTCCGTGCTCATTCAGGACGGCACGCTGAAAACGGGCGATTCCATCATTTCCGGAACGACCACGGGCCGTGTCAGGGCGATGATAGACGACAAGGGCAGAACGGTCAAGAGCGCGGGCCCTTCGATGGCGGTTTCCATTCTGGGATTGGAAGACGTTCCCAACGCGGGCGACACCATCATCGCCGTCGAGCAGGATAAACTTTTGAAACAGGTGCTCGACGAGAGAAAGAGAAAGGAAAGCGACGCGATGATCAAATCGCAGTCGCGCGTGACGCTCGACGACGTGTTCGGCAAGATCGCCGAAGGCAAAGTCAAGGCGCTCAATATCATCGTAAAGGGCGATGTGCAGGGCTCTGTCGAGGCCGTCCGTCAATCGCTTTTGAAACTTTCGGGCGAAGAAGTGCGCGTCAACGTGCTCCATTCGGGCGCGGGCGCCATCAACGAAACGGACGTCATGCTCGCCGATTCTTCCAACGCCATCATCGTGGGCTTCAACGTGCGCCCCGACACCAAGGCGAAGGCGCTTGCCGAGAGAAGCGGCGTGGACGTGCGCTCTTACCGCATCATTTACGAACTTCTGGACGATATCGAAAAGGCGCTCAAAGGCATGCTTTCGCCCAAGTTCCGCGAGATCATGACGGGCAAGTGCGAAGTGCGCGAGACCTTTAAGATCACGGGCGTCGGTCTGGTGGCGGGCTGCTACGTGACGGAAGGAAAGTTGGTGCGCAGCGGCAAACTGCGTATTTACCGCGACGACATCATGATCGTCGAGGGCAACGTCAACCAACTCAAACGCTTTAAAGACGACGTGAAAGAAGTGTCGGGCGGTTTCGAATGCGGCCTTTCTATCGAAGGGTTCAACGAGATCCGCGTCGGCGACGTGATCGAATGTTATATCACCGAGGAGATCCCGGCGTAATTCAGAGGAGCGATGCGTTATTTTGACGCATCGCGCATCTTTCGGAGGTTTTTATGCAAAATATGCGCGGAAAGCGGCTTTCGGGCGAATATCAAAAAGCCGTTTACGAGATCATATCCACAAAACTGAAATATAAGACGAGCGAGATCAAGGGGCTCGTCAGCGTGACCAAGGCGGACGTTTCGCCCGATTTGAAGAGCGCAAAAATTTATATCAGCGTGTACGGGAAGAACCGCGAGGAAGAAGCGGCGACTTTTGCCGAGATCCAGAAACACGCGGGCTTTATCCGCCACGAACTGGCGCAGGTGATGACCATGCGCACGGTCCCCGAACTGCACTTTTTCGTGGACGACAGCATGGAATACGGCGACAAGATCGACCGCATCATCAAGGGGATCCACGATACGGAGCCGAAGAACGATGACGTTACGTGAAATTGCAGATAAACTGAAAACCATTGAAAGCGCGGCGATTTTCTGTCATATGCGTCCCGACGGCGACACGCTCGGCGCGGCATTGGGGCTGCAAGGCCTTCTGCGCGCGTGCGGGATTCCGTCCGAAGTGGTGTGCGAAAGCCCTGTTCCCGCAAAATTTTTCTTTTTGGAGGGAATGCGCGAAGTCGCGTCCGCACCCACCAAGGACGCGCAGGCGTTCATCGCGGTGGATTCGAGCGACGAGGCGCGCCTCGGTGCGCTGTGCGAAACGTTTACCAAATCGAAAAAAATCAAATTCAACATCGACCACCACGTTTCCAATACCCGTTTCGGGGATTACTGCTATGTGGAGGAGCGCGCCGCGACCTGCGAGATCGTCACCGCGCTCGCGGATGAACTGGAAGTACCCATCGACGCGCACACGGCGAACTGCCTGCTGCTCGGCGTCAGTTCCGATTCGGGCAATTTCGCGCATAAGAACGTGACGGAAAACACGTTTCTGACTGCGGCGAAACTGCTGCGCTGCGGCGCGGATATCCACGAGATACAGTACAATATGTTCAAGCGTCAGCCGCGCGAACGCGCGCTGTTGTTCGGCATGACGATGTCGAAGATCCGTTACTTTTACGGCGACAAGATCGCGCTTATTTCCGTCGGGAAAAAGACGCTCGAAGAATGCGGCGCTACCTCGGACATGACCGAAGGTTTCATCGATTTTCCCCTCTCCGTGGACGGAGTGGAAGTGGCTGCGTGCCTGTTGGAGACCAAGCCGCATTCCTTTAAGATATCTTTACGTTCCAAGGGAAGATCGGACGTAAACAAGATCGCGTCCGTTTACGGCGGCGGCGGGCACGTGCTCGCCAGCGGCTGTATGATCGGCGGCGAACTGGAAGAGGTGGTGGATAAACTCGTATACACCATCCGCCAGCATATCGAAGACTAAAAGGTCGGCGGGGCGGCGCGCAAATTTTTTTGCGCCGCCCCGCCTTGCGAAAAACGGAGGAAAAAGGAATGACGCCGAGCGGAATTCTCAATATCGATAAACCCGCGGGTGCGTCCAGCGCGGCGGTCGTGGGACGCGTCAAGCGCGTTACGGGGCTGTCTTGCGGGCATATGGGTACGCTCGATCCCATGGCGGGCGGCGTCCTTCCCGTCGGCGTGGGCAACGCCACGCGCCTTTTCGACTATCTTCTCGATAAGGAAAAACAGTACCGCGCCGCCTTTCTGTTCGGCGCGGACAGCGACACGCTCGACAGCACGGGCGACGTAAAGTACGGTGCGGGCCGCGTTCCTTGCGAAGAGGAGATCAGGGCTGCGCTTTCCTCGCAGGTCGGGGAGATCATGCAGGAACCGCCGCTGTATTCCGCAAAATGCGTGCACGGCGCGCGCGCGTACGATCTGGCGCGAAAAGGCATTCCCTTCACGCTGGAAAAAAAGAAAGTCGCGATATATTCGCTCGACCTTCTTGAAAAGACGGGCGAGGGCGAATATTCCTTTCGCATACGCTGCGGCGGCGGCACGTATATCCGCGCGATCGCGCGCGATCTGGCGGCGGCTCTGGGCACGAAGGCGATCATGACTTCTCTCGTGCGCGAAAAGAGCGGTATGTTCGATCTGAAAGACGCCGTTTCGCCCGACGTTCTGCAAAAGGACAACTGGCAGGAGTTTCTGCTCCCTGTGCGGAACGTGCTTTCTTATCCCCGCGCGGACTTTTCCGATCTTACGGCAAAGCGTCTCAAAGACGGGCTCACGCAGCCGTTTGCGGGCGAAGGACTCTATACTCTGTGGCTGGACGGCGCGTTTTACGGCGTTGCGGAGGCGGGCGGGGGCGTCATCCGCGCAAGGACGAAATTATGCTGAAAATTATCGACTACGATTCCGCGGAGCGGATGGAAGAGCCGTGCGTGCTCATGCTCGGTTATTTCGACGGAATGCACATCGGTCACCGCGCCCTGCTGCACGCCGCGATGAACCGCGCGGCGAAAGAAAATCTGAAAGTCGGCGTGATGACCTTTTACGGCGGCAAAAAGGGCGGGCAGATCTACGTGTTCGATGAGCGCGTCCGCCTTTTTGAAAGTCTCGGCGCGGATTTCGCGCTTGCGGCGCGATTCGACGACACGTTCAAGCGCACGCAAAAGGAAGAATTTCTGCGCGCGGTCTTTGCAAAATGCAACGTGCGCGCGCTCGTATGCGGCGAGGATTTCACTTTCGGGCGCGACGCGGCGGGGACGGCGGAGGACGTGAAAAGAGCGGCGTTCGAACACGGCGCGTCTTTGACGGTCCTGCCCTTGGTCGGCATTTACGAACACAAGGCGGCGGCGTCTCTCGCAAAAGAATATCTTGCGGCGGGCGACGTCGAAAAACTGAATCAACTATTGGGCGGCCGCTATTTCGTTGCGGGCAGAGTTTCCACGGAGGGACGGCGCGTAGGCTCGAAACTTGGCTTTCCCACCGCAAACCTGCACCTTTCAAACGAAAAATTTCCGCTCCGGCAAGGCGTGTACGCGGTGAGCGTGCCGATCGGGGGCAGAGAGTTCCGCGGTATCGCGAACTACGGCGCGCGTCCGACCTTCGGCGACGAGCGGGTGGTTCTGGAAGTATACTTGGACGGCTACAAAGGCGATCTGTACGGCGAAGAGATCGTCGTATATTTCGACGGTCGGCTGCGGGACATACGGAAATTCGAAAGCGCGGATGCGCTCAAAGCGCAGTTGAAAATAGATTTGGAGAAGATCAGATGATTAAATTCGGACCGAGCGGCAACAGCGATTCTTTCTTTGCGGCGGGACTTTCCCACACCGAGGACGCGGCGAAATACGTGCGCGAGCGGGGACTCGACTGCTACGAATATTCTTTCGGCAGGGGCGTGCACATGGGCGAGGGTAAGGCGATTTCCATCGGTGAGGCATTTGCCGCCGAGGGGATTGAGATCAGCGTGCACGCGCCTTACTATATCAATTTTGCGAATCCCCTGGACGAGAGCGCGCAGAAGTCCTATCATTACGTGCTTGACAGCGGTCGGTTTTTGAAACTGATGGGCGGCAGACGATGTGTCTTTCACGCGGCGACGCAGGGCAAAATGTTGCGTGAGGAAGCCGTCGCCCTTACCGCCGAACGGCTTAAAATTTTGCGCGATTATATCTATCTCAACGATATGCAGGATCTTTTATTCTGTCCCGAAACGATGGGAAAACTCGGGCAGATCGGCACGCTCGAGGAGATCGTCGCCTTTTGCAAGATCGACGAAATTTTTCTCCCCGCCATTGATTTCGGGCATATCAACGCGCGCGAGGGCGGCAGTTTGAAGACGGTCTCCGATTATAAGTCGCGGCTGGAATATATGGTCGGCGAACTCGGATACGAGCGCGTAAAACATTTTCACGTGCATTTTTCCAAAATTCAGTATTCGGCAAAGGGAGAAGTGCGCCATCTGACCTTCGAGGACGAAACGTACGGACCCGAATTCGAGCCGCTCGCCGTCGCGCTGAAAGAGTTGAAACTCGAACCCTATATCGTGTCGGAATCGGCGGGCACGCAGGCGGAAGACGCGCTTGCGATGAAACGCATATATAATGCCTGAAAACCGCACAGAATAAATTGACTAAATAAAAAAAATTTGGTAAAATAATTTTATGGACAATACAAAAAAACTTCTCCGCGCGTTGCAGGCGGAAGCGATGCTTACCGAAAGTTGCGATCTGCGCGCTTATCTGACGGGTTTTTTTAGTTCGTTCGGATATGTCTACACGGATTGGGAAGAGAGCGTTTTCTTTACCGACCCGCGCTATGCGGAAGGCGCGAAAGAAGCGCTGAAAGGGCAGGATACCAAGGTAGAGATCGCCAAATCCGCCGCATCCGTTTTCGATTATATCAAAACCAAAAAAGTCAAAAAACTCGCCGTCCCCATGGAACGCGTCAGCGTGCCCGAGGCGGCGGTTTATAAAAAATACAAATTCAAACTGACGGACAGTATGCCCGCGTTCGTCGAGGCGATGAGCGTCAAGACGGACGAAGAAATGCAAAACGTCGCCGCCGCGTGCGAGATCGCAGAAAAGGCGTTGGACAAGTTGTACGGCGAGTTGAAAGAGGGCGATACGGAAAACGAAGTCGCCGCGCGGCTCGAATACTATATGCGCGCATTCGGCGCGGGCGACCGTTCCTTCGAGACCATCGCGGCGTTCGGTAAAAACTCTTCCGTGCCGCACCACGCGCCCGACGATACCAAACTCGAAAAGGGAATGCCCGTGCTTCTGGATTTCGGCTGCAAAGTGGGCGGTTACTGTTCGGACATCACGCGCACCTGCCTTTTCGGAAAGAGCGCGGACGACCATTTCGCAAAAATTTACGCTCACGTTTACGATGCCCACATGAACGCTGCGGAGCATATCCGCGCAGGCATGAGCGGACACGAAGCGGATGCGCTCGCGCGCGGCGTTTTGGAAAAGCAGGGACTGGACAAGTTCTTTACCCATTCTCTGGGGCACGGGATCGGCATCAATATTCACGAATATCCCACCTTACGCATCGGGGCGGACTGTACGCTGAAAGACGATATGGTCTTTTCCATCGAGCCGGGCGTATATTTCGAAGGAGAATTCGGCATCCGCATCGAGGACAGCGTGCGGCTGAAAGACGGCAAAGTCGAATCGTTCATGCGTTCGGATAAAAAATTGATTATTTTATAATTTAATTCAGATAGATTAAAGGAGATTATTTTATGATTGCAGCAGGAGATTTCAGAAAGGGCGTCACCATCGAATACAACGGCAACGTATACGTCGTCGTAGAGTTTCAGCACGTCAAACCGGGCAAGGGCGCGGCTTTCGTGCGCACTAGACTGAAAAACGTTGTAACGGGCGCCGTTTTGGAACTTACGTTCAACCCTTCCGAAAAGGTGGAAAACGCACATATCGAAACGAAAAAGATGACTTATTCCTATTCGGACGGTGAACTGTATTGGTTCATGGACGAAGAATTCAACCTGACCCCGCTCAATCACGATCAGGTAGAGGACGCCTTGAAATATATCAAAGAGAACGATCCCGTGACCGTGCGTTTTTATAAGGGCGCCGCGTTTTCGGTGGAGTGCGAAAACTTTGTCGAGTTGAAGATCGTCGAGGCGGAACCCGGCGTGAAAGGCAATACCGCGACCAACGCCACTAAAATGGCGACTTTGGAAACGGGCGCAAAGATCCAGGTTCCCATGTTCGTGAACGAGGGCGAAGTGATCCGCGTTGATACCCGTACGGGCGAGTACATGGAGCGCGTAAAGTAATTTAAATCGAATCAGGCGCGCGGCGAACGGATTTTCCGTCCGCCGCGTAACTTTGTAAGGAGGAAATCATGCGTGCATTGGTTCAGCGCGTGCGCAAAACGGCGCTGTCTGTCGGAGGAAAACCCGTATCGGAGATTCCGTTCGGTTTGGCGGTCTATCTCGGCGTGAAAGAGGGGGATACGCGCGCGCAGGCGGAATTTATCGCAAAAAAGATTGCGCATCTGCGCATATTCGAGGATGAGAACGGCAAAATGAATCTTTCCGTCAAAGACGAGGGCGGCAAAATTTTGCTCATTTCCCAGTTCACGCTCTACGGCGACTGTACGCACGGCAACCGCCCGAGTTTTATCGCGGCGGCGCGCCCCGAAACGGCGCAGCCCCTTTATGAAATCGTAAAAGAAGAACTGATCGGATACGGGATACCCGTTTGTACCGGCGTGTTCGGCGCGGATATGAAGATCGAGCAGTACAACGACGGGCCCGTAAGTATTCTGATCGAAAGCGAGGCGTAAACGATGCGGATACGTTATCTCGGCACCGCGGCGGCGGAAGGCTTTCCCGCGGTATTCTGCAACTGCGCAGCCTGTAAAATGGCGCGCGAACTGGGCGAACTGCGTACCCGTTCGCAGGCGCTGATCGACGAAACGCTGCTCGTCGATCTTCCGCCCGAAACCTATTATCACACCGTGCGTTTCGGAATAGATTTGTCCGCCGTGTCGCATCTTCTCGTGACGCATTCGCATACCGATCATTTTTACGCGCAGGAACTCGTGAACCGCGGCTATAAATTCGCCTACGGCATGCGCGCAAAAACACTGCGTATTTACGGCGACGAAACCGTGCGGGAAGTATTCGCAGAAGGCACCGCGCGGGAGATCAAGGATGACGTGCGCGCCGATATCCGCTTTATAACGGCGGAACCTTTTACGGCTTTCGACTGCGGCGGATACGAAGTGTACGCGCTTCCCGCAAAGCATACGCCTTCCGAGCGCGCGCTCGTCTATTTTATCCGCAAGGACGGAAAGGGAATATTGTATCTCAACGATACGGGTCTGCCCGACGAGGGTTTGTATGATTTTCTGCGGGAGCATAAACTGCGCGCCGACCTCGTGAGTTTCGACTGTACGCTCGGCGGCAGTCAGGAGATTCATTCGGGAAGGCATATGAACGTGTACGAGAACGCGCAGGTCTTGGAAAAACTTTTGAGAATCGGCGCAGCCGCGCCCGACGTGCGGGCGGTCATAACGCACTTTTCGCACAATGCCGCGCCTTTTCGGAAAGATATGGATTCGCTCGCCGCAAAATTCGGATTTATCGCCGCCTATGACGGCATGACGATCGAAATTTAAAAACCCGCCGTACAATTTGTGCGGCGGGTTTTCTTAACGCTTTACTTCATAGACGATATGGGGCATGACCATTCCGTAATAATATTTGGTCTGTTTGCCGACGGGTACCATGCCGTTTCGCACGGCGACCGCGATCGAGGGCAGATTGTTTTCGCGGATAATGGAATATACGGCGGGAAAATCCAACTTTTCGAAAGCGTATCGTTTGCAGGCGGCGGCGCATTCGGTCGCGTAACCCCGATGCCAGAATTTTCTGCGGAAAAGATAGCCGATCTCGGTCACAAGCGCGTCGTCCCATTTCTGCATGGTGATCCCGCACTGGCCGAGAAATTCGCCGCTTTTTTTGTCTTTTACAGCCCACAGCCCGAACCCGTATATGCGGTACCGTTCGATCTGTCGTTCGAGCCATTCGCGCACTTCGCCCTCCGAAAAGGCGTGTTCGTAGGCGTACATCGCCTTCTCGTCCTGTAAAATCGTGCACAGATTGCCGAAATCGCATTCGGTCAGTTCGCAGAGGAACGTGCGCTCCGTTTCCGCGATCATTGCACGAGCACCCCCATATTTTTAATCAGATCCGCCGCTTGCACGGCGTTGATTGTCGCGCCTTTGAGTTCGGAAAGATCGGCGGAGATCTCGATGCCGCTCAATTTGCTGTCGCTCAAATTAATCCCTTTGAGCGAGGTCGTGTAAAAATTCACGCGCGTAAAATCGCATTTGGAAAAGGCGACGCCTTTCAGTTTGCCCATGGCGACGTCGGCAAAGGAAAAATCGCACTCCTTCCAGCAGGCGTTCTGCATTTTTTCCGCGTTCAGATTGGCGTAAGAAAAGTTACAGCCCGTCGCGACGATCTCTTTCAGGACGCTTTCGGACAGATCCGCGCCCATCCATTTGGATTGCAGAAAGGCGCACTGCTTGAAATAGGAATTGCGCAGGCTGCCGTTGGAAAAATCGCAGCCGCGGAACACGGCGTTGGTATATTCGAAGCGTTCGAAGGCACAGTCGTTGAATTTGCAGTTTTCGAACACGCAGCCGAAAAATTCGGCGTGCCTGAACCGTTCGTTTTCGGCGCGGAAATTTTTGAAAATTTTTTGTTCGATGCGCTCTTCCGTGTCGCGGTATTCCGATACTGCGGCGGAAAAATCGGCGGGATAAAGCGGCTCGGGAAATTCGGGCTGCAAAATGCGCATGATCGTTGCCTCCGTGAATTTGATTGTTTCAGTATATCGTATAATTACCCTGCTGTCAAGCGCGGATCCGGCGGAAACGTTGACTTTTCGCGGTAAAAATAGTATCATAAAGGGGAAAGGACCAAGGGAGGAGAACCATGAAAAAAAGTCTGCTGAAAAATTACGCGAAACTCATCGCCGTTGTCGGCGGAAATATACGCCCCGGGCAGGACGTGGAAATTTTTGCCGAGCCCGACCAGCCCGCGTTCGTCACGTATTTGTGCGAAGAATGCTACAAGGCGGGCGCGCGCAGCGTGCGTGTCGAGTGGTCGAGCCAGGCGGTCGACCGCCTCGCCGCCCGCTTCGAATCGCAAAAGACGCTCTCGCAGGTGCCTTCGTGGGAAGAGGAACTTTTAAAAGAGCGCACGGAAAAACTGCCCGTACGCATCAAGATCCTGTCCGCCGACCCCGACGGCATGAAGGGCGTAGACCGCGACAAACTCACCAAGGCGCAAGCGGTGCGCTCGCTCATTACCAAACCTTATCAGGACCGCATGACCAACCGCTATCAGTGGTGCGTGGCGGCTGTGCCTTCCGTTGGTTGGGCGAAAAAGATTTTCCCCGACGAGCGTTCCAACGCGGCGGTGGAAAAATTGTGGCAACTCATATTGGAAACTTCCCGCGCGGCGGGGAAGGATCCTCTCACCGACTGGATGTGGCATAACCGCGCCTTGAAGGAGCGCTGCGAAAAACTCAACGCCATGGGACTTGCGTCCCTCGAATATAAAAGTTCCAACGGCACGGATTTTTCCATAGCCCTCATCCCCGAAGCGGAATTCATCGCGGGCAAAAAGGTGACGGCGGACGGACATTATTTCAACCCCAACATTCCCACCGAAGAGGTGTTCACCACGCCTCTCAAAAATTCGGCGCAGGGACTGGTGCGCGCGACGCGGCCGCTCTCCTACGGGGGCGAACTCATCGAGGATTTCTGGATACGTTTCGAGAACGGAAAGGCGGTCGAGTGGGGCGCGGAGGAGAATGAAAAACTGCTTGGCGACATCATCAACATGGACGAAGGCTCGTGCTATCTGGGCGAATGCGCGCTCGTGCCCTGCGATTCTCCCATCAACAAGAGCGGCATTTTATTCTATAACACCCTGTTTGATGAAAACGCCGCCTGCCATCTGGCGCTCGGGCGCGGCTATACCAATACCGTGAAGAACTTTGCCTCATACGGGCGCGAACAATTCGCCGCAATGGGCATCAACGATTCTTCCGTGCACGTCGATTTTATGGTCGGCACGCGCGATCTGTTCATCACGGGCGTTACGAAAGAGGGCGCGCGCCTGCCCATTTTCGAGCGCGGTAACTGGGCGTTTTAAGGAGAAACCATGAAAAAGACTGTTTTGAAAAATTATGCGAAACTCATCGCCAAGACGGGCGTCAACGTAAAGAGCGGGCAGGACGTGATCATTCGCGCGGAACTCGACCAGCCCGAATTCGTGGCGTACGTGGCGGAAGAATGTTACCGTGCGGGCGCAAGGAACGTGCGCGTGGAATGGTCGCATCAGCCCGTTTCCAGGCTCAACGCGATGTATCAGAGCGAGGATACCCTCGCGGAAGTCGCGCCCTGGCAGGAAGAAAAACTGCGCGACCAGTCGCTCTCTCTTCCCGCCGTCATTTATCTGGAATCGGCGGATCCCGACGGCATGAACGGCGTGGACGCGCACAAAGTGAGCAGCGCCTCCATGCGCCGCTTTCCCAAGATCAAACCCTACCGCGACGCGATGGAAAATAAATACCAGTGGTGTATCGCGGCGGTCGCGGGCAAAAACTGGGCGAAAAAAGTATTCCCCAAAGAAAAAAACGCGCAGGCTGCCGAAGAAAAATTATGGGAGGCGATCTTGCGCTGTTCCCGCGCGGAAGGCAATCCCATCGGCAACTGGAACGAACACAATAAAAATCTTTCCGAACGCTGCCGTATCCTGAACGGACTTCATCTGAAAAAACTTTTTTACCGTTCGTCCAACGGCACCGACCTTACCGTGGGGCTCATGCCCGAAGGCGTGTTTGCAGGCGGCGGCGAAACGACGCTTTCGGGCCGCTATTTCAATCCGAACATTCCGTCGGAAGAGGTGTTCACGACTCCCCGACGCGGCTTGGCGGAGGGTGTCGTGTACTCGACGAAGCCGCTCTCTTATCAGGGGCAGTTGATCGAAAACTTTCATCTGCGCTTTGCGGACGGAAAAGTGACGGAGGCTGCGGCGGAAAAGGGCGAAGAAGTGCTCAAAAAAATGCTCGCCATGGACGAGGGCGCGTCCTATCTCGGCGAATGCGCGCTCGTGCCGTTCGATTCGCCTATCAACGAGAGCGGTCTGCTCTTTTACAATACGCTGTTCGACGAAAACGCCAGTTGCCACCTTGCGCTCGGCAGGGGCTTTTCCATGTGCGTGAAGGGTTATGAAAATTATTCCGACGAAAAGATCAAAGAACTCGGCGTCAACGATTCGATGATCCACGTCGATTTCATGATCGGCGCCCGCGACCTTTCCATCGAAGGCGAAACGGAGGACGGTGCGCGCGTGCCCATATTCGTAAACGGTAACTGGGCGATTTAAAAATGTCGCTCGGAAAGCGACCAAATGTTGAAAGATTTGCGCTATACTGATGCCATCGAAACAAGGAGGCATCGGAATATGCGCAAAAATTTTACGGAGATCATTTTCATTCTCGACAGGAGCGGCTCGATGGGCGGGCTCGAAAAGGACGTGATCGGAGGTTTCAACGCTTTTATCGAAAAGCAGAAAGAACAAAAGGTTGAGGGCGCGGTCACGCTCGTGCTTTTCGACGATAAGACTGAGACGGTATTCGATCGCGAAAATTTACGGACGACGCCCCGCCTCGGCGAAGACAAATACTATGTGCGCGGCAGTACGGCGCTGTACGACGCAGTGGGGCGTACCGTGGCGGAAGCGGGGCAAAAACTTGCCGCGCTCGTCGAGAGCGAACGGCCCGACCGCGTGATCGTCGCCGTCACGACGGACGGTTTCGAAAACGCCAGCCGCGAATATACGCAAAAACGAGTGCGCGGGATGATTGAGCATCAGAAACAGAAATACAACTGGGAATTTCTCTTTCTGGGCGCGAATATCGACGCGGAGCAGGTCGCGGGCGGAATCGGGATCGGCAGAGAGCGCGCGGCGAACTTTGCGGCGAGCGCGGAGGGCGTGCAGTATACGTTCGACAGCGTGGCCAAAGCGGTCTGTATGATGCGCGCTGGCGAAACCGTTTCCGAAGAATGGAAGGCGGGTGAAAAAAAAGGCGCTCCCAAGCGTCCCGCGGTACGGGCGAAAATTCTTCCGTTGATGGTATGCCCGAAAAAAGACAAATAAAAAAATGAAAAAAGCGGGGCGATATTCGTAAGAAAAGCCCCGCTTTCAAGTTGCTTTTACCGTAGAAAAAGGGTATAATGTTGAAAACAAAGACGAGGCTGTAAAATGATAAGAGAAATCACCCGAAACGACCGCGATTCATTTTTGCGCTTATCCGACGAATTTTACAAGTCGGAAGCGGTATTGCACGATATTCCCGCCGCTTATCACGAGGCGGCGTTCGACGAACTGATGCGCTCGAAAGAGTACGCGTCGGCTTATATGATAGAGTGGGAGGGCGAGATCGTCGGCTACCTGCTCACCGCCAAGACCTACTCGCGCGAAGCGGGCGGGCTCGTTTTATGGCTGGAAGAAATGTATATGCGTCCCGCATACCGCAGCAAGGGATTGGGGAAAGAGGCGTTCGCCTTTATCGAAGCGCTCGCCGCGCGCGAAAATATCCGCCGCCTTCGTCTGGAAGTGGAAGAGGACAACGTGCGCGCGCGTTCTCTCTACGAGCGGCTCGGCTATCGGCCTCTCGAATACGGACAGATGGTGAAAGAACTCGGATAGAGATATACGTATGAAAAAATTAGGCGTCAACCACACGCTCGGCGCGTGTTACATAGGCTACATCACGCAGGCGATCGTCGTCAATTTCGCACCTCTCCTGTTCGTCACCTTTGTGGCGGATTACAATATCAGTCTGACGCTCATCGGGGCGATGATCACCGTCAATTTCGGGGTTCAACTGCTCGTCGATCTCGCGTCGTCGCTGTTCGTGGATAAGATCGGCTATCGGCCGTGCCTCTTCGCCGCGCACGGCTTTGCCTGCGTCGGGCTTCTGCTTCTGGCCTTTCTTCCCGATCTTCTGCCCGTGCCGTGGGCGGGACTGTTTATCGCCTCCGCCGTTTATGCCGTCGGCGGCGGACTGTTGGAAGTGCTCGTCAGTCCCGTGACGGAGGCTCTGCCTTTCGAGGATAAAAAGGCGAAAATGAGCCTTTTGCATTCCTTTTACAGTTGGGGACAGATGGCTGTCATTCTGCTTTCCACGCTGTTTTTCGCAATTTTCGGCATCGGGAACTGGAGGATACTCGCCTGTATCTGGGCGGCGGTGCCGCTCTTGAACGGCGTGTATTTCCTCTTCGTGCCCATTTATAAACTGGTGGAAGAAGGGGAGAGCCAGCCCGTGCGGCAACTCCTGTCCACCAAAAAGTTTTGGTTTTTCGCGATCTTAATGGTATGCGCGGGCAGCGCAGAACAGGCAATCAGCCAATGGGCGTCCGCGTTTGCGGAATCGGGACTCAACATTTCCAAAACGCTGGGAGATATTCTCGGGCCGTGCGCCTTCGCACTTTGCATGGGCGTGTCGCGCGTGCTGTTTTCCAAATTCGGGGAACGCATCCCCATCCGCACGGCGCTGCTCATCGCGGGTACGGGCTGTATCGCGGGATATGCGATGTGCGTCTTTTCGCCCGCGGCGGCGCTTGCGCTCGTCGGGTGCGGCGTCGTGGGATTTTTCGTTGGCATCATGTGGCCGGGCGTGTTCAGTTTCGCCGCCAGGGAGTGCCCGAAAGGGGGTACCGCCATGTTCGCCTTTTTCGCCTTGGCGGGCGACGTGGGCTGTTCTCTCGGTCCCACGGCGGTGGGCGCGCTGTCCGATACGTTCGGCAGCATTTCCTTTGGGCTGGGTGCGGGCGCGCTGTTTCCCGTACTCGCCGTTGCCGTGATCTTTTTTTCCAAAACGGGAAAAAGAAAGCAAGATGATCTTCCGCAAATTTTAAAATAGAAGTACGAGAATATGAATACCGATCTTACGGTGGGAAAACCGTGGAAAGTCCTTTTAAAATACATATTGCCGTTGTTGGGCAGCGCCGTCTTTCAGCAACTTTACACGTTGGCGGATACCGTCATCGCGGGGAAATTCGCGGGGAGATCCGCGCTTGCGGCGATCGGCGCATCGACGGCGATCGTCAATATCCTGATGGCGATCGCGCTCGGCGCGAACGCAGGCTGCGCGGTGCTTGTCTCCCGCTGTTTCGGGGCAAAGGAAAACGCCAAAGTCAAATCATCCGTCTATACGGGGCTGATCGCTTTCGGGGCGTTCAGCGTCCTGCTCATGACGGCGGGGCTCGCCTCCTGCGCGCCCATTCTGCGTGCGCTCAAAACGCCCTCGAACGTGCTCGACGCGAGCGTCGTGTACCTCAATATCTACTACATGGGATTGCCGTTTCTCATCCTGTACAATCTCGGAACGGGTATCTTTTCCGCGCTGGGCGACAGCCGCACGCCCTTTTATTTTCTCGTGTTTTCGTCTGTGACCAACGTGATATTGGATTATTTCATGGTGCGGCCGTGGGGGATCGCGGGCGTCGCGTGGGCGACGTTCATCGCGCAGGGCGCGGCGTGTCTTCTGACGCTGTTCGCGGTTTTTCTGCGCCTGAAAAAAATCAAAACAGAGGAAAAACCGAAAATATTTTCAGGAGCGCTCTTAAAAATGCTGCTCCTTTTGGCGCTTCCCGTGGCGCTGCAAAACAGTTTCGTTTCGGTGGGGAATCTCATCGTGCAGGTCAAGATCAACGGCTACGGCGATGCGGTGATGGCGGGCTTTACGGCGGGTTCTAAACTGATGATCTTCTGCACCACCTGTTTCTGCACGTGCGCCAACGGGCTGACCAATTTCGTTTCGCAAAATTACGGCGCGCACGAGTTTACTCGCATCAAGCGCGGATTTTACGCGGAACTCGTCATTTCCACGCTGCTCGTGGCTGCGTTTTTCGCGGCGGTGTTCTCGTTTGCGGAACCGCTCGTCAAACTGTTTTTATCGGAAGAGGAGGATACCGCAAAGACTCTGGAAGCGGGCGTGCAGTTTGTCCGCATCGTATCGCCCTTTTTCTTCGCCGTGAACGTCAAAGTTTCGGCGGACGCGGCGGTGCGCGGGAGCGGCGGCAACGCGGGCTTTATGGTCAGCACTTTTACCGATTTGCTGCTGCGCGTCGCGTTCGCGTTTATATTGACTCCGTCGATGGGATTTGCGGGCGTATGCTGGGCGTGGCCCGTCGGCTGGACGCTCTCGACGTTTGTCGCGCTCGCCTATTATTTCCGCCGCCCGTGCCTGAAAAAGTCTTATATCGCGGCAAGCGGCAGATGATATTGCTATGATAAGGAGGAACTATGGCCAATTTTCTCGAACAGATGGAATCGAACATTTTCGACGCGCAGATCACCCGCCTCGCCCGCAAGACGGGCAAGACGCCCGATAAGGAATTTATGCGCGCCATGTATTACCGCGTCAAAGAGCGATATAAGGAGGAACTGCAAAAGCGCAAGATCGTTCTCCGCCAACTCGACGCCGTGCGTCTGGACGAGATCGTGAGTTATGTGTTCTATTATCATCTTTTCCATACGGCGCACCTGCCGCAGCCGCTCGTCGCGCAGTTGGAAGGGGATGAAAACTACCGCGGTTTTCTCGTGCGCGACGTGGCGGTGTACATGGTCATCAACGAGCACCTCAACGTCGAAAAACTTTCCAATACTTCCGAATATTCCCCCGAGATCGCCGCGTACAACATGGCGTGCAGTTATTCGCTCTTCGTGCTCGGTTCGTTCCGCGGCGAAAACAGGCGCATGAACGGGATCAATAATCTCTTCAAAAAGGCGATGATCACCATTAAAAGCGTGATCAGCCTGCTTGCGGGCGGCAACAGTTGCGACGCGGTCATTTTGTGGCGGCATCTCCACGAACTTGAATGCGTGCTGCTCGTTTTGAACAACGCGGACGACGAAATGTTCTTCAAGTACATCAAGCACATGGAATATTTCAATATGGAGGGCAGTCCCAACGGAGAAGAACTGCAAAAGCGCCTGTCTGAGGAATGTAAACAATACGGCGTGAAGGAACGGAACGCCTTTATCAATTACGGCTGGCTTTTATACGTGCCCGGATTCAAGGAAGAAGTGGGCAAGGAATACCGCCTCAATTTCAAAGAGGGCTTGCAGCGCCTTGCGGGGCAGGGAGGCAGGCATCCCGCCTATGCGAGCGCAAGCAAGATCCTGCACCCCTCGGCGTGGGTCGTGACCATCCGCGACGACAAATTTTATAAATTCACGCTGTTCGAATTGTACCGTTCGCTCACGAATATCGTGGAGCAGATCAAACTTTACGTCGCACGCTACCGCAAAAGTTCAATCAAAGCGTCGGAATGCGACAATTATTTGAAGAGCATCGACGGCTATATGAACATCATTGTCCGCAACAATAAGATCATCGCGGTCAAATACCCGGATTGACGAAATCGGCGCGCCTTTTAAAAAAAGGCGCGCCGCGTTTTTTCAGATTCAGTTAAAATCCCATTTCTTCGCTTTCTTTGCGAAGGGCTCTCGCTTTGTACAGGCGGATCGCCTCCGCGAGTTGGTCGGGACAGGACGTATTCGCCCTGCATTTAATGCCGCGGAGAGAAGTTTCGACCTCGTCGATACTCTTTCCTTCCACGAGTTTGGAAATGCCTTGCAGGTTGCCGCTGCAACCGCCGATGAATTTGACGTTGTGAATTTTGTTTTCCCCGTCCACGTCGAAAATGATCTGGCGCGAGCAGGTTCCTTTTGTGTTGTACGTAAACATTTGATACCCTCGTATTTTAATCTACTAAATTTTCATAGATCACCGCATAGACGTCTGCGGCCTTCAATTCCCATTTTTTATAGATGTTCTGCGCTGTTTTCCGGTCGGGCACGACGAATTTCAGTTCCAGCATGGGCTGCGCCGGCGCTAATATCCGTAAAAACACGGTGTACGTGCCGTCTTTATTCTGGTAGTAATCGGATTTGCATTCCTGACGGTTGCGGTATTTGGCGCTGTTGTTCTTTACGAACACGGCGATCTCTTCGCGCACGCTCTTGGGAATGTTGATATAGAAATTCGCAAGGCAACTTCTTCCGTCGGGAGTGATGGTGTATAGCGTATCGTCGTTGGTCTCGACCGTGCAGATGAACCCGTCTTCGAGAAGTTGGGATATCATCATGACGCAATCCATATAGTTGATCCAGTCGTTGCTGGTGGCGCACATATCCACCAGAGTCCTTTCCGAAAGGGCGCTTTCCATTTTGTCGAAGACGAAAAGGAGTATTAATTTGTTGATGGACGTTTCGCCTTGAATCTGCATGGAATCGGCTCCTTTGCCGTAAAAAACGTAATGAGGGACTTTCCGCCCCGAACGGCGGACAAAAAATCCGCTTTCAGATGCCAAAAGCGGATTTGTCCGTATCTTGTGCTAAATAAGAACTTTACGCGAACTTTTTGAGTTCGTCGATGAGATCCTGGCAGTCATCCGCATGAATTTCCACAACCAAAGGCTTGGAAAGGTCAAGGCTGAAAATACCGAGGATGGACTTGGCGTCGACAACATACTTGTCGCTCTTCAAATCGATTTCGTAAGGATAGTCCTGCACGATCTTCACGAATTCTTTCACGTTCTGCGCCATTTGGAGAGAAATTTTAACCGATTTCATTGAAATGAACCTCCGTTTTTGAATTGGTTCTATTATACATAAAATTTCCGTGAAAATCAAGATAATTTCCGAAAATAACTTAATAAAAATGAAAATTTGTGATATAATGATAATCGATTCGGGAAAAGGTATAAAATGTGCACGGAAAAAGGAGTTTAACATGGATTTAGAACGACAGCAGATCGATGTGTTTTTGGAAAAATGCGACGACGTGATGCGCTCCAAATTCATCATCGCGGATACGAAGATCAGCGAACTGTTGAAATCGATCGCGACCTCGGATCTTTTGTACGCCTTTTTCAGGGAGATCACAAAGGATTTCGATTACGCGGCGGCGCAGCGCAAGTACATGAATTACGCGCCCGAGGGCAGCGTAAACAAGCGGAAACTTCTTTTTCCCGCAGATCCTGCCGAAAAACTCGCCTTTATTTTTTGCCTTCTCGTCGATTTCGACAATAAGACCTTCGACCTCGGCGAATTTTTACAGGAATATTTTTACGAGGACGGCAGTTATTACGAGAGTTTTTACGCCTTTTCCAATCAGGTCGTCAAACCCTTTAAAAATCTGATCAAACAGATGTTCAAGGAATCGCGCCTGAAAAAGATCGCGGAAGCGGAACCGAAGGACCGCCCGCCGCATAAAAAAAACGAGGATGTCACCGACGCGGTGCTTTCCGAGCGGGAACAGTTATTTCATTCGGCTCTGCCGGACAGTTCGAAAGTGGACGGCATGATGATCTTGAACGCCCTCGCGATCGCTTCGCAAAAGGACGGAAAGGCTTTTTGCGGGCTTCTGGCGGGCTATCGGTATTTTATCGCGTCTACGGGTTTTACGAGCGCGTTCACGGATACGCTGTTGGCGGAATATGAAAAGATCAAGGAGAGCGAACTATGAGTTTTTCCGAAACCTGCGTCAAAAGCAACGTCGTTTACAACGGAAAAATCGTCAAACTGCACTGCGACGAGGCGTCGCTGCCGAACGGCAAACTTTGCACCCGCGAATATGTGGAGCACGGCGGCGGTTCGTGCGTGCTGTTCGTAAAAGATAACAAAATTTTATTGGTGCGTCAGTTCCGCTATCCTTACGGGGAAGAACTTTGGGAACTGCCTGCGGGCAAACTCAACGCGGGCGAAGATCCCGAAAATACCGCGCGGCGGGAGTTGGAAGAGGAAACGGGGTATATTCCCGAAGAACTTTCCCTCATGCAGGTCATGTATCCCTCGCCCGGCTACACCAACGAAAAAATTTATATCTACCGCGCCGTGCGCGCAAGGGCGGGCGCCGTGCATCTGGACGAGGATGAATTTCTCAATTCTTATTTCGTGCCCGTGGAAGAGGTGCGGGAGATGATCGCGAGAGGAGAGATACGCGACGCGAAGACGATCGTCGGCGTGCAGGGTTATCTTTTGAGCGGCAAATAAAAAAACTGCCACGGCGAAACCGTGGCAGTTTTATGTTTACGGCTTATTTGCAACCGCAGCCGCATCCCCCGAAGAGATGAGACAGTCCGCCTTTCTTGCATACGCAATACAAGAGCGCGAGGATCACGGGCAAATAGCAGCTGTTGCAGATATTTTCGATGAAAGAGGTGCCGCAGCAGCAGATGATGAGTAAGATAATGAGAATCCAAAGGCAAGTGTTATCGCCGCAAGGTCCGAAACAGTTCATAAATATTTTTTCCTCCTGTATTCATTTACGCCGCGGCGGTATGTAGGTTATAAGGTGTACCGCGCCGTAAATATCTTATACTCATATGTATGGCGCGGCAAAGAAAAATGTTACAGGAAAAATAATTGTGCGGATTTCGCGTAAAATAAGAGTGGCTGAAAAATTTATAAAGTCAATTCACTTGCTATCACGCCGCGTTTTTGTTATAATTGTAGGTACTTTTAACAGGATATGCACAAGGCAAATACGTTCGTGCGGTTTGACCTTGCAAATGCATAAATTTATTTTTTTTTCACAGATATTCCCGTTTCGGGAAATCTGATGGAGGTCATCATGAAAAAGAAGGCTTTTTTCACATCCCGCAACATCACCTTTCTGGCGGTCTTGCTGGCACTCGTCATCGTATTGCAGATCTTCGGCGGCTATATCAAGATCGGCCCCGTGAACTTTACGCTCACGCTCGTGCCCATCGTTCTGGGCGCCGTCATGCTCGGCCCGCTTGCAGGGCTGATTCTCGGCTTCGCGTTCGGACTGGTCACGCTGATCAACGGCGTCGTCGGCAACGACGTGTTCACCTTTTATCTCTTTTCGCAGCAACCTGTCTTCACGACGGTCCTCTGCTTTGTCAAAGCGATCGCGGCGGGGCTGGCTGCAAGTTACGCGTATCGGCTCATCGTAAAGAAAAATCAGTACGCGGCGGTGTTTACCGCGGCGATCGTCGCGCCCGTCGTGAATACGGGGCTGTTCATTTTGGGCGGACTGATGATGAGCGGCACGATCGCGGGATTCATGCAGTCGGTCGGAAATACCGCGAGCGTCGTGTATTTTCTGATCATCGGCTGCGCAGGGATCAACTTTTTGGTCGAACTCGGCCTCAATCTGGTTGCCGCGCCCGCACTTTACCGTGTGAGCGGACTGTTTATAAAATCGCCCGCGGCGGAGGATACGGATGAAAATCCGCTTTCCGAACCGCGCAAAATCGGATAAAAATAATTTCGGGCAGGTTATTTTATGATATTATGTATAGACGTGGGTAACACGAACATAAAATACGGTATATTCGACGGGGACAAGCTGGCGGTCAGTTTCCGCGTTGCGACGGATCTGAAACGCACGTCGGACGAATACGGCACCAAACTTGTCGATATGTTGGCGGTCAAAGGGATCCGCGCCGAACAGATCCACGGCGCCATCGTATCGTCCGTGATTCCCTCGCTCAACTACACGATATCGCATATGTGTTCGGGATATCTGGACATAGACCCCATTCTGGTGGGGCCCGGAACGAAAACCGAACACAATCTCCGCGTGGACAACGCGCGGGAAGTCGGCGCCGACCGCATCGTCAACGACGTCGCCGCCATCAGAAAGTACGGCGCTCCCGTGGTGGTCATCGATTTCGGCACTGCTACGACGTTCAACATCATCAACGAAAACCGCGAGTTCATCGGCGGCGTCATCGCCCCGGGGATCCGCGGCTCGATGGATTCTCTCGTCAACAGCACGGCGAAACTGCCGCGCGTGGAGATCGAGATCCCCAAGAGCGTCATCGGTAAGAATACGACGACCAACATGCAGGCGGGCATCGTATTCGGGTTCGCGGGGTTGGTGGATTATATCGTGCGGAAGATCAAAAGAGAAATGAAGTGCCCCGATATGCAGGTCGTGGCGACGGGGGGATTCAGCGAGATTATCGCGTCGGAAATTTCCTGCATCGACCATGTGGATAAACTGCTCACTTTACAGGGCTTGAAATACTTATACGACTTAAATACGGAGGGTAAGAGATGAAAAGCGTAGGCGTTGCGATACTGGGATTGGGAGTCGTGGGGAGCGGCACGTATAAAATACTGCGCGACCACAGAGAATTTTATAAAGAGACGCAGGACGTGGATATCAGCGTCGAGAGCGTTTTGGAGATCAACAAACAAAAGGCGCTCGCGCTGGGCATCGAAGAGAGCCGCATTTCCGACAATATCGCGGAAGTCGTCAGCAATCCCAACGTGGATATCGTCGTGGAAGTCATCGGCGGGGTAGAACCCGCGCGCACTTTCGTTCTGGCGGCGCTGCACAGCGGCAAGAGCGTGGTGACTTCCAACAAGGAACTGTTTTGCAAATACTGGCACGAGTTGGAACGCGCCGCAAAGCGCACCAACGCGGGGCTTTATTTCGAGGCGAGTTGCGTGGGCGGCGTGCCCATTATCCGCACGCTCATCGACGGGATGCAGGCGAACCATATCCGCACGCTCAAAGGCATCATCAACGGCACGACCAACTACATCCTCACGCGCATGGCGAAGGAAGGGCTCGGTTATCAGGAAGTTTTGAAGGACGCGCAGGCGCTCGGCTATGCCGAGGCAAATCCCGCCGCGGACGTGGAAGGATACGACGCCGCCTATAAACTCTCAATTTTGTCCAGCCTTGCCTTTCATAAAAAAGTGCCGCTCGATAAAATTTACCGTGAAGGGATCACTTCCGTCGACCGCAAGGATATCAAATACGGTGCGGAGTTGGGATATACTTTAAAACTTCTCGCCATCGGCAAAAACGGGGAGGAGGGCATCGAGGCGCGCGTGCATCCCGCGTTCGTCAAGAACAAGCACCCGCTCGCCTCCGTCAACGGTTCCTTTAACGCCGTCTATCTGCAGGGCGACAGCGTGGGCGACATCATGCTCTACGGCAGGGGCGCGGGCGATATGCCTACGGGCAGCGCCATCGTTTCCGACGTCATTTACGCCGCCACGCATTCGGACGTAAAATATTCTACGTTCAAGAATTCCGCGGGCGCGGAAAAGGGCGTGCGCTTTGTCAACGACTTCCGTTCGCGCTATTATATCCGCTTTACCGCGCGTGATAAGGCGGGCGTGCTCGCAAAAGTCGCGGGTATCTTCGCGAAATTCAATATCAGTATCGTAGATCTCATACAAAAGGGCGAAGAACAGGACAACGTGCCCATCATTCTCGTCACGCACGAAACGGGCGAAATGTCGCTGCGCCGCGCGGTGGAAAAGATACGCGCGCTCGAAGACGTCGTAGAAGTGAACAGCGTCATCCGCGTCGAGGACTGATCGTAAAAAAACGTAAGACCGCAAAGATTTCGCTTTGCGGTCTTTTTCTTGAAAGGAGTCATATGAAGGGAATCGTTTTGCTCAACGCCTATACGAAGTCCGCAGGCGCAAACAGGCAGGCGTCGCGCATTGCCGAAGAATTGAACGCGCTCGGCGTGCAGACGGAAATGCGACTGAACGGCGCTTTCGACGCGGATATTTTTTCTTCCCGCGTCCGTCTCGCGCAAAAACCCGATTTCGTGGTCTATCTCGATAAGGACAAATATCTTTCGCGCCTTTGGGAAAAGGAAGGCGTGAGGCTCTTCAACAGCGCCGATGGCGTGGAGGTGTGCGACGACAAAATGCTCACCTATATCGCCCTGGCAAACGGCGGCGTGGAGATCCCTGATACGCTACCCGCGCCCCTCTGTTATTATCCCGACGCGCGCGTGCGAGAGGAATACTGCCGCGTCGTGGAAGAGCGACTGGGCTATCCCCTCGTCGTTAAAAAGAGTTTCGGCTCGTGGGGGATGGACGTCAACCTCATACAAAATTTTGCGGAACTTACAAAGATCGCGGAGGAATATAAACTTTTTCCCCACCTGTATCAGAAATATATCGCCGCAAAGCGCGGGGAAGATACGCGCGTTCTCGTCATCGGCGGCAAGGCCGTCGCAGCCATGCGCCGCCGCAACGACGGCGATTTCCGTTCCAACATCGAACTCGGCGGGCGCGGCTATCCCGCCGAGATCACAAAGTCGTACCGCGAAATTTCCGAAAGGGCGGCGCGACTTTTGTCGCTCGATTACTGCGGCATCGATTTGTTGGAGGGGGAGGACGGCAGACCGATCGTCTGCGAAGTGAATTCCAATGCTTTTTTCAACGAGGCGGAAAAGGTGACGGGCGTCAATATAGCGGGTGCCTACGCCGCGCATATCGCGCGCGAAATGAAAAAGAACTGAACGGAAAAATTTCCCGCGCCGCGCGGGTGCGCCGAGGGTGCAAATCCGGAACGCGCGGCATAGTATAATAGAGAGGCGGGTGCCTCCGATTACACAAAAGGGGAATTTTTAAAATGGGATTGATCTATCTGTTACTGTTCGGCTGTGCGAGCAATTGCTGTTCGAGAGGGTGCGGTTGCGACCGGAACGACGGCTGCGGTTGCGGCAACGGTTTTGACACCGCGTCGCTGCGTATTTCCGGCGACGGCTGCGGTTGCGGCTGCAACCAGCCCCGTTCGGGCGGCTGCGGCTGTGGCTGCAATCAGGGACGCGCGGGCGACGGCTGCGGATGCGGTTGCAACCAGCCCCGTTCGGGCGGCTGCAACAGATGCTGCAAATGCGTCTGCGAATGCAGATGCGGCTATGGCAGATGCGCGGGCAACCGCGGCTGCAACGTCTGCAACGACGCCGAATATTACAACCGTCAGTACGCGTTGAACGGCTGCGTGAACGTCAGTTGCAATCCCTGCAACGGCTGCAATCCTTGCAACAATTGACGGGAACTTCGGGCGGGGCAATTTTTGCCCCGCCTTTTTTTGTTTTCCTCGTCAAATGTTGAAGAAGGTGTTGGCGAACATTGACAAAGTCATAAAAAAAGGTTATAATTAAGGAAAGTGTAACGTATGCTTATACTTATTGATTAACTTGAGAAGGGTTTTATGAACATCGTCGTAGTGATAGATATATATGACCAGTTGACGAACGGCACGGTAATGACGGCTTACCGTTTCGTGGAAGAATTCAAGCGCAGAGGTCATACGGTGCGCGTCGTGGCAACGGGCGCGCGCGGAGAGGGCGAATACGAGGTCCCCGAGCGTATCTTACCCATCGCCACAAAAGTTGCGTCAAAACAGCAGATCCGTTTCGGCAAGCCCGTGGAATCGGTCTTCCGCGAAGCCTTCGAGGGCGCGGACGTCGTCCACTTTTATCTTCCCTTTCAGTTGGAAAAAAAGGGCAGGAAGATCGCAAAAGAAATGGGTATTCCCTGTACGGCCGCCTTTCATCTGCAACCCGAAAACATTACTTATAATTGCGGCTTAAAGCGCAGCAGGCTTGTCCCCAGATGGATCTATTCCTGGTTCCGCCGCAAATTTTACAAGTATTTCGACCATATCCATTGCCCGTCGGTCTTCATTGCCGACCAACTCAGGAAACATAAATACAAGGCGAAACTGCACGTCATTTCCAACGGCGTGGCGGCTGATTTCCGTCCGCCCGAAACGCCGCGCACCGAGCCTAAGGAGTTTTTCGATATCCTCATGATCGGGCGCTACGCTACCGAAAAACGGCAGGACGTTCTCATCCGCGCCATCGCCCGTTCCAAATATGCGGACAAGATCCGCTTGACGCTCGCGGGCAAGGGGCCCAAGCGCAAAAAACTCGAACGGCTGGGCAAAAAATATCTGAAAAATCCCGTCACGTTCGGGTTTTATCCCGAGAAAGAACTGATCGAAGTCATTCATTCTTCCGATCTGTACGTACACGCCGCGGATATCGAGATCGAGGCGATCGCCTGTATCGAGGCGTTCAGTTGCGGGCTGGTGCCCGTCATCGCCGATTCCAAAAAATCTGCGACGCCGCAGTTCGCGCTCGACGAACGTTCGCTTTTCAAGGCGGGTTCGGAAAAAGACCTCGCCGCCAAGATCGACTACTGGATCGAACACGAAGAAGAGCGCCGCCGCATGGGGGAGAAATACGCCGACCACGGCAGCCGCTATCGTCTGGATTATTCGGTCGAACGCGCGGAAGAAATGTTTACCGAGGCGATCAAAACGCACAAGAACAAAAAGCGCGTGGAAGGCAAAGAGCACAAGAAAATGCGCAAATTTTTCGGCAAACGCTCGAAGATCGCAAATTTCTTTTCTTCGCTTTTCTATTACGGGATCGCCATTCCGCTGCTTTTCGTCTATAACAAACTCGTGTACGGACTGAAAATAAGCGGCCGCAAAAATCTGAAAAAACTCAAAAAGAAGGGCGCGATCTCTGTGTCCAACCACGTTCATACGCTCGATTGCACGATGAACGCGTTGGCAATGTTCCCGAGAAAGGTGCATTTCACGTCGCTGAAAAGCAATTTCCATATCCCTGTGGCGGGCGGGATCCTGCACTTCGTGGGCGTGATCCCCGTGGCGGACAAGGTTTCCGAAATGCCCATCTTTTTACAGGAAGTCAAAGAACTTGTCAAGAAAAAACGTTTATTGCACGTGTATGCAGAAGGGGAACTCGTCAACTATTATGCGGGACTGCGCGATTTCAGCCGCGGCGCGTTCATGATCGCGCGCGAGGCGCAGGTTCCCATTCTTCCCGTCGTGATGAGTTGGCGCAAACGCCGCGGTCTGTACCGCTTGTTTCTGCCTAAAAAACCGTGCGCGACCATCACCATCGGCGAGCCTATCTATCCCGATTATATGCTCTTTTCCAAGGAACAGGAAGTGGATCTGATGCAGCGCACCGTCGCGGCGATGGAAAAACTGTACGCCGGATCCAACGGCGGCAAGAGCGTGAATTATTGGGAAAACAAAAAGATGCCCGAAGGGGAACGGCGCAAGATCAAGAAAAAAAAGGAGCCTTCCGCCAAAAACGTGAAAAAAGAAGAGAGCGCACCCGTTTCCTCTTTCGAAGAGGAGATAGAGGCGACGCAGACCGAATAATCCGATAAATACAAAAGGAACGCCGCATGCGGCGTTCCTTTTTATATCAGTTCGATGCACCATTGAAAGGCGGACGGAACGGAAATTTTTTCTACGATTTCGCTTTTCGGGAAATAAGTCAGGAAAGGAAGGACTTCTTCCGTCTGCACGGCGTAGGCGCGCATATCCCATTCGAGGTGGGTAAAAACGTGTTTGTGTGAAACGGGCGCGGGCGAGAGCGAAAACTCTTTCAGCCCCAGCGATAGCAAGTGTCCGCGCGCCTCGTCGGCGCCGAGAAACCGCGTCACGTTATAGAATTGCCAAAGTCCCTTCAAAACGCCGTCTGTTCGCTTGAAAAGCCCCGCGCCGTTTTCGCCCGAAAAGACGAACACGGTCATTTCCGTCTTTTTGCGCTCCGCTTTGCGCTTTCTGACGGGCAGCGCGTCCCCGCGCGTACCGCAGAGCGAAAAGAGCGGGCAGAGCATACAGCGGGGCGAAGAGGGCAGGCAGATCGTCGCGCCCAGTTCCATCAGGCTTTGCGTAAAGTCGCCCCTGCGCGCGGGAGGGTAGGCGGGCGCGAGTTCCTTTTCGAAAACGTCTTTTAAAACGTCTTGTCCGCGCTCGTCCGCCAAGAGTCGGGAAAGCACGCGGATCACGTTTCCGTCCACTGCGGGCGTGGGCTGTTCGAAGGCGATCGAGGCGATCGCGCCCGCCGTATACGCGCCCACGCCTTTGAGTTTGCGTATCTTTTCGTGATCGGACGGAAACTCCCCGAGCGCGGCGATCTCTTTCGCCGCGCTGTGCAGATTGCGGGCACGGCTGTAATAGCCCAGCCCTTCCCACAACTTCAAAAGTTTTTCTTCCGTGCACGCTGCGAGCGCCTGCACGGTGGGCAGTTCGCGCATAAACCGCTCGTAATGTTCCTTGACCGCCTCCACGCGCGTCTGTTGCAGCATGATCTCCGAAACCCACACGCGGTATGCGTCGGTATTTTTGCGCCAGGGAAGGTCGCGCTTGTTTACATCGTACCATGGCAAAAGCAGCGCGGGCAGTTTTTGCAGGATCTCTTGTCTGTTCATGCTTTCATTATACCATACCTCGCGCGGTTTTGCACGTTTTTCGCGGGCGGTTGACTTTTTCCGCAGATTGCGCTATAATTTTTTTGTTATGAAAAACATTATTTTGATCGGAATGCCCGCGTCGGGCAAGAGCACGGCGGGCGTCCTTCTCGCCAAAACCGTCGGCTACGGATTTATCGACAGCGATCTTCTGATACAGAACCAACAAAAGCGCCTTCTCTGCGAGATCATCGAACGCGAGGGCGCGGAAAAGTTCATCGAAATCGAAGAGAACGTCAACGGGGCTCTGTGGGCGGAGCGTTGCGTCGTCGCCACGGGCGGCAGCGTCGTCTACGGCGAACGTGCGATGAAACATTTGAAAGAACTGGGCACCGTCGTCTATCTCGAACTCAGCCTTGCCGAAGTAGAAAGGCGTCTGAAAAATATCGCGCGGCGCGGCGTCGTCATGCGGCGGCAGGGCGAAACGCTCGCGGAACTGTACGCCGAGCGCGCGCCCCTATACGAAAAATATGCGGACGCGACAGTCGCGTGTGACGGGTTGGGACTGGAAGAGACTGTCCGTGCCATCGCTGCGGCGGTCGGGCTCTGAATAAAAAGCGGGGATCCGGAAGTTTCCGGATCCCCGCTTTTTTTACCCATACCGAAACGCATCGTTCCCGTTTGTCTTCTTTTGTATATCTCTAAGGAGATATTTTGAATAATTATATCACCATTGAGATATAATGTCAATAAAAAAGGGGATGCGTTTTGAAAATCTTGGTTGCGGAGCGGCTGAAAGAATTGATGAAGGAGTCGGGCGTCACGCAGTACGCTCTGGCAAAGGCCATAGGCATGCGCCAGAGCAACGTGAGCGAATGGCTCTCACAGAAAAAGGAGCCGAGTATCAAGAGCCTCTGGCTGTTGGCGGACTTTTTCGACGTGGACATCGATTTTCTCATCGGACGCAAAAATTATTGATAATTCGGAACATTCGGCGGGGGGCGCGCATATGCGCGCCCCCCGTTTCATA
>ERZ1108166.36-NODE-36-length-172022-cov-11.568429_pt1 | contig 172022 bp, 148 predicted proteins | sample MGYA00403702_ERZ1108166 | MGnify/ENA primary metagenome ERZ1108166 (study PRJEB35170, sample SAMEA104062401) | human gut metagenome | biome: human gut; feature: human-associated habitat; material: faeces | place: Denmark | collected 2012-05-01 ...
ACGCAGCCCTTTGGTGAACGGCAACGGCGGCTTGTTCAGCATCTGACGCGTCGCGATATCCGCGCCCGGGTTCTTCTCATAGAAACCCTGCTGGCGGGTCAGGTCATAAGCGGCTTTGGTGATTGGCAGATAACCGGTTTTCTGATGCCATTCGGCCGCGATCTCAGGCTGCGCGAGGAAGTTCAGGAACTCCGCCACGCCTTTGTACATCTCCTTGTTTTTGCCCTGCATCACCCACAGGCTCGCCCCGCCGATAATGGCGTTCTGCGGCGCGCCTTTCACGTCGGCGTCGTAGGGCATCATGCCCACGCCGTAGTTGAATTTGGCGTAGTGGCGGATATCCGCGAGCGAACCGGAAGAGGCGGTGGTGATAGCGCAATCGCCGTTATAGAACTTCTCGGTGGACTCATCCTTGCGCCCGAAGTAGCTGAAATCGCCCTTCTTGTTCAGTTCTTCAAGCAGGGCGATATGCTTCACCTGCTCCGGCTTGTTGAATTCCAGCACCGCGTCAGCGCCGTCAAAGCCGTTGTTTTTGGTGGCGACCGGCAGACCGTGCCAGGCGCTGAAGTTTTCAATCTGGATCCAGCCCTGCCAGCCGCTGGCGTAGCCGCACTTCATCCCGGCGGCTTTCAGCTTCGCGGTATACGCCGCGAGATCCTGCCAGGTTTTCGGCGGCTGTTCAGGGTCTAAGCCCGCTTTTTTGAACGCGTCTTTGTTGTAATAGAGCACAGGCGTGGAGCTGTTAAACGGCTGGGAGAGCAGATGGCCGCTTTTCGCGTCGGTGTAGTAACCGGCAACCGTCGGCACAAACTGCGACTCATCGAATTTAATGCCAGCGTCGTTGAACACTTCGTACACAGGCTTGATGGCTTTGGACGCCATCATGGTGGCGGTACCTACTTCGTAAACCTGCAGAATCGCGGGCGCGTTGCCGGTACGGAAAGCGGCGATCCCGGCCGCGAGGCTCTGCTCGTAGTTACCTTTGTAGACTGGCTCGATTTTGTACTCCGGGTGCGCCTCGTTAAACCGCTGCGCCAGTGAATTCACCTCTTTACCCAGTTCGCCTTCCATCGAATGCCAGAACGGAATGGTGGTGGCGGCCATCGCCTGGCTGCTCAGCGCCCATCCCAGAGCCACACAAATTGCTGTACGTCGTAACGAAGCTGTCATGTCTGTTATCTCTCTGATTATGCGTCGTTTGAGATGCGCGAAATCACGCGTTTTATGCTCGCGAGCTAACATGACATGCGCGTATGACAGAAAAATAACTGGATAATGACAAGATGGTGACGCGAAAGCGGCAGAGAAATGACGCGCTGGTGATGGTCTGATGACGTGAGTTAAGCGCGAAGCTGAAAGTTTACCCGGCTTACGACAGAAGCATTAAAAGGCCCGGCATGCATTACGCCGCCGGGCCGTACAGGTGAATCAACCGCCCAGATACGCGCTGCGCACCGCTTCGTTGGCGAGCAGCGCCTCGCCGGTGTCTTCCAGCACCACGTGACCGTTCTCCAGCACGTAACCGCGATCGGCGAGCTTCAGCGCCTGGTTGGCGTTCTGCTCGACCAGGAAAATCGTCATCCCTTCTTTGCGCAGCTGTTCGATGGTGTCGAAAATCTGCTGGATGATAATGGGCGCCAGGCCAAGCGACGGCTCGTCAAGCAGCAGCAGACGCGGCTGGCTCATCAGCGCGCGACCAATCGCCAGCATCTGCTGTTCGCCGCCGGACATCGTACCGGCGCGCTGGATGCGGCGCTCGTGCAGGCGCGGAAAGAGATCGTACACGCGCTGAATGCGCTCCTGATACTGCGCGCGATCGGCAAAAAAGCCGCCCATCGCCAGGTTCTCCTCCACCGTCATGCGGGAGAAGACGCGGCGGCCTTCCGGCACAATCGCCACCGCCTCGCGCATAATTTTCGCGGTCTGCCAGTCGGTAATGTCTTTACCATCAAAGACGATTTTCCCGGTGCTCGCGCGCGGGTCGCCGCACAGCGTGCCGAGCAGCGTGGTTTTTCCGGCCCCGTTCGCGCCAATGAGGGTGACGATTTCGCCCTGGCGGATATGCAGACTGACCTCATGCAGCGCCTGGATTTTGCCGTAGTGCGCGCTCACCCTGTCAAAAGATAACATCACGTTTTCCATCTTATGCCTCACCCAGGTATGCGCGAATCACGTCGGGGTTGTTGCGGATCTGCTCCGGCGTGCCGTTGGCAAGCGGCGTCCCCTGGTTTACCACGTAAATACGGTCCGAAATGCCCATCACCAGTTTCATGTCGTGCTCAATCAGCAGAATGGTCGTGTTGTGATGGTTGCGCAGCTCGACAATCAGCTCGTCCAGCTCTTTGGTCTCTTTCGGGTTCAGGCCCGCCGCCGGTTCGTCGAGCATCAGGATCGCAGGCTGCGTCACCATGCAGCGGGCGATCTCCAGACGGCGCTGGTCGCCATACGCCAGGTTGCCCGCCTGGCGGTTGGCGTGCTGCAACAGGTTGATACGCTCAAGCCAGGTGGCGGCGCGATCGAGCGCTTCGCTGTGCGCGCGGCGAAACGCTGGGGTTTTGAGCAGGCCCGAAAACAGCCCGGATTTTAGCTGCTGATGTTGCGCCACCAGCAGGTTTTCAATCACCGTCATTTCACGGAACAGACGCACGTGCTGGAAGGTGCGCACCACGCCCAGACGAGCGATCTGCTGGCCCGGCAGCCCTTCGAGATGCTGGTCGCGCAGCATAATGGTGCCGCCCGTCGGTTTATAAAAACCGGTCAGGCAGTTGAACACCGTGGTTTTACCGGCCCCGTTCGGGCCAATCAGCGAGACGATTTCACGCTCGCGCAGCTCAAGAGAGACATTGTTGACGGCAAGCAGGCCGCCAAAGCGCATCATCAGGCCGCTGACGGATAATAAAGGCTGACTCATGCCTGCTCTCCTTTACTGCTCACACCATTTTTCAGTTTCAGCTGCGGGCGCGTCATCGGCAGTAATCCCTGTGGACGCCAGATCATCATCAGCACCATCAGGCCGCCCAGCACCAGCATGCTGTATTCGTTCAAATCACGCATCAGCTCGCGCGAGACCACCAGCAGGATAGCCGCCAGGATCACCGCGAACTGCGAGCCCATGCCGCCCAGCACCACAATCGCCAGCACGAATGCCGATTCCGCGAAAGTGAACGATTCCGGGCTGACAAAGCCCTGGCGCGCCGCGAACAGCGTTCCGGCGAAGCCCGCGAACGCGGCGCTGATGGTAAACGCGGTCAGCTTGATGCGCGTCGGGTTCAGGCCGAGCGAACGGCAGGCGATCTCATCCTCACGTAGCGCTTCCCAGGCGCGGCCGAGCGGCATACGCAGCAGGCGGTTAATGACAAACAGTGAGAACACCACCAGCAGCAACGCCACCAGATAGAGCCAAATCACGCGGTCGCTCGGGTCATACTTCACGCCAAAGAAGTTGCTGAAGGTATCCCAGCCGCCTTCGCGCGCGGTGCGGCTGAACTCCAGGCCGAAGAAAGTCGGTTTCGGGATCTGGCTGATGCCGTTCGGGCCGCCGGTAATCTCCGTGTTATTCAGCAGCAGAATACGCACGATCTCGCCAAAGCCTAAGGTCACGATCGCCAGATAGTCACCGCGCAGGCGCAGCACCGGGAAGCCGAGCAGGAAACCGGCGGCGGCAGCCACCAGGCCCGCCAGCGGCAGACAGGTCCAGAAGCCCAGGCCGTAGTAGTGGTTCAGCAGCGCGAAGGTATAAGCGCCGATGGCATAAAAACCACCGTAGCCGAGCACCAGCAGGCCGGAAAGCCCCACCACCACATTCAGGCCGAGGCCCAGAATCACGTAAATCATGGTCAGCGTGGCGATATCCACCGTTCCGCGCGACACCATAAACGGCCACGCCACGGCAACAACGAGCAGCGCCAGCAGGAACAGCTTCTGTTTCACCGTCGAGCCGTCAATCGCCGGCAGAATAAATTTCGGCCCGGAGACGTTTTTCAGGCCCTTCTGGAACAGCGGACGTAAAAGCTGGAATAAAAAGACCACGCCGGTGCCGATGGCAATCCACTCCCAGCGAATGCTGTCGGCGGTATCGACCACAAGACGCGTGCCGTCCAGCTCCAGCTGAACGCCCATAAAAATCCCGGCCAGCAGGAAGAACATGGCGGCTGCCAGCAGCGCCGCCACAAAATGCATCGGTTTCATACTTTTTCTACCTCCGGGCGACCCAGAATACCGGTCGGCATCACCAGCAAGACGCCGATCAACAGGGCAAACGACACCACATCTTTATATTCCGTGCTCAGATACGCCGAGCAGAGCGATTCGGTGACGCCCAGAATCAGGCCGCCAATCATCGCGCCCGGAATACTGCCGATGCCGCCCAGCACCGCCGCGGTGAAGGCTTTCATCCCGGCCATAAAGCCGATGTAGGGGTTAATCACGCCATAGAACTGGCCGAGCAGCACGCCCGCCACCGCCGCCATCGCCGCGCCAATCACAAAGGTCAGCGCGATAACACGGTCGGTATTGATGCCAAGCAGGCTCGCCATTTTCAGATCTTCAGCGCAGGCGCGGCAGGCGCGACCCATGCGGGAGTAACGGATAAACAGCGTGAGCGCGAGCATCGCGATAAAGGTCACGACCCAGATAACCAGCTGCATGGTGGTGATGCTGGCCGCGAAGTTTTCGCTGCTGCCAATGGTCCACTGGCCGTTAAAGAGGCTCGGGAGTGCGACGTCGCGCGAGCCCTGCGTCAGGCTGACGTAATTTTGCAGGAAGATAGACATCCCGATGGCGGAGATCAGCGCAATCAGGCGTTTGGAGCTGCGCACGGGGCGATACGCCACGCGCTCGATGCTCCAGCCGTAGGCGCTGGAGACGACAATCGCGCCGATAAACGCGGCGCCGACCAGCAGCCAGCTGGCGTCAATGCCCATCATCATCAGCGCGGCGATGATCATGAATGACACGTAGCTGCCAATCATATACACCTCGCCGTGGGCGAAGTTGATCATGCCGATAATGCCGTAAACCATGGTGTAACCGATGGCGATCAGCGCGTAAGTACTGCCCAGCGTGACGCCGTTAAACATCTGCTGCAGAAAATAGAGAAACTGCTCGGACATAACGTAACCTTATTAAATCCTGCCGGACAACGCGCCAGCAGGCGGGATGAATATCGGGTGTGCTTGACTACGACTCGTTACGCAGAACGGTTAACGACCCGTTGGTCTGCCGCTCAAAAACCTCAGAGACAAATCCTTTCAGATCGCTTTTTTCATCCCAGTTCAGCGGCCCGTTTATGACATTCGCGCTGAAAGCGTGTCGGTTACCTGTTAGCGCGGCAGGCGCGGCACTGTTAACGCCACTTCCCACCGCCATATTGACGGTCATCGCATTGACTGCCTGAGATAGCGCCAGCGCAACCATCCCCGCAAGCCAGCGCTTTGCGTTGCTGTTCATTCTCAGAATCCCCGTTCGTGATGTGTGTTGCTGATTAGTTTTATTATGGTTAAAAAATATTCTGTCGTTTTAATAGACAACGCTACTTTTACCTGTCTCTTTAATGAGTTAGCGTGGTTTTTAGCGAAACTATAATTAAAACATCTATTTTTCAGTCTATTAAGCAAAGATAATATTCTGAAATATACCCAAGATAAACAAAAAAAAGCGCAGCGGTCAGCATAAAATATCGGCATTATTAGCCAAATAAAACGCTGCCATTCAGCGTTATCTGCTGGTTAAATTTCATTCCCCGCGCTTTCACGCTACCTAATGAATAAGACAAAAACTAATCAGCTACCGAATAGATCTCACCGGAGCGTCCAGCGGCCCTGAAAAATCGGGTAAACTCAGAGATTCATCCCTGGCGGAAAGGCTATTATGAAACTCACCATTCTTCGTCTGCATACCCTGAGCGAACAGGACAAAATCGACCTCGCGAAAATCTGGCCGGAATACCCTTCTGAATCGTTACGTCTTGATGAGAACCACCGAATTTACGCCGCGCGTTTTAACGACAGGCTGCTGGGCGCGGTGCGCGTGACGCTGCGCGGCACCGAAGGCGCGATGGACTCCCTGCGGGTGCGCGAAGTGACGCGCCGGCGCGGCGTTGGGCATTACCTGATTGAAGAGACGATCCGCGATAACCCGTCGATGACGGAGTGGTGGGTGATGGATATTGGCGTGGAAGATTACAACGTGATGAACGCGTTTATGCAGACGCTGGGATTTGCGGCGCAGCAGGATGGCTGGGTGAAGCGGCTGGAGCCGTGAGGCCGGGTTGCTGTTGTTAGAAGGTGTGGCGTAATAAGGTGGGTGCGCTTCGCTTACCCACCCTACATTTCCTTCAGGCCCCCGTTGTAGGGCGGGTAAGCCCGCGCACCCGACTGGTTTACCTGTAAGGCAGGTGCGCTTCGCTTACCTGCCCTACATTTCCTTCCGGCCCCAGCTGTAGGGCGGGTAAGCCTGCGCACCCGCCGGGTTTACCTGTAAGGCAGGTGCGCTTCGCTTACCTGCCCTACAACCCCTTCAATCTCCGGCTGTAGGGCGAAAGACGTACTAGCCTCTTTCCCCAAAGATTTCGTGCTACAGCAAGGCGGCAAACCCTGAAATCCCCGGGAGCTTACATCAGTAAGTGACCGGGGTTGAAGGGTGCAGCCAACGCCGCTGTAGTGCGAAAGAGGCCGGGGAAATTATTTGGCGTCGGTCGCGGTACCGTTCGCATGCCAGGTAAACACGCCGAACTCAAACCCTTTCAGATCGCCTTTTGAATCCCAGGAGAGCGGGCCCATCACGGTATCGACGGAGTTCGCTTTCAGGTATTTGGCGATGGCCGCCGGATCGTCGCTCTGGTTCAGGCCTGCGGCCAGCGACTGCAGCGCAGCGTAGGTGGTCCACACGAACGCGCCGCTCGGATCTTGTTTCTTCGCCTTGATGGCGTCCACAATCGGTTTGTTCGCCGGAACCTGATCGTAGTTCTTCGGTTTGGTGACCAACATGCCTTCGGCGGAATCGCCCGCGATATTAGACAGCGACACGTTCGCCACGCCTTCCGGCCCCATAAACTGGGTTTTCAGGCCAGCGGAACGCGCCTGGCGCAGGATCTGGCCCATTTCCGGGTGATAACCGCCGTAGTAAACGAAATCGATGTTTTCTTTCTTCAGACGCGCCACCAGCGTGGAGAAATCTTTTTCGCCCGCGGTAATACCGTCAAAAAAGACCACGTTCGCGCCGCCTTTTTTCAGGCCATCCTGTACCGCGCGGGCCAGGCCTTCGCCGTACTGCTGTTTGTCATGAATGATAGCGATGCGCTTCGGCTTCACCTTATCAAGAATGTATTTCGCCGCGGTCGGGCCCTGGTCGGAATCGAGACCGGTGGTGCGCAGGATCAGCTGATAGCCGCGCGCGGTCAGCTCCGGTGCCGTCGCCGCTGGCGTGATCATCAGAATGCCTTCGTCTTCATAAATATCAGACGCCGGCTGGGTGGAAGAGGAGCACAGGTGGCCGATGACATATTTCACGCCGTCATTCACCACTTTGTTCGCGACCGCCACCGCTTGTTTCGGGTCGCAGGCGTCGTCATATTTGGTGATAACCAGCTTGTTGCCTTTGATGCCGCCTTTGGCGTTGATGTCCGCCACCGCCTGCTCGGCGCCGGTAAATTCCTGATCGCCATACTGCGCTACCGGGCCAGACATGGCGCCCACAACGGCAATTTTAATGTCTTCCGCCATCGCCATGCTGCTCATCGCCAGCGCAATTGCGCCTGCCAGTAACGCTTTGCCCTTCATTTTCATCCTGAGGTTCCCCATTCTTGTGGTTATTGCAGTTGTGATGTTGTTGTTTTTCGCTACTTTATTTCCGCTTCGCTTATCAGCGCAGCATTTAATATTAGTTTTAAGCCCTGCCGCCCGGCAAAAAGCAGCATACTCTGCTAAAAACATACCCCATTTTTATGAATTTGGAATCACTATTTTTCACGTCAATTATGGTGGGAAGTGGCGAAAAAACGTCCGCCGCGCCTGTCACGCGGCGGGTTATCGGGTTTTACCAGCCCGCGGGCAGATAACCGAAGGCGGAGAGCACCGCGTAAACCGCGCTGGCGACATAGAGCAGCACGATCAGCCCCTGGATGAGCGGATGCGTGCTCCAGCTACACTGCCAGCGGGGTGTTATCTCCCCGCGACGGCGCGCGCCGCGCAAAATAAGAATAGGCATAATGGAGAGGATCACGCCGCTGAAGACGCCTGCAAAGTAGAGCGCGTTCACAAAAGAGACCAGCCCGCTGTAAGCCAGCGCGAACGGCGGCAGCGCCACGACCGCCAGCACGCCGAGGCGTTTAAGCGGCTGCGCGTCGTCGCCGAGACGGAATTTGTCGAAGATATTGGTCAGGAAACTGCCGCCAAGCCCCCAGTAAGAAGTGAGCATCGCGCACAGCGCGAAAATATTGGCGGAAAAGAACGCCCACTCGCCGAGCGCCCGGCCCCAGGAGATGGTCGCCACTTCAGAGATGTTATCAAGCCCGCTCAGCGCGATAACCGACAGCGGCACCAGCGCCAGCAGCGTAAAGGTAATCACCATCCCGACGATAATCGCTTTCGGCAGTTTTTCGGGTTTATCAGCAAACCCGCGCGCCATCTCCGGCACAATGTACTGCGCCGCGAAGCAGAAGGCGGTGACGTTAAACACCGGCACCATGTAGCGCCAGTCGCCATCCAGCAGCCATTGCATCTGTGTCGATTCATGCAAAAGCGTAGCGACTACCAGTACCGCAATCATCACCACCATGCCGATACTGATAAATTTCTCGCCGCGCCCGATAGCCTTCAGCCCGAGCCAGAGAATGCCCGCCGCCGGAATAAAGAAAATCAGGCTACCGATGGCGGGCGAGACGCCGATAAGCGAGCTGAGCAGTTTGCCGCTGCCGGTCATGTAGGCGGTGAGCGCGCCGACGCTGTTAACGCACACCGACGCGAACATCAGCCAGGCGCCGATGCGCCCGACATAGCGCCCGGCGAGGCCGCTTAACTGTAAATGCGCGCGGGTGCGTAGCGTCGCTTCCGCGACATACAGCATGGTGATAGTGGTCAATACGCCGACAAGGGCGAGCCAGAAGAGAAGCGGCATAAAGCCCGCTTTGCTGGAGGCATAGGCGATGGAGAGTACGCCCGCGCCGATGTTGGTGCCGACGATCATCGCGACGCCTTCAACGAAGCTCAGGGATTTAGGGGATGACGCAGCCCGCTCTCGGGACGCCCACAGTGAGGCGGAAGTGGTGTTCTCAGACATAGTTCTTCCTTAAATATCCGGCGGCTATCACCACCGGAAGCGGTTGTGTTCACGGTGTGTTGTTGTGTTAGCAAGTGAGATATTTAAGCTTCGGGCCTGTCAGCCTCCCGAAGCGCGCTCCTTCGCAGGTCACCCCAAAGACGCGCCGTTATGGCCCGCTGCTGCGCGGCGGCCAGGCCATAAGGCGGGCGCCCTCGGGGTAATTCCTGTTCGTTTTGTGGCAGGGTTTGGTCTGCCTTACATGGTGGGTGCGCTGCGCTTACCCACCCTACGGACTGTTTTTTGCCCCACACGGTGGGTGCGCTGTGCTTACCCACCCTACGGGCTGTTTTTTGCCTGACGTGTCGGGTGCGCTTTGCTTACCCACCCTACGGGCTGTTTTTTTTGCCTCACATGGCGGGTGCGCTGCGCTTACCCGCCCTACGGGCTGCTTTTTGCCTCACACGGTGGGTGCGCTGCGCTTACCCACCCTGCGAGCCAGGGCTGTGCTTTTATGTAGGGCGGGTAAGCCGTGCGCACCCGCCGTTTAAGCCGCCTCGCCGTTAGCGCCCCAGCGCGCGGGAAAGGATCTCCAGCGCTTTGCTGAACTGCGCATCCGGGATGGTCAGCGGGTAAAGGAAACGGATAACGTTGCCGTAAACGCCGCAACTCAGCAGCAGCAGCCCCTCTTCTCGGGCGCGCGTCAGCACCTGCTGCGTAAACTCAGGCGACGGCTTGCCGGTCTGCGGATCGTTAAACTCTACCGCCACCATCGAGCCCTGCCCGCGGACTTCGGCAATCGCCGGGCAGTAGGTGCGTGCCTGGTTGAGCACCTCTTGCAGATGCTGGCCCAGCTCGTTCGCGCGCTGGCAGAGATTTTCCTGCTCAATCACATCCAGCACCGCGTGCGCCGCCGCGACTGCCAGCGGGTTACCGGCGTAGGTGCCACCAAGGCCGCCCGGCGCAGGCGCGTCCATCACCTCCGCGCGCCCCACCACGCCCGAGAGCGGCATCCCGCCCGCGAGGCTTTTCGCCATCGTCAGCAGATCCGGCTTCACGCCGTAATGCTCCATCGCGAACAATTTGCCGGTGCGCGCAAAACCGCTCTGCACTTCATCGGCAATCAGCAGAATGCCGTGCTCGTCGCACAGCGCGCGCAGGGCCTCCATAAACGCCGGCGGCGCGACGTTGAAACCGCCTTCGCCCTGCACTGGCTCCAGCACAATGGCCGCCACCTGATCCGGCGCGATATCGGCTTTGAAAATACGCTCAAGGCTTGCCATCGCGTCGTCCACCGACACGCCGTGCAGGGCGTTCGGGTATTGCGCGTGGAATACAGAGCCCGGGAACGGGCCGAAGCCGATTTTGTACGGTGCCACTTTGCCGGTGAGCGCCATCGTCATAAACGTGCGCCCGTGAAAGCCGCCGCCGAAGGTGATTAAGCCAGGGCGACGGGTATACGCGCGCGCGATTTTCACGGCGTTTTCCACCGCTTCCGCGCCGGTGGTGAAGAACGCGGTTTTCGCCGGGCCGTCAATCGGCGCGCAGGCGTTGATGCGCTCCGCGAGCGCCACATAGCTTTCGTAAGGAACTATCTGGTACGCCGTATGCGTAAAGGCGCGCAGCTGGTTTTCGATGGCCTCCACCACGCGCGGATGGCGATGGCCGGTGTTCAGCACCGCAATACCCGCTGCGAAGTCGATAATCTCGTTGCCTTCCACGTCCCACAGGGTGGCGTTGTCGGCTTTTTCGGCATAGAAGCCGCACATGACGCCGACGCCACGTGGGGTGGCGCTCTGACGACGTTGGTTCAATTCTGAATTTTTCACCCGCATTCTCCTGCTGATAAACGTCACTTTTTAGCAACAAACCTGAAACAGTGACATTTATTTACCCAGGCTATGGCCCTATAATCGAGTACCAGTTTCGAATAAATGAGGGATCCAATTGCATTCTTTAGTGTCCGATCTCTTATTGCTTCGCCTCGGCGAACAGCGCGATGAACGCCTGCATAAGCGGCTTTATAACGCGCTGCGCCTGACTATTCTTGACGGCAGCCTGCCTGCGCAAAGCCGCCTGCCCGCCTCGCGGGATCTCGCCCAGCAGCTCGGCCTTTCTCGCAACACAGTATTAACAGTTTATGAACAATTGCTCGCAGAAGGATATGTAACCTCTCGCGCCGGCAGCGGCACGTTCGTCGCCGGAATGCTGCCGGACAGCCTGTTATCTGCGCCGCCGGTGGCACAGGGGCAGCACGATCGCGTTGCGCATGCGGGGTTCTCCTCGCGCGGGAAAACGCTGCTCGGGCAGGTCAGCGCCAGCCCCAAACAGTGGGGCGCATTTATCCCCGGCGTGCCGGACGTGCATGCCTTTCCGCATCAGCTTTTCAGCAAAATTCAGGCGCGGATCAGCCGCCGCCCCAGCCCGCAGCGCCTCACCTATAGCTGTCAGGGCGGCACGCCGGAGCTACAGCGCGCGCTGGTGGATTACCTGCGGGTATCGCGATCGGTTCACTGCACGGCGGATCAGGTGTTGATCACCGAAGGGATTCATCAGGCTATCGATCTGGTGGCGCGCATGCTGTGCGATCGTGGTGATACGGCGTGGGTGGAAGAGCCCTCGTACTGGGGCATCCGCCATGTGTTGCAGATGAATGAGGTAAACATTACGCCGGTGACGGTCGACCGCGCGGGCATGGTGCCGCCGGAGAGCGCCGGAACACCGCCGCGGCTGATTTTCGTCACGCCGTCGCACCAGTATCCGCTGGGCGCGGTCATGAGCCTTGAGCGGCGTCAGCGCCTGTTAACGCTGGCGCGCCAGACCGGCAGCTGGATCGTGGAAGACGACTACGACAGCGAATTTCGCTTTTCCGGCCAGCCGATCCCGGCGTTACAGGGGCTGGTGGCGGACCCGCCGGTGATTTACATCGGCACCTTCAGCAAAACGCTCTATCCGGGCCTGCGCATCGGTTATGTGGTACTGCCGCGCGCGCTGGCACACGAGATGAAAACCGCGCATGCCGAGCTTTATCGCGGCGGCCATTCGATTATCCAGGCGGCGCTGGCGGAGTTTATCGAGGCCGGGCATTACAGTGCCCACATCCGGCGGATGCGCCTGCTGTATGGCCGCCGCAGGGCGTGTCTGACAGCGCTGATAACGCGCTATCTGGGGCCGGAGGCGCTGTCGGATTTCAGCGATAACGCCGGGCTGCATCTGGTGCTGAATCTGCCGGATGACGCGGACGATGTGGAGATAGCCCGTCTTGCCAACGCGCGCGATATTCTGGTGCGCCCGCTGTCGCGCTATTACCTGACGGAAAACCGGCGTCGCGGCCTGCTGATGGGATTCGCCTGCGTGGCGGAGGAGAAAATGGAGGGCGCATTTAAAGCGCTGCTGGCATGTATTGAAGCGGCTTACCCGGCGCTTTTACGCCGCGCATAAAACAAAACACCCCGCTTAAGGCGGGGTGTGTCATCAGACTGACGCGGCTTACGCTTCTATCGCGGCACGCAGCTTTTTCATCGCGTTTTTTTCAAGCTGACGCACGCGTTCGGCTGAGACGCCGTAGCGGTTGGCCAGTTCCTGCAACGTGCTTTTGTTGTCTTCATCCAGCCAGCGCGCGCGAATGATCTGCTGGCTGCGCTCGTCGAGACCCTGCATGGCGTCGGTCAGTTTATCGGCGGCGTGTTCTTCCCAGTTGTCATCCTCAATGCCGTCGGCAAAGTTAGAAGACTTATCCTGAAGGAACAGCACCGGAGCCATCGGCTGGCTGTCACCCGCGTCATCGTCCGGGGACATGTCAAAAGTCATGTCCTGCGCGGCCATACGCGATTCCATTTCACGCACGTCTTTGCTGGAAACGCCCAGCTCGCGGGCCACCATTTCCACTTCGTCCTGGTTAAACCAGCCCAGACGCTGCTTGGTTTTACGCAGATTAAAGAACAGCTTACGCTGCGCTTTGGTGGTGGCGACTTTCACGATGCGCCAGTTACGCAGCACATATTCGTGAATTTCAGCTTTGATCCAGTGCACGGCGAAGGAAACCAGACGCACGCCCACTTCCGGATTGAAGCGACGCACCGCTTTCATCAGGCCGATGTTGCCTTCCTGGATCAGGTCCGCCTGCGGCAGGCCATAGCCCGCGTAGTTACGAGCGATATGAACAACAAAACGCAGGTGAGACAGGATCAGCTTTTTCGCTGCTTCCAGATCGCCCTGGTAATGCAGCTTTTCAGCCAGTGCCCGCTCTTCGTCTGCCGACAACATCGGCCAGGCGTTGGCCGCCCGGATATAGGAATCCAGGTTACCGACCGGGGCTAAAGCTAAAGTTTGCATTTCTTTGGTCATTCAAATCCTCTCAATCGACATCGGACTGGCGTTCGTCCCCATCAGGCAACAAACGGGCCAGCATGTTTGAGCAACGAGAATATCAGCCACTCTTTTATCAGACCGTGAATTTATCCACAAGTTCACGTAAGGCTTGTGAATAAATTACGCACAAAATGTGACATTGCTATGAAAAAGCGTGGGCAGGAGAAGCGGAAGTTCACGGTACGCATCCCCTGCTGACGGGAACTCGTAGCAGGGGATGATTATAACAAATATTTTTTACTCGGGGGTAAAGTGACGTAAATGTTGCACGGTGGCAAGCCAGGCGGCCGCCCAGCCGATCATGGAACAGACCAGCAGCAGCAACAGACACTCATCGAAGGATAACCCGCTGATTTCAAAGGTGGTGCCGAAAACTTTCGCCACATCCGTCACGGCGGCGGATAACCGCATCACCAGGATTTCTGACAGAATCAGTGAAAGCAATGCGCCGGTAAACCCGAGCAGCGCGCCGCCGTACAGGAACGGACGCAGGATAAAACCATCCGTCGCGCCAATGAGTTTCTGCACGTTGATGGTGTCGCGGCGCGCGAAAATGCTCAGGCGCACGCTGTTGCCGATAACCAGGAACACGGCCGCGACCATCAGTACGCCTATCATCGCCGCGACGCGCCCGACCAGCCCGGTGAGCGCCGACAGCCGCGCGAACCAGCTGTCATCCATGCGCACTTCGTCTACGCCCTGAAGCTTCGCCACGCGGTCACGCAGCGTATTGAGCGCTTCGCTGCTCTGGAAATCGAGCTTCGGCTCGACCACCACCACGGCGGGCAGCGGGTTTTCTTCCAGCATATCCAGCGCGCCGCCAAATCCCGACCAGTTACGGAATTCGCCAAGCGCCTCGTCACGCGAGAGGTAATTGACCTTCGCCACGCCCGGCTCGGCCTGGAGCTGCCCCACCACCTGTTGCGCGGCGTTATCGTCGAGCGTTTTATCGAGATAGACCGTAATCTGCGGCGACGGATAATACTGCGTCGCCGCCTCGCTGACGTTCTTATAAACCATGTAGCAGACGCTCGGCAGCGTCAGCGAAATGGCAATCACCATCACCGTTAAAAACGTGGCGAGCGGTTTGCTTTTCAGATCGGCAAGCGCGCCCTGCCAGGCGTAACGCACCTGTTCATTGATGCCGCCCTGACGCGATTTGCCTTTGGTGTTGGAGCCTTTATTTCGCTTCTGCACAGGCCGTCCTGTTTCACCGGAAGAACGCTGTTTACGGAAATTATCCAGTTTGTTGCTAAAGCGCCGGATTTCATTCAGCGCGTCACGTTTATTCACCAACACGGCCTCCATGCAAATGCCCTTCGCTCAGGGTGAGCACCGGGTAGCTGCGCCGTGAGATAAGCCCGGTGTCGTGCGTCGCCATTAATACCGTCACCCCGACGCGGTTAAATTCTTCGAAAAGACGCAGAATGCCTTCCGAGAGGGCGTCATCCAGGTTGCCCGTCGGTTCATCCGCCAGCAGCACGGCCGGTTTATTGACCACGGCGCGGGCGATGCCCACGCGCTGCTGTTCGCCGCCGGAAAGCTGAATCGGGAAGTTTTTCGCTTTGTCCAGCAGACCGACCTTATCCAGCGCCGCCGATACGCGACGGCGAATATCTTCGCCGCTGGCACCCGCGATAATCAGCGGGATCGCCACATTATCGTAGACCGTTCTGTCCATCAGCAGATGGTGATCCTGGAAAATCATGCCGATCTGACGACGCAGGAACGGCACTTCACGGTTTTTCAGACGGCTTATCTCGTGGCCGCCAAACCAGATTTTCCCGGCGCTCGGCCGTTCGATACCGCAAATCAGCTTCAGCAGCGTACTCTTACCGGCGCCGGAGTGGCCGGTAAGAAATGACATCTCGCCTGGCCGCAGGTGGAACGTCACCCCCTGCAGCGCTTGTCTCCCACCGAGATAGGCTTTGCTGACATGTTCAAAGCGAATCATGGTTAATCCTCTCGGGCAAAAAGTGCCTCAATAAAGTCGCCCGCGTTAAACGGACGCAAATCTTCAATACGTTCGCCCACACCAATGTAGCGAATCGGAATACCAAACTGATCGGCCACTGAGAAGATCACGCCGCCTTTGGCGGTGCCGTCAAGCTTAGTGAGCGTAATGCCGGTCAGCCCTACCGCCTCGTGGAACAGCTTCGCCTGGCTTACGGCGTTCTGCCCGGTGCTGGCGTCGATAGTCAGCATCACTTCATGCGGCGCGTTCTCGTCGAGCTTTTTCATCACGCGGACGATTTTTTTCAGCTCTTCCATCAGGTGCGATTTATTCTGCAAACGCCCGGCGGTATCGGCAATCAGCACATCTACGCCGCGCGCTTTCGCCGCCTGGATGGCGTCGAAAATCACGGAGGCGGAATCCGCGCCGGTGTGCTGCGCGATAACCGGAATGTTATTGCGCTGGCCCCAGACCTGGAGCTGCTCCACCGCGGCGGCGCGGAAGGTATCGCCCGCCGCCAGCATCACCGATTTACCCTGCTGTTCGAACTGACGCGCCAGCTTACCGATGGTGGTGGTTTTACCCACGCCGTTGACGCCAACCATCAGGATAACAAACGGCGTTTTGCCTTCGACATTCAGCGGCTCGTCCACTTTCGCCAGGATCTCGCCCATCTCTTCTTTCAGCAGGCCGTAGAGCGCCTCGGCATCGCGCAACTGCTTGCGGCTCGCGCCTTCGGTGAGGTTGGCGATGATTTTACGCGTGGTGTCCACGCCCACATCGGCAATCAGCAACTGCTCTTCGAGCTCCTCGAACAGATCGTCGTCGATTTTTTTGCCGCGGAACAGACTGATAAATCCGGAACCGAGATTTTCTTTGGTTTTCAGCAGGCTGCGTTTAAGGCGCGCGAAGAACCCCTCTTTAGTGGGTTTTTCCTGCTCCGCGACCGGCGCGGTTTCTTCCTCTTCCGGCTCGGTTTCCAGCGCCGCTTCCGGGTCAGCCGCCAGCGCGACTAATTCTTCTTCGCTAATCGGCGCGTCTTCAGCAATCTCGTGTGCATCGTGCGGCGTTTCCACCGCAGGCTCGACGGCTTTTTCTTCAACAGCCGCTTCTTCAATGACGTCTTCTTCAACGATCGTTTCCGGGGACGCTTCTGGCTGTGGTTCAGCGACAACTTCAGGCGCAAGCGCTACCGGCGCGCGGTTTTCTTCCTGCTCCGGCAGCCACTCTTCCGCTTGCGCAGCCGTTGGTTTTACGGCTTCCGGCTCTGCTTCAACCGACGTCTCGACAGTTTCCGGCTGTGCGCTCTCTTTTTCTTCATGAATCACGCTTTCGCTGACGGCCACGACGTCATCGGCGAATTTTTCAGACTCGGCCAGGGAGTGCGTGGTCTCCTGCGCGGTCGTTTGCGTCTGCGAGTCAGGCTCAACGCGCGCTTCTGTCGCCGCGGGTTGTTCTGTTACGTGTTGTTCTTGTTGTTCGGCTTCCGTTTCTGCCTGCTCTTTCTGGCCAAAACCCAGCCAGGAAAAAAAGCCACGTTTCTTCTCTTTTGCCATTGGCGAATGCACTCCTCGCGGTTAATACATGGCGCAGTCCCGTCGTCTGGCTCAGGGTACTGAAAAAATTGCGAATGAATAAGTGAGTCTACCACTTTCCCGCCGGGGCGGCATACCGCCGCACGGAGGTTTCGCCCGCCCGTTTGCGCCGCTAGAATAGCAGCCTGAACAGAAAAGCGTGTGAGCATAATGAAGAAACCAACCTCCTCGGGTAGCGGCCAGATCCGCATTATTGGCGGACAGTGGCGCGGCAGAAAACTGCCGGTGCCTCACAGCCCCGGTCTGCGCCCCACCACCGACCGCGTGCGCGAAACCTTATTTAACTGGCTGGCGCCGTATCTGGTGGGCGCGCGCTGTCTGGACTGCTTCGCCGGCAGCGGCGCGCTGGGCCTGGAGGCGCTCTCCCGCTACGCCGCCGACGCCACGCTTTTAGAGATGGAACGCAGCGTCGCGCAGCAGCTTCAGAAAAACCTTGCTACGCTCAAATCCAGCGCAGCAAAGGTAGTGAACACTAACACACTTAATTTTCTGAACCAGAACGGCGAGCCGCACGACATCGTGTTTGTCGATCCGCCGTTTCGTAAAGGGCTGCTGGAAGAGACACTGAATCTGCTGGAGACGCGCGGCTGGCTGGCACCGCAGGCGCTGATTTACGTTGAAAGTGAAGTGGAAAACGGCCTGCCGCCGGTGCCTGCAAACTGGCAACTGCATCGCGAGAAAGTGGCGGGCCAGGTGGCGTACCGGCTTTATCTGCGCGAATCACAAGGAGAGCAAAATGCTGATTAATCTGGGACGCCTGCTGATGCTGGGCGTGTGGGGCTTTCTGCTGCTGAACCTGATCCAGCCGTTTCCGCGCCCGCTGAATATTTTCGTCAACGTGGCGCTATTTTTCATGATAATCATGCATATTCTGCAATTATCGCTGCTGCGCGCCACGCAGCCGAAAGACGCCCCGCCGTTAAGCCGTTTCCAGCAGGCGCGGATTTTTATCTTCGGTGTGTTTGAGCTGATCGCCTGGCAGAAAAATCAGAAGAAGCCGCGCTAACAAACGCGGCAGGTAGTTTCCCAGGGCGGGTAAGCGACGCGCACCCGCCATGCCACGTTAACGCGCAGGCGCATCATTTCCGTAGGGCGGGTAAGCGAAGCGCAGCCGCCGTGCCAGGTTAACGCGCGGGCGCATCATTTCCGTAGGGCGGGTAAGCGAAGCGCACCCGCCATGCCAGGTTAACGCGCGGGCGCAGGAACAAACTCCAGAAACCGCGTTCCCTGATACACCAGCTGACCCTCATCGCCCACCGTCAACTGGTGGTAATGGGCCTCATCCAGCCGAAACCGCATCTCCGCCCCGCCTTCCTGCGGGCGAAACGTCGCTTCGTACCGCACGGTTTGCGCAGGCGGCGCGACCTGCTGTTCGCGCGAACGCCGCCCGTTTACGGGTTTTTCCCGCTTGCTGGCCACCACCACGTCCTGCTGCGTGACCGGGGCCGCGTCATTTTCTGTTTTCTCGCGCCGCTGCTGCACATAGCGAAAGGAAGCGGCCGCGACGATTAACGCGATGATAATAATGAAAAAAAGCGGTGGCTTACTCATGACAGATCCCGGCGGCTCAACTCTTTTTAAGAATACCCCGCAGCGCCAGGCGTTGTCATCTCGCCCGTCTGACCACTAGACTGAAATCAAGGGCCGTGCGCGGTATGCGCACGTTACAATAACTGAATCAGGGACTTATCATGCTTTGGTCGTTTATTGCTGTCTTTTTATCCGGTTGGCTGTATGTCGATGCATCTTACCGCGGTGCCACCTGGCAACGCTGGATCTTTAAACCTTTAACGCTGCTGCTGTTACTGCTGCTTGGGTGGCAGGCGCCGCTCGCCAGCCCGACAGGCTATCTGGTGCTGGCAGGCCTGGTGGCGACGCTCGCGGGTGATGCGTTGACGCTGCTGCCGCGCCAGCAGTTGCTGTACGCCTTCGGGGCGTTTTTCCTGTCGCACCTGCTTTATACCGTCTGGTTCGCGAGCCAGATGACGCTCTCCTTTTTCTGGCCGTTGCCGCTGGCGCTGCTGGTGATAGGCGCGGCGCTGATCGCGACCATCTGGACGCGCCTTGGCGATCTCCGCTGGCCGATTTGTACCTATATCGGCATGACGCTGGTAATGGTGTGGCTTGCGGGCGAGCTCTATTTCTTCCGCCCGACCGACACCAGCTTCTCCGGCTTCGTCGGCGCAGTGCTGCTGCTGCTGAACGCGGTCGTCTGGCTCGGTAGCCACTACCGTAAGCGCTTTACTGCCGACAGCGCCATCGCCGCCGCCTGCTATTTCGCGGGCCACTTTATGATTGTCCGCTCGCTGTATCTATAAACAACCACGACGGGCGGTGAAATGCCGCCCACAATCTCCTTGACTCTGGAGTCGACTCCAGAGTGTAAGCTCTGGTAATGAGAAAATTATCATTACCGGAGGACGCCATGCGCACCCCTTCTGAAAAGCCTCGCGCCACGCCGCAGTTCGCGAAAATGACGCCGATTTCAGCACCGCAAAAACCGGCCATCAGCAAAGCAGCCTGTTGCGAAAGCGACTCTTGCGAAAACCCGCAACCGGTGCAGGAAGCCGCAGGCGCGCTACGCTGGCAGGTCGCCGGTATGGACTGCGCCGCCTGCGCCCGTAAAGTGGAAAATGCCGTACGTCAGGTGCCGGAGGTGCGTCAGGTTCAGGTATTATTCGCGACCGAAAAACTGGTGGTGGACGCCCCCGCCTCACAACGCGAGGCAATTGAACAGGCGGTGCGCGCCGCCGGTTATACACTGCGCGAGGCAAATGCCGCCGCGCCCGCGACGCCTTCCGGCTTACGTGAAAACCTGCCGATTATCGTTATCGCCGTCTTTATGGCGCTGAGCTGGGCGCTGGAGCAGGTGCATCCGCTGGCGGGACGCATCGCGTTCACCGTCACCACGCTGGTCGGGCTGTTCCCGGTCGCGCGTCAGGCATGGCGGCTCATCCGCAGCGGCAACCCGTTCGCCATCGAAACGCTGATGAGCGTGGCTGCCACCGGTGCGCTGATTATCGGGGCCAGTGAAGAAGCGGCAATGGTGCTGCTGCTCTTTTTAGTCGGCGAGCGGCTGGAAGGATGGGCGGCGAATCGTGCGCGCAGCGGCGTCAGCGCGCTGGTGGCGTTACGCCCGGAAACGGCGGTGCGCCTGCGCGGCGAGGCGCGCGAAACCGTAGCGATAAGCGACCTCCAGCCCGGCGATGTGATTGAAGTGGCCGCAGGCGGCAGGCTTCCGGCAGACGGCAAACTGCTCGCCGCGGCGGCGAGTTTCGATGAGAGCGCGCTGACTGGCGAATCGCTGCCGGTTGAGCGCCAGCCGGGCGAAAAAGTCCCTGCTGGCGCGACCAGCGTCGATCGTCTGGTGTCGCTCGAAGTCACGTCGCGTCCCGGCGACAGCGCCATTGACCGCATTCTGCATCTCATTGAAGAGGCGGAATCGAAACGCGCGCCGATTGAGCGCTTTATCGATCGCTTCAGCCGCATCTATACCCCGGTCATTATGGCGGCGGCGCTGTTGACGGCGCTTATTCCGCCATTGCTGTTTGCCGCGCCGTGGCTGCCGTGGATTTACAAAGCGCTGGCGCTGCTGCTGATTGGCTGCCCGTGCGCGCTGGTGATCTCAACGCCTGCGGCGATCACATCAGGCCTTGCAGCCGCCACGCGCTTTGGCGCGCTGATTAAAGGCGGTGCCGCGCTGGAGGCGCTGGGGCGCGTTGAGCAAATTGCTTTTGATAAAACCGGCACGCTGACGGCGGGCACGCCGCAGGTCACGGCAGTCGATCCGGTCGACGGGCTGGAAGCGGAAGCGCTGCTGGCGTACGCCGCGGCCGTTGAGCAGGGCAGCACGCATCCGCTGGCGCAGGCGGTGGTACGTGAGGCGACCACGCGCGGCGTGGCGACGCTTCGCGCCGGTGCGCAGCGCACGCTGGCGGGAGCGGGTGTTGAAGCGCAGGTGGAGGGCCGTCTGCTCCGCATCAGCGCGCCGGATAAGGTGTCCATTGAGATATCCCCAGAGTGGCTGGCGCGCATCCGCGAACAGGAAGCGCAGGGCCAGACGGTGATCGTCGTGACCGCAAGCGATCGGCTTCTCGGCACGCTGGCGCTTCGCGATACGCAGCGCGCCGACGCGCGCGACGCGGTGGAGAAACTCCGGGCGCTCGGCGTGGGGAGTGTGATGCTGACTGGAGATAACCCGCGCGCGGCGGCGGCAATTGCCGCAGAGTTAGGTATGGAATATCGCGCCGGGCTGCTGCCTGCGGATAAGGTGACGGCGGTCAATGCGCTTAACGCCCGCGCGCCACTGGCGGTGGTCGGCGACGGTATTAACGACGCGCCGGCGATGAAAGCCGCGACCATCGGCATTGCGATGGGCAGCGGCACCGATGTGGCGCTGGAGGCCGCCGACGCGGCGCTGACGCACAACCGGCTGGCGGCGCTGCCGGAGATGATCGCGCTTGCCCGCGCCACGCACCGTAATATTCGTCAGAACATCGCGATTGCGCTGGGGTTAAAGGCCGTTTTCCTGGTGACGACGCTGCTCGGGTTGACCGGCCTGTGGCTGGCCGTGCTGGCCGATACGGGTGCGACGGTGCTGGTGACCGCCAATGCGTTACGGCTGTTGCGTAAACGCGGCTGACGGGGAACATGGAACATGGTGGGTGCGCTTCGCTTACCCACCCTACGTTCAGGGCGGAGGGTTGATACGGTGGGTGCGCTTCGCTTACCCACCCTACATTACAGCGGCCGGAATACTCGCAGGGCGGGTAAACAACGTGCACCCGCACCTCAAAGCGCTTACCCACCCTACGTGCTGACGGGGAACATGGAACATGGTGGGTGCGCTTCGCTTACCCACCCTACATTACAGCGACCGGAATACTCGTAGGGCGGGTAAACGAAGTGCACCCGCCATCTCAAAACCCGCCACCTCAACCTGAACACCCGCCACCGCCCTTACATCATCCCTAACACCCGCGGCAGCCAGAGCGAAATGGCCGGAATGTAAGTCACCATCGCCAGCACAATAAGCAGCACCCCATAAAACGGCAGCATGGCGCGCACCACGGTTTCGATATTCTTCTTACTCACGGCACTCGCCACAAACAGCACCGAACCCACCGGCGGCGTAATCAGCCCGATCCCAAGATTCACCATCATGATCATCCCGAAATGCACCGGATCAATACCGAGCTGGTTGGCGACCGGCAACAGCACCGGTGTCAGGATCAAAATGATCGGGGCCATGTCCATCAGCGTGCCAATCAACAGCAGCATAATGTTGAGGTACATCAGGATGACGTATTTGTTATCCGACAGCGTCGTGAAGAATTCTGTAATGCGTGTCGGCAGTTGCATATAGGTCATCACCGCGCCGAACGCTGCCGCAAAGCCGATTAAGATCATCACGATCGTCACCGTTTTCACGGTGCGGAACATCAGCTTCGGCAGTTCGCTCCATTGGTAATCGCGATAGATAAACATCGTCACGAAAAACGCCCACAGGCACGCCACCGCTGCGGATTCCGTCGCGGTAAACACGCCGGTCAGAATGCCGCCCAGGATAATCACGACCGTCATCAGCCCCCACAGCGCATCAATGAAAATTTTCAGCGCCTGCCTGAGCGGGATACGCTCGCCTTTCGGGTAGCCGCGCCGCCGGGCGAAGGCGATGCAAAGAATCATCAGGCTCAGTCCCAGCAGCAGCCCCGGCAACACGCCCGCGATAAACAGCGTCGCGATAGACACGGTGCCGCCCGCCGCCAGCGAATAGATAACCGAGTTATGGCTGGGCGGAATAAGAATCGCCTGCACCGAGCCACTCGCCGTGACCGCCGCGGCGTATTCGCGCGGGTAGCCTTTCTTTTCCATCTCCGGGATCATCACGCTGCCGATAGATGCGGTATCCGCCACCGACGAGCCGGAAATCGCGCCGAAAAACGTCGAGGCGACAATATTCACCAGCGACAGCCCACCGCGGATAAACCCTACAAACAGATAGGCGAAGTTCACCAGCCGTCGGGCGATGCCGCCTTCGGCCATAATCGCGCCCGCCAGGATAAAAAACGGGATCGCCAGCAGCGTGAATTTGTTAACGCCGCTGGTTATCTGGATCATCAACGCCTCCAGCGGCAGATCTATCCAGAGCGCGCCCACGATGGCGCTCAGGCCCACCGCGAAAGCGACCGGCATCCCGAGCGCCAGCAGCACCGCCAGCGTGGCCAGTAAGATAAATGCGTCCATAACGTTCCCCGCTAGCTATGGTTGCCAATGAGCACGACCGGGCGGTTCTCCTGAGAACCCCACAGCAGCCGCTCGATGACGAACAGAATCATCACCGCCGAGCCGATGGGCAGCGGCAGATAACTTTCTCCTGATGTAAGCACCGGAAACTCCGCGACGGGCTGTTCCCACAGCTCCATACACAACAGGGCGCTGTAATAAAACATCACCAGGGAAATGATGAGCATCAGCAGATCGACCACGCGCGCGCAGACCCGCTGCGCGAACGGCGGCAGGCGATCGGTCAGCATGTTCACCGCAATATGCGAGCCTGCGCGGTAGCCCACCGCCGCGCCGATAAAGGTAAACGTCACCATACAGATAATGGCGACCGGCTCAGGCCAGGACTCACCCCGGTTGAGCACGTAACGCGAGAAAATCCCTATCGGGATCACGACCGTCATGATCAACAGCGCGAACCCAGCCACCATCATGGCGAGCAGGTACAGGCGATCCATCCAGACCAGAAAGAATCGGGACATAAACACTCCGCAGCGGATGAGGTGCCGGGGCCAGCCCGGCGTTAGAGGTTATTTGACGTCGGCGATGGCTTTCATCAGATCCTGATGCTTCGCGCCATACTGGTCGCGCACCGGCGCGGTCGCGTTAACGAAAAACGCTTTATCGATGTCGTGGAACTGCACGCCGCCCGCTTTCATTTTGTCGAGCGCCTGTTTGTTATAGGCATTCCACAGCTCACGCTGTTCCATTTGCGCCTCGCGGGCGAGCGTCAGGATTTTCTGTTGCTGCTCAGGTTTTAGCTTGTCCCATTTCACTTTCGAGTAGAGCAGCATTTCGGGGATGATGAAGTGGCCGCTCAGGGTGTAGTGCTTCGCGACCGGCAGGTAGTTGTGCGCGATATAGGTCGGCGGGTTATTTTCCGCGCCGTCGATAACGCCGGTTTGCAGGCCGCTGTAAACTTCACTCACGCCCATCGCCACGGCGTTCGCGCCCATCGCTTTCAGCGTGCCGATGGCGACCGGGCTACCCTGTACGCGAATTTTCATGCCCTTGAGATCGTCCGGCTTCACGACCGGATTTTTGGTGATCAAATTGCGGGTGCCGGAGTCCATCCAGCCTAAAAAGACCAGCCGCGATTTCGGGTTGCTGGTGAGTTTATCGCCGATTTGTTTGCCGATATCGCCATCGATGACCTTGTGCATATGGTCTTCGTCACGAAACACGTAAGGCAGCGTAAAAACTTCGATCTCCGGCAAAATCGCGGCAACCGGTGCCATTGAAACGCGGATCATGTCGATTGCGCCCATCTGCGCCTGCTCTATCATCTGCTTTTCATCGCCCAGCACGCCGCCCGGAAACGTTTTAATTTCCAGCTCGCCATTGGTTTGTTGTTTTAACTTTTCACCCATGTTTTGCACGGCGACGACGTTCGGGTAGCCCTGCGGGTGAACATCGGCCGCTTTAATCACTTGCGCATGCAGAGCGGGCGCCAACAGCAGTGACGCGGTGGAGAGGCAAAGACCGGCCAGCGCCGGGATAAATCGCTTTTTCATCGGGTCGCTCCAGAGGATAAGGACAGGCTAGTTATAAAACGGTGTTTTGATTTGTCGGTTATAAACTAGACGACGTCCTGTAAAGGCAGGGTGAAGCGCCTCACAAAAGCAACAACTTTGAAACAAGGGTTTAAAAAGAATGTGACGTGAGTTCAGAAAGCCGCATGACGGCGGCTTACGGCAGGGATTACTGATTTTTACGCAGCAGATAGCGATACGGCAGCGTTTCGGTTTGCGAGGCTACCAGCTCGTGTTCCATAAAGCGGCAGAATCCAGGAATATCGCGCGTCGTCGCCGGATCATCGGCGACAATCAGCAGCGTTTCGCCGGGCTGCATATTACGCACGGTTTTACGCACCATCATCACCGGCTCAGGGCAGCGCAGCCCGAGGGCGTCCAGGGTGTGGTCAGGGTTGGCGAACAGATCGGTCATGCTTGTCTCGGCGTTGTCAAAAACCGCCATAGTTTACCCCCCGTTTTTTGTGACGCAACTCATGTGAACGATTGCGTTAAAATTAACCATTGCATTGGCGAGGCAAAGCAGTATTATGCGGCGGCTTTTGCGCAAACGCGCTGCGTCTGCCTTAGCATGAAGATGAACTGGGTTCCCTCACCCCAACTAACAAAAAGGTCACAATATGACGCCCTTTACTCCTGGTCAGCGCCGCAACGCGCTCGTCTGGCTTTCGTTGTTTCATTTGCTGGTGATCACCTCCAGCAACTATCTGGTGCAGCTGCCCGTCTCCATTTTTGGTTTTCACACCACCTGGGGCGCGTTTAGCTTTCCGTTTATTTTCCTCGCCACCGATCTGACCGTGCGCATTTTTGGCGCGCCACTGGCTCGTCGCATTATTTTCGCCGTGATGGTGCCTGCGCTGCTGGTCTCCTACGTGATCTCCTCGCTGTTTTATATGGGGAGCTGGCAGGGGTTTGGCGCGCTGTCGCACTTCAATCTGTTCGTCGCGCGCATCGCGACCGCCAGCTTTATGGCCTATGCGCTCGGGCAGATCCTCGACGTGCATGTGTTTAACCGTCTGCGCCAAAGTCCGCGCTGGTGGCTGGCGCCGGGCGCGTCGCTGCTGCTCGGCAACGTCAGCGATACGCTGTCGTTCTTCTTTATCGCCTTCTGGCGCAGCCCGGACCCGTTCATGGCCGAACACTGGATGGAAATCGCGCTGGTGGACTACACCTTCAAGGTGCTTATCAGCCTGGTGTTCTTCCTGCCGATGTATGGCGTGCTGCTGAATATGCTGTTGAAAAAGCTGGCGGATAAATCCGATTTCCGCGTGCTGCAGCGCGGTTAAAGGTTCACGGAATTTCTTGTGTTAAGATGCAGGGATGGGTCGTGTTGACCGTCTCTTGTAAAGGAATAAGTGAATGCGCAATCTGGTGAAATATGTCGGTATTGGCCTGCTGGTGATGGGGCTTGCCGCCTGCGACAACAAAGACAGCAACGCGCCGGCCAGCGCCGGTGCCTCACAGAGCGAAGCCTCCGGCCAGCCGGTCAGCCTGCTGGACGGTAAACTGAGCTTCTCCCTGCCGTCGGATATGACCGATCAGAGCGGTAAAGTGGGCACCCAGGCGAACAACATGCATGTTTACTCCGATCAGACCGGCCAGAAAGCCGTGATCGTTATCGTCGGCGAGAAAAGCCAGGAATCGCTGGAAGTGCTGGCGAAGCGTCTGGAAGATCAGCAACGCGCCCGCGATCCGCAACTGCAGGTCGTGACCAATAAAGCGATTGAAATCAAAGGTCAGAAGATGCAGCAGCTCGACACCGTCATCTCTGCCAAAGGCCAGACCGCTTACTCCTCCGTGGTGCTGGGCAATGTCGATGACAAACTGCTGACCCTGCAAATCACGCTGCCTGCCGATAACCAGCAGCAGGCGCAGAGCACCGCAGAGAACATCATCAACACCATCGTGGTGAAGTAATCTGCAGTAAAGATTACGCTTAAACGCGGCCTGCCCTTTACGGGGCGGGCCGTTTTTTTAGCTGTACGCTTAAGAGAATGGCGAGCAGCACCAGCCCCGCCGCCGCCAGATAGATCGCCGGTACGCCCGCCCAGGCCATCAGCACGCCCGCCGCCGGGCCGGTTATCCCAAGCGACAGATCCATAAACAGCGTATAAGTGGCGAGCGCCGCGCCCTGATTACTCTGGGGCACCGCTTTCACCGCCACGACGCCAAGCGCCGGGAAGACCAGCGAGAAGCCTGCGCCTGCGAGAAATGTTCCCGCTTTCGCCATCCACGGCTCCACCGCCAGCCCAACCATCAGCAACCCGACCGTTTCCACCACGCCGCAGATAAGCGTCACGTTAATGCCGCCCAGCCGGTTAATCGCGTTAGGGAATAACAAGCGTGTGCCGACAAACGCGCCGCTGAACAGCGTCAGGGCGAACGCCGCGCCGTCCCAGCCTTTCGCCTGATAGAACAGCGTAATAAACGTGGCGATCACCCCGAAGCCGGAAGTGGTGAGCGCCAGCGCCATACCGAACGGCCAGACCTTGCCGAGCACCGCGCGAAACGGCAGCGGTTTCCCCTTGCTCGCCTTCACGGCCGGACGCGGCAGCGCTAACACAATGCCAAGTAGCGCAACGCCCATAATGACGCCCGCCACCAGCGGCAGACCGCCGTGGCGGTACAGCAGCGCGCCGAGCGGCGCACCCACGGCCATCGCGCCGTAGGTGACCACGCCGTTCCAGGAGATCACTTTACCGATGTGCGTCGAGCCGACCACGCCGACGCCCCAGAGCGTCGAGCCGGTTCCCGCGCAGCTCTGCCCAAAGCCCAGCACCACGCGCCCGAGACACAGCAGCGCCAGCGACACCAGCGGCGCGCTGGCCCCCCACCACGCCAGAAAATAGCTCGCGCCGCTCAGCAGACAGCCGGACATGCCGACGATCACCACGGTTTTCGGCCCCCAGAGATCGGCATAGCGCCCCGCATGAGGACGGCTTATCAGCGTGGCGATATACTGAAGGCTGATAACCAGCCCCGCCCAGAACGGGCTAAACCCCATCACATCATGGACATAGCCCGGCAGTACCGCGAGCGGCAGGCCGATGGTCAGAAAGGTAGCGAAATTGAAGATAACGATGGAGACGATTTTCAGGTTCAGCCGTAAGCCGCTTAATGCGGGTTCGGCGCTTACATCCGGCATGACATTTCACTTTTTTGGCAACAGCGGTAGCGTCAGTATAAACCTGAAATTTCCTTCAACGGAAACGCCCGCGTTTCAGACTTCCTCCCTGCGGCGCAATGCCCATTGCACACTACACTAAGAAAGCCCTCATCAAAGGAATTGGTTATGATTGGTCCACAACGACCCCAACCCCAACAAGATAAAGTCGGCCTGCATATGCTGCAAAAGCTGGCGGCGCTGGTGATTATTCTGGCCGGTATTCACGCCGCCGCGGATATGATTGTTCCGCTTCTGCTGGCGCTGTTTCTGGCGATTGTGCTCAACCCGCTGGTGACCTGGTTTATGCGCCGCGGTTTTCGCCGCCCTGTCGCGATTACTATCGTCGTGTTTGTGATGCTGATAGGCCTGACGCTTCTGCTGGGCGTGCTGGCGGCGTCGTTTAATGAATTTGTCGCGTTAATGCCGAAATATAATAAGGAACTGACGCGAAAACTGCTGCATCTTCAGGAAATGGTGCCGTTTATGCACCTGCATCTTTCGCCGGAGCGTATGCTGCAACGCATGGATTCCGACAAGATGATGACCTTCGCCACGACGCTGATGACGCAACTCTCCGGCGCGATGGCTAGCGTCGTGCTGCTGGTGATGACCGTCGTTTTTATGCTGTTCGAAGTGCGCCACGTGCCTTATAAGCTGCGCTTTGCGCTCTCAAATCCGCAACTGCATATCGCCGGGCTGCACCGCGCGTTAAAAGGCGTCAGCCACTATCTGGCGCTGAAAACGCTCATCAGCCTGTGGACCGGCGTGATCATCTGGCTCGGCCTGACGCTGCTCGATATCCAGTTCGCGCTGATGTGGGGCGTGCTCGGGTTTCTGCTCAACTACATTCCCAATATCGGCGCGGTGCTCTCGGCAATCCCGCCCATGATTCAGGCACTGCTGTTTAATGGCGTGTATGAGGTGGTGATGGTGGGGGTGCTGTTCTCGCTGGTGCATATGATTCTGGGCAATATCGTCGAGCCGCGCATGATGGGCCACCGCCTCGGGATGTCCACAATGGTGGTGTTCCTCTCGCTGCTGTTCTGGGGGTGGTTACTTGGGCCGGTCGGCATGCTGTTGTCGGTGCCGCTCACCAGCGTCTGTAAGATCTGGATGGAAACCACGCACGGCGGCAGTAAGCTCGCCGTGCTGCTTGGCCCGGGCCGTCCGAAAACCCGGCTGCCGGGGTAGGCCATTACACTACGCGGCGCGCGGCGAGATAACGCGCGCGCCAGTATTCGTTAGTGAGGCTGGAGATGGTCACGCCTTTCTCTTTCGAGGCGTGAATAAACTGATTATCGCCGATATACACTCCCACATGGCGCTGTTGCGGGCCGGTACTGAAAAACACCAGATCGCCCGGTTGCAGCGCCGTTTTTCTTACCGCTGTGCCCTTTTTAAGTTGCTGCAAGGTGGTGCGCGGCAGCGACACGCTCACCGATTCGGCAAACAGATGCTGCATCAGCGCCGAGCAATCAACGCCGTGGCGCGTCGTACCGCCAAAGTGATAGCGGGTGCCTTTCCAGCTGATATAGCGATTTAACAGCGCGCGTTTAAGCAGCGGGTGCGGCGGTGCCGTCTCTGTGAGGTGCCAGGAATAGTCATTATCAGCATCATGATAATGCCAGGACGCAGGCAGTACGGCGCTGAACGCCGGCGCTGCAAGCAGTGAGGTACAATAAAAAAGTATCATTAATAAAAAACGCATCGCGATCGTTACCGTATCGTGTTGTTGCTCCTTACCCGGTCAGGAAGTGCGCTCCGTATGTGCTTCCTCTGACAGGCCGCAACGTTAACGACTGGCGATAAAACAGACTATCGACTCTCACTACATTCGTTTGTTACTCCTCTTTCATTGACCGTCATAACCCCTTCATCCCACACCGAATAAACGCCATTTTTATACGCCAGCCCTTTCTTTTTACGGGATTTTTACTCCGCTGCACGCTGGAAAGCGCTAGCCTTTGACCATCGCCCGAGCGGCCCACAAGAAGCGTGACCTATGTTCTCCTTTGCACTCACTCCCTGGTTTAAAACCCCGAGCCCGACCGCAGCGCCTTCTGGTCAGGAACCGATTATGTTTTCTACACTGCTGAATACCTGGATGCTGGCGGGCACGCCGCAGGGCGCACTTATGTCCTTTCGCCAGGAAGCCGATGCTTACCTGCGGGAATATCCGCATACCCGCCATGTCGATATTTATCTGCACGATCTGAACGGCTGTCGGCGCGGCAAGCGCATCAGCGCTGAGAGCCTGCGCTCGCTCGCCCAGGGCTGCTATTTTCCGCTGTCGGTCTACGCCATGGATATGGAAGGGCATGTCGTTGAAAGCGCCCTCGCGCAGCGCGAGCCGGACAGGCTCTGCCTGCCGGTCAGCGGCACGCTGCGCCCTTGTGCAAGCGATCCAGCGCATCACGCCCAGTTGCTGCTCGCCATGCAGGAGCCGGACGGCGCAGGCTGCGCGCTGGAGCCGCGCGTTGTGCTGGAGCGCCTTCTGGCGCAGTTTCACGCGCGCGGCATCTATCCGGTGATAGCCCCGGAAGTGGAGTTTTATTTGCAGGCCGTGGACGGCGCGCCGCCGACATCGCGCTGCTTTGATATCGATATGCCAGGGCGCGACAGCGCGCTGCTGGAGGCGATGGAAACCGAGGCGCGGCGTCAGGGTTTGCCGCTCTGCGGCATTGTGGCGGAAGCGGAAGCGGGCCAGTTCGAACTCAATTTTAATCACACCCCGCGCGTGGTGGAGATGTGCGACCGGGTGCTGGCGGCCCGGCGACTGGTGCATCAGGTCGCGGAAAAACAGGGCTATCTGGCAAGCTTTATGGCCAAACCACGCGCTGAGCTTGCCGGCAGCGGCCTGCATGTGCACATCAGCCTGAACGACGCGCAGGGTAATAACCTTTTCGCCGGTGATACCGACACCCCGAACGTGATGATGCGCCGCAGCCTGAGCGGCCTGCTGGCGCTGATGCCCGCAAGCGTCGCGCTGGTCACGCCCGGTGCCAACGCCTTCCGGCGGCTGCGTAAAAGCCTGAACGAACCGCTGTTTTCGTCGTGGGGCTATAACGATCGCTCGGCGGCGCTGCGCCTGCCCTGCGCGTCCCCGGCGTCTCAGCGCATCGAATACCGGCTCGCGAGCGCCGACGCCAACCCGTATCTCGTGGCGGCGGCGGCCCTCGCGGGCATTCTTTATGGCCTTGATCGTCCGTTAACGCTGCCCGAACCAGGCGCAATCGCGGAGCTGCCCGCCCTGCCGCTTTTCTGGCCGGACGCGCTGGCGCGTTTTCAGGAGGCGAAGTGGTTACAGGAGCAACTGGGCGCGCCGTTCAGCGACGCCTGGCTTGCCTGTAAACGCCAGGAGCTGGCCCGGTTTGAAAGCGAAGTCACCGACGCAGAAAAACGCGCCCATCCCCACTAGTCACGTGAAAAGAGGCGAATCCTGTCTCGCTTCGTCATGATATTAAGCCGCTGCGGCGTACCGCACGGTGCCGATGCGCAGGCGCAAGCCCTGCGCGACATCCGGGGTTTTCACGCCCCGGACTCTCTGCTGAGGCGTTATTCAGCGAGCGCCTGGGCGCAGGCCCAGGCGGAGCTCCACGCCCACTGGAAGTTATAACCGCCAAGCCAGCCGGTCACATCCACCACTTCGCCGATAAAATAGAGTCCTGGCACGTTGCGCGCTTCCATGGTGCGCGACGAAAGCTCGTGGGTATCAACGCCGCCGAGCGTCACCTCCGCGGTGCGGTAGCCTTCGGTGCCGTTGGGCTGGACGCGCCAGCCGTGGAGCGTCTCCAGCAATTCCTGCTGCTGGCGGCTGTTGAGCTGTTTCAGCGTGACGTCCGGAATTTGCCCGAGGCTTTGCAGGCACTCCACCAGCCGCTTCGGCAGCAGCATGGCGAGCGTGTTTTTCAGGCTCTGATTCGGGTGCGCGGCACGCTGTTCATCGATAAACGCGGCGGCATCCGTATCCGGCAGCAGGTTAACGGTGACCCACTCACCCGGCTGCCAGTAGCTGGAGATTTGCAAAATTGCCGGGCCGGAGAGCCCGCGATGGGTAAAGAGAATGCTTTCGCGAAAGACCGTGCCGTTATCGGCGGTGACGACCGCCGGCACCGACACGCCGGAGAGCGTCTGGATCTGCTCAAGCAGCGGCTTATGCAGCGTGAACGGCACCAGGCCCGCGCGGGTTGGCAGCACTTTCAGACCGAATTGCTCCGCCACTTTATAGCCAAACGGCGTGGCGCCGAGGCCCGGCATCGACAGGCCGCCGCTGGCGATAACCAGCTTCGGCGTAGTCACGGTGCCGCCATTAAGCGTCAGGGTATAACCGCTGTCGTCGCGCGCAATCGCCAGCACTTCGCTGCGTAGCCGCACGGTGACGCCGCCTTTGTCGCACTCCGCCATCAGCATCGTGACGATTTGCTCCGCCGAGTCATCGCAGAAGAGCTGGCCGAGGGTTTTCTCATGCCAGGCGATGCCGTGCTTGCCCACCAGATCGATAAAATCCCACTGGGTGTAGCGCGCCAGCGCCGATTTGCAGAAGTGCGGATTGGCGCTGAGGTAAGCGCCGGGCTCAACGTAGAGGTTGGTAAAATTGCAGCGCCCGCCGCCGGACATCAGGATTTTGCGCCCCGGTTTTTTGCCGTTATCCAGCACTAATACCCGGCGGCCCGCCTGCCCTGCCAGCGCCGCGCAGAATAATCCTGCCGCGCCTGCCCCTACGATGATGGCATCAAACTGTTCCACAACCCTTCCTCATTGCCGTTAAGGCCGCGAATTGTAAAGTTTCCTCTCTGGTCGCACCAGACAAAACCCTGTTACAAATTCTAATAAATTGAATTTAAAAGGTAATCTCTTTAGTGAAATTGACACTTCAGTGACGGCGATTAAAAAAAGTCTATATTTCACTTTGCCCACGCCGCCGTTGTCTTAGATAATGCGCCGCGTTCATGTCCTCAAAATGGCGTAACGTCCTATGCTACATTTGTTTGCCGGGCTGGATTTACACACTGGCCTGTTACTATTGCTTGCTCTGGGATTTGTACTGTTTTATGAAGCTATCAACGGCTTCCATGATACGGCAAACGCAGTCGCAACGGTTATCTACACACGCGCTATGCGATCGCAGCTTGCGGTGGCTATGGCGGCTCTCTTTAACTTCCTCGGTGTTCTGCTTGGCGGCTTAAGCGTAGCCTATGCGATTGTGCATATGCTGCCGACTGATTTGCTGCTGAATGTGGGCTCCGCGCATGGCCTGGCGATGGTTTTCTCCATGCTGCTGGCCGCGATTGTCTGGAACCTTGGCACCTGGTATCTCGGTCTGCCGGCGTCCAGCTCCCATACGCTTATCGGCTCTATCATCGGGATTGGTCTCACCAACGCCCTGATGACCGGCACGTCCGTTGTGGATGCGCTGAATATCCCGAAAGTGCTGAACATTTTCGGCTCGCTGATTGTGTCGCCGATTGTCGGTCTGGTGTTCGCGGGCGGGCTGGTGTTCTTGCTGCGTCGTTACTGGAGCGGCACCAAAAAACGCGCCCGTATCCATCTGACGCCTGCCGAGCGTGAAAAGAAAGACGGCAAGAAAAAGCCGCCATTCTGGACACGTATCGCGCTGATCCTCTCCGCTATCGGCGTGAGTTTCTCGCACGGCGCGAACGACGGTCAGAAAGGCATTGGCCTGATTATGCTGGTGCTGATTGGCGTGGCACCGGCGGGTTTTGTGGTGAATATGAACGCCTCCGGCTATGACATCACCCGCACCCGCGATGCTATCAGCAACGTTGAAACGTACTTCCAGCAGCACCCGGCGGCGCTGCGTCAGGTGGCGGGCATAGACCCGGTGATCCCAACGCCGGAGCAGGTGAACCCGACGGATAATCCGAAAGAGTTCCACTGCGACGCCAGCCGCGCCATCGTGGCGCTGGATCGCGCTAAAGGGATGCTTAACAACATCGACAGCTACGACAAACTGACCGTTGAGCAGCGCAGCCACCTGCGCCGCATCATGCTGTGTATCTCTGACACCACCGATAAGGTGGCGAAGCTCAAAGACACCAGCGCGGACGATCAGCGTCTGCTGAAAAACCTGAAAGCCGATATGCTCAGCACCATCGAGTACGCGCCGGTATGGATAATCATGGCGGTCGCACTGGCGCTTGGCGTCGGTACGATGATTGGCTGGCGCCGCGTGGCGACCACCATCGGTGAGAAAATCGGTAAGAAAGGCATGACCTACGCACAGGGCATGTCGGCGCAGATGACGGCGGCCGTGTCTATCGGTATCGCGAGCTACACCGGTATGCCGGTGTCCACGACACACGTGCTGTCATCGTCGGTCGCGGGCACTATGATCGTCGACGGCGGCGGTCTGCAGCGCAAAACCGTCACCAGCATTCTGATGGCCTGGGTCTTCACTCTGCCGGCCTCCATCATGCTCTCAGGCGTGCTGTACTGGATTGCGTTGCGTTTCGTGTAAGCGAATTTGCGTGAACGTTAAGAAGCGGGTCAGGAAACTGGCCCGCTTTTTTAATGCCAAATCATCAGCCCGATAAGGCTAATAATCACCAGACCGCATAAAGCGCTGGTCAGAATAAACTGGCGGCGCACGCGTTCGCAGCGGCGAATAAATTCGTCGTCATGATGATCGAGATAACGTTGCCAGTAGATATACCACACAAGGCGGATCTGCTTGCTGGGCTGACCATGCGCGGTAAAAAAACCGCCGCCATCCACATACTGATACAGGAGCGGATCGCATCCTCTGAGCACCACCAGCAGCGCGCGTAACGATGAGAAATAGCGCGCCATGTTAATAACGCAAACCAAGAATAAGGCCCAAAACAGCGCGACGGTGCTGATCATACCTTCCCCCCGACGACTCGCCTGGAAAGCAATGGCTCTCCAATACCTGAAAGACTGTTCTGTGAAGCGTGCGTAAAAGTCGATCAGGTTCACATTTATTCACCCGAACGGCTTTTTTAATAGTGTAGGAGATCCGGTAATTTTTTTACCACATCGTTAATCCTTATCAACGCTTGCTGACCTATTTTCCGCTTCAATGTATGCGACCCCGGCGGATTGACGGATGTACCAGGGCGCTATAAGGTGAAATTAGCTTTAGCACTAAGTCTTTACGCCGGAATGAGTTCCCGCGATTGTGGTACGCAGGACGCGGGCACGGGGATGACGCCGCAGGTAGCCACGCGCCATCCAGTCCACTGGTCATCGACATCTTATGGAAGGAGTAACACTATGGCTTATAAACATATTCTTATCGCGGTCGATCTGTCCCCTGAGAGCAAGGTACTGGTAGATAAAGCGGTATCCATGGCGCGTCCCTACAACGCGAAAATTTCTCTGATTCATGTCGATGTGAATTATTCCGATCTTTACACCGGGTTAATTGACGTTAACCTGGGCGACATGCAGAAGCGCATCTCTGAAGAGACGCACCACGCGCTGACCGAGCTTTCCACCAACGCGGGCTATCCGATTACCGAAACCCTGAGCGGCAGCGGCGATCTGGGCCAGGTGCTGGTCGACGCCATCAAGAAATACGATGTGGATCTGGTGGTATGCGGTCACCATCAGGATTTCTGGAGCAAGCTGATGTCTTCCGCCCGCCAGCTCATTAACACCGTTCACATCGATATGCTGATCGTCCCGCTGCGCGACGACGAAGAGGCGTAAGTAGCGGCGGGTGCGCAACGCTTACCCGCCCTACAGGCGTTTTTACGATGCAAAAGGCGCTGCCGTCCGGCAGCGCCACACTGAAGCAAGGGGCTGTCAGGCTGGCGTGCCCGTGTAGATATCAAACCGGTGGCCTTTCGTCACCACGGCGTTTGGCGTCGCAACGTCGCCAAGCGGCGGCGCGTAATCCGGGCGTTTGACAACCACGCGCTTGATGGCGAGCCTGCGGGCCGGTGCCAGCAGCCCGTCGGCGTCGAGATCCGGCCCCACCAGCGACTGAAACACCCGCATCTCTTTTTTCACCAGCGCGCTTTTCTGCTTGTGCGGAAACATCGGATCGAGATAGACCACATCCGGGCGCGGCGTTATCGCCTCAAGCGCCGTCAGGCTGGAGGCGTGAATGAGCTGTAACCGCTCGCGCAGCCACGGCCCGATTTCCGCATCCTGATAGCCGCGCGCGAGACCGTCGTCCAGCAGCGCTGCGACAACCGGGTTGCGCTCCAGCATCCGCACGTGACACCCGACCGACGCCAGCACGAACGCGTCGCGCCCGAGCCCCGCCGTGGCGTCCACCACCTGCGGCAGATAACTACCCTTAATACCGACCGCTTTCGCCACCGCCTCGCCGCGACCGCCGCCGAATTTACGCCGGTGCGCCATCGTGCCCTCGACGAAATCGACAAAAATCCCGCCAAGCTTTGGCTCGTCGCGCTTGCGCAGTTCAAGATGCGCGGGCGTCATCACCAGCGCCATCGGGTTATCGGCATCATGCGTCAATCCCCAGCGGGCCGCCAGAACAGATAAGGCGCCGTCTCCGGCGCCTGTTTCATCAATCAGACAAATGTTCACGCGTGTCGTCAGCCCTGGATGCCGTAGTGTTCCAGCATCGCGTCAAGCTGCGGTTCACGGCCGCGGAAGCGTTTAAACAGCTCCATCGGTTCTTCGGAGCCGCCGCGCGTCAGGATGTTATCAAGGAACGACTGGCCGGTTTCGCGGTTGAAAATCCCCTCTTCTTCGAAACGGGAATAGGCATCCGCCGCCAGCACGTCGGCCCACAGGTAGCTGTAGTAGCCCGCCGCGTAGCCGCCCGCGAAGATATGGCTGAACGCGTGTGGGAAGCGGCCCCAGGCCGGGCCTGGCACCACGGCGACCTGTTTTTTGATCTCCGCGAGCGTCTCCAGCACTTTCGCGCCCTGCTCCGGGCTGAACTGCGCATGCAGACGGAAATCGAACAGGCCGAACTCCAGCTGGCGCAGGATGAACATCGCCGCCTGGTAGTTTTTCGCGGCCAGCATTTTATCCAGCAGTTCCTGCGGCAGCGGCTCGCCGGTTTCATAGTGACCGGAGATAAACGCCAGCGCCTCCGGCTCCCAGCACCAGTTTTCCATAAACTGGCTCGGCAGCTCGACGGCATCCCACGGCACGCCGCTGATGCCCGCCACCCCTGGGGTTTCGATGCGGGTCAGCATATGGTGCAGACCGTGACCAAATTCATGGAACAGCGTGATCACTTCGTCATGGGTGAACAGCGCCGGTTTCCCGCTCACCGGGCGGTTAAAGTTACAGGTGAGGTAGGCGACCGGTTTTTGCAGCGAGCCGTCCGCTTTGCGCATCTGGCCGACGCAGTCGTCCATCCACGCCCCGCCGCGCTTGTTCTCACGCGCGTAGAGGTCAAGGTAGAAGCTGCCGCGCAGCTCGCCGCTCTCGTCATACAGCTCGAAGAAGCGCACGTCCGGGTGCCAGACGTCGATATCTTTGCGCTCTTTGGCGCTGATGCCGTAAATGCGTTTTACCACTTCAAACAGGCCGTTAACCGCTTTGTTTTCCGGGAAATACGGGCGCAGTTGCTCATCGCTGATGCTGTAGAGATGCTGTTTCTGTTTTTCGCTGTAGTACGCAATGTCCCACGGTTGCAGCTCGTCGACGCTGAAGTGTTCTTTGGCGAAGGCGCGCAGCTGGGCGAGCTCTTTTTCACCCTGCGGGCGGGCGCGTTTGGCCAGATCGGTTAAGAAATCCAGCACCTGCTGCGGGTTTTCCGCCATTTTGGTGGCGAGCGATTTGTCGGCGTAGCTGTCAAAGCCGAGCAGTTGCGCCAGTTCGTGACGCAGCGCCAGGATCTCTTCCATCACCGGCGTGTTGTCCCATTTGCCCGCGTTCGGCCCCTGGTCAGAGGCGCGCGTGCTGTAGGCGCGATACATCTCTTCGCGAAGCGCCTGGTTGTCGCAGTAGGTCATCACCGGCAGGTAGCTTGGGATATCCAGCGTCAGCAGGAAGCCCTCTTGATCTTTGGCTTCGGCCATCGCTTTCGCGGCCGCCAGCGCGCTTTCCGGCATCCCGGAAAGCTCAGATTCATCGGTAATCAGCTTCGTCCAGCCCTGGGTCGCGTCCAGCACGTTGTTGCTGTAAAGCGAGCCAAGCTCAGAGAGGCGCGCGGCGATTTCGCCGTAGCGTTTTTGCTTCTCTTTCGGCAGGCCAATGCCGGAAAGCTCGAAATCGCGCAGCGCGTTATCAACCGCTTTCTTCTGGGCCGTGTCGAGCTTCGCGTAGTTCTCGCCGTCGCGTAAATCGCGATAGGCCTGGTAAAGCCCTTCGTGCTGGCCCACCCAGGTGCTGTATTCAGAGAGCAGCGGCAGCGTCTGTTCATAGGCTTCGCGCAGTTCCGGGCTGTTTTTCACGGAGTTCAGGTGGCTTATCGGCGAGAAAATCCGGCCCAGTCGATCGTCGGTTTCCGCCAGCGGCTGGCAGAGCGATTCCCAGCTGTAAGGCGCGCCGCGGCCGACTACCGCCTCCACCTGCGCGCGGCAATCTTCCAGCGCCTTCGTAACGGCAGGCACCACGTGCTCGGGTTTAATGGAGGAAAACGGCGGCAGTTCAAAAGGCGTCAGTAATGGATTGGTCATAAGCGCGTCCTGATTAGTGTTGTTAAGCGCATCTTGCAGCGACAATGTCTTGTAGCATGGGGTTTAGTGTAGTTAATTTCAATGGCTGGCGCTGGGCTTTAAGGGGCAAGACAGCACATCCCGTAAGCGGTCACTTTCCGGTATACTGTTCAAAATCGATGTTCATTTACGCCTTTTGGAAACCCATCCTCCATGCTCAGTTACCGCCACAGCTTCCACGCCGGCAACCACGCCGATGTCCTCAAACACACCGTCCAGAGCCTGATCATTGAATCGCTCAAAGAGAAGGAAAAACCGTTTCTGTATCTGGATACCCACGCGGGCGCCGGGCGCTATCTGCTGAGCGGCGAACACGCCGAGCGCACGGGAGAATATCTGGAAGGCATCGCACGCATCTGGCAGCGGGACGATCTGCCCGCCGAGCTTGCGCCTTACATCAGCGCCGTGTCGCACTTCAACCGCAGCGGCCAGCTGCGCTACTACCCCGGCTCGCCGCTCATCGCGCGCCAGCTGCTGCGCCCGCAGGACAGCCTGCAACTGACCGAGCTGCACCCGAGCGATTTCCCGCTGCTGCGCGGCGAATTTCAGAAAGATGAACGCGCCCGCGTTGAGCGCGCCGACGGCTATCAGCAGCTGAAATCGAAACTGCCGCCCGCCTCGCGCCGCGGCCTGATCCTTATCGACCCGCCGTACGAAATCAAAACCGACTACCAGGCGGTGGTTCAGGGCATCAGCGAAGGCTACAAACGCTTTGCAACCGGCGTCTACGCACTCTGGTATCCGGTCGTTTTGCGCAATCAAATCAAGCGTATGATGAACGATCTGGAAGCCACTGGCATTCGCCGCATTCTGCAAATCGAGCTGGCGGTGCGCCCGGACAGCGATCAGCGCGGCATGACCGCCTCGGGCATGATTGTCATCAACCCGCCGTGGAAGCTGGAACAGCAAATGGCGACGCTGTTGCCGTGGCTGCACAAAGCGCTGGTGCCGGCGGGTACCGGCCACACGACGCTGAAATGGGTCGTGCCGGAGTAATCGCAGCTATAGGTGGAACCCCTGTTCGTCAGGACTACAATCGCGTTAATTCGAATCATTAAAAGGTAACAGCCATGACCAGACACTACGACTACCTCGCCATCGGCGGCGGCAGTGGCGGTATCGCTTCTGTCAACCGTGCGGCCATGTACGGCCAGAAATGCGCCCTGATTGAAGCCAAAGCGCTGGGCGGCACCTGCGTCAACGTGGGCTGCGTACCGAAAAAAATCATGTGGCACGCCGCGCAAATCGCCGAGGCGATCCATCTGTATGGCCCGGATTACGGCTTTGACACCACGGTGAACCATTTCGACTGGCAGAAGCTGGTGGCGAGCCGTACCGCTTATATCGACCGCATTCATACGTCGTATGACAATGTGCTGGGCAAGAATAATGTCGATGTGATCCAGGGCTTCGCTCGTTTTGTGGACGCGCACACCGTTGAAGTCAACGGCGAGCGGATCACCGCCGATCACATCCTGATCGCGACCGGCGGTCGTCCGAGCCACCCGGATATTCCGGGCGCGGAATACGGTATCGACTCCGATGGTTTCTTCGCGCTGTCGGCGATGCCGCAACGCGTGGCGGTCGTGGGCGCGGGCTATATCGCCGTTGAACTGGCGGGTGTTATCAACGCGCTGGGCGCGAAGACGCACCTGTTTGTGCGTAAACACGCGCCGCTGCGCACGTTCGATCCGATGCTTTCCGAAACGCTGGTGGAAGTGATGCAGGCCGAAGGCCCGCAGCTTCACACGCATGCGACGCCGAAAGCCGTGGAGAAAAACAGCGATGGCAGCCTGACGCTGCACCTGGAAGATGGCCGTTCAGAAACGGTCGACGCGCTGATCTGGGCGATTGGCCGCGAGCCGGAAACCGATAATTTCAACCTGGCGGCCACGGGCGTTAAAACCAACGAAAAAGGCTATATCGTCGTTGATAAATACCAGAACACGAACGTGCCGGGTATTTATGCGGTCGGCGATAATACCGGCGCGGTCGAGCTGACGCCGGTCGCGGTTGCCGCGGGCCGTCGCCTCTCCGAGCGCCTGTTTAACAACAAGCCGGATGAGCATCTGGATTACAGCAATATTCCGACCGTGGTCTTCAGCCATCCGCCTATCGGCACCGTCGGGCTTACCGAGCCGCAGGCGCGCGAGCAGTATGGCGATGCGAACGTGAAAATCTACAAATCGTCGTTTACCGCGATGTACACCGCTGTCACCACGCACCGCCAGCCGTGCCGCATGAAACTAGTCTGCGTCGGGCCGGAGGAGAAAATCGTCGGCATTCACGGCATCGGTTTCGGCATGGACGAAATGCTGCAGGGCTTTGCGGTGGCGCTGAAAATGGGCGCGACCAAAAAAGACTTCGACAACACCGTCGCCATCCACCCGACCGCCGCGGAAGAGTTTGTGACGATGCGCTAAGCACCCATCGCCGCGCCTAAAAACAAGGGGAAGCGTCTGCTTCCCCTTTTTGCTGCCGCGCTTTTACCGCCGCGAATTTACCGGATCGTCTGGTAAATCGCCTCGCGGATTTTCACCCATTTCTTCGTTTCATCATTCGGGTTCGCCTGCGCGCGCAGTTGCGCCTGCTCAAGCTCATGCTTCTGGCGCTCCACGACCGCGGGCACGGTGCAAAACGTCTGCAAATACTCTTTACGCATGGACGTCATTTTCTCGCCCTGCGACAGCGCGTGGCTTAACGTCGTGATCATCCGGCGGCACGGTTTTTTCTCATCCATCTGGAGGCGATAGCGCAGCAGCGTTTCCAGCGTCTCTTCATGATTTTTCGCGAGCGCCTGCTCGGTCCAGGCTACTTTCCAGTTCATTCCGGCCTCGAGAAAGAGGCGCGTAACCAGTTTGTCATCGCGATCGATAGCCGCGCGCAAGTTCTCTTCATCCCACGTGATGCCCATTTTGCTGAGCTTATGACGCGGGCTGTCGTCGTTGTTCTCAGGCTCTGCGGCCATGGCGGTCGCGACAGGCGCGGTCACTTCCTCTGCCGCTGGGGGTTTAAGCGCATCGCTTGCGACAAACAGCGCGCCGACCACCATCGCGATAGCGCCGAGGCCTACTGCGCCCCAGACCGCGCCCATCACCAGCTGGCGCGTCTCCTGCTTTTTGCCGTCCTGACGACGGCTCGGGCTTTCGATGGCATCGCGAACGTCAAAAATATCCCCGCCGACCACGCTGTTTTTCTTCGCGGCATGATCGATAAACGCTTTCAGCTGTGCGTCATCGGCTTTCATCAGCGCCGCCGGGTTCACGCGCGTGCGCCCTTCGCCACAGGCTTTATGCAGCGGAGCGCTGATGGCGTTGAAATAGTTATCCAGCATCACTTCCTGCGCGCCGGAAAGCGGTTTGCCGAGCGCGGCGACGTTGCGGATTTCGCGGATATCATCCAGCAGGGTTTGCAGCGTTTTGCGTGGCTCGACAAACAGCGTCAGCGATGTCGCGCCCTGGAAGAGTTTGTCGTAGTGGCGGGCGAAGAGCTTTTTATCGACCACCAGCATCGCCAGCTCGCTGAATAACATGCCGCTCAGGATGTCGCCCTTGTCGCCCATCTTCAGCCAGCGGCGCACTTTATCGCCGCCGCACAGCTGTTTAAGCTGATTGACGCGCTGCTGCTCATCCGGCCAGGCTTCGCGCACCATGCCGCGCAGGGTGAAATCGAGCGCGCGCAACTGGCGCAGCGCATCGGGCTGCATCGCCGTTTTATCGACATTCATCTCAGTGGAATAGCCCAGTTTCGGCTGCTGGTTACGCACTTTCTCAAGGCACGTCACAAAACGCAGCGCCGCGAGAAGCTGGTTCTCCGTCACGTCCTGGCCGCTCTCGTACTGCGGCACCAGCTGTTGCAAGTGGCGCAGCTGCAACGTGAACTGCGACATATCGGCGTCGTTAAGGTTCAGCCGGCGGGCGACCGTCGCCCAGTTGCCAAGATTCAGACGCGCCTGGTCGAGCTGTTGTAAGAACCACTGCGGATCTTTGCCCTCCGCAACGTTAACGCCAAGCAAAACCAGGATTTCAACCGACGCCTGGCGGATCACCGTGAGCGCAGTTTCAAATGTTTCTCTTACCAGAGGCTGTGTGAAGCGGGCCATGTTGCATCCTTTTGCGCTCAACGCCCCGTCATAAAGGTGGGCGGAGCGGGCGAAATTTCACTTAAGTATCTTGTTATTTCTGAATTTTTTTATCTGCGCTGACGGGCAGTGAGACAACATAGCTGAAAATAGCCGGAAAAAAAGTGACACGTCGGTTTTTGCGTGAAAAATCGCCTTTTCCTGCCTGAATTAGCGGGTAAATGGCGGCGCGAATGACAGCGGCGCATTTTTCAGGCAACACTGTTTGCTGTACTTACCGCACGGAGATTGTATGCATCCCGACACGCCCTTTAACGACGCGTTGTTGACGTTTAATTCCACACGCCTCGATTACCGGCCCCTCACGCCCGACGACTGGCCGTTCTTTTTAAGCCTGCAACGTGACGATACGGTGATGCGTTTCGTGGCCGACCCGCGCTCTGACGCGCAGCGAATGCAGGATTTCGCGTCGCGCCTGCCGCCCTGGACGCCCGCAAGCACCCGCTGGCTCTGTTTACTCATTAGCGAGAGGCACAGCGGGCAGCCGGTCGGCGTGACGGGCTTTGTGATGCGCGGTGAAGGGATTGCTGAAGTCGGGTTTCTGCTGGCGAGCGCCTTTCAGGGCCAGGGCTACGGCTATGAATCGCTGCGCGCTATCTGCCGCCTCGCTTTTGAAGGCTGTAGTCTGCGGCGTCTGGTGGCGACCGTCACCGGCGGCAATGTCGCCTCGAAAAAGACGCTGGAAAAAGCGGGATTTCTTCAGGAGGGCACGCTGCGGGAAAGTTACTTTATCGGCGGTCGCTGGCATGACGACTGGCTGTTTGGCCTGCTGGCACGCGACTCTTCACCGGAGAGTTAATTCTGACGCACGGTGGGTGCGCTGACGCTTACCCACCCTACGCAAAAACATATACGTCGGTTTTAACCCGTAGGGCGGGTAAGCGCAGCGCACCCGCCATGACGCAAAAATAGATACGCCGATTTTAACCCGTAGGGCGGGTAAGCGTAGCGCACCCGCCATGACGCAAAAATAGATACGCCGGTTTCAGCCCGTAGGGCGGGTAAGCGTAGCGCACCCGCCGTCTGCCCCCACATACGACTCCGCCGAAAGACGTTTTTGCTTCCTTGTGCCAGGCTTAAAGAACATAAACCTGCAACGACACAGGGAGACGTATGAAAAAAACAGTGATTATCGCCACGCTTTCCGCGTTACTGGCCCTGCCTGCACTGGCAGAAGAGAAAGGCGGCTTCAAGAACGATGAAGCCCCGCCACCGCCGCATCAGCTTAAAGAAGGCTACCGTGGCATTACCGATGCCCGCTCGATCGACGTGAAGCAGGCAAAAGAGATGCACGATGGCGCCTCCGTCACGCTGCGTGGCTATCTGATCAAGAAAAAAGGTGATGACGTTTATCAATTCCGCGATAAAGGCGGTGATATCGACGTGATGATCCCGCATGCGGTTTTTCAGGGCAAAGAGGTCAGCCCGGATGAACTGGTGGGCATCAGCGGTACGCTTGATAAAAAACAGCAGCCGTACCGCATTCGCGTGACGCACTTCCAGAAAGAGTAACCTGCCAGAACGCCTTGCCCGGTTGCGCCGGGCAAGGCAACGCTTTACAGGAACATCCCGCCGGAGACTTCAATCCGCTGCGCGTTCATCCAGCCAAGCTCATCGCCGATAATAGCCGCTATCGCCGCGCCGATATCATCCGGCAGCCCCACGCGCCCCAGCGCCGTCTGCGAGGCGATAAAGCGGTTCAGTTCGTCGTTATCACGCACCTGTCCGCCGCCGAAGTCCGTCTCAATCGCGCCTGGCGCGATGATATTCACCGCGATATTACGGCTGCCAAGCTCTTTGGCCTGATAGCGCGTCAGCACTTCCATCGCGCCTTTCATTGAGGCATACGCTGAATAGCCCGGCAGCGCAAAACGCGTCAGCCCGCTGGAGACGTTCAGGATGCGTCCGCCGTTATTAATCAGCGGCAGCAGTTGCTGCGTCAGAAAGAACGGCCCCTTGAAGTGAATGTTCACTAACTCGTCAAACTGCGCCTCGCTGAACTCGCCAAACGGCGCATAAATCCCGATACCCGCGTTGTTGATTAAATAATCAAAACTATCGCGCTGCCAGGTCTGTTGCAGTTGCGCCTTCACCTGCGCAACGAATGCCGGGAAGGACGCGCTATCGGCGACGTTCAGCGCCAGTGCTGCCGCTTTCACGCCTTTTTGTTCAATTTCACGCACAACGGCCTCGGCGTCTTCACGCCGACGCTGGTACGTCAGCAAAATGCCAATTCCGCGCTCTGCGAGCTTCAGCGCTGCGTTTTTACCAAGCCCGCGGCTGCCACCGGTGATGATTGCGATACGTTGCGTCATAAATACCTCTTCAGGGTCTGGGTGATGATTAAAAAAGAGCTTATTAGCTGACAGCAGAACGATAAAGAGCGCAGAATACGCTTTACTGTTTCATTAAAAGCAACAATGAGGGGCAGCGATGGATAAAATTCACGCAATGCGTTTATTCGTGCGAGTGGCGGAACTGGAGAGCTTTACCCGCGCCGCCGAGACGCTGAGCCTGCCGAAAGGCAGCGTATCGCGGCAGGTGCAGGCGCTGGAAAGCGCGCTCGGCACGCGCCTGCTGCACCGCACGACGCGACGGGTGCATCTCACCCAGGACGGCCAGGTCTATTACGAGCGCGCGCGCGATCTGCTCGCGAATCTCGACGAACTCGACGGCTTGTTTCTGCACGATCCGGCGAGCGTCAGCGGGCGGCTGCGTGTCGATATGCCGGTCGCGGTGGCGCAAAACGTGGTGATCCCGCGTCTCCCGGATTTTCTTCACCACTACCCCGGCATCGCCCTTGAGCTGAGCAGCAGCGACCGGCTGGTGGATGTGGTGCGCGAAGGCTTCGACTGCGTGGTACGCGTCGGCCAGTTGAAAGATTCCGGGCTGGTGGCGCGCCCGCTTGGCAAATTAAGCCAGGTCAACTGCGCCAGCCCGGATTATCTGGCGCGCTTCGGCATTCCTGAAACGCTCGACGATCTCGCTTCGCACGCGCTGGTGCATTACACGCCAACGCTCGGCACGCGTCCGGCGGGCTTTGAAATCGGGCGTGAAAGCGGTAGTGAGTGGATACCAACTGGCGGCGTATTGACGGTCAACAGCACCGAAACCTACCAGGCCGCCTGTTTCGCCGGGCTGGGCATTATTCAGGTGCCGCGCATCGGCGTGCGTGAGGCGCTGCGCAGCGGCAAACTCGTGGAAGTGCTGCCGCAATACCGCGCCGCGCCGATGCCGGTCTCGCTGATTTATCCGCACCGTCGGCACCTCTCGCGCCGCGTTCACCTGTTTATGGAGTGGCTGGCGACCGTCATGAAAGGTTACGTTGACTAGCCGCGGGCTATACTTGGAAGCAAGTTGTAAAAAATAAAAGGAATCAACGCTAATGACCACGCCGGAGCAGCCTGCTAAACGCCCGACCGAAGATCTGAAATATCAGCCTGTCCCGCAGTTGGATACGCGCCCCGAGGAGAAAAACGCCGACGATAAACCCGCCGAGGGCGTTATCGGTACGGTGAAACAAAAGGTTGAAAAAGTAGAGCGCCGTCCCGCAGTCGCGCATCTGCTTCGCGCCTTTGAGCGGTTTAACGAACGTATGGGCAACCAGTTCGGCGCCGCGATCACCTACTTTTCGTTTTTATCGATGATCCCGGTGCTGATGGTGTCGTTTGCGGTCGCCGGCTTTGTGCTCGCCTCGCATCCGACCCTGCTTCAGGACATTTTTAATAAAATTCTGCAAAGCGTCAGTGACCCGACGCTCGCCAAAACGCTCAGCAGCAGCATTAACGCCGCGGTGGAGCAGCGCACCACGGTCGGGATTGTGGGCTTTGCCGTAGCGCTCTACTCCGGTGTGAACTGGATGGGCTACCTGCGAGAAGCGATCCGCGCGCAGTTCCGTGACGACTGGGAGCGCGGCGCGGAAGACGACAAAGAGAAATTCTGGGTGAAATACCTGCGCGATTTTATTTCGCTGATTGGGCTGCTGGTGGCGCTGGTCATCACGATGTCGATTACGTCCGTGGCAGGCTCCGCGCAGGAGACGATTATCCGGCTGCTGCATCTGGACGCCATCGGCTGGCTGAAGCCGGTCTGGCATCTGATTGGCCTTGCCGTCTCTTTCTGCGCCAACTATCTGCTTTTCTTCTGGATCTTCTGGCGTCTGCCGCGCCACCGGCCGCGTCGCAAAGCGCTGCTGCGCGGCACCGTGATTGCGGCGATTGGCTTTGAGGTTATCAAAATCATTATGACCTATACGCTGCCGTCGCTCGTGAAATCGCCGTCCGGCGCGGCATTCGGCTCGGTGCTGGGGCTGATGGCGTTTTTCTATTTCTTTGCACGCCTGACGCTGTTCTGCTCCGCCTGGATTGCGACGGCACAGTACAAAGACGATCCGCAAATGCCGGGTAAAAACCCTGCGTAATCCCTCCGCGCGGGCCTGGAAAAACGCATTTTTTCAGCCCGCCGCCTCCCTTTCAGTATAAAAATCCAGGGTGTAACTTTTATTTAACCTAAAACCAGTTTTATCGACTGAATATGAAATTCTGTGAAGCATTTCATAGAAGAGAATAAGCTGGCGCTAAAACTATCCGCTTTTTGCCTGTTTTTTGCGCACTCTTGCGGCGCCCGCTGAATTGAAATGTCGTTTTTGCTGTGGCTAATATGGGGTTTCGACGTGACTACAATAAGAAAATTCTATGCAAGCAACCATCGCCACCAGCATCGACAACGAACACGACGCCGCGCCCGTCAACTCGCGCAGTAAGGTCGTCATCGCCTCGCTCATCGGCACCGCCATTGAGTTCTTCGATTTCTACATTTACGCCACCGCGGCGGTGATTGTGTTCCCGCACATTTTCTTCCCGCAGGGCGACCCGACCGCCGCCACGCTACAGTCGCTGGCGACGTTTGCCATCGCCTTTGTAGCGCGCCCGATAGGCTCGGCCGTGTTTGGCCATTTCGGCGACCGTGTGGGCCGTAAGGTGACGCTCGTGGCCTCGCTGCTGACCATGGGGATTTCCACGGTGCTGATTGGCCTGCTGCCAGGCTATGAATCGATCGGCATTATGGCTCCGCTGCTGCTGGCGCTGGCGCGCTTCGGCCAGGGTCTGGGCCTTGGCGGTGAATGGGGCGGCGCGGCGCTGCTCGCCACCGAGAACGCTCCGGCGCATAAACGCGCCCTGTATGGCTCCTTCCCGCAGCTCGGTGCGCCTATCGGCTTCTTCTTCGCTAACGGCACGTTCCTGCTGCTGTCGTGGCTGCTCACCGACGAACAGTTTATGAGCTGGGGCTGGCGCGTGCCGTTTATCTTCTCCGCCGTGCTGGTGTTGATTGGCCTGTATGTGCGCGTGTCGCTGCATGAAACGCCGGTATTCGCCAAAATCGCCAAAGCGAAGAAACAGGTGAAAGTGCCGCTCGGCACGCTGCTGACGAAACATGTGCGCGTGACCGTGCTTGGCACGTTCATCATGCTCGCCACCTATACGCTTTTTTACATCATGACGGTCTATTCAATGACCTTCAGCACCACGCCAGCGGCGCAGGGCGGGCTGGGCTTCCCGCGTAACGATGTGCTGTGGATGCTGATGATGGCAGTAATTGGCTTTGGCCTGATGGTGCCGGTAGCGGGCCTGCTGGCGGATCGTTTCGGGCGTCGTAAGAGCATGATTGTTATCACCACGCTGATTCTGCTGTTCGCGCTGTTTGTGTTCCCGCCGCTGCTGGGTTCCGGCAGTGAGGCGATGGTAATGGCGTATCTGTTGATCGGCCTGAGTCTGATGGGGCTGACGTTCGGCCCGATGGGCGCGCTGCTGCCGGAGCTGTTCCCGACCGAAGTGCGTTACACCGGTGCCTCGTTCTCCTACAACGTGTCGTCGATTCTCGGCGCGTCGGTGGCACCGTATATCGCTACCTGGCTGCAGGCGAATTACGGGCTGTTTTACGTGGGAATTTATCTGGCGGCGATGGCGGCGCTGACGCTTATCGCGCTGATTGCCACCAAAGAGACGCGTCACCAGTCGCTGTGATGATGTGCATTTAACGAAAAGGCTGCCCGCGGGCGGCCTTTTTTGTTTTTGGATTTGAGAGCGAAAATGGCGGGTGATTTGACGGCATCCGCCTGGCGGCGGGTGCGCTGCGCTTACCCGCCCTACAAACTGAGACGTATATCTTCTTCAGTAGGGTGGGTAAGCGCCAGCGCACCCACCTTTGCGTTATGGCGGGTGCGCTATGCTTACCCGCCCTACAAACTGAGACGTATATCTTCTTGAGTAGGGTGGGTAAGCGCAGCGCACCCACCTTCCGCCTGAAACCCTGTTACTTCTTCATCTGCCCCAGGATCGCGCTGCACTGGTTCTCGCTGCCTTCGGATGGCGAAATCAGCGCCAGCAGCGCCGCGGCGGGCGTCACCAGCGTTGCGAGCGCTGCCGCGACCGCGCCACGCGCAATCAACGGCCCCGGCTTCACGCCGTAATCCGGATCTTTAAAGGTGCCGCGCACGTACAGCGGCGAGCGCAGCGTCACGATACGCACCCCTTTGCTTTCCGGATTAATGGTGAGATCCAGCCGCTCGTCGGCGAAACTGGTGGTGCCGGTGATGTTAATCAGCGCGTTTTCAGTATCAAACGCGAAAATCTCCGGGCGCGCCACGCCGTTGGTCAGGTTCAGGTTCGCCGCCGCGCAGTTGACCCGCACTTCGTCGTCGCCAAAAATCTGCCCAACGATAAAGTTACCCACGTTCAGCCCCAGAATTTCCATCAGGTTACGGCTGATAACGCCGTCATTCATCAACAGCTTCAGGTTGCCGTTACTGGTGCCAAGCAGCGACGCGACCGAGTTACCGGTGCCGCGCAGTTTCGCATCGCCGTTCAGCTCGCCAAGCGTGCGCTGCATCAGCTCGACGTCCGGCATCAGCTCTTTGAGCTTCAGCCGTCGCGCCTGAATTTCCGCCGCGCCCTGCATCGGTTGCTTGTCGCCGTCAAGATGGATATTGGCGTCGATGGTGCCGCCCGCCATGCCGAATTTCAGCGGCTTGAGATGCAAATCGCCGTTGTTGAGCACAATATGGGTGGTGAGATCGCTAATCGGCAGGCGCGTGCTGTGTTCAATACGACGGCCTTTAAAGCGCACATCGGCATCCATCACGTCCCATTTGTTGGTTTCAAAGGTGTCGTGCGGCAGCACTTTATCGCCCGGCTGCGCCGGTTTTTCGCCTTTTTTCTGCTCGGAATTTTTGCTCTTCTCCGCCCCGGCACCGGAATCGACGCCAATCAGCGGGCCGAGGTCGGCAAGCCGCAGCTGGCGCGATTCCAGATCCCCTTCCAGTTTCGGTCGCGGTTTGCGCTGGCTGTAGGTCAGCGAGCCGTGAATATCGCTCTCACCGATGCGCCCGTTAAAACCGCGATAATCATAGACCGAGCCTTTGTCGCTGTTAATTTTCGCCACCAGCCGGCCGTCGGTTTCAAACGGCGGCGTATCGGGCAGCAGCACACCGGTCAGCTCATAGAGATCGCCCAGTGAATTACCCGCGAATTTCAGCTGTAAATCGACGCCGCCCATGTTCATCGGATCGTTAACCGTCCCGACAAACGCCACGCGGGTGTCGCCGGAGCGCAAATCGGCCTGCACCGGGAACGGCGTGCCTTCACTTTTCAGCGCCAGCATCCCGCCGATTTTCCCGCTGCCGCGCAGCGGCTGATCGTTATAGGTGCCGCGCGCCTTCAGGCCAAAGACATAATCGCCAACCTTATCGTTCCCTTTTTTCTCTTTGTCACCGGTCACTTCGTTAAACGGCAGCGGTTTGCCAAGCGGATCAATGAGGATCTCCACATCGGCGCGGCTGACGTTATCGTCCACCCGCACGCGGCCCTGATCGAAGAGAATATTGTCGAGCCGGAAAGACCAGGAGGACGGCTGCTGCGCCGCTTCGCCTTCGCTCTGCTTCATGTCGAACGTCCAGTTATTGGTCTTTTCCGACAAGCGAATCAGCTGCGCGTCCGGCTTCTGGAATTTAATCCACGGCAGATAGACCGTTTTGGTGAGCAGCGCCAGCGGGGCGAGCGTCGCCTCAACGCGAGGCAGATGGATCATGGTGACTTGCGGAATATCCGGCGGGTTGCCGAGCACAACATTTTCAGCGTGTACGTGCGGCCAGGGCACCCAGCTTCGCCAGCCGGGTTCGTCTTTATTACGCTCCCACACCACGCCCAGATCGCCACGTATGGCAAAGGGGCGGTTAAGCTCCGTGGAGACCTTCTGGTTGATGGTCGGCTTAAGCCGATTCCAGTCAAACGTCGCGATAATGATGATGGCGACCACGACCAGCAACAAGAAAACCCCTGCTACCACGCTGATAATTTTGGTTGTTTTTGTCATCCTCACACCTCGTCCTGATGATGCCTGCCTCAACTAAAGATAGTTGACGAAAGCGCAAAGCTCATCAGGAGAGTCTGAGTATTACCGTTTCCAGCGTTTCGAAAGGCACCGGGCGCGAGAGAAAATAGCCTTGTGCGGCCAGCGCAGGCGACTGTTGCACATCCTGCCACTCTTCCAGGGTTTCCACGCCTTCAACAATCACGCCTTCGCAGTAGTGATTCATCAGTTGCAGCAGCATGGTGAACAGATTGCGGCCTTCGCTGCTCTGACGCAGCATGATGAACAGATCGCGCGCCACTTTGATGTAGTCATAACGTACTTCGTTGAGCGCTGAAAAATTCGCCATGCCGGTGCCGAAATCGTCCAGCCACAGCGGGCCGAATTCGCAGAAACTCGCGAACGTCGAGTCTTGCGGCAGGCTGATGTGCTCTACCAGTTCAAAGCGCACCCACGGCAACGCTTCCGTTAACGCGCGGATTTTCGGCATGTCGCGCATCGCCATGAGCGTCGGGCCATCAACGTTCACGGAGGCGAGAATGTTATTTTCCGTGAAAAACGGCGCGCGCGATGACAGCACCTGTAGCTGCTCTTCAATGACGTCCACGCGATAGCGTACCGGCAGCCCCGCGAAATAGCGGTCCGGCGCGATGCGGCGCGAGGGATCGCTCGGGTGCGTGACGATAGTCAGCAACTCAACCGCCAGCAGACGCCCGTCGGTGCGGTAAATCGGCTGATAGGTGTAGGTGCGCTCGCATTGCAGCCAGTAACGCCGCTCTTGCAGGCTTTCGACACTCGCCGACGGCAGCGCCAGCCGGTGAGTGACCTGTTTTAAATTCATGGTAAAGGGTCCTGTGATGTGAGGGTTTACCGGACTCGTCCTGGAATTATCGGCGCTGCGGTTGAGAACTTTATGCACAGTTGTCCGACCCGTAGGGTTATAAAGAATAATGCTTTTCTTCAGAAACAGGGGCGCAGCTCAAAAAATAATGGAACAGCGTTTTAAAAGGTTTGACTGCGCGATCGCGGCGGCACACACTAATGCCCATCTTCTCGTTTTCAGGTGAGTCACTATGTCAGAGCACAAGATTGCCGTGATTGGCGAATGCATGATTGAACTGTCGGAAAAAGGCGCGCAGATGAACCGCGGCTTTGGCGGGGATACGCTCAACACCGCGGTCTATATCGCCCGTCAGGTGAGCCCGCAGGCGCTGTCGGTACATTATGTCACCGCGCTTGGCAAAGACCCTTTCAGCCAGCAGATGCTTGATGCCTGGCAGGCCGAAAACGTGCACACCGAACTCACGCAGCGTATGGATAACCGTCTGCCAGGGCTCTACTACATCGAAACCGACGAGCGCGGCGAGCGCACCTTCTGGTACTGGCGCAACGAGGCCGCCGCGAAGTTCTGGCTGGAGAGCGACGAGGCCGACGCCATCTGCGCGCAGCTGGCGCACTTTGATTATCTCTACCTGAGCGGCATTAGCCTGGCGATTTTAAGCCCGCACAGCCGTGAAAAACTGCTCGGCCTGCTGAAAACCTGCCGCGCCAACGGCGGTAAAGTGATTTTCGATAACAACTACCGCCCGCGCCTGTGGGCGAGCCGTGAAGAGACGCAGCAGGTTTACCAGCAGATGCTGAGCTGCACCGATATCGCCTTCCTGACGCTGGATGATGAAGACGCGCTGTGGGGCGAGAAGCCGGTTGATGAGGTCATTGCGCGCACCCAGGCGGCGGGCGTGCGTGAAGTGGTGATTAAGCGTGGTGCCGAATCGTGCCTTGTCGCGGTGGCGGGCGAAGCGCTGTGCGAGGTACCTGCGGTGAAATTACCGAAAGAGAGCGTCATCGACACCACCGCCGCAGGCGACTCGTTCAGCGCCGGTTATCTGGCGGTGCGTCTCACCGGCGGCAGCGCCGAAGCGGCGGCAAAACGCGGCCATCTGACCGCCAGCACCGTGATTCAGTATCGCGGCGCGATAATCCCGCGCGAGGCGATGCCGCGCTAAACCTGACGTCTTCGACGAGCCCGGCCTGCGCGCCGGGCTTTTTATTTCCGCCGCGCATAAAAAACCCGGCCGGAGCCGGGTGGTCATTAATTGCTTTTGTCAGCGGGCGGCGGAATGTCGGTGACATCCGGGCGCGCGTCATCCGGCGCAGGCGCGGCGGCGACAGGCGTCATAATGCGGTTCCAGGTCTCCTGAAGCGCCTTCACGCTGTACTCTTCCTCACCCTTCGGTTGCAGCAGAATAAGCGCCATCTCCTGAGAGAGTTGCTGGCGTAAATCCTGGTTCAGCTCTGCGGCGGTCAGGTTATTAAGGAAGCTCTGACGCAGGTTCTGGTACTGCTCCGGCGCGATATCCACTACCTGATTTTGCAGCGAACGCATCCGCTGGTTGATAAGCACATCGGTATCGGTGCGCGCATAGGTGGCGAACAGCTTCTGTAGCTCCAGCTTTTTCTGGGCAATCAGCGCGTTGAACTCATCCACCGACAGGCCGTTTTCGCGCACGTTCGCCAGCTCGCGGGCGATAAGCGCCAGGTTGCTGTCGAGTTTATCATTCGGCGATTCAACGTTAATGGCGCACTGGGCGCGCTGGAACAGCACGCGGCAGTCAAAGCCGATGCCGATATCTTTAATGTTGTTTTTGCTCAGGTTCTGCTGAACGTGCCAGAACAGCGCCTCGCGCGCCAGATCCGCACGCCAGTAGCGCTGCAGCGCAGAAGATTCGCGGATCGGCTGCCACGGGTTATCCCACATAATGGAGAGACGATCCTGGCGCACGCTGTCGGTCATGATAGCGACCGGCTCGCGACGCAGCGGCGAGAGCGTCGGCACCGGGGCCGGAGTTTCACGCTTGCCTTTTAGCTCGCCAAAGGCTTTGTTGATCTGCTCCGCCACCGCGCGGCTGTCAACGTTGCCGACCACGATAAGCGTCATGGCGTCCGGGGTGTACCACTTCTTGTAGTAAGCGTCGAGCTGTTTGGCGTCTACCGGCTGCTTCAGGTCGACGGACGGATCGTGACCCAGCAGCGTCGAACCTTTCAGGCGCTGACGCCACCAGCCATCCTGCGTGTCCGGCCAGGTGGCGACCATATCCTGGGTTTGCAGGGCTTTGGTGATGCTTTCCGGCGTAATGGCGACCCGCCCGGCGGTATCGGAAAGATATGTCAGCGCTTCTTTCAGCAGGTCGTTGCGGTTATTCGGCAGGCTCAGGTTAAACAGCGTGTAATCGTAAGAAACCACGACCGGGGGCATCGGGCGCTTCGGATCGATACTCTGCTGCCAGAGAGAACGCGCCTGCACCGCCTGTAGGCTCCCGCTCTGGGTGAGCGCCAGACGCGGCAGAAAACGGGTATAGCCGCTCTGCTGGGTGTTTTCAGCCAGCGACCCGGTGTTAACGGTCAGGCGAATTTCAATGCGGTCGCTCGGGCGCTGCGGCGTGGAGAGGATTTGCCACTGAAAGCCATTGCTCAGCGTGCCCTGTTGCCAGGCCGGGTCGGGCTGGAGCGGTTCTGCCTGCACGAGGCTGGCGGCGGCCATCAGTAAACCGCCAGCGATAAGTCGAATTCTTGTGCCCTGCATGTGTACCCCTGATCAACATTCCTGGTTAAAAACAGTCAAATGGCGACAAAAGGCTGCTGTGGCCCGTCGCCAAAGATAGCGCTTAAACTTTTCGTTAGACCGCAAAAAAGCGGAAATGTCGCGCAATAGAGTGAAATAAACGTTAATTATGCGCAGGCACCCGCCGCCAGAGCAAGCAGCGGCGGGCTAAAGAGTGAGATCAGGAGGAGATTTGCTGCGTTTTAGCGGCAGAATTCTTGTTATTCAACGTGTCATTGAGCTGTTTTTCATCGAGCTCTTTCACCCACTTCGCAACCACAATCGTCGCCACGCCGTTACCGACCAGGTTGGTTAACGCGCGCGCTTCGGACATAAAGCGGTCGATACCGAGAATGAGCGCAAGCCCGGCCACCGGCAGATGGCCCACGGCGGAAATGGTCGCCGCCAGCACGATAAACCCGCTGCCCGTCACGCCTGCCGCGCCTTTTGAGGACAGCAACAGCACTACCAGCAGCGTTATCTGATGGAAAATATCCATATGGCTGTTGGTCGCCTGGGCGATAAACACCGCCGCCATCGTCAGGTAAATGGAAGTGCCGTCGAGGTTAAACGAGTAGCCGGTCGGGATAACCAGCCCCACCACCGATTTGCGACAGCCCAGCTTTTCCATTTTATCGAGCATACGCGGCAGCGCGGATTCCGATGACGACGTGCCAAGCACAATCAGCAGCTCTTCGCGGATATAGCGAATGAATTTGAAAATGTTAAAGCCGGTGGCGCGAGCGATGCTGCCCAGCACAACCACCACAAACAGAATACAGGTGATGTAGAAGCAGACGATCAGTTGGCCGAGCTGTACCAGCGTGCCGACGCCATATTTACCGATGGTGAACGCCATCGCGCCGAACGCGCCGATGGGCGCGAGACGCATGATCATGTTGATGATGCCGAAAATGACCTGCGAGAAGCTTTCAATGACGTTGAAAATCAGCTGACCGTTGCGGCCCAGACGGTGCAGCGCAAACCCAAACAGTACCGCGAACAGCAGTACCTGCAGAATGTTGCCGCTGGCGAACGCGCCGATCACGCTTGAAGGGATAACATCCATCAGGAAGGCGACGATGCCCTGCTGCTGCGCCTGCTCGGCGTATACCGCGACGGCTTTAGCGTCGAGTGTCGCCGGGTCAACGTTCATGCCCGCGCCCGGCTGGACAAGGTTCACAATCACCAGACCGATAATCAGCGCAATGGTACTGACGATTTCGAAATAGAGCAGCGCGACCGCGCCCGTACGCCCTACCGCCTTCATGCTTTCCATACCCGCGATGCCGGTCACGACGGTACAGAAAATCACCGGCGCGATAATCATTTTAATCAGCTTCACGAAGGCGTCGCCCAGCGGCTTCATCTGTGCGCCAAGCTCCGGGTAGAAGTGACCGAGCAATATCCCGATGGCTATTGCAGTCAAGACCTGAAAATAGAGGCTTTTGAAAAGAGAGCGTTTCATAGGGGTGTCCTTGAAGGTAATAACCACAGGAATTGTGTGTTAAAATCCCGCCTGCAGCGCTAAAAGTAACACCCGTAAAACATGTCAGATATATCAGAGCATCAAATTGGAAACATAAATGTTAAGATTTATGAGCTGAAACGCGTCAGCCCATGATGCCTTACACCTTTTGCAGCGACGTCACGGCGCTGTCAGCCACGCGTCTTCAAACGCCGCAGGCGTCGCCGCCTTGCCGAAAAGATACCCCTGGCCCACCGTCACGCCCGCGTTTAACAGCCAGTCACGCTGTGCCTCGTTCTGAATGCCTTCCGCCACCAGTTCAAGATTAAGCTTTTTCGCCATGCTGATGATGGCCGCGACCACGCTGTCATCGTCCGGCAGGTTATCAATAAAGCTCTTATCGATTTTAAGGCTGTCCACTGGCAGCGCTTTCATTTTCTGTAGCTGGCTCAGGCTCGAATACCCCATGCCGAAATCGTCCAGCGCGATGCGCACGCCCGCCTCGCGCAGGGGGCGCAGAATGGCGATGGCGGCTTCGGTATCGTCAATACGCTGGCTTTCCGTCATCTCCAGAATCAGCGTGCCGGGCGCAATGGCGTAGCGTTCCAGTCGTTGCAGCATCGTCTGCACCAGATCGCGTTTTAACAACTGCAATGACGACACATTCACCGACAGCGGCAGCATAATGCCGTGCGCCTGCCAGCGCGCCAGTAACTGACACGCCTCGTCCAGCACCCAGTCGCCCACGGTAACGATAAGCCCGCTCGACTCAATGTTATCAATAAGCCCTACCGGTAACGTCCACTCACCATCCGGCTGGCGCTCGCGCAGGAGCGCTTCGGCACCCACAATGTTGCCGTTGCGCATATCCACCTGCGGCTGCAGCCAGACGGCGTACTGGCGGCGCGCCAGCGCATTTTGCATCGCGCTTTCCTGCGCGCTCACCGGGGATTCGCCGAAAAACGCCACCTGATTGACGCCGTTGCGTCGGGCGTCCAGCGCGGCGGAAATCGCGCTCTGATAAAGCGTCGAGGCGCTCTGGCGGCCATCGAACATCGCTACACCAATGCTTGCCGCGCACGCTGGGGCACCGCTGTCCGACTCTGGCGGTTCGTTAAGGGCCGCCAGCAGCTGTTGCGTCAGCGTCACCGCGTGTTCCGGCGTTTTCACGCCGTGCGCGATAATTGCGAAATCGTCCTGGCTTATCTGCGCCAGCACCATCCGCGGCGTCAGCACCGAGCGCAGCTTCCCAACGCGCGCGCGCAGGAGCGCCTCGCGCTGCGATTCGTCAATATCACGCAGCGGCTCACAAGCCACATACAGCAACGCGGTCGCACCGCCGCTCGCGACGGCCTGCTCAAGCAGTGCGACGAGCAACGCCTGGTTCGGCAAACCGGTGAGCGGGAAACGAGTGCCGCTGGTGCGCGCCTCGTCGAGCTGTTGCGCAAGCGCCTGCTGGTTGCGGTTATAAGTGCGCACCAGCATACCGATCTCATCATCCTTATGCAGACGCGGAATAGTGAGCTGATGATGCGCCAGTTCATGCGCGTCCAGCGCGTTCAGCGTGCGTGTAATATCACGCAGCGGGTGCAGGATCAGGCGGTTGATGCACCAGGTGATCGCCACCGAGAGGATCAGCGCCAGCAGCAGGAAGGTGGTCAGCAGGGTCGAAATCGCATTGATGATAAAGCGGTACATCCGCCAGGAGTCCGCCTGCAACACCAGATAGGCGAGCGGCTGCGGGTTGGCGGGCCGCTCCAGCGAATAGAGCGGCAGGGAGATCTGCACCGGCAGCTCAAAGACGCGGGCGAGCGTCACCGGAATCGGGCGCTCCGGCGTAAAGCGCATGCGCAACGCCTGGAACTGATTAGGCAACACGACATCAGCACGGCTAATCACGCCGGCGGGTTTAATTTCGCGAAGGATCGCCTCCGCTTCCGGAATATTGGCTTTCAGAATGGCCGCAGAGAGCGGCTGGCGCACCGAGCGGGCGATGCTCTCCATCTGCATGGCGGTGTGGTAGCGATGCGACTGCACGAAATGAAACAGCAAAACGACGCTGAAAATAAAAAGAAAAAAGACGGAAACGGCCGAAACCATCGCCATCTGTTTTATCGTGAGGGAACGACTGACTCGCAACTTGATTCTCCACTGATGCCACTGCCCGCATGATAATCACTCATAATTATCATTGCGGGCGGGAGTATACTGCATTGTTGTGGAATTTAACCGCGCGGGCGGGCCGAACGCGCATTAATCTTATTACCGGTCGGCGTACGGTGTCAGCGTCTGCGGCGGCATATCCATATCGCCCTGCCAGCCGCCCTGCGAGTAGCGGATAAACAGCGAGAAATTGCTCGGCGTGTAATCCTTCGCCTGCTGAATATCAATGGCGGCACCCACCGACCAGTTTGAAGTAATGCGTCTTTCAATCAGCGCGTTGGCGGTATAACCCCAGCCGCTGCTGCTGCTGCCTTCTTCCAGCGCGTCCTTGTCGGCGTAACGGCTTAACGCCGGATTTTGCGCGTTTATCACAGGCGTCGGGATAAGCCCCGACAGCGGATAGCGGCGCTCGGTCTTCGTGCGGGAGTGTGACCACGAGCCTGACGCCCCAAGCTCCCACGACCAGTTTTCCGTTCTCATCCGCCAGGCGACCGGCACCGCGAAAGAGACGTACTCCTGCGGGCTGTAGTAACCGCCCTGGCCTAAAGAATAACCGCTCAAATCTTTCTCATAGTGCCACACCATGTTGTTGAGCCCAATGGTGAGGCGCTGATTATTTTCGTTAATCAGCTTGTAGTAATAGCCGCTCATCCAGCGCACCCGCCAGTTATCGGCGACATTTTTGCCGGTGAGCTGATCGGCGTTAAGACTGGCCCAGACGCCGTGCGCCTCGCCGCGATCGTAGCTGAGGCTCGCCCCGCCGCCGGTGGCGCGCACGCCGCCCCACGTCGTGCCGGTATTAGAAGGCGCGTCGCGCTGCCCGCCAAAAGCCAGCATGGAGCTCGAAATCGGACGTCGATGCGCGTTCAGCGTGTAGCCAATCGGCCCCAGATCGCTGCTGTAGCTTAAGCCGCCCACCACATCGACAACATCAAAGCCTATCGGCGTGGTGCCGATATCCATATCCCAGGTGTCGTTGCGCCAGCCCGCCGCTACGCTCACGCCGGAGGCGCGCTGTTTCGCGTTGCCGGAACAGGGCGTTTCGGCGCAGGTGCCCCAGGTTTCGCTATAACTGTTGCCGCTAAAGCTGCCCGGATTCATGTTCACCGCGTCGGTACGCAGGAACAGCCGCCCGTCGCGCAGCGGCGCATCCACCTGCAACATCGTGGTATTCGCTTTCAGATCCGAATACCCCGGCGTACCGCTGGAGCCCCAGTAGTCGTGCTGGAGCGTGACGTTTAAATCCTGCTGGCGATAGAGATCCGCCGCATCGCCACGCACGCTGCGTTTCAGCCAGTCGTCGCTGGCGTCGTTGCGGGTAAGCCGCGTGAAGGCGTCGTTATCACCGGGCCGCGTCGGGGTGATGCCGGAGGCGACCATCGCATCGCGATACGTCTGCAACGCCTGCTGCGGCTGCCCGTTCTGACGCTGAAAGCGCGCCGCGTCGCGCAGTACCAGCGCGCTTTCCTGCGAAGGCGGCTGCGTTTTCGCGGTAGCGGCAAGCACCGCGAAAGCCTGCTGCGCACGCGCGGTGTCGCCAAGCGCCGCTTCGGCATTGGCAATGCGCCGCTGCGTGTCCGGCGAGCGCGGTTCGCCGCCTGCGGCAGGCGTTTGCAGCGCCACGAGCTGCTCACGCGCCGCCGCGTTATCGCCCTGCGCAATCAGCACTTCCGCAAGCCCCAGCCGCGCCTCTTCACTGGCGGGCGAGCGCGTTAATACCGTCTGATACTGCGCGCGCGCCGTGGCGTTATCGCCGCGCTGCTGCGCCCAGTCGGCCAGCGTTAAATCGATACGGTCTGAAGGCGGCTGCTGGCGTAACAGCGCGATGGCCTGCGCCTCCTGCCCGCTGTCGCGCAGACGGTTGGCTGTCTCCATCAGTTCATTGGTCTGTAAACGCTGCGACAGCTCAAGAATATTCGGCGTCCATTTGTCGCGCGCCAGCGTATTGAGGTGGCTTAGCGCGGCGCGCTGACGATCGCTGCCGGAGAGATAAAGCCCGTAGGCATACACTTGCTCCGGATCGCCCGGTTTACGCTGCGCCAGTTGGCCCATCACGGCATCAGCGTCGCGGCGCTGACCGGCAGAAGCCAGATCGTTTGCCAGCCGGTAGGTTATCCAGACGCTGTCCGGGTCGAGCGCCAGACGCTGACGCTGCACCGCGGCGGCGTCGGCGAAGCGCCCTTCAGCCTCCAGCGCGGCGGCCTGCTGCTCAAGACGATCGTTCGTCATGCTGCGTTCGATATCGTCAATGCTGCGCCGCTGGCTGGCGGGGAGCGTAGCGATAAACGCTTCGGCGCGCTCCGGCGACTGGCGACGGTAGAGATTCGCTAGCCCCCGCACGGCGTTGCTGTTGGTGTTATCCATGCGCAGCGCCTGCCGGTAATAACGCTCGGCCGCCGCGTCGTCTTTCTTCGCCACGGCGACGTCGCCCAGGCCAAGCACCGCGTAGCTGTCGGTGTTATCCACCGTCGCGGCCTGCTGATATTTCTGCTGCGCCTGCGCCAGATTGTTGGCTTTCAGCGCCGCGTCGCCCTGCTGTATCAACAGCCAGTAGCGGTTCACCTGCAACAGGCTCTGCCAGCGGCCGCTGTTGGGGCTGTTCGGATCCTGTTTGAGCGCCTGCTCCAGCAGCGGCACGGCGCGCGCGCGGTTGCCCTGCTGAGAATACGCCTGCGCCAGCGCGCCCAGCGCTTCGCTGTCATTCGGGTTCGCTTTTACCGCGCTGGTCAGTTCCGAAACGGCTTTAGCGCCTTGGCCCTGCTCAACGCGCGCGATGCCCTGCATTCTGGCGCGGTAAGCCGGATCGGCGAGTTTAGTTTGCTGTTCAGCGAGCAGCCCTTTGGCTTTATCGGCGGTATCACCGCTGCTGAACACCTGTAAGAAACGCTCCAGCGCGGCGACACTGTCGTCGCTTGCGGGCATACCCTGAATCTGCTGATACCAGAGGTCTGCCGCCGTTTCACGCCCGCCGCCCGATTTCGCCATCTGCTCCAGCACGCTGAAACCCTCCTGCTGGCGGTTGGCGGAAAAGAGCTGTAGCGCAAGCTGCGTGCGTAGCTGGTCATTGCCCGGCGCGCGGTCGTTTAGCGCCTGCATCTGGCGGATGGCCTCGTCACGCCGCGCCGGATCTTTTGCGACCAGCGCCCAGTATTCAACGGCCAGATCGCCATCCGGCGGCGCGCCGTTAAACAGTTTTTGATACGCCGCCAGCGCTTCCTGCGTATGCCCTGTCGTGCCGAGCAGACGCGCCTGTTGCAGTTGCTGACGCCCTTCCGGGGAGGCCAGCGCAAGCGTGATGCGCGCCTGTTGGTACGCTGAAGATTGCGGAGCGAGCTTGCCTAAGCGCGCAAACTGCTGCTGCGCGCCCGCGTTATCGCCCTGACGCAGCAGATAACGCATTTTAGCGGCGATAAAATCGGGATCGTCCGGGTTCATCAGCTCCAGACGGTAGAGCGACTGGCGCACCAGATCGTCTCGTTTGGCCGTTTCGCCAAGCCGCACCTGTTCGAGCAACTGCTGTCGGATATCCGTCTGCGCCTGCGCCGGCCCGCTGAGGGCGACGCCGAGCGCCAGCGCGGTGATACTTAACGCGAACTTGTGCATGACTCTCCCCAGGCGGGTTGCAGCTCACCGTCAACGGTGAAGCGGAAACGGTGTTCATCCCATCCCTGGCCAAACAGGGTTAATACATAGCTAAAGTAGGCGTCCTGCTGCGGATAGTTATCCGCCACGCGCTGGCGTTGCAGCGCCTGGATATCGCGGTTTTGCAGGAACGGCAGCAGCGCGGCGGAAAAGCCCACCGGCCCGTTACCCTGGGTTTTACCGTCGATAACACGGACTTTTTCCGGCGGCACGCCCGCTTTGATTGTGGCGGTTTCCATCGGGCTGAGTTTTTTGAGCAGTGGCGCCTGCTGTTCATCCGCCGGGTTCATCATGCCGACCCACAGATAAACGCGAATGGCATCGTAGCTGCCAATCAGCGGTTTTTGCGGTGCCGCAGGTTTCATCACCCAGCCTTTCTTCGCCTCGTAGCTCACCCAGTCCGGCGAAAAGCCCTGCGGGGCCGTTTCCAGCAGCAGGCGCAGGTTGGTATCGCGGATGGTTGTCCAGGGTTTGCCGTAACGGGTGAAATAGCGCGCCAGCTGCGGCGGCATATAGCTCGGGTTAAAGCGCCAGAGCGTCGGCTCGGCAAAGCTCACTTTACCCGGCAGCAGCATGTCGCCAAGCGCGGGCACGTTCACCACTTCTTCTTTGGCGATGCGGTCCAGCAGCGCTTTGCCGGTGTCGCTGTAGCGCGGCTCTTTCCACAAGCGTCCCGCTTCAAGCAGGCTCCAGGCTATCCACAGATCGGCGTCGGAAGCGGAATTGGTGTCGAGCACCGTCCATTCGTCCGGCCCTTTCATGCCCCACAGCCAGGCAGGCAGCGTATTTTTTAGCGAGCCTTGCGCAAGGTTATTTTCCGTCCACTGAAGAATGTTATCGAACGCCTCGCGGTCGTTGGCCGCAAGGGCGAAGAACAGCGCGTAGCTCTGCCCTTCGGACGTCGTGATTTTGCGCGGATCGCTTGGGTCAATCACGCGTCCTTCTTCGCTGATATAGCCGCCTTTAAAGCGGTCCCAGTCAGCCCAGCCACAGGCGGCATGGGCTGAAACGGTCGCCAGCAGCAGCCCCGCCGCAAGCCATCTGCACAGATTCTTCATGACGCGTTACTCATGGTTGCCCGGATCAAGACGGCGGCGGCTCAGGATACGCAGCAGACGCCACAGCACCCACGCCAGCAGCATGACGCTGATGGCCGCGAAAATCGCCAGCAGGATCGGATGGTTCGCCAGCGCATACCAGATACGATCGAACCACGGCAGGTGGCCCACGTAGTAAACATCACCCACGCGCAGGCTGTTCACGCCCGATTCACGAATAATCGAGACCGAGCCATACATCGCGGCGCGTTTACCGCTGTCATTGAGCGCGTCGTTGAGCAATTCATAGCCGCGCGGGCTGTCAGCCAGCAGCGCCACGACGCTGCGCTGATCGTGATACGGCGACTGGAAGCCCACGACTGCGGCCATCGGCCCGGAAGAGGTGATTTCCGTTTGCACCTGCGGCTGACGGTCGCGGTCGTCGGTATCGATAAGCGTCACGTCGCGCGTTGGGGTTTTCACCCAGCTTTGCGTGGCGTTCACCAGCATATCGACGCGTTTTTCATCTTTCAGCGACGCGGGCAGCGTACCGATCACCAGAATGTCGGCGTCTTTATTCTGCATGTCGCCGCCCTCGTTGGTGATGGTGAGGTTAACGGCCGGGAAACCGGTCTGCGCGCCGATAGTGCCTGCGGTGTCCAAAAGCGTCGTGAGCTGCGCCGGGTTCGGCTGTTTCGGCATCACGATAAGCGTATCGGAGAGATCCGCCATCCGGCTGAACGGGAAACCCGCGTTGGCGAAAGAGCGCAGATCCGGCATCGCGATAAAGTGATGATAGTTGGAGAAATCCAGCGTGGAATCATCGCCTATCACTACGCGGTTCGGCACCGTCTGGAAGGTCACGCAGTTGTCCAGCGTGCCGCCCGGCAGCGGGTTGGTATAGTTGAAATCAAACCGCAGCTGGTTCGCCGCGCCGAGGCGCAGCGTCGGCAGCGTCACTTCGGTTTTGCCGTCCAGCAGCCCCTGCAACAGCGGCAGACGCAGCAGCAGACGGTTGGTTTCATCTTTCGGCAGCAGGTTGAAAGATTGCAGGAACTGGTTGTTCAGGCTGATATCCATGCGCGAGTTATCGCGCGTAGCGGGCGACGTATAGCGGTAGTTCAGACGCATATCGATGCCGTTGCTGCGCAGCAGATAGAGATCCGGCGGCAGGTTAAGCGTCAGCGAAATCGGGCTCGGCTCAAGGCCGGTCGCCTGTAACTGCTCTTCATAGCCTTTCAGCTCGCCAAACGTCACGGCGCGATCGGTACGCACCCAGTTCGGCGCATCGTAAGGCTGGCGGGCCAGCAGCGGTTTGACCTCGCCCACTTCGACGCTGTCGCCACGGAACAGCAGACTGCCCTGCGCGATGCCTTTGGCGGCCTGGAGTAAATCTTTATCGTCGCGTCCTTCAATCACCAGCAGTTTCACCCACGGGCTTTGCGGGTGGCTCATCATGCGTACCATCGGGCCTTTGGCTGGCGGCAGGTCGCGCAGAAAGTCCGGGCGATTATCATTCGTGGCGAAGACGATCGCATGGCGCGTGGGGAGCTGGTTATAGAGCACCGGGAAGCGCTGACCGCGCCAGCCGGAGCGGGAGCCAAACCACGAGGAGACAATACTCGCGGCCTGCTGGGTCGCGAGATCCGGCGCGGCGGCGAAGACCATCGGCAGCTCCAGCGGACGATTATCGCGCGAATCAAAGAACGGCACCGGGAAGTGCGACAGATCGTTTTGCAGCTGCAGCGTCTGGAAGGTGAGATTCAGGGCGCTGTTGCGTCCGATATCCATCCACAGCGTATTGCTGGCCTGGTTTTCGCAGACGTCGCGATAGTGGCCGACAAACTCCAGGCGCACGCGGTTGAAATCGCTGACATAGAGCGGATCGATAGGCACCTGGGCGGTGGTTTTCTTGCCGAGCTGCTCTTTGGTCACCGGCAGCACGTCCATCAGCTCATCGTTCAGGTAAACCTTCAGCTGTGACTGCACCGGCAGCAGCGACGGCGACGGGGTGTAGGTCAGGTTCAGAGTGGCTTTCGAGATAATTTCATCGCTGCGCATCCCGAACTCGACAAAACCGTCCGGGCGGGTGCCTTTCAGAACCATGCTGCCTGGCGGCGGCGCGATGCTGGCGAAACTCAGCGTAACGTCGCGCGCGGGCGCGCCGTCCTGAACCACGGGCGCGCCAGCGCCTTCCACGCCCGGCATCACCTGGCCGAGCACCGCGCCTTCCGTCGCAGGCGCAGGCTCGGTGCCCGCGACAGGCGGCGTGGCGGGCGTTAACGCCTCGGTGCGCGCAGGCGTGGCGGTCATGACGCCTTCAGTCGCAGGCGCGACCACAGGCGCAGTCGGCGCGGCGGTGGCGTTCGGATCGTTAGTGGCTTCAGGCGCGCCGTAGGCACCGGGCAACAGGCTCATTCCCACTGCCACAGCGCACATCCAGGAGAGTTTTCTTTTCATCGCATATTCATCATTGTTGAGCCATAACCGGGAGCGCACGCTCCCCCAGCGCCGTCCGCTCCGGACGACGGGGGATAAACGACACTATCCAGGAAACCAGCGTGGTAAGGGTGCGAAAGACAATTTTAAGTGACGCTGGCGCGAATTCCGCCAGGTGGCGATAGCCTCTGAAACCGAGCTTGAGGATATCGAGCATGCTTTCCAGCGGTTTGTCTTCCGGGAAACTGTCCTGCCAGAGCGCCCAGGTGTCGGCGCGCGCGAAGGTACACTGTACAAAATCGATGTGCTGGCGCGTGGTCAGGCCGTCGAGGTTGAGGCCGATTTCGTCGCCGAAGACGCGTACCACTTTCGCCGGGAAGACATACTCCTGCGCGCCGCGTTTCATCAGCAGGTTCACTTTTTGCCCCTGTAACCACTGCGCCCCGCCGTGTACCTTAATGCCGAGGCCACCGTCGGAGTAATCCTGCACCGTGCAGGAGAAGAGGTGACCGTCTTCACGGGCAATCGCCGCCGGCATCACCATCTCGACACGATGGGAGCGGCGCACCTGTTTACTTTCCACCGACACCGCCACCGCGCCGCCGAGGATAATCAGGTTGTAGAAGACCCAGACGATACTCACGATAACCGTCAGCATTTCATTGGCCGGGCCGTAGAAATAACGCCAGACGCCGACCAGCACGCCGAGCAGGTTAATCAACACCAGCATCAGGTACGGACGCGAAATCACCCAGTCCACGTACTCTTCTTCCACCAGCCCGCCTTTGGCGGTGACGTTAAACTTCCCTTTGTGCGGGTTGAACAACGCCACCATCGTGGGCCGCGTAATGTACCAGGCGAGCACCGTTTCGTAGATTTCACTCCAGAACGAGTGGCGATATTTGCCCTGAATTTTGGAGTTCGTCAGGCTCGCGTGCGCCATGTGCGGCAGCACAAACAGCGCAATCATCAGCGCGGGCGCGTAGATGATGTAGGCGTGCAGCAACAGGAACGCCAGCGGCGCGGTCAGGAAGATAAGCCGCGGCACGCCGGAGAGGAAGTGCAGCATCGCGTTGACGTAGCACAGCCGCTGGCCGAGCTTAAGCCCTTTACCAAAGAGCGGGTTATCGAGGCGGAAAATCTGCACCATGCCGCGCGCCCAGCGGATACGCTGGCCGATATGCGCCGACAGGCTTTCCGTCGCGAGCCCCGCCGCCTGCGGAATACGCATATAGGCGGAGGTGTAGCCGCGCCGGTGCAGACGCAGCGACGTGTGGGCGTCTTCGGTGACGGTTTCTACCGCGATGCCGCCGATTTCATCCAGCGGGCCGCGGCGGATCACAGCGCAGGAGCCGCAGAAAAAGGTCGCGTCCCACATGTCGTTACCGTCCTGCACCAGCCCGTAAAACAGCGTTCCTTCGTTCGGCGTTTTACGAAAACGCCCGAGGTTGCGCTCAAACGGGTCCGGCGAGAAGAAGTGATGCGGCGTCTGCATCATCGCGAGCTTTTTATCTTTCAGGAACCAGCCGAGCGTCAGTTGCAGGAAAGAGCGCGTCGGGACGTGGTCGCAGTCGAAAATCGACACGAACTCCCCTTTCGCGAGCTTCAGCGCGTTGTTAATGTTGCCCGCTTTGGCGTGCTCGTGCGTAGGACGCGCCACATACTCCACGCCAACGGATTGCGCGAAGCGGCGAAACTCCTCGCGGTTGCCATCATCCAGTATCCAGATTTTGAGCTTGTCTTTCGGCCAGTCGATGCCAAGCGAGGCGTAAATGGTGTTTTTCACCACGTGCAGATCTTCGTTATAGGTCGGCACGAAAATATCGACGGAAGGCCACGCTTTGAGATCTTTCGGCAGCGGCACCGGCTGGCGGTTAAGCGGCCAGATCACCTGGAAGTAGCCAAGCACCAGCACCACCCACGCGTAGGTTTCCGCCACCAGCAGCACCAGACCACACACCAGGCTGACCGGATCGTTCCAGTTCAGCGTCGAGGTGTAGCGCCACCAGATGTAACGGCAGGAGACGGTCAGCGACAGCACAATCAGCATCAGCGCCGAGAAGCGGCCCGGCATACGGCGCACCAGCAGCGCCACGCCCCAGAGCAGCAGCAGGAAAATAAACTGCGAGAGCGGGTTGAACGGCTGCGTCACACAGATAAGCGCCAGCACCAGCGAGAAAATAACCACCACGCCCAGCACGACGCGTCGCAGTTGTTCGTTAATGTGGCCGAGCTCTTTCTGCTCGTTAAGGTGGTCGGTTTCATCGCTGAAGCGTTGCGGGAGCGTCTCCAGCCAGAGGTTAAAACGCTCGCGCCAGACCTGCAGTTTCGAAACAGGCCGCCAGCGCGGTGTGCCGACAGCGCGCCAGGGACGCAGCGCCACCAGCCACAGCGCCTGGAGCAGATAACGCACGGTATCGAGCGGACGCGGGCGGTCGGGATGAATATGCGGGAACAGCAGCGCGTGCTGCGCGCGGATCGCCTGCCAGCGCGGGTTTTCCAGCGGCAAAAAGAGCCAGGCGAGCGTCAGCCAGAAACAGCCCAGCGCCGCGCTGAACGGCGGCGCGCCGTTGCGGCGATACGTGATATAACGCTCGCGCAGCCGCGCGCGAACCGGCGGCGCGAGCACCAGCGCGGAGAGGCTTATCATGCGCCCTCACTCCTGTAATGCAGCAGGCACCAGTTCGCCAGCGTGACAATCTCTTCGGCCACCAGCGAATCCGGGCGGTATTCCCCCACCGGCTGTTTGGCGGCCAGGCTTTCCATCATCGCCTCGTCGCGATGCACCGCGACCGGCACCAGGTTACGCTGCGTTTGCAGCCATAGCTGCCAGATGTCGTTCTGTATCTGGCTTGAAATCAGGCGGAAATTCGCCAGCAGATCGCAGCCGCTCGGTAGCGCCTGCTGATGTAAGCGGGCGTGACAGTTGGCGTCGGGCTGCACCACGCAAAGCGTGCGGTCCGCCACCTGCAACAGGCTGCGGGTCACGGCGTCAAAGCCGCACGGCAGATCCAGCAATATCCAGCGCCACTGGCCGCTCGCCTTGAGCATGTGCAGATGCTGCGCGAATGCGCTGAGCGCTGGCGTCACGTCGTTTTCCCGCTCCGTCTGACGCAGCGCGCCATACGGCAGCACGTCCAGACCCGGTGCGTAACGCCAGGCGGTGGACTGCCAGGGTTTATCGTCCAGCAGCGCGCGCGCCCAGCCGTCAGCGTGGTCGAAATCGATATTAAAAGAGAGGCGCAGCAGGTTATCGGGCGAGGCGTCAATCGCCAGCACCGATTCGCCCAGCTGATGCAGCGCCCAACCGAGCGCCGCCGTTAATGAGGTTGTCCCCACGCCGCCGCGCACGCCCTGTAATGCCAGAACGGTCATCCTTGCGCTCCTGCGTCACGACGCGCTAATTCTGCCAGCAAGGGCCAGCGCGCAATTGCCGTCGCGAGTTGTTCACGTTGTGATATATCGGTGTAGTCGAGATCTGGAAGTGAAAACACCCGGCTGAGCGCTTCAAAATCATTCTGGAAGGTATAGCCACGATCGGGCTGGCGTGCGGCCTTAGCGTCATTCTCAGGCATATATTCTATTTTTCCTTAGAGCAATATCACTAAAGCCAGCAAACGAAAACAGTGAATCTACGCAATCCCGGTTTGCATGCTAATGATCATGTTCTTTAATTTCAATGTTAGGTTTATTTCCTGGCTTTCGCTAGTAAACTGACACTCATACTCTTTATATATTGAGGGCGCCATGGCTCTTGTTTTTTCAATTGGCATTGATTCGCTCTGGGATGAACTGCGCCATATTTCCGCAGGCGGAACAGCCTGGATAAATTGCGACCGCCACAGCGATGCCATTACATTCGTCAACCAGACGCTGCTTGCGCAAACCCCCGAAACCAAAGTGGCTGTAATTACGATGGACGCCGCGCCGGAAGCCGTGATTACGCCGCTGCCGGCTGCACCGCAAGGCCCGGATGAAGTACGCCTGTTTACCATGCCGAAAAATCAAAATGCGCTTCATCGCCTGCATCACGATCTGCTTTGCAGTTTCGAACCTGAAAACTATTTCATTGTGCTGCTGTGTGCGGAAAACGCCTGGCAAGGCGTAGCGCCCGCTCATATTAAAGCCTGGATAAGAAAAAGCCAAAGCTGGGCGCAGGAATACCATAGTACATTGCTGATTATTAATTCCGGCGCGCAGGCCGACCAGCAAACTTCCATGCTGATGACCGAATATCAGCAGCTCTCCGGGCTTGCCACGCTGCGCTATCAGGGCGACGCCTGGCTGTATGACGTGGCATTCTGGTTTAACGATAAAGGCGTGAGCGCGCGTCAGCAGTTGCCGGTGACATTCATTAATGACCGCCTGTCGCTGGTGCCACGCCAGGAAGTTTCATTCCAGGCGCGCAGCGACGAACGCCGCGTGCTGAGCCATATCGCGGTGCTCGAAGGCGCGCCACCGCTGTCGGAAAACTGGACGCTCTTTGAGGACAACGATTCGCTGTTTAACGAGGCGCGCCAGGCGCAGGCCGCGACGGTGATTTTCTCCCTCACGCAAAATAACCAGATTGAAGGGCTGGCGCGTCATGTACACGCCCTGCGCCGTCAGCGCGGCAGCGCGCTGAAAATCCTCGTGCGCGAAAACAAAGCCAGCGTGCGCGCCACCGACGAACGGCTGCTGCTGGGCTGCGGCGCGAATATGGTGATCCCGTGGAACGCCCCGCTCTCGCGCTGCCTGACGCTGATTGAAAGCGTGCAGAATCAGCAATTCACCCGCTTTGTGCCGGAAGATGTAGATATGCTGCTGGAGGCGATGCAGCCGCTGAAAATGCGCGGCTATCAGCCGTGGGATATCTTCTGCAACGCCGTCGGCGCGCTGATGAGCAACGTGTTAATTCCGCAGGACAACAAAGGGATTCTGGTCGCGCTGCGCCCGGTGCCTGGCATTCGCGTTGAGCAGGCGCTGACGCTCTGCCGTCCGGGCCGTATGGGTGATATCGTAACGCTCGGCGAAAACCGGCTGGTGCTGTTTTTATCGTTCTGCCGCATTACCGATCTCGACACCGCGCTGAGCCATATTTTCCCGCTGCCGATAAGCGAGCTGTTTTCCAACCGTATGGTGTGGCATGAAGATAAACAGATAGCGGCGGAGATCATGCAGATGAGCGCGATGCGTCCGGAACAATGGGCTGCGCCGCTTGAGATGACCCGTAAGGCAAGGGAAACGGCCGCGCTGCTCGCCGACACGCCAAAAACGGTCACGCGCCGTGTGCCGACGCCCGTTACGCTGCTTAACGACACCGCACAGGAGCGCGCGTTATGATGTCGATTAGCGATATTCTTCAGCTTATTGCGCTGTGCGCGCTGATTTTTATCCCGCTGGGATACGCGCTGTGTGTGGGCAAGCGTCGCATGATGAAAACGCTGCGCCCGCTGCTGTTTCGCCCCCGATTTGTTAAACCCGCTGGTACGTTGCGCCGCCGCTCTACCGTCAAGGCAAATTTAAAACATGACTAATCACGTTCACTCCGCTCCCCTTGCCCGCTCAGGCTGGCAAAACTGGCGCGGCCTTTCCGGCTGGAACTACTATTTTCTGCTGAAATTCGGCCTGCTCTGGACGGGCTATCTGAATTTCCACCCGCTCGCCAACCTGGTGTTTATGGCGTTTCTGCTGTTCCCTATTCCGAACCTGCGCCTGCATCGCCTGCGCCACTGGATAGCCATACCTGTCGGTATCGGCCTGTTCTGGCATGATACCTGGCTGCCTGGCCCGCAGAGCATTATGAGTCAGGGCTCGCAGGTGGCGGGCTTCAGCACCAGTTATGTGCTGGATCTGGTGGCACGCTTTATTAACTGGCAGATGATTGGCGCCGCCTTTGTGCTGCTGGTCGCCTGGATGTTCCTCTCACAGTGGGTGCGGGTAACGGTATTTGTGGTGGCGATTATGATCTGGCTTAACGTGCTGACCGTAACCGGCCCGGTCGTCTCGCTGTGGCCTGCCGGAAATACCACGGCGGCGACGGTCACCACGACCGGTGGCAGCGCGGCACCGACCGTCGCGAACGCGGGGGGGACGGTGGTGGCGGGCGATATTCCGCTGCAAACCGCGCCTGCGAGCAACCAGAGCATTAACGACTGGCTGAACAGCTTCTATACCAGCGAATCCAAACGTCAGACAACCTTCCCGGCGAGCCTGCCGGCAGATGCGCAGCCGTTCGATCTGCTGGTTATCAACATCTGTTCGCTGGCCTGGTCTGACGTGGAGGCCACGGGTTTGATGTCGCATCCGCTCTGGTCGCATTTCGACATCGTGTTTAAGAATTTTAACTCCGGCACGTCATACAGCGGCCCGGCCGCTATCCGCCTGCTGCGCGCGAGCTGCGGGCAGCCGTCGCATAAAAATCTCTACCAACCCGCGGGCGAGCAGTGCTACCTGTTCGATAACCTGGCGAAACTGGGCTTTAAGCGTCACCTGATGATGGACCATAACGGCGAGTTCGGTAACTTCCTGAAAGAAGTACGCGAAAACGGCAATATGCAGGAGCCGTTGATGGATCAATCCGGGCTGCCGGTGAATCTGCTGTCGTTTGACGGCTCGCCGGTGTATGACGATACGGCGGTGCTGAACCGCTGGCAGCAAACCGTGAAGAGCGAGGACAGCGGCGATCGCAGCGCCACGTTCTTTAACCTGCTGCCGCTGCATGACGGTAACCACTATCCGGGCAACAGCAAAACCGCCGATTACAAAGCGCGCGCGCAGAAGCTGTTTGATGAGCTGGATGCGTTTCTGACGCAGCTTGAGAAAGAGAACCGCAAAGTGATGGTGGTGGTGGTGCCGGAGCACGGCGCGGCGCTGCAGGGCGATAAGATGCAGGTGTCCGGCCTGCGCGATATCCCGAGCCCGGCTATCACCCATGTGCCAGTGGGCATTAAGTTTATCGGCATGAAAGCGCCGCATCAGGGTTCAGCGCTGGAGATAGACCAGCCGAGCAGCTTCCTCGCGATTTCCGAGCTGGTGGTGCGGATGCTGGACGGCAAAAACTTTGTGGCCGATAACGTGGACTGGCAGGGGCTGACCAGTAATCTGCCGCAGAGCGCGCCGGTCTCCGAGAACGCCAACGCCGTGGTGGTGCAGTATCAGGGCAAACCGTGGGTGCGCTTAAGCGGCGGCGACTGGGTACCTTACCCGCAATAATTTTTCGGGCCATGTTAAAAAAGCCGATGCGTAAGCGTCGGCTTTTCTTTTGAGCGCGGCGGGTGGTATTGGCGCGGCGGGTGCGCGAGGCTTACCCGCCCTACACAGGTGGCATATTTTGTAGGGGGTAGATAAGCGCAGCGCATCCACCATCTGCTCCCCCGGCGGGTGCGCGAGGCTTACCCGCCCTACACCGGTCGTATATTTCGTAGGGTGGATAAGCGCAGCGCATCCACCGCCTTGCACCGTAACGCCCATAAAAAAGCCGACGCTCTGCGTCGGCTTTTTACGTTTTGCTTCACCGTTAAGGAATGCGCGGCTCGCCGGTTTCATCCTGATCGACGGCGAAACAGGCGACCAGCTGGCCATTATATTCCTTCAACTGCGGCTGGATCTGCGTACACGGGCCGAAACGGCGACGGCAGCGGGCGCTGAAAGCGCACCCCGGCGGCGGGTTCAGCGGGCTCGGCAGTTCGCCGGTGAGCTTAATTCGCTCGCGGCGGTCGTCCGGATTCAGGCGCGGCGTCGCGGAGAGCAGCGCCTGGGTATACGGATGACGCGGGTTCGAGAAAATCTGGTCTTTGGTGCCCTTCTCCACGCAGCGGCCGAGATACATCACCATCACTTCATCGGCGATGTGCTCCACCACCGACAAATCGTGGGAGATAAACACATACGACAGCCCCAGATCCTGCTGCAAATCCATCATCAGGTTCAGCACCTGCGCGCGCACTGAGACATCCAGCGCCGAAACCGGTTCATCGGCTATCACCACATCCGGGTCGAGCATCAGCCCGCGCGCGATGGCGATACGCTGGCGCTGACCGCCGGAGAACATATGCGGGTAGCGATCGTAATGCTCGGTTTTCAACCCCACTTTCGCCATCATCGCCAGCGCTTTCTCGCGGCGCGCCTCTTTACTGAGACGGGTATTAATAAGCAGCGGCTCCTCAAGAATTTGCCCCACTTTTTTGCGCGGGTTCAGCGAGCCGTACGGGTTCTGGAACACGATCTGGATTTTCTGGCGGCGCAGTTTCTCCGCCGTTTCGTCCGGTTTCAGCAGATCCTGCCCCTGGTAGTACAGCTCGCCGCCGGTCGGCGTTTCAATCATGGTGAGCAGACGGCCCAGCGTGGATTTCCCACAGCCGGACTCGCCCACCACCGCCAGCGTTTTACCGCGCTCGAGCGTAAACGACACGCCATCCAGCGCTTTCACCAGACGCTCCGGCGCGAAGAGCCCCTTCTTCACCGGGTAATGTTTTTTCAGGTCGATAGCCTGCAACAGCGGTTGCTGCAGAGTGGCCTCATGCGTGCTCATAATTGGTTGGCCTCCCGGCATCATCGAGGGGGTAGTGGCATTTCGACTGGCGGCCATTGTCCACCAGGTTTAACGCCGGCTCTTCCACGCGGCAGCGTTCAGTCGCGTAGGGGCAGCGCGGGTTGAGCAGACAGCCCGTCGGGCGGTCATATTTCCCCGGCACCACGCCCGGCAGCGACGCCAGACGCGCCTTATCCTGCGCGAATTCCGGCAGGGCGCGCAGCAGCGCCTGGGTATAGGGGTGACGCGGCGCGCGGAAGATATCCCGCGCCTCGCCGGTTTCCACCACCTGGCCTGCGTACATCACGATGATTTTGTGCGCCGCTTCGGCCACCAGCGCGAGGTCATGGGTGATAAGGATCAGCGCCATGTTCTCTTTTTGCTGAAGCTCCAGCAGCAGTTCAATGATCTGCGCCTGGATGGTCACATCCAGCGCGGTAGTCGGTTCATCGGCTATCAGCAGCTTCGGACGACAGGCGATAGCCATGGCTATCATCACGCGCTGGCTCATCCCGCCGGAAAGCTGGTGCGGGTAGACATCCAGACGTGACGCAGGGTCCGGGATACCAACCTGGTTTAGCAGATCAATCGCACGCTGGCGGCGGGTCTTTTTATTGCCGCCCTGGTGCACTTTGATAGCCTCCATAATCTGGAAACCCACGGTGTAGCAGGGGTTCAGGCTGGTCATCGGATCCTGGAAGATCATCGCCACTTCGGCGCCCACCAGGTTCCGGCGCTCTTTTTCTGAAATCCGCTGTAAATCCTGGCCGTTAAATTCCAGTTTGTCCGCCATCACGCGGCCCGGGAAATCGATAAGGCCCATAATCGCCAGCGAGCTGACCGATTTACCGGAACCCGATTCACCCACGATGCCAACCACTTCGCCCTGATTCACGCTGTAGCTCACGCGGTCTACGGCGCGGAACGGGGTGCCTTCGTCGCCAAAGTGCACCGATAATTTATCTACATTCAGTAACGCCATCTCGTGCCTCTTTACTGCTTGAGTTTGGGGTCGAGCGCGTCACGCAGGCCGTCACCCATCAGGTTAAATGCCAGCACCGTCAGCAGGATAGCGAGACCAGGGAAGGTCACGACCCACCAGGCACTTTGCGCGAACTGCAACACGTCGGAGAGCATGGTGCCCCACTCCGGTGTCGGCGGCTGCGCGCCCATGCCGAGAAAGCCCAGTGCGGCCATATCGAGAATGGCATTCGAGAAACCGAGCGACGCCTGAACAATCAGCGGCGCAAGGCAGTTAGGGAAGATGTTCACGAACATCTGGCGCATCGCGCCGGCGCCCGCCACGCGGGAGGCGGTCACGTAGTCGCGGCTCACTTCCACCAGCACCGCCGCGCGCGTTAAGCGCACGTAGTGCGGCAGCGCCACGAAGGTCAGCGCGAGTGAAGCGTTAACGATTGACGGGCCGAAAATCGCCACCAGCACCAGCGCCAGCAGCAGGCTCGGCAGCGCCAGCATGATATCGACGATACGCATGATGATGGTATCGACGATGCCGCCGAAATAGCCCGCCACCAGGCCGAGCACAATGCCCATCACCAGCGACAGCACCACCACCAGACAGCCGACCAGCAGCGACAGGCGCGCGCCGTACATCAGGCGCGACATCACATCGCGGCCTACGTCATCGGTGCCGAGAATATGCGCCCAGCTGCCGCCATCCTGCCAGACCGGCGGGGCCAGCAGCGCATCGCGGAACTGCTCTGCCGGGTTGTGCGGCGCGATAAAGTTGGCGAAGACGGCTATCAGGATCATGATGACGACATACACCAGCCCGACGACCGCGCCTTTGTTCCGTTTGAAGTAGTGCCAGAACTCCTGCATCGGCGTCATCGGCACCGGTGCGGCCACCACTTTGTTTTCAGTTAGTTGCGTCATGATGGCCCCTTATTTCTTATGACGAATACGCGGGTTCACCACGCCATAGAGCAGATCGACCAGCAGGTTGACGAGAATAATCATCGTCGCCACCAGCAGTACGCCGCCCTGCACCACCGGATAATCGCGGCGCTGGAGCGCGTCGATGAGCCAGCGGCCGAGGCCGGGCCAGGAGAAGATGGTTTCGGTCAGGATAGCGCCCGCGAGCAGCGTGCCTACCTGAAGCCCAATCACCGTCACGACCGGCAGCATGGCGTTACGCAGCGCGTGAATAATGATGACGCGCATACGGGTCAGGCCTTTCGCGCGCGCGGTACGGATGTAATCCTCGCCGAGCACTTCCAGCATCGCCGAGCGGGTCATACGCACGATCACCGCCAGCGGAATGGTGCCGAGCACAATGGCGGGCAGGATCATATGCGCCAGCGCGTCGATAAAGTTGCCCTCTTCCCCCCAGATGGCGGTGTCGATAAGCATAAAGCCGGTCAGCGGGTTAGTATCGTCAAGGAACACCATATCGCTGACGCGCCCGGAGACCGGCGTCAGGTTTAGCTGCACCGACACCAGCATGATCAGCATCATGCCCCACCAGAAGATAGGCATGGAGTAGCCGGTCAGCGCCAGGCCGACTGCCGTGTGATCGAAGATGGAGCCGCGTTTAACGGCCGCCAGCACGCCTACCGGAATGCCCACGGCAACCGCGAAAATCATCGCGCAGACGCCAAGCTCCAGCGTCGCTTTAAAGCGCGGCACGAACTCGTCCCACACCGGGAGGCGGCTTTTAAGCGACAGGCCTAAATCGCCGTGCAGCACACCCCAGATATAGTGGAGATACTGCTCCCAGAGCGGCTTATCAAGGCCCAGCTCGGCCAGCAGCTGCGCGTGACGCTCAGGGGAAATACCACGTTCGCCCGCCATGATCATCACCGGGTCGCCGGGGATCATATGGACGAAGGCAAAAGTGAGAAGGGTGATACCGATAAACGTCGGGATAACAAGCCCCAGACGTCGGAGGATGAACTGCAACATAACCCGGATTCTCTGTAATGACGCACAACCAGGGGATGTGGTCTGTATTGCTCACAAATCTCATTCCCTCTCCTTTCAGCGAGGGAATAAAGCACTGCTGCCGGGTGTGCTGCGCTTGCCCGGTCTGCAAGTGTAGACCGATATAAGCGCAGCGTCGCCGGACACGGGGCGCTCGCGCGCCCCTGACGGTTTTAATTATTCAACGGAGACGTTTTCGAAGTGGTGTTTGCCCAGCGGATCGACCACGTAGCCTTTGACTTCTTTACGCACCGGCTCATACACGGTGGAGTGCGCGACGATAAGCGCCGGCGCCTGATCGTGCATCACGACCTGAGCCTGTTTGTAAAGCTCGATACGTTTGTTGTGGTCATCGGTCGCGCGCGCCGGTTGGATCAGATCTTCAAACGGCTTGTAGCACCAGCGGGAGTAGTTGGAGCCATCTTTCGCGGCGTCGCAGCTAAACAGGGTGGCGAAGAAGTTATCCGGATCCCCGTTGTCGCCGGTCCAGCCCATCATCACCGCCTGGTGTTCGCCTGCTTTGGCGCGTTTCAGGTATTCGCCCCACTCGTAGGTCACGATTTTCGCCTGAACACCGATTTTCGCCCAGTCAGCCTGGATCATCTCGGCCATACGGCGCGCGTTCGGGTTATACGGACGCTGTACCGGCATCGCCCACAGCTCAACGGTGAAGCCCTTATCCTGACCCGCTTCTTTCAGCAGCGCTTTGGCTTTCTCGACGTCATAGGTGTAATCCTTCACGTCGTCGTTATAGCCCCACATGGTCGGCGGGATCAGGTTTTTCGCGGCAACGCCGGCACCCTGGTAAACCGCTTTGATGATGGCGTCTTTGTTCACCGCGTAGGTCAGCGCCTGACGCACTTTCACGTCGTCAAACGGCTTCTTCTCGGTGTTGAAGGAGAGATAGCCCACGTTCAGGCCCGCCTGCTCCATCAGGTTGATGTTTTTGTCCTGCTTCATGCGCGCGATGTCCGCCGGGTTCGGGTACGGCATCACCTGGCACTCGTTTTTCTGAAGCTTGGCATAACGAACGGACGCATCCGGCGTAATGGAGAAGACCAGACGGTCAATCTTCGGTTTGGTGCCCCAGAAGCCCGGGAACGCTTTATACAGAATGCGGGAATCTTTCTGGTATTGCTGAAGCTGGAACGGACCGGTGCCGATCGGGTTCAGGTCAACTTTCTCCGGCGTGCCGGCTTTCAGCATGTTGTCTGCGTATTCTTTAGAAAGAATCGACGCGAAGTCCATCGCCATATCGGCCAGGAACGGCGCTTCCGGGCGCGTCAGCACGAACTGAACGGTATTGTCGTCGACTTTTTTCACTTCGCTAATCAGCGTCGGCAGGCCCATGCCTTCGAAATATTCGTAGCTGCCGCCAGAGACTTTGTGGTACGGGTTTTGATCGTTTTTCTGACGATCAAACGAGAACACGACGTCATCGGCGTTAAACTCGCGCGTCGGTTTGAAATCTTTATTGTCCTGCCATTTCACGCCCTTACGCAGATGGAAAGTATAGGTTTTACCATCTTCGCTGACGTCCCATTTCTCCGCGAGGCCCGGAATAATTTCCGTAGTGCCGGTTTTAAATTCAACCAGACGGTTGTAAATAGGCACAGAGCTTGCGTCGTAGGTAGTACCAGAGGTGAAGAGCTGTGGGTTAAAGCCTTCCGGCGAGCCTTCTGAACAGTAAACCAGGGTTTTGGCTTGTACGCTTGCGGCGACGGTCATAGCCACCAGGCTCAGACCAAACTTCAGCATCCCTGACTTCTTCAAGGAAATACTCATTCTTCTGCTCCAATGTGATAGGTGTTGTGTGTTCCGTCAGACCTTTTTTATTTTTTGCCCGGTCCGATCGTTAAGTGTGAGGCTGGGGATTCCTTTCGCAAGGGAGACTGAGTTGCAGTACAGATTGTCCGTAAAATGACCCTCACGCCCTACAATCTGTCAACAGAACACGCAAACGTCAATACAGCTATCCGGGATTTACAACCGGGTTGAGAAACGGCAAACAAAGATTAAAAAAACCTCATGGGCATGTTTTCAGCACGGAAATTTATGCTACGCCCTCACTCGCAGAATAATCGTCTTGATAATTTGTAACATTCAGCGCTTATGTTTTATCCGCTTAATGCAAAATTTCTGGCCCTGTGGCGAACTTATGAACGGTTTATGGCGCGATTTGTTAGCCATGCAGCAAAAAATGCTGAGGCAATATATAAGCAGAGCGGAAAGTATGTGGGATGTTTCATAACTATTTTCAATGAAATATGTCACAGAATCGCGTTCGCGCGGGAAAATCGAAGCTAAATAAGATTAACGAATTAAGCGGGTGAAGACTTTATTCAGGTATTCCCTGGAACAGAGTCTGAATGTGGGAGTGAAAAGCAATAACCTTTGGCCGCTTACGGTTTTATGGGAGGCCTCTTTAATACGATTTCAGCTCTGGTTTCTGTAATGCGTCACGCCTGAGGCATTCGCCACCTCTCTGCCGTGTCGACAAAAAATGGAAACCCTTACGAACTGACAAAAGGTATTGAGGTATATGAAAAGGAATTTTCATGAGCCACGCGTGCTGCGCTTGCAGTCATCGGTAGGCGTTTGCGGCGTAAATTATGCTGATGACGTAAAAGCGCTACAAGAATTGATGATGAAAGCTGGTTATCAGACAGCGACAGGGCGTTCCTTAAAAGTGGACGGCATATGCAACAACGAAACCAAAGAAGCGATTATCTGGTATCAACGTCTGTTAACACTGTCCCGATCAGGCCTGGTACAGCCATTTGATCAATGGTTCATTGAAGCATTAAAAAATGCCAGTCAACCCGAGTGGCACCCACGGATTACTTCCGGGCCGCTACATGTACGGGAAGCGCAATTTACTTTTGACAATGAAGGGACGGATTATATTACAGCCACCGATCCTTTCCGTCCGCACCCTTATCCCTGGTTCTCACGCATCTTACACTGGCTTCATTCTGCTGCTTCTGGCGTTACGCTTGGACGTGGCTACGATATGGGAAATAGAAGCGCAGGTGAGATTTTTGCGACACTAAGACAAGCGGGGATAGAAGAATACAAGGCCATTCTGGCATCTAAAGCCGCTTTTCTGAAAGGACGAGAGGCTGCCAGTTTCGTGAAATTTTATGGGCCGCTTTTCGGCGAGATTACGCACCAGCAACAGATAAGACTGTTTGAAATTGCTATACAATTTTATATTTCCGAGGCGAAAAGGATCTTTAATGGACGCAAAGCGAGAATGATGTCTGCCATAAGCTGGGAAAAGATGCGTGTCAGATTAAAAGATATATACATCGATAGTTTGTATCAGGGATGTGAGTCAGCAGGTGAATTTGCCCGGCTGATTTTACTCGACGATCTGAAATCGGTGCGTTTATATCTGAAAACAGATCGCGCTCAGATGAACTCGCACGGAAGAAACTTAAAAAGGTTGCAATATATCAATGGGTTATAAGTTAATTTTTTTTCTGCCCTTTCTGTTGCTACCGACCACCTGCGTTGCTGCCTCGTCCATCATTTATGGAGAGGCAGCAAAGATGTGTGCGAAGAGTGCGGATTATGCCGCCGGAACGCGATGTCTTGAGAGGCAGCGCAAGCAAACGGAGCAGGCGCTACAACAGACGCTGGCGGCGGCGCTGAAGCAGGTACAGTCGGAAGACTGGCTGGAGGCTAATGCGGATTACGAGGATGAAGATTCACAAATCGTTGTAGATACAGCCAATGCGCTGAAAAACGATCAGGCGGCATGGGAAAAACATAAGGCCCTGTTTTGTCAGGTGGCCAGTTCCCAGATCAGTGCTAAAACCCCTAACTATTGGGTTCTATCCACCCAGTGCGAAATCAATATGAATAAGGCGCGTATCGACGAGCTGAACGCATTAATGGCGCAGGTGCAACCTTAAAGCGCGAACGCCGGAAAGCAAAAAGCCCTGCTCGTTGAGCAGGGCTTTTCTGAATTTGGTCGGTGCCAGAGGATAACTCGCCGCTTTGCGGCTTCGCCCTGCGGGTCGTTGCTTACGCAACGCTCTCTCGCTGCGCTCGGGTCGAACCTCCCTGCCCCCGGAGGTTCTCATCCTCATGAGCTGCAGATGCAAAAAAGCCTGCTCGTTGAGCAGGCTTTTCGAATTTGGTCGGTGATAGAGGATTCGAACCTCCGACCCCTTCGTCCCGAACGAAGTGCGCTACCAGGCTGCGCCAATCACCGAATGCGGGGCGCATATTACTGCGCACCCTAATTCCCGTCAATCCCTTACTTTAAAAAAGCCTGTCGATCGGCTGAAAAGCCAGCGATATGGCTATTTTGCGGCAGAAGGGACATGACACCAGTTGTTATTCTGGTTGATGCCGCCGTCCGGCGACTGATAGCCGAGGCAGCCCATAATGGTATCGAACAGCTCAACATGGCGATGCGGGCGCTTCTGCTCTGCCTGCAGTTTAAGCTGCGCGAACGCCTGTGCGTGCTGCGGATCGGCCAGATAGCTGTCGGACATCCAGACCATCATCGGCACGCGGAACTGTTCCGGCGGCGCGACATTGCGCGGCGTGCCGTGCAGGTGTTCTTTCTCATTGATCGATTCACCATGATCCGCGGCGTAGAACACAATCGCTTTCTTATTGCGAACCTGGTCGATCACATCGGAGATAAAGCTGTCGACATAAAGCACCGAGTTATCATAGGCGTTAATCAACTCCTGACGGCTACAGTCTGAATCGACGCCCATGCACTCCGGCTGCCAGCGCGCATAGCTTCTTGGATAACGCTGCACATAGTTATAGTGAGAGCCTTTGGTATGCAGAATGATAAGGTGTTTGCCCTTATCGTGCCCCGCCAGCGAGTTTTTCATCTCCTCCACCAGCAGCATGTCATCCACCTGCTTACCGCGGTTGCGCGGCTCAGCACCGATCTGCTCGCGGTAGGCGATGTTGTCCGCCATCGTGTTGCTGTAGAACCACATTTCGCTCTGCATCGCGTACAGATCCGAGCTAAAGCCCAGCTGTTTAAGCACCGCGAATACGTTCTGTTCTTTCAGCGTGCGCTGCGGGTTGTCATCCGCGCCGCCTTCACGAACAAACATGCAGCGCAGCGAGAGTTTGGTCGCCGTATCGCACGATTCACCGCGGAACGCCGCCAGGTTTTTCTCCTGGGCGAGTTTCGGCGTGGTGTTACGGTCGTAGCCAAGCAGGCCCATATGATCCCAGCGCGTGGTTTCGCCGATGATAAACACAACGTAAGTGTCATCGATACCCTGCGGAGCCTGCCAGGTAAACTTTTTGGCCGGGTTCAGCAGCGATTTGTTATCGCTGGATTCATCGACCTGTGCCCAGGCATACAGCCCCAGCGCGGAAAGCCAGTTCGACGGCAGATAGGAGTTTGCTACCACGCCGCCGTAGCTTGGCATATCAACCCCAGAGGTGCGCTCTTCATTTTTTTGTTGCAAATCCAGCAGGCGAATCGGTGCCCAGACCAGCAAGCCCGCCACAATCACCACCGCCGCGCTTTTCAGGCGCTGATCGCGGGTGCGCAGCTGACGCAGCAGCGTATCGCGGCAGCGGTTGCCCCAGATAAGCGTCAGCGGCACGATGCACACAAGAATCATCCACGCGATGAACTGCCAGCCGACCACTTCTTTCGAGAGATCGATATCGGTCGTCATTACCGACGCGATAATCCCGTAGCCAATCACCACGTTCATAAACGTCATGTAATAACTTGCCGCGGCAGAGAACAGCACCACCAGCGACGCCAGCACGCGCCAGACGCGCCGCCCCAGTAGCGACAACACACGCAGCAGGAAGAAGGTGACGAGCACCGTGGCCACCAGTTCAACGACCATCGACACGCCATTAACCCAGGAAAGATTCTGCGCATACCCGTCGAAACGACGATATAAAACCGCACAGTTAAAAAACAGACCGATGTAAACCGCCAGCAGAACGCTCAGTTTCTGTTGGGTCATCGAGAGGATGTATTTCATGCAAGCCGCCCGGCAAACAGGTGTGAAACCCGTTCCCCAAAAAATGAAAAAATAATGTATACGTGACAACGCTGAGGGAATCAGGCGATTCTTATCTCAGACGCGGGGTAGTAGACCACAGCGACGGGAAAAAGTGCGGGCATTTAGAGCGGCCCGGCTCCTATTTACAAAAATATGAGGCCGGAACCGCATTTTACGGAACGGGACAACCGATTAGTCGGTGATGACGTTCAGTTTAACGTCAATGTTGCCACGGGTCGCATTGGAGTACGGGCACACGATGTGGGCTTTCTGCACCAGCGCTTCGGCTTCTGCACGGTCCATGCCCGGCAGATGAATATCCAGCTGGGCTTCGATCCCAAAACCGGTCGGCAGCGGCCCAATCCCTACCTGACCTTCAATAAAGGCATCCTGCGGGACTTTCTTTTTCTCCTGGGAGGCGACATGTTTCAGCGCGCCCAAGAAGCAGGCGGAGTAGCCTGCGGCGAAAAGCTGTTCCGGGTTAGTCACCTGACCGCCCTGGCCGCCCATCTCTTTCGGCACGCCGAGTTTCACGTCCAGCACGCCGTCATCGGACGTCGCACGGCCATCACGGCCGCCAGTCGCTTTCGCTTTTGCGCGATAAACCACTTTTTCTAAGGACATCTTGTTCTCCTTTGTGTTGGCAATCACAGCTAGTAAGCATAGAACGTCTGAGCGAACTGGGGAGAAAGTGAGAACATTCGGGGAAAGTGCCGCCGCAGAGCGCGGCGGCAAAAGGACATCAGGCGCGGGCGTGTTCCCAGGCCTCGCGGCGCGGCTGGCGAATGGTGGTGGAGATAGCCAGCGAGACAATCAGCAGCGCGAAGATAACGCAGAAGGTAACGTAAAAGCCGCCGAACAGCGAGGCGATAATCGAGCCGCAGATGCTGCCGATCCCAAAGCCCAGATAAATCACCCCGTAGTTTTTCGCAAGATTGTTCAGGCCAAAGAAATCGCTGACCAGCGACGGATAGACCGTGATGGTGCCGCCGAAATTAAACGCCACGCAGGCGATAGCCGCGAAGAAGGTCATTTCATTAAGCGGCGCGAAGAGCAGCGCGGCCATTCCCACCAGCGAGACTATCTGGCCGAGCGTAATGACACGAATGCGCGGCATTTTGTCGGAGAGAATGCCGAGCACCAGGCGGCCCGTCAGGTTGGCGATGGAAATCACCGTGACCGCGTTCGCGGCGGTGGCGGCGTCAAGGCGCACCATGCCCTGCGCGATATCTTTCGCCACGCCAATCACATACAGGCCGCTCATGCAGGCGGTCAGGAACATCAGCGCCAGCATCCAGTACTGCGGTTTACGCATCGATTCGGCCAGACTGTAATCGCCTTCGCCCGCGTTGTTGCCGGTGCGCGCAGGCTGATTCGGCGCGTCTTTCATCAGCAGCGCGCCGCCGATAATCATCACCATCACCATGCCGCCCCAGATAACAAACGTGCGCTCAAGCCCGACGGACGCCAGCAGATGGCTGTCGATAAATTTAAAGCCGAGGCTCCCGAGACCATACGCGCCAATAGAAAACGCGGAAATAAGCCCTTTGCGCTCCGGGAACCACTTCACGCAGTTAGAGAGCGTTAACAGATAACCGGCGCCGTCCGCGAGCCCCACCAGCACGCCCGCGCTCAGCCAGAGCATCATCAGGTTGCTGGCGTGAGAGGTGAGCACCAGCCCTAACCCCAGCAGCACGCCAGAGGCGATCGTCACGCGTTTCACGCCGAAACGCTCCTGCAGTTTACCGGCGACCGACGACGACAGCGCCAGCCCCAGGCTCAGCAGCCCGAAGGAGAACGCCACCTGGCTTACCGGCTCATCAAGCTTTTGCGACAGAGCGCTGTTAAACAGGCTCCAGGTATAGACCGAACCCAGCGCGAACTGGGTAATTATCGTGCCCACCAGGGTGAGCCACCGGGTACGCGAATGGATGGAAATACTCATGGTTGTTGTCCCACTGATAAGAAGAAAGCTTCACTACCTGCAACGATAGCGAAACCCCTACTTTTTCGGGGGAAAACGGCATGAGATGCCGCAGGCGCGGAATGAACTGCCGCGGCGAAGGCATGGATGGCCTTGAACGGGCGCGAATAGCGCGTTCTAAAAGGTGGCGCTGAGCCCGAGATTGTACATTTGCGCGTCGTTGTCGCTAAGCCGCCCTTCCGCCTGAGAGAACGACGCCCATGCCGCGAGATGCTTGTTAATCGGCATATCCGCGCCGACGGAAACATCCATCCACGAGCCATACTGGCTGCCAGGCAGCAGCGGCTGCATACTCCACAGCGGATCGCCATGCTGCTGGTTATAGCTCACCTGCGCCCACGGGCGCACCGCGCCAAGACGCGAATCGAGCCGCCAGCCGAGTGAGCCAACGCTCGCATGCCAGTAGGCGTTATCCGCGCTGGCACCGTTCTCCTGTAAAGGCAGGCCGTCAGCTTCGCGCCGCCAGCCCGCCACCGGGCGAGCGACCACCGGCAGCGGCCACGACAGGTTCAGGCCTGCCGGCATCGCGGCCATCGCCGCCTCATCGCGCTGCGTCTGCGCCACGCGCTCGGCCAGGATCTCGTCATAACTCGGTGTGCGATCGCTGTCCCACGTATAACGTTCAGAAGTGTTACTTTGGGGGTCAACAGCGATATATTCCTGTTGCCAGGCGTGTGCCGCCTGGCTAAAAACCAGAGACCACAACAGCACCGCCGCGCGTCGTAACGCATGGCGTTCAGAGATAGTTATCATCATCAAAGCGACTCCAGAAGAGAGCCGGTTCCGGCAGTTTTTATTGGCGTTATTAGCGGATGTGCGAGTAACCCTGAATTAACTATTGTCTCTTTATTTGCCACGTCAAGCCGCTTTCGAAAATCGCCAGGGTGCCTGTTAAAACGAGGGGAATGCAGGATGGAACGTTGCGGATGGGTCACTCAGGATCCACTTTATCTCGCCTACCACGATGAAGAGTGGGGAGAACCTCAGAAAGACAACCACACGCTGTTTGAGATGATCTGTCTCGAAGGCCAGCAGGCGGGGTTGTCGTGGATTACCGTGCTGAAAAAACGCGAGCACTACCGCCGCTGTTTTCATGGTTTTGAGCCCGCCGTGGTGGCGCAGATGGGGCCGGAAGACGTCGACGCGCTGGTACAGGAGCCAGGTATTATTCGCCACCGCGGTAAAATCGAAGCCATTATCGCCAACGCCCGGGCGTATCTCGCCATGCAGGCGCAGGGGGAAGATTTTTCAGCGTTTGTCTGGTCATTCGTCGGCGGCGCGCCGAAAGTGAACTCCCCGCAGACGCTCGCGCAGGTGCCGGTGACGACGCCCGAGGCGCAGGCGCTCTCGAAAGCGCTGAAAAAACGCGGCTTTAAGTTTGTCGGCTCGACGATTTGTTACTCCTTCATGCAGGCCTGCGGGCTGGTGAACGATCATCTCGCCGGCTGCGGCTGCCACCCGGAGAACCGGCCATGATCCGCGCGCAGCGGCCTTCTGACCGCGACGCCATCCTTTCACTGTGGCTTGCGAGCACCACCGCCGGACATCCGTTCATTCAGCCTGATTACTGGCGCGCCAGTCTGCCCGTTGTGCGTGACGTCTATCTGCCCGGTGCCTGCACGTGGGTGGACGAAAACGGCGGTACGCTTCGCGGGTTTATCAGCGTGATGCATGAAAATTTTATCGGCGCGCTGTTTGTGGCGCCTGACTGCGAGGGAACAGGCATCGGCACCGCCCTGCTGACGCATGTGCAGTCGCAGTACGATACCCTGAATCTTGAGGTCTACCAGAAAAACACCCGGGCGGTGAATTTCTATCACGCCCGGGGATTTCGTATTGAAGAGAGCGCGTGGCAGGAAGAGACCGGCCACCCGACCTGGATTATGCGCTGGCAGGCGGATCAAATGCCGTAACGTCCGGCGCGGGCCCGCGGTATTTCTCGACGCGCACCAGCGAGGAGTTCGCCGCGCAGCCGTTGCCGAGCCGCGAGGTCGGGATATCGCGCGTCAGCACGTTCACCGCGCCGTTTTTACAAAGCCCCTGCTGGTTCCAGTCAAAATCGGGCCACGCGCCCTGATGCAGACAAATCACGCCAGGCTTAATGCCGTCCGTGACCACGGCACCCGCCAGCACCTGGCCACGGGCGTTCCACACCCGCACCAGATCGCCGTGGGCGATGCCGCGCTTGCGGGCATCGTCCGGATGCAGCGTCACCGGCTCGCGCCCGGCCACGGCATAGCGCTCGCGAAGCGATGAATAGTTAAGCTGGCTGTGCAGACGGTGCGCCGGGTGCGATGAGAGCAGTTGCAGCTCGTCCGGCTGCGCGTTGCCGTGCCACTCGTCTGGCTCAAGCCAGGTCGGGTGCGGCGGGCAGTCGGCATAGCCGAAGCGGGCAATACGCTCTGAGTAGATCTCGATTTTTCCGCTCGGCGTGCTGAGCGGGTTGGCCGCCGGATCGTCACGAAACGCGCCAAAACGCACAAACTCGGCGTTTTTCGGGTTCTCCGGCATCTCGATTATCTGATTCGCCTCCCAGAAATCCGCGAAATCCGGCAGCGTCACCTGCTGCGCTGCGCCGCGCTCACGGGCGATGTTGTAGAAGGTTTCCAGCCACTCCAGCTCGCTTTTGCCTTCGGTGAAACGCGCCCGTCCGCCAGTTTCCCAGCGCTCTGACAGTTCGGCGAAAATATCGAAATCGTTACGCGCTTCATACTGCGGCGGCACAACCTGCTTCATCGGCACCATATGCTGATTGCTGTAGTCGCCGGTCATGGTCATGTCGTTGCGCTCAAACGAGGTGGTTACCGGCAGCACGATATCGGCGTGCTTCGCCGCCGCCGTCCAGAAGCATTCGGAAATCACCACCAGCTCCGGTTTCTGCCACGCCTTAATCAGGCGGTGCGTCTCCTGGTGGTGCGTAAAGTTAGCGCCGCCCGCCCACCAGATAAAACGGATATCCGGGAAAATGCGCTGCTGACCGTTATGCGGATATTCGCCGCCGGGGTTTTCCAGCGCCTCGACAATGCGCGCCACCGGGATTTTATCGACCGCGTCAACGCCGCCTTCCACGCTGCCCTGCATTGAGGCCAGCACGGCCGCGCGTCGCGTCGGGTTGCCGCCGTTGGCGAAGTGATAAGAGAGCCCGAAGCCGCCGCCCGGCAGGCCAATCTGGCCGAGCATCGCCGCGAGTGTCACCAGCATCCAGTGTTTCTGCTCGCCATACTGCTGGCGCTGCATGCCCCAGCCCGCCATCAGCATGGTGCGGTTCTGGCTGAACAAGTGCGCCAGCTCGCGGATGGTTGCGGCATCGACGCCGCAAATCGCCGCCGCCCAGTCGGCGTCTTTCGGCGTGCCGTCGCGCTCGCCGGTCAGGTAGGCCGCAAACTGCGCGTAGCCGTGCGTGCAGGCGTTAAGGAAATCGTCATCCTGCCAGCCGTTTTCCACCAGCGTATGGGCGATGCCGAGCATCAGCGCCACGTCGGTGCCCATGTGCGGGGCAATCCATTCCATGCGATCGCCGAAGAAATCAGCAGTTTCCGGACGCATCGGGTTAATGCAGATAAGTTTTTTGCCGCTCTCTTTAAGCTTCTCGAAATAGCCGATGCCCTGTTCGTCAGAGGCGTTCCAGGCAATTTTCAGCGTGTTGAGCGGGTTGGCGCTCCACAGCACTACGACATCGCTGTGCTCCAGCACCAGCGGCCAGCTGGTCTGCTGTTGATAGACTTCGTTGCCGCCCACCACATACGGCATGATCACCTGCGCGGCCCCCGTGGAGTAATCGCCCAGATGACCGGTGTAGCCGCCCGCGAGGCTCATATAGCGTTGCAGCAGCGTGGCGGCTTTATGCAGTACGCCGTTGGAGCGCCAGCCGTAGGAGCCTGCGAAAATCGACGACGGGCCGTAGCTTTCGCGAATGCGCCGGTGCTGCTGGTCAATCAGACGCAGCGCCTCGTCCCAGCTGATACGCACAAACTCATCCTGCCCGCGCACGCCCTGCGGGCTATCCGGCGAGGCGAGAAACCCTTTACGCGCCATCGGGTAGCGCACACGTGCTTTGCTGTGCACCTGGTCCGGTACGGCGGTTTGCAGGGAATTCGGGTGGCGCGTCGGCAGCGCGCCCTGAGAAGAGAGCACGGTTTCACCGTCGGTCTCGACAACCATGGGCCCCCAGTGGGCGGCGGTAACGATGCGTTTTAAAGCAGATGGGTTAGCCAAAACGGGCTCCTGACTGGCGTTTGCAGATGAGGCGGCGTGAGTATGGCTACTTTGTCGCCGCTCGATTCGTTATGGATAAAAAATCAGAACACTTCCCGGAATTTTCATCACATTCCCCCGTCATAATCAACCTTCGCCACTCCAGGCGAACCAGAATTAAATTGAATAAGGATATGCGATGAAAAAACGCATCATTTTTGTGGCCGCGATGGTCAGCGGCGCACTGGCCCTTTCAGGCTGCACCACAAACCCTTACACCGGCGAACGCGAAGCGGGTAAATCCGGCATTGGCGCGGGCATTGGCTCGCTGGTGGGCGCGGGCGTCGGCGTGCTTTCTTCGTCGAAAAAAGATCGCGGCAAAGGCGCGCTGATTGGCGCGGCGGCGGGCGCAGCGCTCGGCGGCGGCGTGGGTTACTACATGGACGTGCAGGAAGCGAAACTGCGTCAGAAAATGCAGGGCACCGGCGTGAGCGTCACCCGCAGCGGCGATAACATCATTCTGAATATGCCGAACAACGTGACCTTCGACAGCAGCCAGGCGAATCTGAAACCGGCGGGCGCGAATACGCTGACCGGCGTGGCGATGGTGCTGAAAGAGTACCCGAAAACCGCGGTGAACGTGGTGGGCTACACCGACAGCACCGGCGGACAGGCGCTGAACATGAAGCTGTCGCAGCAGCGCGCGGAAAGCGTCGCCAGCGCGCTCATCACTCAGGGCGTTGCCGCTAACCGCATCCGCACCAGCGGCATGGGCCCGGCGAACCCGGTGGCGAGCAACAGCACCGAAGAAGGTAAAGCGCAGAACCGTCGCGTGGAAATCACCTTAAGCCCGCTGCAGTAACGGGCGACAGCCTCATCGGGAAAGCCCGATGAGGCTGCTTCACACCTTAGTGGTGCAGCATTTCATCCACCACCTGCGCTTTGCTTAACTGGTACGGATAGTACGTTGGCCAGTTATCCATCTCTTTCAGCAGCGCCTCATGGGATGTGTTTCCCATGTAAATGTGATAGTGCGCGGATTTACGCGGCGCGATGGTGTGATCGCTGAACTGCACAAACTTCGGCGCTTTTGACGCGCTGTCGGTGCATTCAAAGAGGTAGCGCACGCCTTTCTTGCCGGAGGCGTACTGCAAAATCTTATAGCCGTTATATTTATACGCGCAGGCGTTCACCGTCTGCCCGACGTGAAACTCCATCACGTTGTTTTCAATGCCGATCATCTCAACATCCGTGGCGTACCCTTTTTTGTAATACGCGCGATACTCTTCGACGGTTTTACCGCCTTCCTTCGCTTTTTTCGCCAGCACCGGATCGAGATCGCCGCTCATAAGATACGGATAGATCGACTGCCAGACGCCGTCCCAGTCGCTAAGCGTGCGGTCTTTGACATCTTTATCGTTGAACACCCCTTCGCTCGCCTGGCGTTCTGCCTCCGTCAACGGCTTGCCGTGGTGATGCACGTGCGCCGCGCTTTGAGCGCTTGCCAGCAGAAGCCCCATTCCCAGTAATAAGGCTAACTTCTTCATCTCTGTCACTCTCCTGTGTGTTAATTATAAATTGATACGTTATAACATAATAAATAACAATGCCACACATTGAGAGCCGGAAAATCACGGGTGCCAGTTATGCCCGTCAGGCAAACGCCTGCTTTACGACAGCCACCGAAATAATCTAATAATAAAAACAGTCACCTGCCCCGCCGGTGTTTTAGCCTGAGAAGGAAGCCTCATGACCACCAAAGCGCCACGCCCCACCATTAGCGACGTCGCCCGCGCCGCGAAAACCGGAAAAACCAGCGTTTCCCGCTACCTGAACGGCGAAAAACATCTGCTTTCCGACGCTTTGCTGGCGCGCATTGAGCAGGCCATCGCCCAGCTCGATTACCGGCCTAACCAGATGGCGCGCGGCCTGAAGCGCGGGCGTACACGGTTAATCGGCCTGATCATCGCCGACATTACCAACCCCTATTCGGTCAATGTGTTAAGCGGCATTGAGGCGGCCTGTCGGGAGAAAGGCTTTACGCCGCTGGTCTGTAACACCAATAACGAGCTCGATCAGGAGCTGCATTATCTGGATCTCCTGCGCAGCTATCAGGTGGAAGGCATCGTGGTGAACGCGGTGGGCATGCGCGAAGAAGGACTGAACCGGCTGCAACAGTCGGCACTACCGATGGTGCTGATTGACCGTAAAATCCCCGATTTCGCCTGCGATGTCGTCGGGCTCGACAACACCCAGGCGGCGACCACCGCCACGGAACATCTTATCGAACAGGGCTTTGAGGCGCTGTTGTTCTTAAGCGAGCCGCTCGGGACGGTAAACACCCGCCGCGAACGCCTGACCGCTTTTCGCGCCACCGCCGCCCGCTACCCAGGCGTCGTCGCGGAAAATGCCGAAACGCCGTTGCACGAGGCCGATTATCTCGACAACACCCTGCGCCACTTCCACACCCGTTTTCGCGGGATGCGCAAAGCGGTCATTTCCGCCAATGGCGCGCTGACGCTCCAGGTGGCGCGCTCGCTTAAGCGTATCGGGCTGAACTGGGGCGCCGATATCGGGCTGCTCGGATTTGACGAGCTGGAGTGGGCAGAGCTGGCAGGCGTCGGGATCACCACGCTGAAACAGCCGACCTGGCAGATTGGCTACGCTGCCCTTGAGCAGGTCGTCAGGCGCATCGAAGGCCAGGCGCAGGCGGTGCGGGAGCAGGTTTTCTCCGGCGAGCTTATCGTGCGCGGCTCGACGGCGCGCTGAACGACGGTTCGTGACCCCGATCATAAATTCACCATCCTGGACTTCTCTTTGGAACCGGTTCCATCTAGCGTATTAATTATGTTATGCAGATGTAATCACTCCGGAGAAGTTAATGGAGAGAGAAATTATCGTCGTCACCGCGGCTTACGGTAACGACAAAATCAAAGCCCTCGGCGGCCAGCAGGCCGTACTGCCGATCATCGCGGGCGCGGGCGCTGACGGCGTGGAGATCCGCCGCGAACTGCTCGATCCCGCGGAGATCGACGCCCTGCCCGCGCTGGCGCAGGCGATCGCCTCTCATCACCTGAAAGCCTGCTATTCAGCACCCGAACCGCTGTTTGAACACGACGGTAAAATCAACGCGCGCCTGCCTTCGCTGCTGGCAGAAGCTCACGAACTCAACGCCCGCTGGCTCAAGCTCTCACTTGGGCACTTCAGCCACCCGCACCAGGCGGAGCCGCTGGCTGGCCTTCTGGCGCTGAGCGACGTCGCGGTGGTCGTGGAAAACGATCAGACAGAATGTGGTCGCCTGGAACCCATGCGCCGCTTTCTCGCCGCCAGCAAAACGCTCAATCTTCCCGTCCGCCTGACGTTCGACATGGCCAACTGGCTGTGGGTGGACGATGCGCCGGAAGAAGCCGCCCGCGCGCTTTGCGCAGGCGTCAGCTATATCCATGTCAAAGCCGCCACCGCGCATCACTACCACTATCGCGCCATCGCGCTGGATGACGCCGGGCCGCGCTGGCGCACGCTGCTGAATATGCTGCCGCCGGACGCGCCGCGCGGTATTGAGTTTCCGCTGGAAGGCCGCGACCTGACCGCCGTGACCCGTCATTATGTCAACCTGCTGCGCGAGGAGTGAACATGGAACAGCCACTGGATGTGATTACCATCGGCGAAGCGATGGCGATGTTTGTCGCGACCGAGCCCGGCGATCTGGCACAGGTAGAACACTTTTTTAAACGCGTCGCGGGGGCGGAGCTGAATGTCGCCACCGGTTTCGCGCGTCTCGGATTACAGGTGAGCTGGGTGAGCCGCGTCGGCAACGATTCGTTTGGCCGCTTCGTCCTGAATCAGCTCGAAAAAGAGGGCATCGCCACGCGCGGCGTGACGATCGACGACCGCTATCCGACCGGTTTTCAGCTGAAATCGAAAGTTACCGATGGAACCGATCCCAGCGTGGAGTATTTCCGCAAAGGCTCCGCCGCGAGCCATCTGAGCGGTGAAGATTTTAATGCCCCACTGTTTTACAGCGCTCGTCACCTGCACCTGAGCGGCGTCGCAGCAGCACTTTCCCCGACCTCATATCAGCTACTGGATCACGCGGCGCGCGCCATGAAAACCCAGGGCAAGACGATCTCCTTTGATCCGAATCTGCGCCCGGTGCTGTGGAAAAGTGAGGCGGAGATGACAGAGAAACTCAACCAGCTCGCCTGTATGGCCGACTGGGTGCTGCCGGGCCTGAAAGAAGGCCAGATCCTGACCGGCCAGCAGAGCCCGAAAGGGATTGCCGATTTCTACCTGACGCGCGGCGTGAAAGCGGTCGTTATCAAAACCGGTGCTGACGGCGCCTGGTATCAGAGCGCCAGCGGCGAGCAGGGTACGGTGGCAGCGGTGAAGGTCGAAAACGTAGTCGATACGGTGGGCGCGGGCGATGGCTTTGCGGTGGGCGTGATAAGCGCGCTGCTGGAAGGTAAAACGCTGCGCGAGGCGGCGACCCGCGGTAACAAAATCGGCGCGCTGGCCATCCAGGTTCAGGGCGACAGCGAAGGGCTGCCGACTCGCGCGCAGCTTGGCGAGTCATAAGTCTTCAGGTTTTTTAAGGCGATACATCACAAGACGAGTTTCCCCTCTCCTTTGAGAGAGGGCGGGCATGAGGAAAACCTCACCCACACATCACTAGTATGAACAGCTTCCGTCGTCCCCTACACCGACGAGACGCATCCACCTCAACCATAGAGGGAATACGATGAAAAGTCCGACTAACGCTCCAAAACGCTGGTGGTACATCATGCCGGTCGTGTTTATCACGTACAGCCTGGCGTACCTCGATCGCGCAAACTTTAGTTTCGCTTCGGCGGCTGGTATTAATGACGATCTCGGCATTACCAAAGGCATTTCATCGCTGCTGGGCGCCCTGTTCTTCCTCGGCTACTTCTTTTTCCAGATCCCTGGCGCGATTTACGCCGAGCGCCGCAGCGTGCGTAAACTCATTTTCATCTGCCTGATTCTGTGGGGCGGCTGCGCGTCGCTGACCGGCGTGGTCAGCAATATCCCGATGCTGGCGGCGATCCGCTTTATCCTCGGCGTGGTGGAAGCCGCCGTCATGCCCGCCATGCTGATTTACATCAGCAACTGGTTTACGAAGTCTGAGCGCTCGCGCGCCAACACCTTTCTGATTCTCGGTAACCCAGCCACCGTGCTGTGGATGTCGGTGGTCTCGGGCTATCTCATTCAGGCGTTCGGCTGGCGTGAAATGTTCATCATCGAAGGCATCCCGGCGGTTGTCTGGGCGTTCTGCTGGTGGGTGCTGGTGAAGGATAAACCGTCGCAGGTGAAGTGGCTGGCGGATGACGAGAAAGCGGCGCTCCAGGCGCAGCTGAATAAAGAGCAGGAAGGCATTAAAGCGGTGCGCAATTACGGCGAAGCCTTCCGCTCGCGCAACGTTATCCTGCTGTGCGCGCAGTATTTCGCATGGAGCATCGGCGTTTACGGCTTTGTGCTGTGGCTGCCATCCATCATCCGCAGCGGCAGCGAAAACATGGGCATGGTGGAAGTGGGCTGGCTCTCCGCCGTGCCCTATCTCGCTGCGACCATCGCCATGATTATCGTCTCCTGGGCCTCCGATAAAATGCAGAACCGCAAGCTGTTCGTCTGGCCGCTGCTGCTGATTGGCGGGCTGGCGTTTATCGGCTCCTGGGCGCTCGGCGCGAACCATTTCTGGGCGTCTTACACCCTGCTGGTGATTGCCGGTGCCGCGATGTACGCCCCGTATGGCCCGTTCTTTGCGATTATCCCGGAGATGCTGCCGAAGAATGTGGCCGACGGCGCGATGGCGCTTATCAACAGCATGGGCGCGCTCGGCTCGTTCGTCGGCTCCTGGGTGGTCGGCTATCTTAACGGCGCAACCGGCAACCCGTCTGCCTCATACATTTTTATGGGGGTGGCGCTTTTCGCCTCGGTGTGGCTCACTTTGATAGTCAAACCGGCCACCAGCCAACAGCTGCCGGTGGGCGCGCGCCACGCGTAACACGCTGCGGGCGGCGTGATGCCGTCCGCTTGTCTATTCTTTCTGTTTTGTTCAAAAGCTGGAGACCTGCATGAAGCCGTCCGTCATTCTCTACAAATCCCTGCCTGACGATTTGCTTGCCCGCCTGGAGAGCCACTTCAACGTGACCCGCGTGCCAGATCTGAGCCCGGAGACCATTGAGGCTCATGCCAGCGCATTTAGCGAGGCGCAGGGGCTGCTGGGTTCGAGCGAAAAGGTAGACGCGGCGCTGCTTGAGAAAATGCCCGCGCTTCGCGCCGCCTCGACGGTTTCCGTGGGGTATGACAATTTCGACGTGGACGCGTTGAGCGCGAAAAAGATAGCGCTGATGCACACGCCTACCGTGCTGACTGAAACGGTCGCCGATACGCTGATGACCCTAGTGCTGACGACCGCGCGCCGCGCACTCGAAGTGGCGGAGCGGGTTAAAGCGGGCGAATGGACCGGCAGCATCGGCCCGGACTGGTTCGGCTGCGACGTTCACCACAAAACGCTGGGCATCGTCGGCATGGGTCGTATTGGTCTCGCGCTGGCGCAGCGCGCGCATTTCGGCTTTAACATGCCGATTCTCTACAACGCCCGTCGCCATCACAGCGAGGCGGAAGAGCGCTTTAACGCGCGCTACTGTGACCTGGATACGCTGCTCGCCGAATCGGATTTCGTGTGCGTCATTCTGCCGCTCACCGACGAGACGCATCACATGATTGGCGCAGAACAGTTCCGCAAAATGAAGAAATCGGCGATTTTCATCAACGCAGGCCGCGGGCCGGTGGTGGATGAAAACGCGTTGATTGCCGCGCTGCAAAGCGGTGAGATCCACGCGGCCGGGCTGGATGTGTTCGAGCAGGAGCCGCTTTCGAAAGACTCGCCGCTGCTAACGATGAAGAACGTAGTGGCGCTGCCGCATATCGGCTCCGCCACTCACGAGACGCGCTACAACATGGCCGCCTGCGCGGTTGATAACCTTATCAACGCGCTTAATGGCGACGTGTCGCAGAACTGCGTGAATCCGAAGGCGGTGAAGTAAAAACCACCTCCGGAGAAGTGGTTTAGCGTGACAATAAAAAACGGCTCATAAGAGCCGTTTTTTTTCACTGCATCGCGTTGGTCGCGGCCGTGTAAGCCTGGGTGAAGGCCTGATGTTGCGCGGCGAGCGGGCCTATCAGCGCGTTATACTGGCTCGCCTGCTGCGACGTCGGGAACTGGATGCCGTTAGCCGCAAAGCCCACCTGCGTGCCCTGCTGCGCGATGAAATCACCAACCTGCACCAGTTGCTGAGTGAACGTCTGCGCGGCCGGGATCAGCGGCTGCAGCGCGTTAGCCGGGCCGGTTACCACTTTTTCATAGGCTTTATCAAACACCGGCTTCAGATCGTCTGCCTGCTTAAGCGACGCGTGAGAGCTGTCCGCCTGCATTTTCGCATTCTGCAGTTGCTGGCTCATTACGCCCAGCGAACCGTTGGCCTGGCGCAGCGCTTCACGCTGGGTCATGTAATCCTGCGGCACGCGAATGCTGTTTACGCTATCCACTACCGGGCGGATGTCGGCGTCCATCGCCTGGTTCACCTGCTGAGAGTAGCTGTAAAGGATGGCATAGTCGGAAACGAACGGACCGAACTGTTTTTTCTGATCGGCGGTCAGCGTCGGCAAACGTTCGCCGCTACGCATTACCGTGTTTTGCAGAAAATCGACGAACGCTTTGCGCTGGTCGCCCTCTTTATCAAAACACCCGCTCAGGCTGAATACCATTAACAACGCCGCCAGCGGCGCGAACCAGCGAGAGCAGGACTTACCTGTCGCCATTTTTTTGCTCCTTTCACTCATCAACGCGCACACCACTGCCAGTGTGCTTCAACGCCCACAAGGATAGTTCAGACGCGCCGCGCAGGATACCCTTTATTGCGCTGCAAAAGCGATTATGCGAAAGGCGATGCGCTGTACGTAAAAAAGGGCCGCCAGCCTGCGCTGACGACCCTTAATAAAGACGCTCACAGCCATACCGCCCCATAGCCTCGCCTGGCCTGAAAAGGCGGGGTTTCCCCCGCCCTCCAGACGCTACTTACCGGATTCGTAAGCCAGAAACGCAGCGGCCTCCCGATATCTGTCCTTATAACGGATTTCGCACAGCGATTTCCGAATAAGGAGCGTGAATATTAATAGCGTGGTACAAACGATTAATACGCACCAGATAAGCGCATTTCGCGGTAGTTTCATCAGCTTCTTTTCCTTGTCTTGCGACGGGTAAGAGGCTAATCTGCATATGTTCAGTATGGAGACAGCCTCGTTGGTTAATGAAAATTGACCTTCGGGGCTTTCTTCTTTCTGCCATCCGCTATAGCGGTAACTTTGCTGATTGCCGGAGGCAAAAAGCCTCAAGCGCCGGGCGTATTTTACGCTGCCTTTTTAAGCTGCCAGAATGTGATTCGGTGCTTTTCAGAAACCGACATGAGTGCTTTCCCATCGCATGACTGGAACCCTGTATATGAGCGTCAGAAGAGCGGTGCGCGCGTTCTAAAACGCCGGGCTTATGGCGGGATCGCGCAGGGGATAAAGGATCGCGCCATGATCTTTTACAAAACTATACTTTCTTAAGATTAATCCCAATATCAATCAATTAGGACGAGATATTCCACCACCGAACCGCCACAACCGGCGCTCGCCAGTCAACAAGCGCAAAATCTTATACTACCCTGCCCACAGTTTGGTTTTTTCCGAACTATGATTAAGAAGCTTCTTAGACGTTCACGATCCCGCTGTGTGATTAGGAGTCCAAAATGGAATCTAAAGACCCTATGTTTGAGTTGCTCAGCAGCCTCGAACAAATTGTATTAAAGAAAGATGCCTCTGATACGGTTACCCTGACGCAGAAACCTAACGTGTTTACAGAATTTGAACTGTTACGCAAAAGAACGGGCCTGAAAACAGATGATTTGGCTCGTGTGATGGGTGTCAGTGTCGCCATGGTTCAGGAGTGGGAATCCCGCCGCGTGAAACCCTCCAGCACCGAACTGAAGCTGATGCGCCTGATTCAGGCGAATCCCATGCTCAGTAAACAACTCATGGAATGAAACGCAAGCCAGTACACTTTTTTTCGCAAACAAAACGCCCCCGCCAATGCGGGGGCGTTGCTTTTCAGAATACATTTGGGTGCGTGCAGGCCAACCCGCCCTCCTGACCAGTGGGTGGGGGATTGCTCCCCCATCCAAAGGCTACTTCCCTGGTTCGTAAGCAAGGATTGCCCGTATTTCCCGGCTTCCCTCTTTAATAGTGAATTCACATAAGCGATCACGCATTATTAAGGCGAAACACAGCACCGTAATACACAGCGCTAATATGCTTAAAAAAGCATATCGGGATTTTATTGGCATAATTGCCTCCTTATAGGGAAGAGGCTACAATCAGGCTGTTGGGTTCTGATTGCAGCCTCCCCCGAGGTTAAATGGAATTAACTTAGGGGGGCATTCATCTGACCAGCCTTTGCATCATGCCCAAGCCAGCCAGCCTGAGCACCCGCGCGCTATATTATCCGCAACCGGCTTAGTAATAATTACGTGACCGCGTAATAACCCCGCGCTTTTTGTATTATGATAATAAAATAAGAATTCAACGTAGCGAAAATCGCTATAAAAAAACCCGCCAGCGGCGGGTTTTTTATTATTAACGGAACACGTTACTGCAGCAGGGAAATATCCGCCACTTGCAGGAACAGTGCACGTAATTTTGACAGCAGCGTCAGACGATTAATACGCACCTGCGCATCGTCCGCATTAACCATCACTTTTTCGAAGAACTCATCCACCGGCTCACGCAGCTGCGCCAGTTCGACCAACGCTTCCTGGTAGCGGCCTTCCGCAAACAGCGGCTGCAGCTTGTCGCGCATTACAGCGACCTGCAGCGCCAGACGAATTTCCGGATCTTCTTTCAGCACCGATGCATGAACTTCATCGTTCAGCGGCTCGGTGGCTTTTGCGAGAATGTTGGAAACGCGTTTGTTCGCTGCGGCCAGCGCCACGGCTTCATCGAGCGAACGGAAGTGCGATACCGCCTTCATGCGGGCATCGAAATCCGCCGGGCGGGTCGGACGATTCGCCAGCACCGCCTGAATGGTGTCGACGCTGTAGCCTTCATCCTGATACCACGCGCGGAAGCGGCCCAGCATGAAGTCCACGACATCATCCACCACTTTCGCGTTGGTCAGCTTGCTGCCGTACAGGCGCACCGCTTCTTCCGTCAGGGTTTGCAGATCGAGCGGCAGGTTTTTCTCAACGATGATACGCAGCACGCCAAGGGCAGCGCGGCGCAGCGCGAACGGGTCTTTATCGCCTTTCGGATGCTGACCGATACCGAAAATCCCGGCCAGCGTATCCATTTTATCGGCAATCGCCACGGCGCACGCCACCAGGCTTGACGGCAGCGCATCGCCTGCAAAGCGCGGCATGTACTGCTCGTTCAGCGCTACCGCAACGTCTTCAGACTCGCCATCATGACGCGCGTAGTGCATGCCCATGACGCCCTGGGTGTCGGTAAACTCAAACACCATATTGGTCATCAGATCGCATTTGGAAAGCAGACCCGCGCGCGTCGCGTGGTTCACATCCGCGCCGATCTGGCTCGCAATCCAGCCGGAGAGCGCCTGAATGCGGTCGGTTTTGTCGCGCAGCGTGCCGAGCTGTTGCTGGAACAGCACGGTTTCAAGACGCGGCAGGTGATCTTCCAGACGTTTTTTGCGGTCGGTGTTGAAGAAGAATTCTGCATCCGCCAGACGCGGACGCACCACTTTTTCGTTACCGGAGATAATCTGGCGCGGATCTTTGGACTCGATATTCGCCACAAAGATAAAGTTCGGCAGCAGCTTGCCGTCGGTGCCGTAAACCGGGAAATATTTCTGGTCGCCTTTCATGGTATAGACCAGCGCTTCCGCCGGCACCGCCAAGAATTTCTCTTCGAATTTTGCGGTCAGTACCACCGGCCATTCCACCAGCGAGGTGACTTCTTCAAGCAGGCTATCGCTCAGATCGGCATTGCCGCCAATTTTCGCCGCTGCGGCTTCGGCGTCCTGCTGAATTTTGGCTTTACGCGCGTTATAGTCGGCGATGACTTTGCCGCGCTCCAGCAGGATCTGCGGGTACTGATCGGCGTGGTCGATAGTGAATTCCGGCTCACCCATAAAGCGATGACCACGGATCACGCGGTCGGACTGAATGCCGAGAATAGTCGCCGGCAGCACTTCATCGTCCAGCAGCAGCGTCACGGTGTGAACCGGGCGTACGAACTGCACGTCGGACGCGCCCCAGCGCATCAGTTTCGGAATCGGCAATTTAGACAGCGCGGTGCTCACCATGTTCGGCAGCAGCGCCTGCGCGCTTTCGCCTTTCACATGGGCGCGATACATCAGCCACTCGCCTTTGTCGGTGACCAGACGCTCCGCCTGATCGACAGTAATGCCGCAGCCGCGCGCCCAGCCTTCCGCCGCTTTGCTCGGATTGCCCTCGGCGTCAAACGCCGCAGAGACCGCCGGGCCACGTTTTTCGACTTCGCGATCCGGCTGAGACGCCGCCAGATTCGCCACTTTCAGCGCCAGACGACGCGGCGCCGCAAACCAGCTCACGACGCCGTGGGTCAGGCCCGCCGCGTCCAGTTCAGCAGTAAAGTTCGCAGCGAAGGATTCCGCCAGGCTGCGCAGGGCTTTTGGTGGCAGCTCTTCAGTGCCAATCTCCACCAGAAAAGTTTTCTCAGACATGGCAGCCTCTTATTTATTTCTGTTGCACATCGGGAAGCCCAGCGCCTCGCGGGAGGCGTAGTAGGCTTCGGCCACGGCTTTGGTCAGCGTGCGGATACGCAAAATGTAGCGCTGGCGCTCGGTCACCGAGATAGCCTTGCGCGCGTCCAGCAGGTTGAAGCTGTGGGCGGCTTTCAGAATACGTTCATAAGCAGGCAGCGGCAGCGGGTTTTCCAGCGCCAGCAGCTGTTGAGCTTCTTTTTCGTACTGCTCAAAGCAGGTGAACAGGAAATCCACGTCGGCGTATTCGAAGTTATAGGTGGATTGCTCCACTTCGTTCTGATGGAACACATCGCCGTAAGTGGTTTTGCCAAGCGGGCCATCGCTCCAGACCAGGTCATAAACGCTGTCCACGCCCTGAATGTACATGGCGAGACGCTCGAGGCCGTAAGTGATTTCACCGGTCACCGGTTTGCACTCCAGGCCGCCAACCTGCTGGAAGTAAGTGAACTGCGTCACTTCCATGCCGTTCAGCCACACTTCCCAGCCGAGGCCCCAGGCGCCGAGCGTCGGGTTTTCCCAGTTGTCTTCGACGAAGCGAATATCATGAATGGTCGGGTCCATACCCAGCTCTTTAAGCGACCCCAGGTACAGCTCCTGAATATTGTCCGGCGACGGCTTGATGATCACCTGGAACTGGTAGTAGTGCTGTAAACGGTTGGGGTTTTCGCCGTAGCGGCCATCGGTCGGGCGGCGGGAAGGCTGAACATAAGCGGCCGCGATAGGCTCCGGGCCCAGCGCCCGCAGGCAGGTCATCGGGTGGGAGGTGCCGGCGCCGACTTCCATGTCCAGAGGTTGAACGATGGTGCAGCCCTGACGAGCCCAGTAATCCTGTAAGGTCAGGATCAGGCCCTGAAAGGTCCTGGTATCAAACTTTTGCATATGATTTCGCACGCGATACGAGTGGGTTTATTTGGAAGCGGTCAGTATACCCGTTGACCGCCAGATATACAGCCTCAATCCACGACCAAAAGCGGGCGGTTGACGCGCGGTTGCGCCATTAACGCATGGAAAGGTGTAAAAATTGACCGTTCGCGTCGAAAGAGCAGGTAAAGCCCTCTTCACGCGCCGTATAGCCGCGCATTTCATAGCTTCCCTGATACGCCTCGAAACCGTTAACGGTGATATTCTGCGCATCGATATTGTAGCGATGAGCGGCTTTTGCTTTACATTGCTGCTCCATTTCCAGCGAGTGCGGCGCGCTGACACGTCCTTTTTGCGCATGCTGCGGATGCGCGTCCTCGTGACTGCAACCGGCCAGCGCGCCTGTGAACAGCACCAGCCAAAGCGTGCGGGGCAACAGCCTCGTCATAGTTTGTTATCTCCATGTTAAAATGACGACCAAAGCGCGGGTGACCGCAGCGGACAAAGGGCGTGCATTCTGCGAAATCGCCCTAAGGCTGACAACGGGCCGCCCTGAAACTCAGATTGTTCCGTGGAGCAGGATCCAGAATCAGGAAGTCACACTGCTGATAATTAAAGATGGTACAGAGGAACTGATGCAGCAAAAAATTCACTGGATAGACAATCTGCGCGCGATAGCCTGTCTGATGGTCATCGTGATCCACACGACGACCTGGTATATTACTAATCCTTCACTGGTCAGCCCGCTAAACTGGGATTTCGCCAACCTGCTGAACTCTGCGTCGCGCGTCAGCGTGCCGCTGTTTTTTATGATTTCAGGGTACCTGTTTTTCGGCGAACGCAGCGCCGGGCAGCGGCATTTTCTACGCATCGCGCTCTGCCTGGTTTTTTACAGCGCCGTGGCGCTCGCCTATATCGCGCTACTGACGCCAATTAATGGTGAGCTTTCGCTTAAGCTGTTGTTACAAAAGCCCGTTTTCTACCATTTATGGTTTTTCTTCGCCATTATCGTCATTTATCTGTTGTCGCCGCTGATAAGCGTAAAGCGCATCGATGGCCGGACGGCGCTGGCGCTTATCGTCCTGCTGGGCGTGGTGGCAAATCCCAATACCGTGGCGCAAAAGTTCGACGGCGTGCAGTGGCTGCCGGTGAATCTCTATATCAATGGCGATACGTTTTATTACGTGCTGTATGGGTTGATGGGCCGTGCCATCGGGATGATGGAAACGGAGCAGCGCCCCGTAAGCCTGCTGGCGGGTATCGTGCTGGCGGTCAGCACCGTGTCGATTGCGAGCGGTACTCATCAGGCGCTCGAAAGCCACGGCAACTTTGCCGACACCTTTTATCTTTACTGCGGCCCGCTGGTGCTGATCGCCGCGTTAAGTCTGCTGGTACTGGCGAAAAATACGCTCAACCGCGAAATAGCGCCGCTCGCGTTTATCGCGCGTTATTCGCTGGGGATTTACGGCTTCCATGCGCTCATCATTCACTTTCTGCGTACGCGGCATATTGAATTTACGGCATGGCCGGTGCTGGATATCGCCTGGATTTTTAGTATGACGCTGGCGGGTAGCCTGGCGCTGGCCGCGCTGTTGCAGCGCGTCGACCGCCGTCGTCTCGTCAGTTAACGGCACGCGATCGGGCGCGCTGAAACTGCCGGGCGGATGAAAACCCGGCAGCGACGGCCGCCTGCTCCGCGCCCTGCCCCTGCAATAAACACTGGCTGGCAAACGCCACGCGTAACTGTTCCAGATAATCACGAACGCTGATCCCCAGATGCTCTTTAAAGAGTCGCGTGAGATGGCGCGGGCTGACATGCACGCGCCCGGCAATCTCCGTCAGGCTCCATGCCGCCTGCGGATGTGCTGCCAGTAAATCCTGCGCGCGATGCACGGCGGGGTGTAAGTGATTACGGTAACGCAGCCAGGGCGAGAGCTGCGGATCGTCGCCGGAGCGGCGAAACCAGACCACCATTTCACGCGCCACGTCGAGCGCCGCGCGCGGCCCGCACAGGCGATGGATCAGATGCAGGCTTAAATCAATGCCGGACGTAATACCCGCGCTGGTCCAGATGCCGCGATCTTCTACAAAAATACGGTTATCGCGCACCTGCGCGCCGGGAGCGGCGGCTTTCAGGCGCGCCAGTACGTCATGGTGCGTGGTGCATTCAACGCCATGCAGCAGACTGGCTTTCGCCGCCAGCAGCGAGCCCGAGCAGACGCAGATAAGCGTAAGCTGCTGGCTGTGGATCAGCGGCTGAAGCCGCATCAGCCAGTTGCGGGCGGCCAGCGCCTGCGGCGTAGAAAACCAGCGGCTGGAATCCGCGACACCCGGCAGGACGAGCAAACTGCCTGGCGGCAATGTTTCCGGCAGCGGCGCGATACCCGCCACCTGTAAGCCGGTCGACATCACGACTCGCTCTTCAGGCCCGATGTAATTGAGGCTGAAGGCGTCACCCGCAAGCGCGAGCGTCTCCGCCGGGCCCGTTAAATCGAGCGCCATGACACCAGGCAACACCACAAACCAGACAGGAATGGTCATCCCAAAGACTCCAGACATTGCGCCACGCTGCTAATCGTCGCAAAACGCCCCGCCAGCACCGTTTCGGTACGGTGGTGCAATGCGTCCACGTCCAGCGTCACGCCTTTCCAGGTCATCGGAAACGTCAGCGTCGCTTCGCTGACAAATGTCACCCGGTAACCCAGATCAGAGGCGACCCGCGTTGTGGTTTCGCAGCACTGCTCGGTACGGATACCGCAGATAATCAGGTGGTTAATATCTCTTTGGCGCAGCCATAAATCCAGCCCGGTGTCGGTAAACGCGTTATGAACATGCTTATGGAATGTCACGGTGGCCTTATGACGCAGGAAAGGCATTGGCGTTACAAAGCCCGATTCAAGCGTAAACACGTCGTCGCCATCGACATGAAAGATATCAACAATCGGAATATTGCGTGCTTCGCAGCCTGCAATAAGCGTGTTGATAGCCTCGCAAAACGCCGGAAAATCGTCTTCACGCCAGTAGCTGCGGTGAAAAAAGGATTGCTGAGTATCGATATTGATAAGTGCAGTACGCGTCATTTCAGGACACCTGTTTAAGTGGGGTTGAACCCTATTCTCACAGGCCTCACTGATATCGGGCAGACCAGAAAAGGACAAAAAACGGGTGTTTCAGGACGGCTTTCTGAACACCCGTTTTTGGTTATGACATCAACGGCAGTAACTGCCGGTAGAGCTTACGGAAGGTGTCGCGCTGCTCACCATAACGCTGATGGCGCGCCGCATCGGGCTGATGCTGCTGTTCCAGCGCCAGCGGCGGCAGTAAGTCATTAAGGGGACGATCTGGCGCAAGCGCGATTTGCGCAAGCCGTGCCGCGCCAAGCGCCGGGCCGACATCGCCGCCGGTGCGGTAATCCAGCGGCACGCCGCTGATATCCGCCAGCATTTGCCGCCAGTACGCGCTGCGCGCGCCGCCACCAATCAGCGTAACGCTTTGTGGCGTCACCCCACACGCATGCACGACATCCATGCCGTCTGCCAGCGCATAACCCACGCCTTCCAGCACCGTACGCGCCAGTTCGGCGGGCCCATGCTCGTGCGTCAGCCCGAAAAACACGCCTTTCGCCAGCGGATTGTTGTGAGGTGTGCGCTCACCGGAGAGATACGGCAGGAACCAGACAGCACCTGCGTCGTCGCGCGCGCTTTGCGCCGCGGTAAGCAGCGCCGGTACGCTTCCCGCGCCGGTAAGCCTTGCCGCCCAGTCGAGGCACGACGCAGCGCTCAGCATCACTGACATCAAATGCCAGCGCGCCGGTAAGGCATGGCAGAAGCTATGCACTGCGCTTTCAGGGTTTGCCCGAAAGCCGTCGCTGACGGCAAAGTAAACGCCGGACGTGCCGAGCGACAGCATCGCCTGGCCCGGTTCAGCAAGACCAACGCCCACCGCACCCGCGGCGTTATCGCCACCGCCTGCCACCACCGGCACTGCTTTCATGCCCCACGCCCTGGCAACGTCATCTTTCAGCTCGCCTGTGATTTCACTGCCTTCAAACAGCGCAGGCATATGCTCGCGTTGCAGGTGGCACGCCGCCAGCATGGCATCGCTCCAGTCGCGCTGCGCCACGTTCAGCCACATCGTGCCGGCCGCGTCGGACATGTCGCTCGCGAATACACCGGTCATGCGCAGACGCAGGTAATCCTTTGGCAGCAGCACCTTGTCGGTTTGCCTGAAAATGTCCGGCTCGTGACGCGCCACCCACAGCAGTTTTGGCGCGGTGAAGCCGGGCATCATGAGATTGCCGGTAATTTCACGCGAATCGGATACGTTTTCTTCAAGGATGGCGCACTCCTGCGCGCTTCGCCCGTCATTCCAGAGGATGGCCGGGCGCAAAATTCGCTGATGTGTATCGAGCAAGGTCGCACCATGCATCTGTCCGCTCAAGCCAATCGCTTTCACGTCTCGCAGGCTGTGCTGCGCACCCAGCGCCTGCATAGCGCGATCAGTTGCCTGCCACCAGCTTTCGGGATCTTGCTCCGACCACAACGGCTGCGGGCGGAAGACCTGCAACGCTTCGCTGTGCGAGGCGACAAGCGCTCCCTGCTCATCCAGCAGAATAACTTTTACCCCTGATGTCCCAAGGTCGATCCCGATATACATAGCCGCTCCTGTGCAGGACGCCGCCCGAAGGCGGCGCAACGCGTTTTACTTATCAAACAGATAATAATTTACCAGGTTTTCCAGCTGTTCCTGATGTCCGCTCTGATGCTGCGGTGCCAGATTATGCTGCTCGGCGTATTGCGCCAGTTCAGCCAGTGTCATCTGCCCTTTCAGGATTTGCTGACCAAGCTCGCCGTTCCAGCCGGCATAACGGCGGGCGACACGTTTATCCAGTTCGCCCTCTTCGAGCATTTTCGCCGCGACTTTCAGCGACAGCGCCATCGTATCCATCGCGCCGATATGACCATAGAACAGGTCATATTTATCGGTGCTCTGACGGCGCACTTTGGCGTCAAAATTCAGCCCACCGGTCGTGAAGCCGCCCGCTTTGAGGATTTCATACATCACCAGGGCGTTCTCTTCGACACTGTTCGGGAACTGATCGGTATCCCAGCCGAGTTGCGGGTCACCGCGATTCGCATCCACCGAGCCAAACAGACCAAGCGCGATGGCGCTGGCAATCTCATGGTGGAAAGAATGGCCCGCAAGCGTAGCGTGGTTGGCCTCAATGTTAAGCTTAATCTCTTTCTCAAGGCCGAACTGTTTCAGGAAGCCATACACGGTCGCCGCGTCGTAGTCGTACTGATGTTTGGTCGGTTCCTGCGGTTTTGGCTCGATAAGCAGCGTACCGCGAAAGCCGGTTTTATGTTTATGCTCGACCACCATCTGCATAAAGCGACCAAGCTGTTCACGCTCCTGGCGCAGATCGGTGTTGAGCAGCGTTTCGTAGCCTTCACGTCCGCCCCACAGCACATAGTTTTCACCGCCCAGTTGATGTGTCGCGTTCATGGCGGTGACCACCTGCGCGGCCGCCCAGGAGAAGACTTCCGGATCAGGGTTGGTGGCGGCGCCTGCGCCGTAGCGCGGGTGGGTAAAGCAGTTGGCGGTGCCCCACAGCAGCTTCACGCCGCTCTCTTGTTGCTTCTGCGCCAGCACTTCTACCATCTGGGCGAAGTTGTTCAGGTACTCCTTCAGCGACGCGCCTTCCGGCGATACGTCAACGTCATGGAAGCAGTAGTAAGGCACGTTGAGCTTGTGGAAAAACTCAAAGGCCACGTCGGCTTTGCGTTTCGCGAGGCTCAGCGCGTCCCCTGCTTGCTGCCACGGGCGTTCAAACGCGCCAACACCAAACATATCCGAGCCGTTCCAGCAGAACGTGTGCCAGTAGCAGGCAGCGAAACGCAGATGGTCTTCCATACGCTTGCCGGCAACCAACTCGTCAGGATTGTAATGGCGGAATGCCAGGGGATTCGTGGTTTTCGGGCCTTCATAACGCACACGTTCAAGTTGGTCGAAATAAGTCGGCATAATTAACTCCGTAATCAGGGCTGTTCCAGCGAGAATAAATTAATCCTGGAATTTACTTTCCCTTTGCTCAATTACGTTATTTCACACTGCGATTAAGAGAATGCACAAATGTGCGCTGGCTCGCAAAAACCAAGTTAGTTCCTTTCAATATTGCATTGCGCGATAAATTCCATTTTATTTGTGAAAGTTTTGGATTTAACATTAGAAATCCGATCGGCGTCATAAAATCAGAAATAAACAAAAAAACGTAACCCGAAGATTAAAATCTGTAATTGATCGCCAGCCTTTCCGCGCTAAAAATTCCTGCGTCCGTAAGTATGAATGTCCGTTTCGTCCCCGATGAATTAAGCCCATTCGTAACACTGGAACAGGTATAAAAATCATGAAAATAAAGCAGCTTATTCTTACCCTGTGCGCGTCGCTGGTGTTGACCAGCTTCAGCGGCATCGCAAAAGACGTCAAAATTGGCATGGCGATCGACGACCTGCGCCTTGAGCGATGGCAGAAAGATCGCGACATTTTCGTCAGCAAAGCAGAGTCACTGGGTGCCAAAGTGTTTGTGCAGTCGGCGAACGGTAATGAAGAAACCCAAATGTCGCAGATTGAAAACATGATCAACCGCGGCGTTGATGTGCTGGTCATTATTCCCTACAACGGGCAGGTATTAAGTAACGTTGTTGCCGAGGCAAAGCGAGAAGGAATTAAAGTGCTGGCGTATGATCGTATGATCAATAATGCCGATATCGATTTCTATATTTCTTTCGATAATGAGAAAGTAGGCGAACTCCAGGCGCAAAGCCTGGTCGATAAGGTGCCGCAAGGGAATTATTTCCTGATGGGCGGCTCGCCGGTTGATAATAATGCTCGCCTGTTCCGTGATGGCCAGATGAAAGTTCTTAAGCCATTTATTGATAGCGGGAAAATAAAAGTCGTCGGCGATCAGTGGGTAGATGGCTGGCTACCGGAAAATGCGCTGAAAATTATGGAAAACGCGCTGACCGCGAACAATAACAAAATCGATGCTGTCGTCGCTTCTAACGACGCGACCGCAGGTGGTGCTATTCAGGCGCTGAGCGCGCAAGGGCTTGCCGGAAAAGTGGCTATTTCTGGTCAGGATGCCGACCTTGCCGGAATCAAGCGCATCATCGCTGGCACACAGACCATGACGGTTTATAAACCGATTACGCAGCTTGCTAATACGGCCGCCGAAGTCGCGGTGGAGCTTGGCAACGATAAGCAGCCTAAATCCGACGCCACACTTAATAACGGGCTGAAAGAAGTGCCTGCGCGCCTGTTAACCCCCATCAAGGTGGATAAATCCAATATTGAATCCACCGTCATTAAAGACGGCTTCCATAAGAAGAGCGAACTGTAATCCCACGGCGTTTGCGGTTCGCCGTAAACGCCAGTGACGCCCTCCGACCAGTGCAGGCGGACTTGTTATGCCTTATTTACTCGAAATGAAAAATATCACCAAAGCCTTCGGCGCCGTTAAAGCGGTCGATAACGTGTCGCTCGCGCTGGCACCAGGCGAGGTGATGTCGCTGTGCGGTGAAAACGGCTCCGGCAAATCAACGCTGATGAAAGTGCTGTGCGGGATCTACCCCTGGGGCAGCTATGAAGGCGAAATCACATTTGCCGGTGAGCCGCTCAAGCCAGCCCATATTCGTGATACCGAGCGCAAAGGGATAGCGATTATTCACCAGGAACTGGCGCTGGTAAAAAATCTGACGGTGCTGGAGAACATCTTCCTTGGTGCGGAAATCACGCGCCACGGCGTGCTGGATTACGACGCCATGACGGTGCGCTGCGAAAAACTGCTGGCGCAGGTGAGCCTGTTTGTTTCTCCGCATACCCGAACGGGCGATCTCGGCCTTGGCCAGCAGCAACTGGTGGAGATCGCGAAAGCACTGAATAAACAGGTGCGTCTGCTGGTGCTGGATGAGCCTACGGCATCACTCACCGAGCAGGAGACTGCACTGTTGCTGGATATCATTCGCGATCTTCAGCAGCACGATATCGCCTGCATTTACATCTCCCACAAACTAAACGAAGTAAAAGCGATATCCGACACCATTTGCGTCATCAGGGATGGCAAACCGGTCGGCACACGCCCGGCCGCGCAAATGAGTGAAGAGGAGATCATCTCAATGATGGTGGGCCGCGAACTGACGGCCCTCTACCCGAGCGAGCCTCATACGCCCGGTGATGAAATTTTGCGTGTGGAAAACCTGACGGCCTGGCACCCGGTGAACCGTCATATCAAGCGCGTCAGCGATCTCTCATTTTCGCTGCGTCGTGGTGAAATTCTTGGCATCGCCGGGCTGGTCGGTGCCGGGCGTACCGAGGCGATGCAGTGCCTGTTCGGCGTCTGGCCTGGGCGCTGGCAGGGCGACATTTTTATCGACGGCAAGCCGGTGTCGCTTCGCAACTGCCAACAGGCCATCGCCCACGGCATCGCGATGGTGCCGGAGGATCGCAAAAAAGATGGCATTGTGCCGGTGATGGCGGTTGGGCAGAACATTACGCTCGCCGCGCTGGATGAGTTCAGCGGGCCGCTCAGTGCGCTGGATGCAGCGGCGGAACAGCAGTGCATTCTTGATTCGCTACAGCGCCTGAAAGTGAAAACCGCGTCGCCGATGCTGGCGATAGGCCGCCTGAGCGGCGGCAATCAGCAAAAAGCGATTCTCGCGCGCTGCCTGCTGCTTAATCCACGCATTCTTATCCTCGATGAACCCACGCGCGGCATTGATATCGGTGCCAAATATGAAATCTACAAACTCATTCACCAGTTGGTGCAGCAGGGTATCGCCGTCATTGTTATCTCATCGGAACTGCCGGAAGTGCTCGGTCTGAGCGACCGGGTGCTGGTGATGCATGAAGGCCGACTCAAAGCCAATCTCGTTAACCGCCATCTCACACAAGAACAGGTGATGGAAGCCGCCCTGAGGAGCGATCGCCATGTCGAAAAGCAATCCGTCTGAAATCAAGCTGGCCGCGCCGTCAGCCACTTCGCCGGTCTCGTTCGGCGCACTGAATAAAATCAACGTTCAGGTCTTTGTGATGATCGCGGCCATCGTGGTCATTATGCTGTTCTTCACTTTCATGACCGACGGCGCGTACTTGAGCGCCCGTAATATCTCAAACCTACTGCGCCAGACCGCGATTACCGGCATTCTGGCGGTCGGGATGGTCTTCGTTATTATTTCCGCAGAAATCGATCTGTCTGTCGGCTCAATGATGGGCTTGCTGGGCGGGGCAGCGGCGATTTTTGACGTCTGGCTGGGCTGGCCGCTGCCGCTGACGATTGTCGTCACGTTACTGCTCGGCCTGCTGCTGGGCGCATGGAACGGCTGGTGGGTCGCTTACCGCAAAGTCCCGTCGTTTATTGTCACCCTGGCGGGAATGCTCGCGTTTCGCGGCGTGCTGATAGGCATCACCAACGGCACGACGGTGTCGCCGACCAGCCCAGCGATGTCGCAGATTGGCCAGAGCTATCTGCCGGGCGGCGTCGGCTTTGCCATCGGCGCGCTCGGGCTGGCGCTGTTTATTTTCTGGCAGTGGCGCGGTCGGATGCGCCGCCAGGCGCTCGGGCTGACCTCAACGCCTTCCAGTGCCGTTGTCAGCAAGCAGGCGCTGACGGCGGTGATTGTGCTGGGTGCCATCTGGCTGCTGAATGATTATCGCGGCGTGCCCACACCAGTACTCATCCTCACGTTCCTTCTGCTGGCAGGCATGTTTATGGCGCTCCATACGGCGTTTGGTCGCCGCATATACGCCATCGGTGGCAATATCGACGCCGCACGGCTTTCCGGTATTAACGTGGAGCGTACTAAACTTGCGGTGTTTGCGATAAACGGTGTAATGGTCGCGATTGCCGGCCTGATTTTAAGCTCGCGCCTCGGGGCCGGGTCACCTTCGGCCGGGAATATCGCCGAACTGGACGCCATCGCCGCCTGTGTTATCGGCGGCACCAGCCTTGCGGGCGGCGTCGGGAGCGTCGCGGGCGCGGTGATGGGCGCATTTATTATGGCGTCACTTGATAACGGCATGAGCATGATGGACGTGCCCACCTTCTGGCAATACATCGTCAAAGGGGCCATTTTGCTGCTGGCAGTCTGGATGGATTCCGCGACGCGCCGACGCGCATAAACATAACCTGCAATGGATCACATTGCAGGTGCGCGGTTATCCTGCCTCGCGGGATATGTGTTATTCAAACAACAGGTTCAAGGCCGGATACTGACACTATGTTTGAAAAGCGTCATCGCATTACGCTGCTGTTCAATGCCAACAAAGCTTATGACCGTCAGGTGGTTGAAGGCGTTGGTGAGTACTTGCAGGCTTCACAATCAGAGTGGGATATCTTCATGGAAGAGGATTTCCGCACCCGGATTGAGAATATTAAAGAGTGGCTTGGCGATGGGGTCATCGCCGATTTTGACGACCCGGAAATCGAGCAGTTGCTAAAAGATGTCGAGGTGCCGATCGTCGGCGTCGGCGGCTCTTATCACCGGCCCGAGCACTACCCGCCAGTGCATTACATCGCGACAGACAACTACGCCCTGGTCGAAAGCGCATTTTTACATCTCAAAGAGAAAGGCGTGCACCGTTTCGCCTTTTATGGACTTCCCTCGTCCAGCGGCAAGCGCTGGGCCGCCGAGCGCGAGCATGCGTTTAGCGAACTGGTCGCGCGTGAGAAATACCGTGGCGTGATTTATCAGGGGCTGGAGACCGCGCCGGAGAACTGGCAACACGCCCAAAACCGGCTTTCTGACTGGCTCCAGACGCTACCTCCGCAGACCGGCATTATCGCCGTGACGGATGCCCGTGCTCGCCATCTGCTTCAGGTATGCGAGCATTTACATATTCCGGTGCCGGAGAAACTGTGCGTTATCGGCATTGATAACGAAGAGCTGACCCGCTATCTCTCCCGCGTGGCGCTCTCTTCTGTGGCGCAAGGCACGCGCCAGATGGGGTATCAGGCCGCGAAGCTGCTGCATCGCCTGCTGGATAATGAAAACCTGCCGCTCCAGCGTGTTCTGGTGCCGCCCGCGCGTGTAGTGGAGCGGCGTTCAACCGATTACCGCTCGCTGCATGATCCTGCTGTCATTCAGGCGATGCACTACATTCGCAATCACGCCTGTAAAGGGATCAAAGTCGAACAGGTGCTGGATGCGGTCGGGATTTCCCGTTCTAACCTGGAGAAGCGCTTTAAAGAAGAAGTCGGCGAAACTATTCATGCCGTGATCCATGCGGAGAAGCTGGAAAAAGCGCGCAGCCTTTTGATTTCTACCTCGTTGAGCATTAACGAAATTTCTCAGATGTGCGGCTATCCGTCGCTGCAATATTTCTATTCGGTATTCAGGAAAGAGTATGACACCACGCCGAAGGAGTATCGCGACAGATTCAGCGAGGTGATGATATAGCGTGCGCGGCAGTTTAACGTAAAAACGTTAAGCGACGCTTATGCTGGCAGGCGTTAATAGTGTCTGGATACAACGCTGCGCAAAGCAATAAAAAACGTCTTCCGAAGAAGACGTTTTTTGTGCCTGAGCCATCACAGCTGTTAATTAATTGGTTGCCAGCAGGTGCTGATTATCCTGATACATGGCAAACAGATAATTATTATAGCTTTTCCCTTTAGTGGAATAGCCTTTCAGCTTATGGATCATATTACTGGCCGTCACTTCCTGATCCGCTTTACGCAGTTGCAGACGCGATTTGCGGAAAGAAGCATAAGCCGGATGCGTATTCAGATTCACCGCATAGGCATTAACGGATTCTTTAACGGAGTTAAAGTGAGAATACCCTTTCACTTTGCCTGGTTCGTTATTACAACGCTTGCTGGCGCATTTCATGCCAAACAAGTTGTTGTTATTACGGGCAAGTTTTGAGGTTCCCCAGCCGCTTTCCGCCGCCGCCATGGTCGCGACCATGCTGGCAGGAATAATATCGACACGTTCAAACAGCGTATTCCACGGTACGCGGCGCGTGTTGCCATTCCATTTTACCTTATAACGCTTCGCGATATCTTTCAGGCGCGCGCGCTCAGCAGGCGACCACTGGGCGTCATACTGCTTTGAGATAAGCCAGTTACGCTCAGCGGAAATAGCCGCATTCTGGCTGGTAATGTATGGCATGACGGTCCGGAGAAACGCTTTTTTCCGTGGTGTTCCGGAAGGGTATTTTCGCAAATCAGGCAGTGAACCACTTATTACACTATTGCGAGAATACTCTTTTTTACTGCTTGCCAGTTTTTTACCGCTTGTCTTTGTAACGTGTACTGTGTGGCTCTTTTTCGTTGTGTGCTGCGTTGCCAGCACTTCACCCGAAAATGCCAGGGTGGCTAACATACACAACGCCGCCCCTAATCGTCGAATTGAAGTCGATATCATCAGGTCTCCTGGTCGGATTTAAGCATTCCAACACCTTATTATTTAATTGGATTTAAGAAAGTAATCTTAAATCCTATCAAAAATACCGTTTTGGATCATCTAAAGAAATAAGTCGATTCTGAATTCGCGGCGCTTGCAGGCAGTTTAACTCGCTGAAAATAAACATTAAAAAATGCCATTTTTAGCATTTAATGCTGGCGTTGAAACGACGCGGCTCAGCCTCCCGTTTCCTCCCCTTTCACTGCCGCTTAAGGATGAGGAATTCCTTATATCGCCATGCGACACTGAACAAAAATCGCACAGGATGCATATAATGAACCTCTCCCCTCTCGCACTACTGCTGCTGCCGGGCATCGCGCTCGCACAGTGGTCCGCTCCAGACCTGCCTGCGTTTCAGGAAAAAACCCCCGGCGTGTTTATAAGCCAGGGGCCGCTGGCGAAAGGCGCGCATCCGCTGCGCCTGATGATGGGCAATGCCTGCTGGCAACCTGCCGGGCCTGTCAAACTGAATCAGATGCTCTCACTGACGCCGTGCGTTGACCCGGCCCCCGAATGGCGACGCTTTCGCGACGGCAATTATAAGGTACAGATAGACACGCGATCCGGCACGCCGACCCTGATGTTAAGCGTCGAGCAGGAAGCGCAAAAGGCGGTCGCGGAAGTGACACGCCAGTGCCCGAAATGGGACGGCAAACCGCTCACGGTCTCCGTGAAAGAGACGTTCCCGGAAGGCAGCGTGGTGCGCGACTTCTACAGCGGCAATACCGCCACGGTCACGCAGGGGCAAATCACGTTGACGCCCGCGCCCGGCAGCAACGGGCTTCTGCTGCTGGAGCGCGCTAATGCCGCTTCGCAGGCCGCGTTCAACTGGCATAACGCCACCGTCTATTTCGTCCTGACCGATCGCTTTGTGAACGGCGACCCGACCAATGACAACAGCTATGGCCGCCATAAAGACGGCATGCAGGAGATCGGCACGTTTCACGGCGGCGATCTCAAAGGGCTGACCAGCAAGCTGGATTATCTGCAAACGCTCGGCGTCAACGCGCTATGGATAAGCTCGCCGCTGGAGCAGATCCACGGCTGGGTTGGCGGCGGCACCAAAGGCGATTTTCCCCATTATGCTTACCACGGGTACTACCCGCAGGACTGGACGAAGCTGGATGCCAACATGGGTACGCCGGACGACTTACGCCATCTGGTCGATGAAGCGCACCGACACGGCATTCGTGTTTTATTCGACGTGGTGATGAACCACACGGGCTACGCCACGCTCGCCGATATGCAGCAATTCCAGTTTGGCGCGCTCTACCTCAAAGGCGACGAGCTGAAAAAGACGCTTGGTGAAAACTGGACCGACTGGCGCCCTGGCGCAGGCCAGAACTGGCACAGCTTCAATGACTATATTAATTTCAGCGACAAAGCGGCCTGGGAAAAATGGTGGGGTAAAACGTGGATCCGCACGGATATCGGCGACTACGACAGCCCCGGTTTTGACGATCTCACGCTCTCGCTCACCTTTTTACCGGACCTGAAAACGGAATCGACGCAGCCCTCCGGCCTGCCAAACTTTTACCAGCACAAGCCGGATACCGCGGCACAGCTTATCGACGGTGCCACCCCACGCGATTACCTGACACGCTGGCTCAGCCAGTGGGTGCGCGATTACGGTATTGACGGTTTCCGCGTGGATACGGCAAAACATGTTGAACTGGCCGCCTGGCAACAGCTGAAAAACGAGGCCAGCGCGGCGCTCGTCGAATGGAAAGCCAAAAACCCGGATAAAAAGCTTGATGACGCGCCGTTCTGGATGACCGGCGAGGCCTGGGGTCACGGCGTGATGCAGAGCGATTACTACCGCCACGGTTTCGATGCGATGATTAACTTCGATTATCAGGAGCAGGCCGCGAAAGCCGCCGACTGCTTCGCGAATATCGATATAGTCTGGCAGCAGATGGCGGAAAAACTCCAGGGGTTCAATGCGCTGAGCTACCTCTCCTCGCACGATACCCGGCTGTTTCGCGAAGGCGGGCCGCGGGCGGCAGAATTACTTTTGCTCACACCCGGCGCGGTACAGATTTTTTACGGCGACGAAAGTGAGCGGCCTTTCGGGCCAACCGGTTCCGATCCACTCCAGGGCACACGATCCGATATGAACTGGCAGGATCTCAACGGTAAAAGCGCGGCGACGCTCGCGCACTGGCAAAAGCTCGGGCAGTTTCGCGCGCGTCACCCGGCCATCGGCGGCGGCAAGCAGACGACGCTGTCACTGAAACAGGGCTATGGGTTTATCCGCCAGCAGGGTGACGATACCGTTATGGTCGTCTGGGCTGGCCAGCAGTAATCACCAGGCGGCGTGTCTTCGGGCGCGCCGTCTCGTTATCCAGCATATAATGCTGCGTGCTGTCAGCATCGAAACATTTTGCATCAGAAAAGCACCCGCCCGCCGATTTGCACCCGCCATCCTGTAGCGCTATGGTTAGCCTCTTTTTAAAAGAATGCGACAGACAGACCGCTATGACGTTTTCACTTTTCGGCGACAAATTTACCCGCCATGCAGGCATTACGCGCCTCATGGAAGATCTCAACGACGGATTACGCACCCCCGGCGCTATCATGCTTGGCGGCGGAAACCCGGCGCAAATCCCGGCGATGAACCACTATTTCCAGGAACTGCTGGCATCGATGCTTGAAAGCGGCAAAGTGACTGATGCGCTTTGCAATTATGATGGCCCGCGCGGAAAAAGTGAGCTCCTGGTAGCCCTGGCGGGCATGTTGCGAAAAGAGTTTGGCTGGGATGTCGAACCACAGAATATTGCGCTGACAAATGGCAGCCAGAGCGCATTTTTCTACTTGTTTAACCTGTTTGCCGGCCGCCAGGCGGATGGCACGTCGAAAAAAGTGCTGTTCCCGCTGGCGCCTGAATACATCGGCTATGCGGATTCCGGGCTTGAGGAAGACTTGTTCGTCTCCGCGCGCCCGAATATCGAACTGCTGCCGGAAGGCCAGTTTAAATATCATGTGGATTTCGAGCATCTGCATATCGGCCCGGAAACCGGCATGATCTGCGTATCGCGCCCAACCAACCCGACCGGCAACGTGATCACCGACGACGAGCTGATTAAGCTCGACGCGCTCGCCAACCAGCACAACATTCCGCTGGTGATCGATAACGCTTACGGCCTGCCATTCCCGGGCATTATCTTTAGCGAGGCGCGCCCGCTCTGGAACCCGAATATCATTCTGTGCATGAGCCTCTCCAAGCTCGGCCTGCCGGGCAGCCGCTGCGGCATTATCATTGGCAATGAAAAAGTGATCTCGGCCATCAGCAACATGAACGGAATAATCAGTCTGGCGCCGGGCGGCATCGGGCCTGCGATGGCCTGCGAGATGATTAAGCGCAACGATCTGCTGCGTCTGTCTCAGGAGGTGATAAAACCCTTCTATCAGCAGCGCGTTCAGGAGACGATCGCCATCATTCGCCGTTATCTGTCGCCGGAGCGCTGCCTCATTCACAAGCCTGAAGGCGCGATTTTCCTGTGGCTCTGGTTTAAAGATTTGCCGATCACCACCGAGCTCCTCTATCAGCGCCTGAAAAAACGCGGCGTGCTGATGGTGCCGGGCGATTTCTTCTTCCCGGGGCTGGATAAGCCGTGGCCGCACACCCACCAGTGCATGCGCATGAATTATGTGCCGGAGCCGGAGAAAATCGAGGCGGGCGTGAAAATCCTGGCGGAAGAGATTGAGCGCGCCTGGCAGGAAGCGGGCCAGTAACGCAGCCTTAGAGAAAACGCCGCCTGCTGGCGGCGTTTTTGTTTCTCAGAGCGTGATGATAAACGCTCGCGCCTCACGCTCCGGCGTCACCACAACACCCCATTCGCTGCCCACGCTGTTACCGCCATCAACGCTCGTAACCTGCTGAATATTACGCAGGCAGAGTGTCCAGCCGGTCGCGTGACCGCTCCCTTCGACCGTAATCCGTTTGCCCTCGCGCTTCACGCACAGCGTAAAGGTCGTCTCGCCATTCGCGGCAGGCACCTCACAGCGCGCTTCAGCGCCGTCCGCCAGGTTAAACAGCTGGAACGCCGTGCCCTCATGCCACACGTAATCGGGCCTCTGATCGTTATTCCCGAGCGCCAGCAGCGTATTGTCGCGCACATACACCGGCAGGCTCAGAAAATCGTGACGCTGCCTGTGCCAGCGCCCACCTTCCAGCTCATCGTTATGCCACAGATGCGTCCAGCGCCCTGGCGGCAGATAAAACGCCACGTCGCCCGACTCGCTGAAAACCGGCGCGACCAGCACGCTGTCGCCAAGCATATACTGGCGGTCGAGGTAGTCGCAGGCCGGGTCGTCCGGAAACTCCAGCATCATGGCGCGCATGACTGGCGTGCCGCACTCGTGCGCTAACACCGACTGGCGATACAGATAAGGCATCAGCCGGCACTTCAGTTGTGTAAAGTGGCGCACCACATCGCAGGCTTCGTCGTCATACGCCCACGGCACGCGATACGATTTGCTGCCATGCAGGCGGCTATGGCTGGAGAGCAGCCCAAACGCGCACCAGCGTTTATAGACATGCGCAGGCGCGGTATTTTCGAATCCGCCGATGTCATGGCTCCAGAAACCAAAGCCGGAAAGGCCGATGGAGAGGCCGCCGCGCAGGCTTTCCGCCATCGATTCATAGTTGGCGTAACAGTCGCCGCCCCAGTGCACCGGGAACTGCTGCGCGCCGACGGACGCCGAGCGGGCAAACAGCACCGCGTCTTGCTCGCCCACGGTGTCTTTCAGCACATTCCAGACCAGCTCGTTATAAATGAAGGCATAGTGATTGTGCATTTTTTGCGGATCAGCGCCGCTATGCCACACCACATCGGTGGGTATGCGCTCGCCGAAATCGGTTTTGAAGCAGTCAACGCCCATCCCGACCAGCCGTTTCAGGTGGCCTGCGTACCAGTCACACGCCGCCGGGTTGGTGAAATCAACAATCCCCTGCCCTGGCTGCCATTTGTCCCACTGCCACACGGCACCATCAGGCCGCTTCAGCAGGTAGCCCTTCTCCATGCCTTCGCGAAACAGCGGTGATTTCTGGCCGATGTAAGGATTTATCCAGACGCAGATTTTCAGGCCGCGCGCCTTCAGGCGTTTAAGCATGCCTTCAGGGTCCGGGAACGTCGCCGGGTCCCACTCGAAATCGCACCACTGGAAGGCTTTCATCCAGAAGCAGTCGAAGTGAAAGACATGCAGCGGCAGTTCGCGCTCCACCATGCCGTCGATGAACCGGTTCACGGTCTCTTCGTCATAGTTAGTGGTAAACGAGGTGGTCAGCCACAGTCCGAACGACCAGGCGGGCGGCAGCGCCGGACGCCCCGTAAAGCGGGTATAACGGTCCAGCACCGCTTTTGGCGTCGGGCCGTCGATAACGAAATATTCCAGATATTCACCCGCCACGCTGAACTGCACTTTCGAGACTTTCTCCGAGGCGACTTCAAAAGAGACGCACTCCGGGTGGTTCACCAGCACGCCATAACCGCGGTTGGTCAGGTAAAAGGGAATATTTTTATAGGCCTGCTCTGTGCTGGTGCCGCCGTCGCGGTTCCAGGTTTCCACCGTCTGGCCGTTTTTCACCAGCGCGGTAAATCGCTCGCCGAGCCCATAAACCGTTTCGCCGACGCCGAGATCCAGCCGCTCGAACATGTAGCTGCCGCCGGTGTTGCTATCCTGCACATAGCCGTTGTTCTTCACCTGGCTGCCGGTAATGCGCTCGCCGTCGCGCAGAAAATCGAGCGCCCAGTTCTCACCTTTGGTCACCCGCACGCTGAGAGCGCCGCTTTTCAGCTCGGCGTAGCGGTCCGTGTCACATAGCTCAACAGGCACCTGCGCTTGTGCATTAAGTGGATAATGCGGGCCGTGGTCTGGCACGCCCTGAAAATGTTCGATACGCACGCCGATGATTCCCTCCTGCGGCGAGAAAAAGCGCAGGGTAAAAAGCGGCGTATCGAGCTGTCCGGCGCGTTCGCGCACGTCGCGCGGCGCGGCATAAACCATCATTTCGCCGTCGCGCTGCTCAACATCGAATACCTGAACGGGATGCAGCAGGCTTAAACCCGGCTGAATCAGCCAGTTTCCGTCACTGATTTTCATGGCTTACCCCTTCAATTTCTGGAATGTCTTACTGACCGGCAATGTTTCAAATTCCCGCTGGTTATGGCGCGCGCTCTTTGCCAGCTCCGCAAGAATGTTTTTCAAAAACGGTGTTTTCAGCGTGTAGTAACGCTTCGCGATGATGGCGCTCAGCACGTAGCAGATGCCCGGCGCGAGCGTGAAGAGCGAAACGATGATGGTGAGCGTGGTGCTGTTCTGGGTTTTCGCGGCGGCGTCATAGCCGCCACCTGCCAGCATCCAGCCAATCAGCGCGCCGCCCAGCGCCAGGCCGAGCTTCAGCACAAACAGCGTGCCTGCGAAGCTAATCCCGGTGAGACGCTTACCGTTGCGCCATTCGCCGTAATCGACCGTATCGGACATCATGACCCACTGAATGGGTGTCACCAGCTGATGCAGGACGCCAATAACGAAGATAAAAACGAACATAACGACGGTGGCGCTCATTGGCACGAAGAACATGGCGACACTCAGCACGGCCAGCGCGGCGTTAGTCCACCAGAAAACACTGACCTTGCACTTCCAGTCCGTCAGCGGTTTGGCAAGCGCGCTGCCAAAAAGATTGCCGACGCAGTAAAGGCCGAGGAACCAGGAGAAGAGCGCGGCATCGCCCATAATCCAGGTGACGTAATACATCATTGCCCCGCCACGCACGCAGACGGCGAGGATATTGAGAATGGTCAGCACGCCCACGACGCGCCACTGATCGTTTTGCAGGATATCGCGCAGGTCTTCACGCATGGTGGAAGTATTCGGCGGCGCCTCGACGCGTTCTTTAGTGGTGAAGAAGCAAAACGCGAGCATCAGAAACGCCACGGCGGCAAGCACCGCAATCCCTGCCTGAAAGCCGAACGCTTTATCTTCGCCGCCGAAAAAATTCACCAGCGGCATCATCAGTACCGTCGAGAGCATGCCGCCCGCCGTCGCCAGCACAAAGCGCCAGGATTGCAGCGAAATACGCTGCTGCGGATCGCTGGTAATCACGCCACCCAGCGCGCAGTAAGGAATGTTCACGACCGTGTACATCAGCGTGAGCAGCGTATAAGTGACAGCGGCGTAGATCATTTTGCCGCTAAGACTGAGCTCCGGTGTGCTGTAGGCGAACACGCACACCACGCCGAATGGCAGCGCGCCAAATAGCACCCACGGGCGGAATTTACCCCAACGGCTGCGGGTGCGGTCGGCGATAAGTCCCATCGCCGGATCGGAGATGGCATCAAGCGCGCGGGCCAGCAAAAACATCGTGCCGACAAACCCTGCGGGGATGCCGAAGATGTCGGTGTAGAAAAACATCATGTAAAGCATGACGTTATCAAAAACAATATGGCTTGCGGCATCTCCCATGCCGTAGCCAATCTTCTCCTTCACGGAAAGCGCTTGCTCACTCATTCGGTGGTCCTCCGGCGATACGCGAAATTTTACTTAAGTTTTTAGCGCCGTTCGGAACCGCCAGAAATTCTGTTTTCTGGTTATTTATTTATGATTCTTACTTTCTGTGATCGCGATAACCTGCTGATGCAACGAATGAATAATTCTTGTGGCCCGTAACAACGGAAAAACACTTAAGCAAAACCGCATAACGGGCATCGGAAGGGCGAAAAAAGAGTGTGACGGGGGTATTGGTAAGCGTCTGAAACGCGCCTATAATGCGCCGGCCTCCATGTAGCAATGCAGGCGCGGAAGATCGTCGTCTCCGGTGAGGCGGCTGGACTTCAAATCCAGTTGGGGCCGCCAGCGGTCCCGGGCAGGTTCGACTCCTGTGATCTTCCGCCAAAATGCCTTCCCGCTTTGTGATCAGTCGCTTCTGAACTTCCTTTTGATGGCTTGTCTTTTATTCATTATTTTACCCGCCACAGCGATAAGCGCAGCTGAAATAATTAACGCCATAAAAGTTGTGGAGCTGACAAAAAAAAATCCCTCTAAAAAATCGATCTGACTTTCAATTTCTGTAAACCTTTCCGCGGACGAATAATGGCTTACAAGATACCAGGCCAGGTACCCAGAATAATATCCAACATCAGAAAAAATAATGATAACCAGAAAACAAAAATAATAAACGCTTCCTTTAATGAGTTTATACCATGACCAGATTCTCATTAGTCTGATGATTAAGCCCCACAAGAAAATATTAAAGAAAAGCAGTGAAACCATTGCAAAGAGCGGCGGTAGTCCACCACCATAGGTTCCTGTTTCCATAAAAATTATATTTATTGGGGGAATAAACATTAATATTAAAAATTGCAATCCATTTTTTAATGGATCTTTCATCTCGGGCAACATATGGCTTCCTTGCTTAATTCCGTCATAATTATAATTTACGACTTGACAATACATCTTAATTTCAAAAGAACATTGGCAACATTTACTTAATATGATTATGCTTTCATAATCCTTCCTTCTTCCTTATTGCACCCAGTAATTGAGAAAATATAAAAGCTACAACTCCTGATATTACCGTATTGCCAATAAGAAATAGAACGCTCATGAGCAAATCCCGTACTGCAATAGTTTGTCCTTCTACCGGCGGTTCAACATGAGCATGGCTCACATGAAAATCATCCATGAATAACAAGTGTGCAACAATATCTTTCAAATGTATCACCATATCTGACATTGTAAAAAAAACAAAACCCACCTGCCAGGCCATAATAAAAGCAACGCCCCAATAAAAATTGCCAGGTAAATGCAGCTTTCTTAATAAATAAATATAAAAAAACACCAAAATAAAGCCAGCCACAGCGGAATCTACGAATGCAATTAAGACCAAATCAATGAAGCTTCGGTAGTAGCCAGTGTAAGCATAATCGCTAAAGCTTAAGTGAAATACAGCCATCAATGCTATAATAACAAAGCCAAGCGGCGCCAGAAGAACAGGAATTAATTTACCGAGGAAATTTTGCATAAGGCATACCCGTTACAGTTAATTCACCATAAGCTTTTAAAGCTTCGCATGTTGTATAGAGCTTCGTTGTATTCAAAAGTGCGTGCCGCAAGCGATAAAAATCCGCTTCGTTATAAAAAGTAACGCAGCCATCAGAGACTCCTGTTCCATCAGGGCGAAGGGGATGCATCCTGAATCCGCCTCTTGTAATACCATTTATAACAAGTGAATCGTCCAGCGTGGCGTCCTGTGGGTATAAAGCAAACCATTCCCAATATTTATTCCCTGTCCTTACCCATTTCTCAATTGTCTTTGCGCTACTATATAAACCTCCCCAACTCCTTTGCACAATTAAATATTTACCCAATGGAATAGGCCCGTTACGTCTTCCAGAAAATTCAAGCACATTTTTGTAACTGCCAAGCCCAGAAAACACAGGAAAAACGCCGACACCAGCGCAACGCAATAAGAGTTTGCCGTCTGCGGTTTTCTCATTGTAGTTAAGTTCACAATTGATCATAGCGCTATCCTAAGCATACATCTGGCTGTTCCAGGCATCCGTATATTGGATATTCCCGTTCAGGTATTTCCAGGTTATTTTATTGTATATCAACCCTACGGACTCCACCGGAGTGGAAAGCAACCCTTCCGGGTGTTTAAAGTTTTGCATATTGGGATGGATACCAGTAATTCTTACATCTTCCAGTATCATCTGGAAAAATTCTTCTTCCATACCCGCGTGGTTAATTCGATACCAGCGAATGATAGCTCGCTGTAGTTTTTCACTGGTAGCGACTGCGCGATAAAGATAAGGCGATGATTTATCGAATTCCTTTTCTATGTTCATCAGGTTATGAACGCGTGTTGCTGTTAGTTTGCCGGTATTCCCGTCGTAAGGTACAGACAAACCATGACCAAAGCTCTGAACCTCTATACTCCCCTCGCGGCCCATCACCTCTGAGCCACCGCAAATTAACGCGCCTGAGGCGTCATAAAGCCATAAATGTGCCGGGACAGCCATAATGAACTCCTTTATTAAATCATATCGATGACATAAAGCTTTTCATTGGGTCATTGAATAGAACACGACAACAATAACGGTTATTTACCGCTATACGACACAAGAAGTAAAAAGGAGTTGTTATTTAATTAAGTTATCTTTGATGAAGATTAAAAAATGCAGTAGATATTCATGGTTTTGATATCAACCATCAATTAATACGCTTTCATAATTAATGATTCATATCATCCCTTCAAATAACCCCCCAATAGCCGGGATAAATGCATCTGAAATTGCCCGGTATAGTCGTGTGGAATAAACCCTTCGAGAAACGCCTTAGTCGGACCGCTAATTACACCCAGCGCCAGATGGGCGGTGAATACCGGGTCGGGGAAGGTATTATCCGGCGCGGTAATAAGCGTTTGCGCAATATCATTCACCATTCGCTCATACATCACGCCCATTAGCCGGGAACCATCACGCTCTGCCGCCACGCCATACAGCGCTTTTGATTCCTCAGGATTCGCTAGTTTCAGTTGCAGATAGGCCTGCACTATCGCATCCGCCATTTCCCGGACGGGTTTGCCACGCACGGAAATACACGCGGCTTCAAGCGCATCGGCAATTTTGGTTAAGTGTAATTCCAGCACGCCGGAAAGCAGCGCGTCGCGGTTAGGGTAATACTGATAAAGGCTCCCGACCGACATCCCTGCGCGGCTGGCCACGCGCGTGGTGGTGCAACGGCTGAGCCCTTCGGTCACTAAAACCTGAATGGTTGCCGTATGAAGCGCCTCCACCGTCGCCACGGAACGGCGCTGGATCGGGGTTTTACGCGGGCTGAGCGGTGCTGCGGTGGTCTTCATGGAATGCGAATTCTTAAACTGAAGGATGCTTCATATACTAATACTTCCTTCACACCGATACAGCAAGCAGGTCGTCATGAACACTATTGAAAAAAGCGGTACGTATAAACTCGGCAGCCGTGAAGTCAGACGGTTTGGATATGGCGCGATGCAGCTCGCAGGCCCAGGCGTATTTGGCCCGCCGAAAGATAAAAACGCGGCCCTCAGCGTATTACGCGCGGCCGTTGAGGCGGGTGTTAATCATATTGATACCAGCGATTTTTACGGGCCGCACATTACGAATCAACTGATTTGCGAAGCGTTATACCCTTACCGCGACGACCTGACGATTGTAACTAAAGTCGGTGCGACACGCGGAAATGATGCCTCGTGGAACCCGGCATTTTCGGCTGAAGAATTAACGCAAGCCGTTCACGATAATTTGCGCAACCTGAAGCTCGACGCGCTGGATGTCGTCAATTTTCGCGTGATGTTTGATGTCCACGGCCCGGCGGAAGGATCTATCGAAGCGCCGCTCACAGCCCTGGTGAAATTAAAAGAACAGGGGCTGATTAAACATATCGGCTTAAGTAACGTCACGCAGAAACAGGTTGCGCAGGCGCGGCAGATAACGCCGATAAGCTGCGTGCAGAATATGTATAACATCGTTCACCGTCGCGATGAGGCGTCAATTGATGAACTGGCCGCCGCCGGGATTGCTTATGTGCCGTTTTTCCCGTTAGGCGGATTCTCACCGTTGCAGTCCTCAACGCTTGAGACTATCGCAACGCAATTATCGGCGACACCGATGCAGGTAGCGCTCGCCTGGCTGTTGAACCGGTCCGAGAATATTTTATTAATTCCGGGTACGTCATCAGTCGCGCATTTCCATGAAAACAGCAAAGCCACGGAGTTAACGCTCTCTCAGGAAACCCTTGACGCGTTAAATAAGCTGGCCGCGTAAGCGCGAAACGCCGTCAGATTTTACGCATTTCACCAGCGTGTTCGTAAAATCTGTATGGCGTTATTTTTATCGTGTTCCGCCGCTGCTAAATCCTCAGGCACATCGATATCCTGCACGATGCCCGGGTCGTTTAACGTAAGCGTCAACACATCTGCGCGCGCTCTTGCCGCCTGCACAACCGCTTTGGCGCCCTCATCGCCAGTAAGCCGGGCAAGAGAATCAAAATACTCACGCCGGAAGCCAACCGGGTGGCCGTGACGCTGCTGATAGTACGGCACCACGACGGGCTTTTCATTCAGCGCCTGCGCCACTCGTTGCAGCGACGCGGCCGTTATAAGCGGCAGATCGCCCGGCAGGATCAGCCAGCCTGCGGCGTCTGGCGTCGCTTTCACACCGAGCGCGATGGACTCGCCCATGCCACGGGTGCCACCTTCCGGCCTGACCAGATGCCACGGCAGGCCAGAAGCTTGCGCCGCCGCCAGTACGTGTTGCAGCACCGGCTTACCCGCCAGCAGCGCCTCCAGCTTGTGCGTGGTTCCGCCACCCGCGCGAAAGCGCGCACCCTTTCCCGCAGCGAGAATAATGATGACCGGCTGGGTTTCGGGCATCAGCCTGCGGCCTCACGGTTGAGTCGCGCCGCCGCAACATCAGCAAGAATCGACAGCGCCAGCGACTGCGCGTCGCGGGCTTTCGGGAAAATCCCGATCGGCGCTTTAATGCGGGCGATATCCTGCTCGCTAAAGCCCCGCTCGCGCAGTGCCACGGTGCGTGCGGCATGGGTGCGCTGGCTGCCGAGCGCGCCGATGTAAAACGGCGCGTCAGAAAGCGCCGCCTCAAGTACCGGTAACTCGCGATCAAGATCGTGAAAAAGCACGATGACGGCGGTATCGGCATCCATCTGCGCACAAGCAGTCTGCGGATTGACGCCGTCATTCATCAGCACGTCGTAACCTGCCGCCTGCGCGATAGTGGCGGTGGCCTCAGCTTCCACGGAGCGGCCGAAAATAATGACCTGCGTGCAGGGCGTGTAGCGCACGTCAAAGACGTCGTCGCGCCAGCCGGTCTTTTGTACCGGGAGCACGCTTTGCAGCGTCTGGGTGGAAGGGTGATAACGCAGCCCGGCCGCTTTGCGCTGCGAAAGCGCGTTTAGCACCGCCAGCAGCGGCGTCGCCTCACGTAGCGGATGGATCGCGAGCGTAATGCCGCCGCCGCACGGCAGCACAATATCGAAATAGGGCGAGCCTTCGCCATATTTCACCATGCGGTCTTTGCCACAGGCGATCGCCTCCAGCGCCTCGAAAGCGGCGGCCGCCTCCACGCAGCCGCCGGAGACAAAGCCGCAATACGCGCCGTCATCGCGCACCGCCATCTGCGCGCCGAGCGCCCGTGACGAGCCGCCGCGGATCTCCACCAGCGTGACCAGCGCTGCGGCTAAGCCGGCGCGAAGCGCCTGCGCCGCAAAGCGTAAAATCGCGGTGCTGTCGTCGGTCAGAAACGCCGCCTCAGGCCGCGCCTGTTCTGTCAGCAGGGATTGTTGCAGCACCTTTTCTCATCCTTCTGTTAAACGGCGATCGGGTGCGGCTGGCGACGCGTGGCCGCCAGCCGTCACGTCCTTATGCCATCTCTGGCAGCCCTTCAAGCAGCTTATCCAGCGTGATGGGGTAATCGCGCACGCGCACGCCGGTGGCGTTGTAAATCGCGTTCGCGATGGCGGCGCTGACGCCGCACAGGCCCAGCTCGCCCACGCCTTTGGCTTTCATCGGTGACGACACCGGGTCGGTGTCTTCCAGGAAAATCACCTCCTGCGTCGGGATATCGGCGTGAACCGGCACCTCATAGAGCGCCATGTCGTGGTTAACGAAAAAGCCGCGCCGCGTATCAACGAACAGCTCCTCCATCAGCGCCCCGCCAAGCCCCATCGTCATCGCGCCGATCACCTGGCTGCGCGCGGTTTTCGGGTTGAGAATGCGCCCGGCGGCGCAGACCGCCAGCATCCGGCGCACGCGCACTTCGCCGGTGTTGGCCTCGACCGCCACTTCCACAAAATGTCCGGCGAACGTGGACTGCTGGAATTGTTTATCGAGATCGCCATATTCCATGGTGTCTTCAACCGTCAGCGTGCCGTCAGCGGCGGCATCGGCGAGCGCCGCGATGCGCCCGTCGCCCTGCACATTGCCATCGAAGAATTCAGCGCGGTTCGGGTCAAAACCGAGCTTGTTGGCGACCGCTTCGCGCAGTTTGACGCACGCCGCGTACACGCCCGCCGTGGAGCTGTTCGCGCCCCACTGCCCGCCTGAGCCGGAAGAGATGGGGTAATCGGAATCGCCCAGGCGCACCGTCACGCGCTCCAGCGGCACGCCCATCATTTCAGCGGCGGTTTGCGCGATGATGGTATAGCTGCCGGTACCGATATCCGTCATGTCCGTTTCCACGGTGACATGGCCCTGCGCGTCCAGATGCACGCGTGCGCCCGATTTGGTCACCAGGTTATTACGAAACCCCGCCGCCATACCGAGCCCAATCAGCCAGTCGCCTTCGCGCACCTGCGCCGGTTGTGGGTTGCGCTGATGCCAGCCGAAGTGCGCCGCCCCGGTACGAAGACATTCCACCAACTGACGGCGCGAGAAAAAGCGCTCCGGGTGCGCCGGGTCCACTTGCGTGTCGTTGATAATGCGAAACTCCACCGGATCGATGCCGAGTTTTTCGGCCATCTCATCCATCGCGATCTCCAGCACCATCATGCCCGGCGCCTCGCCAGGCGCGCGCATGGAGTTGCCCTCGGGCAGATCCAGCTCCGCCAGCCGCAGCCCGGTGTGGCGGTTCGCGCCTGCGTAGAGCAGCTCCGTCTGGTTGGTCGCCGTCTCCGTCGGGCCGCCCTGCAGGTTGCCGGACCAGCTTTCATGGGCGATGGCCGTGATGTGCCCGTCGTTGTGCGCGCCGATGCGCACCCGCTGGATCGTGGCCGGGCGGTGGGTGGTGTTATTGGGAATAAAGGGGCGCGGCAGCATCACTTTCACAGGGCGTTGCGTTGCACGGGCGCCGAGCGCCGCCAGCACCGCGTCGCTGCGCAAAAAGAGTTTGCTGCCAAAGCCGCCGCCGATAAACGGCGAACGCACGCGGATGTTTTCAACAGGAATATCGAGCGTTTTAGCGAGATCGCCGCGCCACCAGTTAATCATCTGGCTGGACGTCCAGAGCGTGAGTTTATCGCCCTCCCACGCGGCCATGGACGCGTGCGGCTCCATCGCCATATGGCTTTGATCGGGCGTGGTGTATGTGGCATCGAGCTGCACGGCGGCGCTTTCAAAAGCGCGGTTAAAATCGCCAACGATTTTATCGGGCGTATCGTCCGGCGGCGTGGTCACCGACGGTTTTTCCTGCGCCAGATCGTAATGCCCCGGCGCTTCTTCATATTCCACGGCGATAAGCCCGGCGGCCGCACGCGCCTGCTCGAAGGTTTCCGCCACCACCAGCGCGATAGCCTGGTGATAGTGCTCAATGTCCGGGCCGCCCAGTAGTGTTGCGGCGTTCATATCGCCCTTACCGGGCAGGGCGGCGTTTTCCGCCGTCACCACGGCCAGCACGCCGGGCGCCTGTTGCGCCGCCTGGATATCCATCGAAACAATTCGCCCTTTAGCGATGGCGGAGCCTACCACGTGACCATAGGCGGCGTTCGGTGCTTCATCGTGCCACTCATAGGCGTAAGTGGCCTGGCCCGACGTTTTCAGCGGGCCGTCGATACGATCGCGCGGCTGCCCGACCACGTTCTGCTGGTCGATCGGGTTTTCTGTTGCCGGTTTTTCAAATTTCATCAGCCTGCCCTCGCTTGCGTCAGTACCGAGGCGATGGTGCGTTTCGCCAGCACCAGCTTGAATGCGTTTTCCGCGGTCGGCTGCGCATCGGCGAATAGCGCGTCATACACCGCCTGCGCGCCGTGCGGCACCTGGGCATCCGCGGCATCGAGCCGCCAGGGTTTATGCGCCACGCCGCCCACCGCCACGCGCCCGGTGCCGTCCGGCTGCACAATCGCCGCCACCGACACCAGCGCAAACGCGTAAGAGGCGCGGTCGCGCACTTTGCGGTAGATATGCGTTCCACCCACCGGCGGCGGCAGGGTGACGGCCGTAATGAATTCGCCGGGCTCAAGCGCCGTTTCCAGATGCGGCGTATCGCCAGGCGCACGGTAGAATTCCGCGACCGGAATACGGCGCGCCTGACCGTTCGGGTTGATGGTTTCCACCACCGCGTCCAGCAGGCGCATGGCGACCGCCATATCGCTCGGGTGCGTGGCGATACAGGCGTCGCTCGCGCCTACCACAGCTAACTGGCGGCTGTAACCCTGCATGGCGGCGCAGCCGCTGCCAGGCTTACGCTTATTGCACGCCTGGTTGGTATCGTAGAAATAGGGGCAGCGGGTGCGCTGCAAGAGATTCCCGGCGGTCGTCGCCCGGTTGCGTAACTGCCCGGACGCCCCGGCCAGCAGCGCGCGTGAGAGCACGGCGTAGTCGCGCCGCACGCGTTCATCTGCCGCCAGATCGGTGTTGCGCACCAGCGCGCCAATCCGCAAACCGCCGTTTTCTGTCGGCTCAATTGTATCCAGCGCGAGACCGTTAACGTCTATCAGATGTACCGGCGTTTCTATCTCCAGTTTCATCAGATCGAGCAGGTTAGTGCCACCCGCGATGAATTTTGCGCCCGGCGTGCGCTGCGCGCTGGCCGCCGCCTCTGCGGGCGTCGCGGCGCGCTCATAAGTGAAAGCTTTCATGAGGATTCACTCCCGGCGACATCTTCGATCGCAGCAAGAATGTTGGCATACGCGCCGCAGCGGCAGATATTGCCGCTCATGCGCTCGCGAATTTCATCGGCGGTCATTTCGGGGGGCGAGACTAAATCGTGCGTCACATGGCTTGGAATGCCCGCTTCGATTTCCTTGAGCATCGCGACCGAGGAGCAGATCTGCCCCGGCGTGCAGTAGCCGCACTGAAAACCGTCATGCTCCACAAACGCCGCCTGCATCGGGTGCAGGTTCTCCGGCGTGCCAAGCCCCTCAATGGTGGTGACGTCGGCATCCTGGTGCATTACCGCCAGCGTCAGGCACGAATTCACGCGCCGTCCGTCGATGATGACCGTACACGCGCCGCACTGGCCGTGATCGCACCCTTTCTTGGTGCCCGTCAGCGCCAGATGCTCACGCAGCGCGTCCAGCAGCGTGGTGCGGGTGTCGACCTCCAGCTGCCGGGTTTCGCCATTCACCGTCAGCCTCAGCGGGACATATTGCGGCGGCGGGTCGCCTGCATCGCGCAGATGCCCGTGGTGTGTTTCATCGCCGTGGTTGCTCATGCCAGGCCTCCAGTATTGTCAAAGTGAAAAGAGTGTTGCCGCTACGATGCCGCGCGGCTTTTTTTATAACGGAGAGTTAATAATAGACGGCGCTGACGCGCTGGCAGGCACCGCTAAAAAATTGCCACCCGCCGCCGATACCTCTGGTATCGTGAATTCCCCCGAAGCCGCCTGAACCTGACGCTATGATTTCCATCTGCATGATCGTGAAAAACGAGGCAAAGCATCTTGCCGATACCCTCGCCTCCGTCGCCGCGCATTTCGACGATATCGTGATTGTCGATACCGGATCGCAGGACGACACCAAAGCCGTCGCGCAACGCTTTACCGATAAGGTGTATGACTTCGCGTGGGTGGATGATTTCGCGGCGGCGCGCAACGCCTCGCTGGCGTACGCCCGTTATGACTGGGTGCTGGTGATTGATGCCGATGAATCTATAACGGCGGTGGATATCGCGGCGCTACAGGCGCTTATTCACGCGCACCCGGAGGGCGTCGGGCGCGTGGAGCGGATTAACTATATTGACGAAGGCGACGGCGTCACCACCTTGCGCGAGCGGGTGTCGCGACTGTTCCCAAAAGCGCGTTATCACTACCAGGGCGTGATCCACGAACAGGTAACGCCGCGCGAGAGCCACGTACCGGGCGACATGTTCCCGGTGCCCGTGACGCTCGATCACGTCGGCTACAAAAAAGCGGTGTTGCAGGAGACGGATAAAATTACCCGCAATATCCGCCTGCTGGAGCGGGCGTTGCAGACGCAGCCGGACGATCCGTATCTCTGGTTTCAGCTTGGCAAAAGCCATTTTCTCAAACGCGACTATGCCCCGGCGGCAGAGTCGTTTCGCAAAGCGCTGAGTTATAAGCCGAACGTGGCGCTGGAGTATGTCGAAGAGCTGGTCGAAACGCTGGGCTATGCGCTGATTAATCAGGGCGACTACGCGGCGGCCATGAGCATTCTTGATTACGAGCGCTGGTATACCTCCGCCGATTTTATGTTTCTTAAAGCGCTGATTCTGATGAACAACGGCCAGCTACAGGCGGCGGTAGACACCTTCTTACACTGCACCCGTATGCCGCAGAGCAGCAAAGCGGGCGTGACCAGCTTTAAGGCCTGGTACAACATCGGGGTGATCCTGGAAATCTCCGGCATGACGACAGACGCGCAGGCCTGTTATACGCAGTGCGGCGATTATCCACCCGCGCAGGCAGGCCTGGCTCGGCTGAACGCCTGAGGCTACGATTTTTTCGTTTTCCGGGTTCCGCTTCAGGCACCACAAAAAAGCTTATCGGCGGGGAAAGGCCAGGTATAATCCGCGGCAGCGGGAATGGCCCGCCCCCTTTCCTTAGCCACAAGGACGTCCCGATGAACGCGCCCGCCGACCGACTTCAACATACCCTGCTCTGTATTACCGTCGGGCTGGCCTGGTTTATGCTGCCGCTGGTGGTGTCGATGCTGCCGGGCTATATGAGCATTTACCGCGCCGGGCTCGCCACGCCGCTGCTCTATTTCGTGTTCTGGCTGCCGTTCGCGCTGTTTTGCTGGCAGCGTTACCAGAGGCGCTTCGGCCTGCTGCCTGCGGGCGGGCTGAGCGTGCAGTCGCTGGTATGGCCGGGGCTGGCGCTGCTGGCGCTCTCCCTCATTCACGGGCTGTTCGGCAGGCAGGAGCCGTGGAGCGCGACGCTTTCGCAGATGTCAGCTTTTAATCTTGCGCTGACGGCTATCTGCATCTGCCTGCTGGCACCTGTTGTGGAAGAAGTTATCTGCCGCGGCTTTTTGCTGAATGCGGGCATCGGCTGGGGGAAAACCGGCCAGACGGTCGCGATGGTCGGCACATCGCTGTTTTTCGCCATTGGCCACGCGCAGTACCAGATGCCCACCACCTTCGTCTGGCTGTTTGTTTTCTCGATAATTCTCTGCCAGGTGCGCATTCACACCGGCAGCCTGCTGGCGCCCATTGTCCTGCATTCGGCAACCAATATTATCGGTATGATGGCGGCGCTGAAGCTCTCCTGATCAGGCCGCCGGGAACCGCAGACGAAAGCGATTCCATCCCGCCCCATGATCTACTGCCGTTTCCCCGCCGTGCAGGCGCGCGATCGCCTCTGTAAGCGCCAGCCCAAGCCCGGTGCCGGGCGTGTGGCGTGCGTTATCCCCGCGCCAGAAACGCAGAAATAGCTTTTCCGCCTCCGCAATCGGCGCGCCCTGGTTGGCGACGCTGAGCACGGTTTCTCCGGCTTCCTGAACGGCGGTAATCCGCACCTCGCAGCCAGCAGGCGCGTGGCGCAGCGCGTTGGTCAGAAGGTTAGTGAGCGCTCGCTGGAGGAGCAGACGATCGGCGAAAATATCACCCTGAGCCTGCACGTTAAACGTTATCGCCTGCTCTTCCGCCAGCGGCTCCAGAAAATCGGTCAGCTGATGGATAAACGGCTCAAGCGCCAGCCTTTCGCGCTTCAGCGCGATGTTTTGATGATCGGCGCGGGCGAGAAACAGAATGTTTTCAATCAGCCGGGTCATCTGCTCCAGCTCTTCGATATTCCCGGCAAGCAGGCTCTGATACTCCTGCACGCTGCGCGGGCGTTGCAGCGCGACCTGATTTTGCCCCAGCAGAATATTAACCGGCGTGCGCAGTTCGTGGGCGAGATCGTCAGCAAAGCGCGTCAGCCGCGCAAAATCCTCCGCCAGACGGTGGCGCATGGTATTGAGCGCCTCGCCGAGCGGCAGCAGCTCGCGCGGTAAGGTTTCCAGGCTGAGCGGCTGTTGCAGCGTCTCGCTGCCGGTGCGCGCGGTGGCCTCGCTGAGACGGGCGATGGCGCGCAGGCCACGGCGGATAAGCCACGGGCTGAGCAGCGCGGCGGCGAGCGTCGCCAGCAGGCACACGATCAGGCTCTCCCGGCGATACTGCGCCAGCATCTGCGCGCGCTCCTGCGCCACGCGCGCCACGGTGATGATGAGCGGGCCGCGCGCATCGTTCGCCGTCAGCGCCAGCGCGCTGATAGAGACGCCGTCAGGCCGCTGCCAGCGGTGCAGCGCCTGCTCGTTAACGCCGCGCCCCGGCGGCACCGGCGCAAGCGTCGGCAGTGCGACGCCCGCCTGGTTGATGTTCACCAGCGTCTCGCCCTCCGCGCGTTTTATCATTAGCAGATCCTGGCGGGTATCCAGCATCCGGTTGAAATAGAGCGGCAACTGGCGCGGCTCGGCACCGTCCGTCAGCAGCTGGCGCAGCTGTGAGGCGCGGTTCAGCAGCGTCTGGTCATCGCGCCAGAGAAGCTCGGCGCTTAACGAACGGTAGAGCGACACGCCAGTGACGCCGCAGGCGAACGCCACCAGCAGCGTGAAGATGAGCGTCAGGCGCAGCGTTAACGACGGACTACGCATCGCTCTGCTCCGGTGCATTGAGGCGATAACCCATGCCGCGCACGGTTTCTATCAGCTTGAGCGGGAACGGATCGTCGATTTTTTTGCGCAGGCGACGAATGGCGACATCCACCACGTTGGTTTCGCTGTCAAAGTTAATCCCCCAGACTTCGCTGGCGATCAGCGTGCGCGGTAAAATTTCCCCGACGCGGCTTGCCAGCAGCCACAGCAGCGTAAATTCCTGGCGGGTCAGCGCGATCCGCTCGCTGCCGCGGCTGGCGGCGTGGCGCGCGGTATCAAGCGTCAGATCCGCCACCTGTAGCGTCGCGGCGGCAGGCGCATGGCGGCGCAGTTGCGCCCGCACGCGCGCCAGCAGCTCGGCGAAGGAAAAGGGCTTCACCAGATAATCATCGGCCCCCAGCTCCAGCCCTTTCACGCGATCGCTTACCGCATCTCTGGCCGTCAGGCAGAGCACCGGCGTGGCTTTGGCGGTGCGCAGCGCGCGCAACACCTGCCAGCCGTCGAGCCCCGGCAGCATGATATCGAGGATAATCAGCGCGTAGTCTTGCTCCAGCGCCAGGTGCAGGCCGTCGCGCCCGTCGGCGACGGCGTCCACCACCAGCCCCGCCTCCCGCAGCCCTTTTTCGAGCCACGCGCGGGTTTTGTCGTTGTCTTCAATCAGCAGCAGTTTCATGGCGACAGTCTCGCAAAGAACGCGGGCGCTGCCCAGCAGCGATACGCAGGATGACAAAACTGTCATCTTCGTGTCAGGCGTTTTCGCTCGCGCGGGTGGCAGGATGAGTGCACAACCACTTAAGGAGGAATGATAATGAACCGTTTTCAAACGCTTGCCGCCGCTGCCCTTTTCGCCCTGCCAGGCCTCGCGCTTGCCGCGCCGGCGAATTTACTGAGCGTGCATGTACTGAACGAACAGACCGGCAAACCCGCGCCGGGCGTGGTGGTAAAACTGGAAAAAAACAGGGGAATGCGTGGGAGCCGCTGAACCAGGCGACGACCGATAAAGATGGCCGCATTAAGGCGCTCTGGCCGGACGCGCCCGCTGCCGCAGGCGACTACCGCGTGATTTTTGAAACCGGCGATTACTTTGCCTCACACAAGCAATCCAGCTTCTTCCCGGAAGTGCCGGTGGTGTTCCATATCGATAACACCGACGAGCACTACCATGTGCCGCTGCTGCTGAGCCAGTACGGCTACTCCACCTATCGCGGCAGCTGAAAACCGGGCGGCGGGCAGCAGAGAATATTGCCGAGAAAGACGAGCAGCGGCGAGGATTCGGTCTCGCCGTAGTAGTCCACATCGGGCAACGCGTACAGGAAGCGGATTTCGCTGACGCCGCGCTCGCACAGCTGTTCCCCCGCCGCGCGGGTTAAAAACGCGAAGTGCGGGTCGAGCGCCGGATTATGCGGGTGTATCGACCCTTTTTCGCCAGGCGTCGCGCCGTACCAGAGCGCGATCGCGTCGTCGGCGTACCCCTGCGCGAAGCCGAAATCCTGCAAAAAATGGCGCTCGCAGCCGGGCGCGGGCAGCGCCTCCCGCAGCGCCTGTACGTCGTCCGTCGTGGAATACCAGACCGCAAAATGCATCGTCGCCATAATGGCCTCCGCGTCGTGTTGCTTCAGAGTTTACCCAACAGCCGGAACCAGCCGTAATCGAGCGGCAACAGGAAAAGAAAGGTGACTATCGCCAGCGCCAGACAGAGCTTCATGCCCGCGCGCGCCGGAACATTGCCCAGCGCCATCGCCACCACGATGGGCGACGCCTGGTACGGCAACAGCGGCGTGGAATATCCCAGTACCTGAATCATGATGGTCGAGAGTAGCGGAAAACCAGTGCTGCGCGAAAAGCTCTCCGCAAGCGTGGTATAGAGCGCCGGAACGCCGTTGGCCGTCATGATGAAGTTAAGCGCCGTCGTGATGCCGGTAAGCGCGGCGAAACTGGTAAAGGGGCGCGCCGGATCGAGCGGCATGACCTGCATCAGCGCCGCGCCGACCGCGTTGCCGATGCCCGTGTGGGTTACAGTCGTTGCCAGCCCCAGAATGCCCGCCACGTAGATGCAAGTGCGCATGTTGACGCCGCTTGCGAACTCATCGCCAGTGATAAACCCGACACGCGGCAAAAGCGTGATAACCGCCGCCGCAAGCCCCGTCCACGCCGGGCCGATGCCGTGCCAGCTTTCTGTAACCCACAGCGCCAGTACCACCAGCAGCAGCCAGCCGAGGCGCTTTTCCGCGCGGCTCATCGGCGTCGCGGCGGGCAGCTCGCGCGGCGGCTGCGGCTTGCCGGGGAAGAACCAGCAGATAAGCGCAATCAGCACCGCGCCCTTGAGCAGCCCCAGCACCGGCGTGTGCAGCAGCAGATACGGCAGATAGTTGAGATGGATGCCGAAGGAGCCTTCCGCCGCGCCGCTCATCACCAGATTCGGCACGTTGGCGGGCAAAATGGTGGCAGAGAGCTGGAACGTGCCAAAGCCCACCGCCAGCGCCAGACCGTACCAGCCGCGGGTGTTTTCTTCGATACCGGCGCGTTTCGCCATCGCCGCCACGACGGGCATCAGCAGCGCGATGCGCCCCATGTTCGACGGCATCACAAACGCCAGCGCATAGCTGAGCAGCACCACGCTCGCTACCATTTGCCACCAGGAATCGGTCAACCGCGCCGACAGCGCGCGCGCTGCCCGGTCTGCAAGCCCCGTTTTACGGATAGCCACGCCCAGCACGAAGCCGCTGAACACCAGCCAGAACGCCGACGACGCAAAACCGCCGAACAGGACTTCCGGCGGCGCGATTCTGGCTATCATCGCCACCGCGAAAAAGAGCAGCGCCGTGATGAATTCCGGCAGCAGGGACGTTGCCCAGAGCACGATGGTCAGCAGAATAATAAGTGAAGGTAAGAGCAGCGGGTGCGCAAGCCAGACGGACATACCTGTCTCCTGATGAAATTTTCAGCAAGTCTACGGCGCACCTGCCGTTAAGTAAATGTTATGGCGTGCCTTCGTGAAGCAGCGCGCAGTCATGGTCCTGAAGCTCCTCACTGTGCGCCAGATTGAATTGCAATAACTGACGCTGCGTGGCGAGCAGGACAAACGAGCCATCCTTGAGCGGCGCCAGCGCCAGCGAGTAGCGCCCCATGTGCTCACGCGCTTGCGGCACCTCTTCCGCCAGCATCATGAACGGCGAGCGGCGTGACAGTTCTTCGCCGGAAACACGGCGCGCTAAATAGTCGTGACCGCGCAGACTGCCCGGAAACGGCTGCCAGCGGCTGCCGATGGCGTTCATCGCGGCATCAAGCTGCGCGCGTACATCCGGGCGCAGGCAGGAAATATGGATGTGAAAATGATTCTGCGAGCGGCCCATCCTGGAGTTGATGGTCAGTGAGACCGCGCTGTCGGGCACCGGGCTACCGCGTTTTTCGCTCATCCAGCGGCGCGCCTGCCATGCCTGCCAGAAAAAGTTGGGCGTGTTATCGGAAAGCAGGAGCGGGCTTTCGATGCCGTTGATTTTCCACGTCGGCATCAGCAGATATTGCAGCGGACCGTTGATGTCTTTCAGGACGACATAACCCGCCGGGAGATTGACCTGGGCGCAAGGGGCCGGCTCCTGGCGTTCTCGCTCGCCGGGCAGACACTGCTGCATAACGATATGTCTTAACGCGTCCGGATCGTGTGGAAAGAGATATCGCCACGCCACCAGCGTGGTTAATGCCAGTACTGCGATAAGCGCGACGGTGATCAATAGCGCTCGTTTCATGCGTCTCCCCTGTTAACGCTGAAAACGCAAAGGGTAGCGTAAAACGGGACGAAGCGGGGGTTTATTATGGAGGAAAGCTGGCCACATCCGTGTGGCCGGGGTATTTAACGCTGGCTTATCTGATCGAACGTGCCGCCGTTGGCAAAGTGCGTTTGCTGCGCTTTGGTCCAGCCGCCGAACACGTCATCAATGGTGAACAGTTTCAGTTTCGGGAAGGTGCTTTCATATTTCGCGGCGACTTGCGCATCGCGCGGGCGATAGAAGTTTTTCGCGGCGATCTCCTGGCCTTCCGGCGAGTAGAGAAATTTCAGGTAGGCTTCCGCCACCGCCTGGGTGCCCTTCTCCTGCGCCACTTTATCGACGACCGAAACAGTCGGCTCGGCGAGGATGGATTCACTCGGCGTCACGATTTTAAATTTGTCTTTGCCAAGCTCATTGGCGGCCAGCAGCGCCTCGTTTTCCCAGGCGATCAGCACATCGCCGATGCCGCGCTCAACAAAGGTGTTGGTCGCGCCGCGCGCGCCGGAATCGAGCACTTCGACGTTTTTATACAGCGCCTTGACGAATTCCTGCGCTTTGGCCTGATCGCCGTTGTTGTGATGCAGCGCGTAGCCCCAGGCTGCCAGATAGTTCCAGCGCGCGCCGCCGGAGCTTTTCGGGTTCGGCGTGATGACCGACACGCCCGGCTTCACCAGATCGTTCCAGTCTTTGATTTGCTTCGGATTGCCTTTGCGAACAAGGAACACGATGGTGGAGGTGTACGGCGCGGAGTTGTCCGGCAGGCGTTTGATCCAGTTTTTATCGATACGGCCGCGCTCGGCGATCGCGTCAACGTCATAGGCCAGCGCCAGCGTCACGACATCCGCTTTGATACCGTTAATGACCGAGGTCGCCTGCTTGCCGGAACCGCCATGCGACTGGCGGACCACGACGTTATCGCCGGTCTCTTTTTTCCAGTGCGCGCTGAACGCTTTGTTGTACTGCTCATAGAATTCGCGCGTCGGATCGTAAGAGACGTTTAACAACTGCACGTCTTTCGCCAGTACGCTTGCCGAAGCCAACAGTAAAGTAATGCCCACGCCCCACTTGTTCATCGCACGCTCTCTTTAAATTTTCAGATGTGAATTTCGATAAAAGCAGCGTGCCAGAAAGCGCGGCGTGGACTAAAGAATAAAAAAAAATTGGCTATAACTTTGGGGAATAACGCAGAGTAAAACAACGCCCGGGCGCGTTAGCATACCGGGCGTTTACCGAGAGGCTTAGTAGAGCTTTTTCGCGCACTCCAGCCAGTCGCCTTTGAACGGACGCTTCATGTTTTCGATAGCGTCGATGATGTCATGATGCACCATTTTTTCGTTCTGGATGCCGACGCAACGGCCGCCGTGGCCCTGCAGCAGCAGTTCGATGGCGTAAGCGCCCATACGGGATGCCAGGATACGGTCATAAGGCACCGGCGAGCCGCCGCGCTGGATATGGCCGAGCACCGTCGCGCGGGTTTCGCGTTTGGTTTCGGTTTCGATGTATTTCGCCAGCTCGTCGATGTCGCAGATGTGCTCGGTGATCGCAACAATAGCGTGTTTTTTACCTTTCGCGATGCCGGCTTTGATTTCTGCCACCAGATCTTCGCGGTTGAACTCCACTTCCGGCAGAACGATAAATTCGCAACCGCCTGCGATGGCCGCCGCCAGAGTCAGGTCGCCGCAGTAACGGCCCATCACTTCCACAATGGAAATACGCTGGTGGGAAGAAGAGGTGTCGCGCAGACGGTCAATCGCCTCAACCACGGTGTGCAGCGCGGTGAAGTAACCGATGGTGTAATCGGTGCCTGCGACGTCGTTATCGATGGTGCCCGGCAGGCCGATGCACGGGAAGCCCATTTCAGTCAGACGTTTAGCACCCATGTAGGAGCCGTCGCCGCCGATGACCACCAGCGCGTCGATACCGCGTTTCTTCATGTTCTCGATAGCCACGGCACGGATATGTTCTTCGCGGAATTCCGGGAAGCGCGCGGAACCGAGGAAGGTGCCGCCGCGGTTGATCATGTCGGAAACGCTGTAGCGGTCGAGCTGGATCATGCGGTCTTCATACAGGCCAAGATAGCCGTCGTAAACGCCGAACACTTCCAGACCTTCCGTCAGCGCCGCGCGGACAACACCGCGGATGGCGGCGTTCATGCCTGGCGCATCACCGCCACTCGTCAACACACCGATTTTCTTAATCATGACTACCTCTGAACGTAGAATGCAAAAGGAATACTTTCGCCGGAAACCGCCTGCGCAAGCGCGACAGGTGATCGACTATTGCTGCAAATAGTATATCAACAGCTTCCTGCTGAATTGATTCAGGTCAGCCCGCGTGGGGGTGATATATACAAAAAATGCCTGACCGAACCACGCCTTTACAACGAATGCTTAGTGCTCAAATTGCCCTTGCTGGAAACGCGGAACGACTGAGCATGGGTCCTGATGAATAATGACGTCCGACCCCGGAAACCGGGACAGGATCGCCTGCTCCACCTGTTCGGCGATAAGATGCGCCTGAACCAGCGGCAGGTTGTCTTCCATTTCGAGATGAAGCTGGATAAAGCGGGTCGGCCCTGACTGCCGCGTGCGCAGATCGTGTGCGCCACGAACGCCAGGCCAGGCGGCGACAATGTCGATTATCGCCTGGCGCTCGTCATCGGGCAGAGCCCGGTCGAGCAGCGACTGTATCGCTTCATAGCCCATCCGTAACGCACTATATAGAATCCAGACGCCAATCCCGAGCGCGAACAGCGCGTCGGCGCGGTGCAGGCCATACCAGGAGAGGGCCAGCGCCACCAGAATAGCGCCGTTCATCATAACATCAGACTGATAATGAAGCATATCCGCCCGCACCGCCTGGCTGCGGGTTTTACGCACCACCCAGCGCTGAAATGTGACTAACATCAGCGTGGTAATAAGCGCGGCCACCGTCACGACAATGCCGACCAGCGGCGCGCGCATCGGCTCAGGCGTAATCAGATGCTGAATGCCGGTCAGGAAAAGAAACAGCGCCGAGCCGGAAATAAACATGCTTTGCGCGAGCGCCGCCAACGACTCCGCTTTTCCGTGACCAAACGTGTGTTCTTCATCGGCAGGCTGAAGCGAATAGCGCACCACTAAAAGATTGGTCAGCGACGCGGCGATATCCACCAGCGAATCCACCAGAGCGGCAAGAATGCTGACAGAGCCGGTATACCACCAGGCGAAAATTTTAATGATCAGCAGTAATGTTGCCACAAGCGTTGCGGCCAGCGCCGCCCGGCTCACCAGACGGCCATAATCATGATTCATAACGACTCCTGCGAAGGCATGTTGCCAGTATAACTAACCGTTCGCTGGAGTTTGATGAAATTCGTCTGACGCATGAAGGCAGTGAACGTTACAGCACCGTGAAAAAAGGGCAAAAAAAACCCCCACATCATGTGGGGGAAGACAGGGATGGTGTCTATGGCAAGGAAAACAGGGTTGTTACTGGTTACTACTACGGGTACTGCTACTTAAAAGCGGCAGCGCGGACTGGCGCTGCATCTGTGCAACCTCACGGAACTGTTCCATGCGTTGCTGGTGTTTCTTGTTTAAAACCGCTTGCTGCTCGGGCGTTAACAGGCGATACATCTGGTTTCTTACTTTCGCCATTTCGACCTGACGAGCCACTTGCTCCTGGGCCATTTTTTCCGCCTGAGCGCGCACAGCGTTTTCATCAAAATTTTCTGCGGTGACCAGCCTGTGCATGGCCTCCATTTCGCTAACATTAACAGGGGGCTGCTCATGCCGCGCTCGCTGCATCAAATCGCGCATTTGCTGGCGCTGATGCTCTGTTAAGTTAATACCGTCAAACATATGGCTCTGCACACTGTTGCGCTGCGTCAGCATGTCCGCCGGATGCCAGCTTTCGTCCGTCGGGACCGATGCTGCCTGGCTGGTTAACGCACCGACAGCCAGCGTTGAGGCCATGACGGCGGCGGTAACTTTGCGCATCACTGACTCCTGGAAACTTATGTGCTGCGGTTCAACGAAATCCAGTCTACGATTCGGGCTGCAAACATGCGTCAGGGGGTGTAAAACAACGTAAAGTCATGGATTAGCGCGCCTTGATGACGTAATTTCTGCCTCGGAGGTACTGAAAATGAATAAAATCCTGTTAGTTGATGATGACCGCGAGCTGACGTCCCTGTTAAAGGAATTGCTCGACATGGAAGGGTTTAACGTCCTCGTAGCCCATGATGGCGAACAGGCGCTTGACCTCCTGGATGACAGCATCGACCTGCTTTTGCTCGACGTGATGATGCCGAAGAAAAACGGCATTGATACTTTGAAAGAGCTTCGCCAGACACACCAGACACCCGTCATTATGTTGACCGCTCGCGGCAGCGAGCTGGATCGCGTACTCGGCCTTGAGCTGGGCGCGGATGATTACCTGCCAAAACCGTTTAACGACCGCGAACTCGTGGCCCGTATTCGCGCCATTTTGCGCCGTTCGCACTGGAGCGAACAGCAGCAGAACAGCGATAACAGCTCGCCGACGCTGGAAGTGGACGCGCTCTGCTTAAACCCGGGCCGCCAGGAAGCGAGCTTCGATGGACAGACGCTGGAGCTCACCGGTACCGAATTCACCCTGCTCTATTTGCTCGCGCAGCATCTGGGCCAGGTGGTATCGCGCGAACATTTAAGCCAGGAAGTGCTCGGCAAACGCCTTACGCCGTTCGATCGTGCGATCGATATGCACATTTCTAACCTGCGTCGTAAATTGCCGGAGCGCAAAGACGGCCATCCGTGGTTTAAAACCCTGCGCGGACGCGGCTATCTGATGGTTTCCGCTTCATGATAGGCAGTCTTACCGCCCGCATCTTCGCCATTTTCTGGCTGACGCTGGCGCTGGTGTTAATGCTGGTCCTGATGCTGCCTAAGCTCGACAGCCGTCAGATGACGGAATTGCTGGAGAGCGAGCAGCGTCAGGGCACGATGATTGAGCAGCACGTCGAAGCTGAGCTTGCGAGCGACCCGCCCAACGATCTGATGTGGTGGCGGCGGCTGTTCCGCGCTATCGACAAATGGGCACCGCCGGGGCAGCGATTACTGCTGGTTACCAGCGAAGGGCGCGTGATCGGCGCTGAGCGCAATGAAATGCAGATCATTCGCAACTTTATCGGCCAGTCTGATAACTCCGATCATCCGCAGAAGAAAAAATATGGTCGCGTGGAGCTGGTCGGGCCGTTTTCCGTGCGCGACGGCGAAGATAATTACCAGCTGTACCTGATCCGCCCGGCGAGCAATTCGCAGTCCGATTTTATTAACCTGCTATTCGACCGCCCGCTGCTACTGCTTATCGTCACGATGCTGGTCAGCTCGCCGCTGCTGCTGTGGCTGGCGTGGAGCCTGGCGCGCCCGGCGCGTAAGCTTAAAAACGCCGCCGATGAAGTGGCTCAGGGCAACCTGCGCCAGCACCCGGAGCTGGAAGCCGGGCCGCAGGAGTTTATCGCCGCAGGCGCGAGCTTTAACCAGATGGTGACGGCGCTTGAGCGGATGATGACGACTCAGCAACGGCTGCTCTCTGATATCTCTCACGAACTGCGCACGCCGCTTACGCGTCTGCAACTGGGCACCGCGCTGCTGCGCCGCCGCAGCGGAGAGAGCAAAGAGCTTGAGCGCATCGAAACTGAGGCCCACCGGCTCGACAGCATGATTAACGATCTGCTGGTGATGTCGCGTAATCAGCAGAAAAACGCGCTGGTGAGCGAGACCATGAAAGCGAACCAGATCTGGGGCGAAGTCCTTGATAACGCCGCATTTGAAGCCGAACAGATGGGTAAATCGTTTGAAGTGACGTATCCGCCGGGCCCGTGGCTGCTTTATGGCAACCCGAACGCACTGGAAAGCGCGCTGGAGAATATCGTGCGCAACGCGCTGCGCTACTCGCACAGCAAGATTTCCGTGAGTTTTGCCGTGGATAAAGAAGGGATTACGATTAATGTCGATGATGACGGTCCGGGCGTCAGCCAGGCCGATCGGGAACAGATTTTCCGTCCGTTCTATCGCACTGACGAGGCACGCGACCGCGAATCCGGTGGTACGGGTCTCGGTCTCGCTATCGTTGAAACCGCCGTTCAGCAGCATCGCGGCTGGGTGAAGGCAGACGACAGTCCGCTGGGCGGCCTGCGCCTGACGCTCTGGTTGCCGCTTTATCACCGATCCTGAGGTCGCCCTCCCCCTGCGGGAGGGCGTGGTTTATCCTGCGTCCGCAGTGTTTACCCACCGGCAATTCTGTTATTCTGCGCGCCTCTGCACAAGGGGAGCCGTATGCTGAATATCGTCCTGTTTGAACCTGAAATCCCGCCCAACACCGGTAATATCATCCGTCTTTGCGCTAATACAGGCTTTCGCCTGCATATTATTGAGCCGATGGGTTTTACCTGGGATGATAAGCGCCTGCGCCGCGCCGGTCTGGATTATCACGAATTTACTGCCGTGACGCGCCATGCCGACTATGCCGCGTTTCTGGAAGCGGAAAAGCCGCAGAGCCTGTTTGCGCTCACCACCAAAGGCACGCCCGCGCACAGCGCGGTCAGCTATCAGGACGGCGATTATCTGATGTTCGGCCCGGAAACCCGCGGTCTGCCCGCCTCGATTCTGGACGTACTGCCACAAGAGCAGAAGATCCGCATCCCGATGATGCCGGACAGCCGCAGCATGAACCTCTCCAACGCGGTTTCCGTCGTGGTGTACGAGGCCTGGCGGCAGCTTGGTTATCCAGGCGCGGTATTGCGCAGCTAAACGCCACCGTCAGAAACAACAAAGCCGCGCACCGCGCGGCTTTTTAATGCAAACCTTGCAGGCTCAGATGCCATCGCCGTACTCAAACCCGTGGTTGATGCCGTTGAAATGCTGATCCATATCCATCGACGGTTTATCGCTCTCAGGCTTACCGACAATACGCGCCGGGACGCCCGCCGCCGTGGTGTGCGGCGGCACCGGCTGAAGCACCACCGAGCCCGCGCCGATTTTCGCGCCGCGCCCGACCTCGATATTGCCAAGAATTTTCGCGCCCGCGCCAATCATCACGCCTTCGCGGATTTTCGGGTGGCGATCGCCGCTGGTTTTACCGGTACCGCCCAGCGTAACCGACTGCAGAATAGAAACGTCATCTTCCACTACGGCGGTTTCACCGATCACAATGCCGGTCGCGTGATCGAGCATGATCCCGCGGCCAATGGTCGCCGCCGGATGAATATCAACCTGAAAAGAGACCGACACCTGATTTTGCAGGAAAATCGCCAGCGCCTGACGCCCCTGCTTCCAGAGCCAGTGGCCGATGCGGTAGGCCTGCAGGGCATGAAAACCTTTGAGATAGAGCAGCGGCGTGGAGTATTTATCCACCGCCGGATCGCGGGTGCGGACGGCCTGGATGTCACACGCGGCGGAGGCGATCATTTCCGGGTCTGCCCGGTACGCCTCTTCCACCACTTCACGAATGGCGATGGCAGGCATAATCGGCGACGCCAGCTTGTTCGCCAGCATGTAACTTAACGCGCTGCCCAGATTTTCGTGCTTAAGTAATGTCGCATGGTAAAAACTGGCCAGCATCGGCTCACAATCGGCCAGCTGACGGGCTTCGGCTTTAATATTCTTCCACACCAGATCCAGTTCTTCACACGGCATTGCTTTCTCCAGACAAACAAACAGCGGCCGACAAAACGGTTTGTCGGCACGCATCAATCATTACGGGCGCTCGTCCTTACTGGCTGCTTCGCTCATCCTTGCGGGTACGGCCCAGCAGCGTTAATGCTGCCTCGCGCGCATTTTTTCCGCAATAGAGTACCTGATAAATTTCCTCGGTTATTGGCATTTCGACGCCAACACGCGCCGCCAGCTCGCGCACCTCTTTGGTGTTGCGATAGCCTTCCACCACCTGACCGATCTTCTCCTGCGCGCTTTGCACATCAGCGCCCTGGCCGAGCATCATGCCGAAACGGCGGTTGCGCGACTGGTTGTCAGTACAGGTCAACACCAGATCGCCAAGGCCCGCCATGCCCATGAAGGTGGTCGGGTCCGCGCCGAGCGCTGCGCCCAGGCGAGACATCTCTGCAAGCCCGCGTGTAATCAGTGCGGTACGTGCGTTCGCGCCGAAGCCGATACCGTCAGACATCCCGGCACCGATAGCGATAACGTTTTTCACCGCGCCGCCAAGCTGCACGCCGATGAAATCCGGGTTGCTGTAAACGCGAAAACTTTTGCCGCAGTGCAGAAGCTGCTGGAGATCGTCTGCGAATGTTTCGTCCGTTGCCGCCAGCGAAATCGCCGTCGGCAGCCCTGCCGCCAGCTCTTTGGCGAACGTCGGCCCGGAGATAACCGCAAGCGGAATCTCATCGCCCAACGCCTCACGCGCCACATCCTGCAACAGCCTGCCCGTCTCCGCTTCAAGGCCTTTGGTCGCCCATACCACCCGGGCATCGGGGCGCATCAGCGGTTTAATCTGGCGCAGCACCTGACCAAACACATGGCTTGGCACCACCACCAGAATATTACGGCTGGCGGCAAGCGCTGTGGCTAAATCGCTCTCAAGATGAAGTGTATCCGGGAAAGGCACATCGGGAAGGAAAGCCGCATTGCAGCGGTCAGCCTGTAGCGTCGCGATATGCGCAGGGTCATGACCCCACAGCACGACGTGATGGCCGTTTCTTGCCAGTGTGATGGCAAGAGCGGTGCCGTAGGAGCCGGCACCGATGACTGTCATTGACGCATTAATGGTGTTCATCAGGCATCCTGATGGTTTGGCGCACCTTCAGCAGCCTGCTGCTGCAGATAGTTCATGAACAGCGCGTCGAAGTTAACCGGCGCAAGGTTCAGCTGCGGGAAAGTGCCGCGGGAAACCAGGTTGGTGATGCATTCGCGAGCGTACGGGAACAGGCTGTTCGGGCAGTAAGCGCCGAGGCAGTGCGCCATCTGAGTGCCTTCGATGCCGGAAATATTGAAAATACCTGCCTGCTGCACTTCGCAAAGGAAAGCGGTCTCTTCGCCCAGCGACGCGGTGACCGTCACGCGCAATACCACTTCGTAGACATCGTCAGCGAGCTGGCTGGAGGCAGTATCCAGATCCAGTTTCACTTCCGGCTGCCAGTCTTTCTGAAACACGTGCGGCGCATTCGGTGCTTCAAAAGAGATGTCTTTGGTGTAGATGCGCAGAAGCTGAAAATTCATTTCAGTGTTGTTTTGTTCTGACATGAGCGAAAACCCTTTGTATGTAATGTCCTTAAATGTGCCGTCACGGCTTAAGCGCACTAGCGCAGCAGAGGATCGAGTCCGCCGCGCGCATCCAGTGCATGCAGGTCGTCGCAGCCGCCAATGTGCTGACCGTCGATAAAGATCTGCGGTACAGTGGTGCGGCCACTACGCTGAATCATTTCTTCCCGTTTGGCGGTGTCGCCGTCAATGGGCAGCTCGAGGAAAGCGGCGCCTTTGCTGTTCAGCAGGGCCTTCGCACGATGGCAATACGGGCAGGTTGCTTTGGTATACATTTCGATATTAGCCATGTCGTTACCTCTTATGAAAATTATTTACCACGCACCAGCGGCAGGTTTTCACCACTCCAGCCGGCGACGCCTTCTTTCAGCACATACACCTGTTCAAACCCGGCGTTCGTCAGCGCCGTCGCTGATTCCTGTGCCGTCAGGCCGTTGCCGTCAACCACGATAACCGGCTTCGCTTTATGCTTGTCCAGTTCGCCCACGTTGTTGGCTTTGATATCGGCAGGCAGCACGTTCATGGCGCTGGCGATATGGCCTTTGCGGAAGTCGTCGCGCTGACGGATATCCACTACCACGGCATCTTCTTTGTTGATAAGACGCGTCGCTTCACCACGCGTAATCACCTTCACTTTAGAGGTCAGGCTTTTGAAAGTGGTGTAAATCACCGCCGCGAGTAACGCAATCCACGCGATACTAAGTATGGGGTGGCGGCCAACGAATTGCATAATTTCTTGCATGGGGGGGTCAAACTCCCGACTCAGTAAAAAAACCAGGTGTGGAGTATACCTGCGCGCTGTGTCAATTACAGCCAGTACAAGGCAGGTTGTGTGTTTTCTGCGGCGCGTTACGAAAAAAAGAATGAAATGCGCCGTCACGCTTGCACGCCCCGGCCTGTTCTTTGATCTTCTGCGGCTATTTGCCCTCAGGCGGTGTAGTAAAATTACGCCAATTTTTTCGTCTTTGACGCATGAGGTTCTGCAATGTCGCTTACTAAAAAACCTGTCGTATTAGTGATCCTGGATGGCTATGGCTACCGTGAAGATAGCCAGGATAACGCTATTTCCGCCGCCAAAACGCCTGTGATGGACAGCCTGTGGGCCAACCGTCCGCATACCTTAATTGATGCCTCTGGCCTTGAAGTCGGCCTGCCGGACCGTCAGATGGGCAACTCGGAAGTCGGTCACGTCAACCTGGGTGCCGGTCGCATCGTGTATCAGGATCTCACGCGTCTGGATGTGGAAATCAAAGAGCGCACTTTCTTTGAAAACCCGGTGCTGACTGCCGCCGTGGATAAAGCCGTCGCTGCAGGCAAAGCCGTACACATTATGGGCCTGGCGTCGCCTGGCGGCGTACACAGCCATGAAGATCATATCCTGGCGATGATTGAACTGGCCGCCGCCCGTGGCGCAGAGAAAATCTACCTGCACGCGTTCCTGGATGGCCGCGATACGCCGCCGCGCAGCGCGAAGGCCACGCTTGAGAAATTCGCGGCGAAATTTGCCGAAGTCGGTAAAGGCCGCATCGCCTCTATCATTGGCCGCTATTTCGCGATGGATCGCGACAACCGCTGGGACCGCGTGGAGCAGGCGTATGACTTGCTGACGCTGGCGAAAGGCGAATATGAAGCGCAAAACGCGGTGACCGGCCTTGAAGCCGCCTACGCGCGCGATGAAAACGATGAATTCGTTAAAGCGACCGTAATTCGTGGTGAAGGCGAAGCGTCTGCCGCAATGGAAGATGGCGACGCGCTGATTTTCATGAACTTCCGCGCCGACCGCGCGCGCCAGATAACCCGCGCGTTTGTAAACCGCGATTTCGAAGGCTTTAGCCGTAAGAAAGTCGTGAAGTTCGCGGATTTTGTCATGCTGACGGAATATGCAGCGGATATCCGCACCGCCTGCGCTTACCCGCCGGCCTCGCTGCTGAACACCTTCGGTGAATGGATGGCGAAACATAACAAAACCCAGCTGCGCATCTCTGAAACCGAGAAGTACGCGCATGTGACCTTCTTCTTTAACGGCGGCGTGGAAGAGCCGTTCCCGGGCGAAGATCGCATTCTGATTAATTCGCCGAAAGTCGCGACCTACGATCTGCAGCCGGAAATGAGTTCTGCAGAGCTTACCGAAAAACTGGTCGGCGCGATTAACAGCGGCAAATATGACGCGATTATCTGCAACTACCCGAACGGCGATATGGTCGGGCATACCGGCGTATTCGACGCGGCTGTTGCGGCGGTGGAAGCGCTGGATAACTGCATCGCGCAGGTGACCCGCGCCGTTGAGGCCGCAGGCGGTCAGATGCTTATCACCGCCGACCACGGCAACGCCGAACAGATGCGCGATCCGGCAACAGGCCAGGCGCACACCGCGCACACTAACCTGCCGGTGCCGCTGATTTACGTGGGCGATAAAGCCGTGAAAGCCGTGGACGGCGGCAAGCTCTCTGATATCGCGCCGACCCTGCTGACGCTAATGGGGATGGAAATCCCGCAAGAGATGACTGGCAAGCCGCTGTTCATCGTGGAATAATCCCTCCCCATGAGGGGAAAGGCGATTTTTTCAATGACATGGGGCAACAGGCCGTTTCGGTTCTCACTTAAGCCCCTGCTTTACGCCAGCGCGCTCAGCGCTGGCGTATTGTTATGCCCGCTTTCCGCCCACGCGGATGACCGCGATCAGCTTAAATCCATCCAGGATGATATCGCCGCCAAAGAGCGCGCCGTGCGCCAGCAACAGCAGCAGCGCGCGAAACTGCTCGCCCAGCTGAAAAGTCAGGAACAGGCGATCGCCGCCGCCAGCCGCAAGCTGCGCGAAACCCAGAATACGCTGGCGGAACTCAACCGTCAGATAGCCCAGATGAATGACTCCATCGCAAAGCTTGAGAAGCAGAAAGCGGCACAGGAACGCAACCTGGCGGCCCAGCTTGATGCGGCGTTCCGTCAGGGGCAACACAGCGGCCTTCAGCTGATCCTGAGCGGCGAAGAGAGCCAGCGCGGCCAGCGTTTACAGGCCTATTTCGGCTATCTTAACCAGGCGCGACAGGAAACCATCGCCCAGCTCAAGCAAACCCGCGAAGAAGTCGCCACGCAAAAAGCGGAGCTTGAAGAGAAGCAGACGCAACAGCAGACGCTGCTTTACGAGCAGCAGGCGCAACAGGCGAAGCTGGAGCAGGCCCGCAACGAACGTAAGAAAACCCTCGGTGCGCTGGATTCTTCCATTCAGGAAGGGCAGCAGCAGCTAAGCGAGCTGCGCGCCAACGAATCGCGCCTGCGCGATCGCATCGCCCGTGCGGAAGCGGCGGCCAAAGCGCGCGCCGAGCGCGAAGCGCGTGAAGCCGAACAGGTTCGTTCCCGTCAGAAAGAGGCCTCGCGCAAAGGCACCACCTATAAACCTTCCGACAGCGAACGTTCGCTGATGGCGCGCACCGGCGGGCTCGGCTCGCCGAACGGTCAGGCATTCTGGCCGGTACGCGGCCCGTTGCTGCACCGTTATGGCGAACAGCTGCAAGGTGAACTACGTTGGAAGGGCATCGTTATCGGTGCCAGCGAAGGCACCGAGGTGAAAGCCATCGCCGACGGGCGCGTTATCCTTGCCGACTGGCTGCAGGGTTATGGTCTGGTCGTGGTGGTTGAGCACGGCAAAGGCGACATGAGCCTTTACGGTTACAACCAGAGCGCGCTGGTGAACGTGGGCGCGCAGGTCCGCGCCGGTCAGCCCATCGCGCTGGTGGGTAACAGCGGCGGTCAGGGTCGTCCTTCACTCTATTTTGAAATTCGCCGTCAGGGTCAGGCGGTCAATCCACAACCGTGGTTGGGAAGATAAGTTTTGCTTCAGTTGCGTCGTCTTGTTTTTGTTCTCGCCGGTTCGCTGGCACTCGCCGCTCCCGCCCTTGCCGGCAAACTCGCTATCGTGATTGATGATTTCGGCTATCGCCCGGGCACCGAAAACCAGGTGCTGGCGATGCCTGCCGAAGTCTCCGTCGCCGTGCTGCCTAACGCGCCGCACGCACGCGAAATGGCGACTAAAGCCCATAATCAGGGACATGACGTGCTCATTCACCTGCCGATGGCGCCGCTCAGCAAACAGCCGCTGGAAAAAGACACGCTGCGCCCGGACATGAGCGCTGATGAAATCGCGCGTATTATTCGCGAAGCGGTAAACAGCGTGCCTTACGCCATCGGCATGAATAACCATATGGGCAGCGCGATGACATCAAGTCTTCCAGGTATGCAGAAAGTGATGGCGTCGCTCGCGCACTACAATCTCTTTTTCCTCGATAGCATGACCATCGGTAACAGCCAGGCCATGCGCGCCGCCGCAGGCACCGGCGTGAAAGTCATCAAGCGTAAAGTCTTTCTGGACGACACCCAGAACGACGCGGATATTCGTTATCAGTTTAACCGCGCGGTCGCGCTGGCGCGCCGTAATGGCTCAGCGATTGCTATCGGGCACCCTCACCCGTCAACGGTACGCGTGCTCCAGCAAATGCTATACAGTCTGCCGCCCGATATTACGCTGGTGCGCGCGAGCAGCCTGCTGAACGAGCCGCAGGTGGATACGTCGAGACCAGACGCGACACCGCCCTCACAGACCGTGCCGACCGCGCCGCGTAACCCGTTCCGTGGTGTGAAGCTTTGCAAGCCGAAACGCCAGCCTGAGCCGGTCTATGCCACGCGTTTCTTTACGGTGATCGGCGAAAGCGTCAGCCAGAGCCCGCTGGTGAGTTATTTGCGTCATCAATGGCAAGGATGGGGCAAACAGTCCTGAATAAAAAACCCGCCGGAAGGCGGGTTTTTTATTATCGAGGGAGCGGTGAGTCAGAATGTTTTTTTACCGGCACCTTTTTTTTATCGCCGTGCGCATACCAGGCTTTGAAGTATTTGAGGAAGCTGTAAAACGTGGCATATAAGCCCGTTACCAGCCCCACCCGACCCTGTCGCCAGGCACCGCTAAACAGATACCATTTAAAAAACGCGCCGATCGCGCTTATCACACCGCGAAGCAGCGACGGACGCACTTTTTTATATTTCACCAGCCGCGTCGTATAACTGTTTAATTTATTAAAAACTTCATGCAACGAGTAAAACGTATCGTGACGAACATAGCCGGGAATTTTTACCGTCTGTAACTGCCCTTCCACTTTGTCATCCACAGGGCGATCGTTAAATCGCGCCGAACGACGGTTAAAAAGCCGGACCGGGAAATCGGGCGATGAGATGGGATAAATGGTGCGTACAGGCTCGCCAAGTACATGCCAGTAGCGGGAAATTCGCCAGGCCTGATCAGGACGCGGTTCGTCACCTGCTTTCAGCGCCAGAATAAAATCGACGGTTTCATCATCGAGGATTTCATCGCTGTCCATACAGAGCACCCAGTCATGCGAGGCAAGGCTAATCGCATGATTCATCTGCTGGCCGTGCATAGCATAAGGGTGAAAATGCGGCGTAATGCCATATTCATGACAAATCGCCACGGTGTCGTCATGGCTGCCGGAATCCAGCACCACCATTTCATCAGCGATAATCAACAATGGTGGTAACACTTCACGCAGCAAGCGCGCAGAGTTGCAGGTCAGAACGCAAACGGAGAGTTTAAGCATAGTGATTCACAACATTTAACCAAGCCTGAACAAACAATATAGGCACGGCAGGCAAAAACGATAAAGAAAAAGTGCGCAAATGTGGCGTAAGTCCAGAATCAGCCACGATATTTTTTTTCTGTCTACGCAGACGAACTGCCTGTCATGGCGATAAAGGGCGCGTACACGGGCCTGCAGCGATAAGAGATTGGCTCAACAATAGCGAGCTTGCGTAACGTAGATAACGACTAGCAGAGAAATTACCAACAACAAAACGCTCGAAATACGCAGGCCCTATTTCGTGCACTTTTGTTCTAACAGAATAGACATGAAGACGCGGATTGTATTTTATTTTTTCTGACGACACTTTTAAATACATGCCCTCTCTTTAAGAAAGAGAGCCAGGTATTGGCGTGATATTGCGTGTAAAAAAGGGAGTTATAAAAATCGAGGCAGACGGTAGCAATTCGCTTTTATAAAGTCAAATCGCTGAAAATAGTAGCGGCGCCCGAATAATCAGGCGCCGTAATTAAGGGTTAATCCCAGCTCAGGATCACCTTCCCGGACTGGCCGGAACGCATAGCGTCAAAGCCCTTCTGGAAGTCATCGATGGTGAAGCGATGGGTGATAATCGGCGACAGATCCAGGCCAGACTGAATGAGCGCGGCCATTTTGTACCAGGTTTCAAACATCTCGCGGCCATAAATGCCTTTGATGAAAAGTCCTTTGAAAATGACTTTGTTCCAGTCGATGGACATATCGGAGGGCGGAATACCCAGCATCGCAATACGCCCGCCGTGATTCATGGTGTCCAGCATGGTGCGGAACGCCGGCGGCGCGCCGGACATCTCAAGACCCACATCGAAGCCTTCGGTCATGCCCAGTTCGTTCATCACGTCCTGCAGGCTTTCGTTCGCGACGTTCACCGCGCGGGTTACGCCCATTTTGCGGGCCAGCGATAAGCGATACTCATTCACATCGGTAATGACGACGTTACGCGCACCGACATGTTTCGCCACTGCTGCCGCCATGATGCCGATCGGGCCCGCGCCTGACACCAGCACATCTTCACCGACCAGATCAAACGAGAGCGCGGTGTGGACGGCGTTGCCGAACGGGTCAAAGATGGAAGCCAGATCGTCAGAGATATTGTCCGGGATTTTGAACGCGTTGAACGCCGGGATCACCAGATATTCCGCGAAACAGCCCGGACGGTTGACGCCCACGCCAACAGTGTTGCGGCACAGATGCGTGCGCCCGCCGCGGCAGTTACGGCAGTGGCCGCAGGTAATGTGGCCTTCGCCGCTGACGCGATCGCCGATTTTAAAGCCTTTCACTTCCTGGCCAATGCCGACCACTTCGCCGACATATTCATGCCCGACGACCATCGGCACCGGAATGGTCTTCTGCGACCACTCATCCCAGTTGTAAATATGCACATCGGTGCCGCAAATCGCGGTTTTGCGAATTTTGATCAACAGATCGTTATGGCCCACTTCCGGCTGCGGCACATCGGTCATCCAGATGCCTTCTGCCGGTTTCAGTTTTGATAATGCTTTCATTTCACGCCCTCAGGCAATCACGCCTAACTGTTTACCGATGCGGGTAAACGCATCGACCGCACGTTCAATTTGTTCAGGAGTATGCGCCGCCGACATCTGGGTGCGAATACGCGCCTGGCCTTTCGGCACCACCGGATAGAAGAAGCCGGTCACGTAAATGCCTTCTTTTTGCAGCTCGCGGGCGAATTCCTGCGCGATAACGGCATCGCCCAGCATTACCGGGATAATGGCGTGATCGGCACCCGCCAGCGTAAAGCCCGCCGCCGTCATCTTCTCGCGGAACAGATGCGCGTTGGACCACAGACGCGCACGCAGATCAGCGCCGGATTCCACCATCTCCAGCACCTTAATGGACGCCGCGACAATCGCCGGTGCCAGGGAATTAGAGAAGAGATACGGACGTGAGCGCTGACGCAGCCATTCGACGACCTCTTTGCGCGCCGCGGTATAGCCGCCGGACGCGCCGCCAAGCGCTTTGCCCAGCGTGCCGGTGATAATGTCCACGCGGCCCATCACGTCACAATATTCATGTGAACCGCGCCCGTTTTCGCCGACAAAACCGACCGCGTGAGAATCATCCACCATCACCAGCGCGTCATATTTATCCGCCAGATCGCACACGCCCTTCAGGTTGGCAATCACGCCGTCCATCGAGAACACGCCGTCTGTCGCGATAAGAATATGGCGCGCGCCCGCTTCACGGGCTTCTTTCAGGCGCGCTTCCAGCTCCTGCATATCGTTATTGGCGTAACGGAAACGCTTTGCTTTACACAGGCGCACGCCGTCGATGATGGAAGCATGGTTCAGCGCATCGGAGATAATCGCGTCTTCCGCGCCGAGCAGCGTTTCAAACAGGCCGCCGTTAGCGTCAAAGCAGGAAGAGTAAAGAATGGCGTCTTCCATGCCGAGAAACGCGGCCAGCTTATTTTCGAGCAGCTTGTGGCTGTCCTGGGTGCCGCAGATAAAGCGCACCGAGGCCATGCCGAAGCCGTGAGTGTCCATGCCCTGCTTCGCCGCGGCGATAAGCTCAGGGTGATTCGCCAGACCAAGATAGTTGTTGGCGCAAAAGTTGATGACGTGGCTGCCGTCTGCCACCTGGATATCCGCCTGCTGGGCGGAGGTGATGATTCGTTCTTCCTTAAACAAGCCTTCGGCGCGCGCCGTTTCTAAATCGGCGGAAAGCTGTTGGTAAAAATCCCCTCGCATTGCAATTCTCCAGACATGAGCCAGTTCGGCACATATTATTACCCAAAGCTATGGACAGAGACGAGATGACGAAGCACCGATTCTTTGTTTTGCAGCATAAATCACGCGAGACGGGCAAACTTGCTTCGGCTGAAACGGCCAATGGCTGTAGGGCAACCAATGTGATGGTATGATTGATACTATTCACGCCGGAGATTTTTCCCGGCTCACATTCTGAAGGACAGGCTTATGATTATCGTTACCGGCGGCGCGGGTTTTATCGGCAGCAACATTGTTAAGGCTCTGAACGACATCGGCTATACCGACATTCTGGTGGTGGACAACCTGAAAGACGGCACCAAGTTCGTCAACCTGGTGGATCTGAATATCGCCGATTACATGGATAAAGAAGATTTCCAGGTGCAGATCATGTCTGGCGAGGAGTTCGGCGAGGTTGAAGCCGTGTTCCACGAAGGCGCCTGCTCATCCACCACCGAGTGGGACGGCAAGTACATGATGGACAACAACTATCAGTACTCCAAAGAGCTACTGCACTACTGCCTGGAGCGCGAAATTCCGTTCCTTTATGCCTCTTCCGCCGCCACCTACGGCGGGCGCACCTCTGACTTTATCGAATCACGCGAATATGAGAAGCCGCTGAACGTATACGGCTACTCGAAATTCCTGTTCGATGAATATGTTCGCCAGATCCTGCCGGAAGCGAACTCGCAGATCACCGGCTTCCGTTACTTTAACGTCTACGGACCGCGCGAAGGCCACAAAGGCAGCATGGCGAGCGTGGCGTTCCACCTCAATACGCAACTGAACAACGGCGAAAGCCCGAAACTGTTTGAAGGCAGCGAAAACTTCAAGCGCGACTTCATCTACGTGGGCGATGTGGCCGCGGTGAACCTGTGGTTCTGGCAGAACGGCGTATCCGGCATTTTCAACTGCGGCACCGGCCGTGCGGAGTCGTTCCAGGCCGTGGCGGATGCCGCGCTGGCCTTCCATAAGAAAGGCAGCATCGAATACATCCCGTTCCCGGAAAAACTCAAAGGCCGCTATCAGGCGTTTACTCAGGCCGATCTCACTAACCTGCGCGCTGCGGGCTACGACAAGCCGTTTAAAACCGTTGCCGAAGGGGTCGCGGAATATATGGCCTGGCTGAATCGCGACGCATAAGCAGGCTGATGCATGAAAATACTGGTGATCGGCCCGTCATGGGTGGGCGACATGATGATGTCGCAAAGTCTCTATCGCACGCTCCGGGCCCGTTATCCGCAGGCGGTGATTGATGTGATGGCACCCGCGTGGTGCCGTCCACTGCTGTCGCGTATGCCGGAGGTGAATGAGGCGATCCCCATGCCACTCGGCCACGGCGCGCTGGGGCTTGGCGAGCGCCGTCGTCTGGGCCATAGCCTGCGTGAACGCCGCTACGATCGCGCGTACGTGCTGCCAAACTCATTCAAATCGGCGCTGGTGCCGTTTTTCGCAGGTATCCCGCACCGCACCGGCTGGCGCGGCGAGATGCGCTACGGCCTGCTGAACGATGTTCGCGTGCTGGATAAACAGGCATGGCCGCTGATGGTCGAGCGTTATGTCGCGCTGGCCTACGATAAGGGCGTGATGCAGTCGGCAAAAGATTTGCCGCAGCCCTTACTCTGGCCGCAACTGCTGGTCACGGACGCGGAAAAAAGCCAGACCTGCGCGCAGTTCGCGCTTTCCGCCGAGCGTCCGATGATCGGCTTCTGCCCTGGCGCGGAGTTTGGCCCGGCGAAACGCTGGCCGCATTATCACTACGCAGAGCTGGCAAAACAGCTGATTGACGAAGGTTACCAGGTGGCGCTGTTTGGCTCGGCGAAAGATCACGAAGCGGGCAATGAAATCCTCGCGGCGCTGAGTGTTGAACAGCAGGCGTGGTGCCGTAATCTCGCGGGCGAGACCCAGCTTGAGCAGGCCGTGGTGCTGATTGCCGCCTGTAAAGCCGTGGTGACCAATGATTCCGGCCTGATGCATGTGGCCGCCGCGCTCGATCGCCCGCTGGTGGCGCTCTACGGCCCGAGCAGCCCGGATTTCACGCCGCCGCTGTCGCATAAGGCGAAAGTGATTCGTCTCATCACCGGCTACCATAAAGTGCGTAAAGGCGACGCCGCCGAAGGCTACCACCAGAGTCTCATCGACATTACGCCCGCCCGCGTTCTGGAGACGCTTAACGAACTGCTGCTGAACGAGGAAGCCTGACGGATGCGGGTGCTTGTTGTGAAAACCTCCTCAATGGGCGATGTGCTTCATACGCTGCCCGCGTTAACCGACGCCATGCAGGCGATGCCGGATATCCGATTCGACTGGGTCGTGGAAGAAGGCTTCGCGCAGATCCCTTCATGGCATCCGGCGGTTGAAAGCGTGCTGCCGGTGGCGATCCGCCGCTGGCGCAAGGCGTGGTTTTCCGCGCCGGTCAAAGCCGAGCGCCGCGCCTTTCGCGACGCGCTGCGGGCGGTAAATTACGATGCGGTGATCGACGCGCAGGGGCTGGTCAAAAGCGCCGCCCTGGTGACGCGCCTGGCCCGCGGCGTTAAGCATGGCATGGACTGGCAGACGGCGCGCGAGCCGCTTGCCAGTCTTTTCTATCACCGCCGTCACCATATTGCGAAAGCGCAGCACGCGGTGGAACGCACCCGCGAACTCTTTGCGAAAAGCCTCGGCTACGCAAAACCCACAGCCCAGGGCGATTACGCCATCGCGCAGCACTTTTTGCGCCAGGCTGCGGACGACGCCGGGCGTTATGTCGTGTTCCTGCACGCCACCACGCGCGATGAAAAACACTGGCCGGAAGCGCACTGGCGCGAGCTTATCGCACTGCTGGGCCCGACGGGTCTGCAGATTCGTCTGCCGTGGGGCGCGCCGCACGAAGAAGCGCGGGCCAAACGGCTTGCTGAAGGTTTTAATTATGTGCAGGTGCTCCCACGCCTGACACTTGAACAGGTGGCCCACCAGCTGGCGGGCGCGCGGTTTGTGGTGTCGGTAGATACCGGTCTGAGCCATCTCACCGCCGCGCTCGATCGCCCGAACGTCACGCTCTACGGGCCGACCGATCCGGGCCTGATTGGGGGCTACGGGAAAAACCAGTTTGTCTGTCGTCCGGTGGATTCGCTGAAGCTTGCCGATCTGCCCGCCGCTACCGTTTTTGAACAACTGCGTCCCTGGCTTTGCGGGGAAACATCCGTTTCAGAGAGTGCCCATGCCTGACTTATTCACGCCTGAACGCCCGCCAAAGCGCGTTCTGATCATTAAGCTGCGCCACCACGGCGACGTATTGTTGACCTCTCCCTGCTTTACGGTGCTGAAAAAAGCGTACCCGCAGGCAGAAGTGGATGCGCTGGTGTATGACGACACCCAGGCGATGCTGACCAGCCATCCGCATATCGACCAGGTGCATACCATTGGCCGCAACTGGCGCAAACAGGGGCTTCTTAAGCAGTTTCAGCTTTACCGGGGACTGGTGAAAACCCTCAAAGCCCGCCAGTATGACGTGCTGATTAACCTGACCGAACACTGGCACGGCGCTCGTCTGGCGCGCCTGCTGAAACCTCGCGTCTCTGTGGGCTTTCGCCCGGACAAACGCAGCGGCTTCGCGCGCCGCCGCTGGGTAAAATCGTTCACTACTCTCTATCCGGCGATTCAGGACAACACGCGTCATATGGTGGAGGTGAACCTCGACGCGCTGCGTCGTATCGGTATTCATCCGGCCACCAGCGACGACAAACGCACGTTGTTTGTGCCCGGCGACGAAGCAGAAGCGTTTATCCAGGATAAACTGGCCGCGTTTGGCCTGAAAAGCGGCGACTACATTCTGGTGCATCCCACCTCGCGCTGGATGTTTAAATCCTGGGATACCCGCGCGCTGGCCGCTACCGTCGATGCACTGGCGAGCCGTGGGCTGCCGGTTATCCTCTCCGCCGCACCGTCCCGCGAAGAAACAGAGTATATGGATAAACTTCGCGCTGCGCTGACACAGCCAGTATTTGATCTGAGCGGTCAGCTGAATCTGAAACAGCTTGGCGCGCTGATGAAACACGCCCGGATTTACTTTGGCGTCGATTCAATGCCTATGCATCTGGCAAGCGCCGTCGGCACGCCCACCGTCGCGATTTTCGGGCCGACCGGCGCCATTAAGTGGTCGCCCTGGGGCGTATCGCATCGCGTTATCACTGCAGGCTTTACCTGCCAGCCCTGCGGTAAAGCAGGCTGCGGCGACAGCGGCGTCTCTGACTGCATCACCGCCATTACGCCTCAACAGGTGCTGAGCGCTATCGATACTCTGCTGCTGGAAACGCCTGCATGAAACTGGCCATCGTCAGACAGACCTGGAACCCTAACGGCGGCGCGGAGCGCTTTGTTTCGCGCGCGCTGAATGTGCTGTCGCAAAGCGGCGAGCTGGATGTCACGCTGATTGCCCGCCAGTGGGAAAGCGGCGCGGGCTGGCAAACGCTGACGGTCGATCCGCCGTTTCGCAATCGTAAAGCGCGTGAGGCCGGTTTTGCCGCCGCCGCCGCCGCGCAGTTTGCGGCATTTGATATCGTGCAAAGTCACGAGCGTATCCCGGGTGCCACGATTTTCCGCGCCGGCGATGGTGTGCACGCCGCCTGGCTTGAACAATACCATCGCATTCAGTCGCCGCTGGCACGCTGGGCGCAGTCCTTTAGCGCATATCATCGTTACATTCTCAAAGCGGAGCGCGAGATGTTTATGCATCCGAAACTTCGCAAAGTGATTTGTAACTCCCGAATGGTGCGCGACGATATCGCCCGCCGTTTCGGACTGGCGGATAATCAACTGACGGTGATTTATAACGGTGTTGATACGTCAGTGTTTCACCCCTCAGTACGTGAGCACACACTTCGAAGCGAGCTGGGTGTTCCGGCTGATGCGCCGGTACTCGCTTACGTCGGTTCCGGATTTGCCCGTAAAGGCGTTGCGGTAGCGCTGAAAGCGATAGTTGACCACCCCACCGTCTGGCTGCTGGTGGCCGGACGCGATAAACACGCGCGCCGTTTCGAAGCGCTGGCGCACAAGCTTGGCGTCGCGGCGCGCGTCAAATTCCTTGGCCCAATCGCGGATATCAAAACGGTGTATGGCAGCGCTGATGCCCTGATTTTACCCACGCTCTACGATCCGTTCCCCAATGTCTGCGTGGAAGCGCTCGCCTGCGGCCTGCCGCTGTTAACGAGCCACGGCTGCGGCGCAGCGGAATGGGTGCAGGAAGGTGAGAATGGCTGGGTGCGTGATGCGCTTGATGCGCCCGGCTATAGCGAGGCGATTGGTCAGTGGCTGACAGGGCGCGCCGCCGGGAAAGATTACACCAGCGCCGCGCGGCGCACCGCAGAGCCCTGGACGCTGGAAAGAATGGCCCAGGAACTCAATGCGCTTTATCGTGAACTGCTGGCCTGACGGCTGGCGTTTCGGAACACCTGCTCCATCGCATCCAGCATACAGTCACGCGTGAAATGGCTGCACAGGTACTCATAACCCTGCTGCGCCAGCCGCTCGCGCAGCGCCGCGTCGTCATAGAGCCGCATGATGGCGCCTTTTAACGCCTGCGCGTCCCGCTGGCCGACTAATAATCCGGTTTGATTATCAATGACGGCATCCGCCGTGCCGCCTGCGTCCGTGGCGATGGTCGCAACGCGCGACGCCAGCGACTGCAAAACGCCCTGCGGCACGCCTTCCATATCGTGCGACGGGCTCAGTGCAATATCAAACGCCGGAAACCACTTCTGCGGCTCGCGCTGATGCCCGGCCATTACCACACGTGTTTGCAACCCCAGCGCGGCAATTTCCTGCTCCAGCGCGGCGCGGTGCGGCCCTTCGCCAACAATCGCCAGCCGGATATGCGGATTATCGATTTGCGCCAGCGCCTGTAACAACACGCTATGGCCTTTGTTTGGACGCAAATGCGAGACCACGCCAAGCCAGAAATCGTCTTCACTCAGTCCGCAATCCTGACGCGCCGCGTGTTTATCGCCCGGCTTAAACCGCGCGGTATCGACGCCGCTTGGCACAGAAGTGCTGTGAGAAAGCGGCACGCCGATCTCTTCAAGCTGATGACGCAACGCTTCACCGGTCGTCACCACATGCGCGCAGGCGGTGCCAAACAACCATCGCGTCCCACGGTTATTTCGCGGCTTGCCGGAAGCGTGACGGGTACGCACCAGCGGCGGCGGGTTACGCAGCGTCGCGCTGGCCAGCGCGACAAGCCAGGTGTCAACGGAGTTGTGGCTATTGATAACGTCAATATGCCCTGCCTCATGTTTCAGCCACGCACGCAGGCGCAGCAGATTGGGAATTTTTTTACGACCGACAGGCAGATTGACGACCGTCAGGCCGGCGTCCCGCGCCAGCGCGTTCAGCGGTACCTCTTCAGGACAGACAATAGTGACCTGATGGCCGCGCGCCTGCATGCCGAGAGATTCGTTAATAATGCGCAGCGGCTGACCACCCTTTCCGCCGTCTGCTTCGGTATGAACGATATGCATAATCTTCCTGTTATTAGCCAGCGTGTCCGGCAGCACAATTATACCTTTGGCTTTATGAATACTTACAAACATTATCCTTCTTTATAGATATTATCTGTGCTACTTTGCCGTGCAATTTATTGTTTTTTCGCAGAGTCTTACGAGATATTTCTGAATTTTTAAGACCACATGTTAAGCAAACTGTCCTTACAAGTTGTTAATTTTTATGAACACTAAACGTAATGCTTTGTCCGGGCTTTTGTTCGTATCCGTACTGGCGCTTTGCTTTGTATGGCCTATTCCGAATGGAATGTTACCTTTCCATCGCAACGTCTTTATCTATCTTTCTATTGCGCTCACTGTTGGCCTGTTTTTTACGTCGTCTTCAGCTCGTCAGCATTTAAACATACCTAAAATCAAACCGGTGATGCTGTTCATCTGGTTACTGACGTTCTTTATTTTAATCAACGGTTTTATTGTTGCGCCTGATATTAAAGAAATGATCGGAACCTGGGACGGGCAATGGGTCAGACCCGTTTTACTTTTTACCTCGGGCATCCTGCTGATGCCGGTTTTACAGGACAGATTCCCTTCACTTACTGCCGCCAGGCTGTTCACGGCGGTGATCCTGTGTTTCTGGGGCGTTATCCTGATCCATTTACTGGACTCGCTTTATCTTTACTGGCGTGACGGAGTCATTCACTGGGGCGAGACGCGAATTGTGTTTAACCGCACCCGCATGAGCTTCCAGGTCAATATGATAACCGGCTTCTTGCTGGCGGAGTTACTGACGCGCAGTCTGCTGCATCAGCGCTTTATGACGCTAAAATCGCCGGTTCTGGTTTTGATGTTGCTTGCCAATCTACTATGCACCGCACTGGTCGACACCCGCTGGGGCACGATCGGCCTTGTGGGCAGCCTCTTTTCGACTTTTCTCCTGCTAAGCCTGCATAAGATGCGGCGTAGCAATGTGATTAAAGTGGGTAGCATTTTCCTGGCTATCGTCGTGGTGGCAGGCGCGCTGGTGGTGACTTCATGGAAAACCGACCCGCGCTGGGGCAGTCTGGAAGATGACGCCGAGACGGGCTGGAATGCCTCCTTCAATAGCTTCTGTTACAACAGAGCCACCGGAAAACATCCCGTTAATGACTTAGGCAAGCCGATCAATCATTCCAATGGCTGCCGCGCCAGCTTTTTCCATCAGGGCTGGAAACTGGTCGCAGAACATCCGTTCGGCATGGGGCCGCGTAAAGAGGCGTTTAATTACCTTTTACGTCACGACACTAATAATCAGCGTATTGATATCCCGCACAGTCATTATGGGCTTATTGAATTCGGGTTGCAGAATGGTATCGCGGGCATCGCAGGCTGGCTGATATTGCTGGTCATGTGCTGGTATATCGGCTGGCGTGAATACCGCCACGGTAATACGATGCCAGGGCTTTTCTTGCTCTTGTTTACGATTGGTTTCTTCTCTCGTACCCTGGTTGACCATAACCTTAAAGACCATTATCTGGAGCAGTATATGATGCTGACAGGGCTGTTAATTGGGATTTGCGCCCTGCGCACGCCGCCAGAAGCGTCAACTAACCCTTCTTAAACGCAGGCTCGCGCCGGTAGCTTTCTTTATCGCTTCATAGATAATAGGCAGCCACCGGCGCAATGGCCTGGCGAACTTCTGACATCACATGCTGTCGAAACGCCGTTACGCCAGGTGAAAAGTGTTTATCTGTAAGACCCGGTATCCCACGGAGAAAGCATGTCTGATACCCCCCTTCTGAGTATCATTGTCGCGGTTTATAACGGCGAGAAGTTCCTGAGCGCCTTTTTTGACAGCATTAAAAGCCAGCAACTGGAAAGCGTTGAGCTCATCGTCGTGGACGACGGGTCGACCGACCGCTCCGCTGAAATTACCGAAAGCTACCGCGCGCAATTTCCGCGTTTTCAGCATGTAAAACAGGAAAATCAGGGCGTATCCGCCGCGCGTAATACCGGACTGGCACTGGCGCAAGGCCAATACCTGGCGTTTCCGGATATCGACGACGTTATCTACCCGACGCTTTATCCGCGCCTGCTCGATATCGCCACGCAAAATAATCTGGATGTCGCGACCTGTAACGGTACATACATTTATGATGACGGTCGTCCGGCGAAGAAGATTTTCCCCTCGGATCGGCTGACGTCTACCGGCGTACTGGATGGCCCTACCTGGCTGCAAATGGCGCTGAACTCACGCAAATTCCTGCATGTCACCTGGCTGAATATTTATCGCCACGACTTCATCAAACGCCATGGTTTCCGCTTCGAACATGGCCTGCGTCATCAGGATATTCCGTGGACCACCGAAGTGTTGCTGACGGCGCAGCGGGTGCAATATATCGACGAAACGCTGTATGACTACCTGATCCACGCCGCCTCGGTTTCCCATACGCCGGGCACCGATGACACGCGCATGCGTTCAGCTCGTCACTACATGAAAATTCTTGAGATGCTGAACGCCATTAATGAGCGTTATCCCGAACAGGTGAAACGTGTTCCGGCGTGTCACTGGCAGATAGCCAAAGAAGGGCTTGGGATCTTACATAGCATTAATAATATTGAAGATCCTGCGAAGAAACGCGAAATCACGCGCGAGCTTTTCGATCGGGGCATCTGGGAGATGATCTGGAAGAACGCGCGCGGCTTTAAACAGCGCTGGCGTCTGGGTCGTCGCTACTTCCGTCTTAAAAAATTAGTTACGACAATTTCCTGATGAATAAAATTAAACTACATGCCGTTTCACGTAGCGATTTTATCGCTAAAAACTACCCCGATTTTCAGTCGCTTGTCGATGCCCGCGTCAACCCGGACACCATTCCCGAGCGCTTTTACTGCGGTGGGCGCGGCGGCTGGACTTTCCAGACGGCCCTGACGCTGAATTATTACTATCCCGAGCGGGTAGAGGTGTCGTTTGGCTCTGAGTGCCGCCCCGATGCCATCAATTTAATGCATAACGACGATTTCGGCTCGCGCGTAAAACCCTGGAAAGGGCTCACCGTTGTTGCACGTGCTGACCGCCCGCCGGTTATCGGCTCAGACTATGTTGTAGAGCAAAATCCGCAATTCAAAAATCGCGGAAACAGAGTTTTTGTGCCGTACTGGCCACAGCCTGGCGTACAACCACGCGAACGCACCGATAATGACGTCCGCACGGTCGCTTATTTTGGCCGTGTCGATAGCTTCCCGGCGGAATTTGGCAGCGATGCCTTCAAACAGCGTCTTGCGGAACAGGGCATTACGCTGCGTATCTCGTTCAATAACTGGACCGATTATCGCGATGTGGACGTGTGCCTTAGCTTCAGGAAATCACACGATCATAAACTGGCGCGTAAGCCTGCCAGTAAACTGATTAACGGCTGGCTCGGAAAAACCGTCATGATTTGCGATGACGAACCCTCCTTCAACGCTATCCGCGAAAGCGAGCTGGACTACCTGATTGCCAAAACGCCGGACGAGGCTTTCAACGCCATTATGCGTCTGAAAAATGATCCTGAGCTCTTCCGGCGTATGCTGGAACAGGGTGAGAAACGCCTTGAGGTTTATTCTCGTCAGGCTGTTGCGGCGCGTTGGTACAGCCTGTTTGAAGAGATCTGGCAGAAAGGCGTTCACCAGCGCCCCACGGCCTTACGTGCGCTTCGCTTTGCGTTCGGTAAAGCCATTCGCCCTTTAACCAAAAAGATGTAATGACGGCCTAAGGTTCTTTTTCATGCTCTCTATTCTTTCTGGAGCTCGTCCGGTGTCGCCGCGTAATATCGTGCGCACGCTGGTACTGGCAGCGATAATTCTTGTTCTGTTTTCACTATCAGAAATCGCCATCCTGATGAAAGATAATGTCTATCGCCCTAAAGCGGATGATATGGCGTTATACCTCATTATTGCGTTACTGGCGGCTGCCAGTGCCCGCTTTTTCGTTACGCGGTTGCTGCTCGCAGTAACCTTTATCGTGCAAATCAGCGAGGCGATTTATTACACCTTCTACGGGCAGTTTTATGGCCCAAGCGAAGTCTGGCTCGCTTTCGTCGAAACCAAAGATATCGCCAGCGGCATTAGCGACAGCCTCAGTTCGTTAGGGATTTATTTTCTTATTATGCTGGTAGCCGTGCTGTTCTCGCTCTTTGCAGCACGCCGCCTGGCACCGGAATGGAAAAAGTGGCAAGCCTTGCCTTGCCTGCTGATTATTGTAGTGATGTTTGGCGGGCAGTTTTACAAAGCGATTAACGGGCAGATGTATAAATTTAACCCGGATCTGCGCCACTCTTTGCTACGTAACGGCCTCTCTGCGATGAGCTTTAGCTCCATTCGTCTCATTCCGGAGGCGATTTCCGGCGAAAATCAGCAAATAGCGCATTACGAGCCGTATCAGGTGACGCCGGTACCGGGTTATCAGCAAGGTAAATATTCCGTCATTCTGGCGATTGGCGAAAGTCTGAACCCTCACCATGTCAGCGCCCTGGGTTACGAACGTGATACCACACCAGAGCTTTCCGCACTGATGAAACAGTATCAGGGCTCCTCAAGTATTTTGATTTCCAATGCGGTGTCGACACGTGTTGCTATTCCCATGCTGGTGAATAACCTGCGCGAGCCGGATAACTATTTTGCTTACAAATCAAAAGCAGCAAATCTGTTCGCCAATGCGAAAAAGCAAGGCTATCAGACGGCATTTATTTCCGCGCAAGGGCTGGAAGGCCTGAGTAACTGGATCGGTATTCATAATATTGATCACTGGGAAGATACGCAGATCCGCCCGGCGCCGGATGTCGGTGCCGATCGCGTACTGACGCCTTCTGTAGAAGCCTCACCTGTGGATTACACGAAGCCATTTTTGATGGTGCTTAACAGTCGCGCGCCGCATATTCCCTATGAAAGAAACATTCCGCAGGGTTTTGCGAAATTCTCCACACCGAAGCTTAGCGATGATGTCGCGCAAAAGAAAAACGAGTACGACGACGCGGTACGCTATTACGATAAAGAACTGGCATCAGCTATCCGCACCGTGATGGCAAAATCGAAGCTACCCGTTCTGGTCTTCATTACTTCGGATCACGGTGAACGTGTGGGCGATGGCGGCCTGTTTGGTCACTCAGTGGTAGAGATGCCTATTGCGCAGGTGCCTTTTATCTATTTCAGCAACGATCCGGCTTATCGGTTGAATGCGCTCACCACGCAACCCCCGCGTAACCACTACCAACTGGCGACACTGATTAACAAAGCGCTCGGATTTACTGTAACGAACCCGAATCAAACCGATGACAGCTTTTTCATTACGGGGGGCGACATTCGCGGTCTTTCGGAACGTATTACCTACCATCTGGATGCAGTAGCACCGCCTGCGCACTGATCTTTTTCCTGTCAGATCCTGACACTGCGGGCGGTGGCCGCCGCCCGCTTCTTCCTCTCCAGGCTTATCTGTATACTTCACGCAGGCAAAACTCTCCTGTTGGCGCCAAAACAATAGCTTTACCCCGGTGAAATGCTTAGAATTTGCCCGCCGATAAAGAAAATAACGGATATTAGCTTGGAATCGTTGTATACCGCTCTGCTCTACCTGATACAGCCTTTTGTCTGGGTGCGGCTTTTACTCCGCAGCCGTAAAGCCCCTGCCTATCGCAAACGATGGGGGGAGCGCTATGGCTTTTGTCAGGGAAAAGTGTTGCCGGACGGTATCCTGCTGCACTCGGTGTCGGTGGGCGAAACCCTTGCGGCCATTCCGCTGGTGCGCGCGCTGCGTCACCGCTATCCGTCGCTGCCCATTACCGTTACCACGATGACGCCAACAGGCTCTGAGCGCGTACAGTCGGCGTTCGGCAAAGACGTGCATCACGTTTATCTGCCTTACGATTTGCCCTGCGCCATGAACCGTTTTCTGGAAACCGTGCGCCCGAAACTGGTGATCGTCATGGAAACCGAGCTGTGGCCGAATATGATTTCCGCGCTGCATCAGCGCAAAATTCCGCTGGTTATCGCCAATGCCCGCCTTTCCGAACGCTCCGCTAAAGGCTATCAAAAGCTTGGCGGGTTTATGCGCCGCCTGCTTGCGAAAATTACGCTCATCGCCGCGCAGAATGATGAAGACGCCAGCCGTTTTACCGCGCTGGGTCTGAAACGCAACCAGCTGGCGGTCACCGGCAGCCTGAAATTCGATATCTCCGTAACGCCTGAGCTTGCGGCACGCGCGATTACGCTGCGCCGCCAGTGGGCACCACGCCGCCAGGTCTGGATCGCGACCAGCACTCACGACGGTGAAGAGGCGGTTATTCTGCAGGCGCACCGCCAGTTGCTGGAAACGTTTCCCGATCTCTTGTTGATTCTGGTGCCGCGCCATCCGGAGCGCTTCAAAGACGCGCGCGATATGGTACAGAAAGCAGGCTTTAGCTTTACGATGCGCAGTACTGGCGAAATTCCCTCCGGCAGCACGCAGGTGGTGATTGGCGATACGATGGGCGAACTGATGCTCCTGTATGGCATCGCCGATCTGGCGTTTGTCGGCGGCAGCCTTGTCGAACGCGGCGGCCACAACCCGCTGGAGCCTGCCGCGCACGCCATTCCGGTGCTGATGGGTCCGCATACCTTTAACTTTAAAGATATCTGCGCCAAATTGCAGGAAGCCGACGGGCTTATCACCGTGACCGACGCCGATTCGCTGGTAAAAGAGATCGCCACACTGCTGACTGACGAAGATTATCGCCTCTGGTATGGCCGTCACGCGGTGGAAGTGCTGCACCAGAATCAGGGCGCGCTACAGCGACTGTTGCAGTTACTGCAGCCTTACCTTCCGCAGCGGAGCCACTAATGCGCGCACGCCTCTCGGTGGTGATGATCGCCAAAAACGCGGCGTCGCTGCTGCCGGATTGTCTCGCTTCCGTGGCCTGGGCCGATGAAATTGTGGTGCTGGATTCCGGCAGCAGTGATGACACGGTCGCCGTCGCTACCGCCGCCGGTGCAAAAGTCTTTACCGAAAGCGACTGGCAGGGCTACGGCATTCAGCGTCAGCGTGCCCAGCAGTACGCCAGCGGCGACTACATTTTGATGATCGATACTGACGAGCGCGTAACGCCCGAGCTGGCGCAGGCGATTCATCAGGTGCTTGAAAACCCCGACCCGCAGGCGGTGTACAGCATCGCCCGCCGCAATCTGTTTCTGGGCCGCTTTATGCGCCACAGCGGCTGGTATCCCGATCGCGTCACCCGCCTCTATGCGCGCGAGCGCTATCGCTATAATGACAATCAGGTGCATGAATCGCTCGATGCGCCAGGTGCGCGCGTGGTGACACTTTCCGGCGATCTGCTGCACCTGACCTGCCGCGATTTCGCGAGCTTCCAGCGCAAACAGCTCAATTACGCCACCGCCTGGGCGCAGGAGCGCCATCAGCAAGGTAAAAAGGTTTCGGTGCCTGGCATTTTCGGACGCACGCTGGCGGCATTCTGCAAGACGCTTATCCTGCGCGCTGGCGTGCTGGATGGCCGCCAGGGCTGGCTGCTGGCGGTTGTTAACGCCCAGTACACCTTCAACAAATATACCGAGCTGTGGGCGCTGAACCGCGGCTTTACGGAAAAGTAACGCTATGACCACTCGCGCGATTTACCCCGGTACTTTCGACCCGATAACCAACGGTCATCTCGATATCATCACCCGTGCGGCCAGCATGTTTGACGAGCTGATCCTGGCGGTCGCGGCCAGCCCGCATAAAAAGACGATGTTTTCGCTGGATGAACGCGTAGCGCTGGCGCAGCAAGCCGCGGCGCATCTGCAAAATGTCAGCGTGACCGGCTTTAGCGATCTGATGGCGAACTTTGCACAGACACAGCAGGCCAATGTTCTGGTGCGCGGTTTACGTACCGCGGGCGATTTCGAATATGAGATGCAGCTGGCGCATATGAACCGTCATCTGATGCCAACGCTTGAAAGCGTTTTTCTGATGCCGTCGAAGGAATGGTCGTTTATCTCATCAAGTCTGGTGAAGGAAGTGGCGCGTCACCAGGGCGACGTCTCCCACTTCCTGCCTGCACACGTTCATCAGGCGCTGCTCGAAAAGCTGCGTTAATCACTTCTGACAGCGTCGGCACCAGTAGGTGCGGCGCTGGGCATGTTTCCCCGCCAGAATCGGCGTGCCGCACACCCGGCACGGTTCGCCTTCGCGCCCGTAGACTTGCAACTCCTGCGCGAAATAGCCCGGTTTGCCGTCGCTTTGCAGAAAATCGCGAAGCGTGGTGCCGCCCTGCTCAATCGATCGTAACAGTACCGCTTTGATCGCCTGCGCCAGCAGTTCGCACTCTTTTTCTGACAGCGACGAAGCCAGCCGATCGGGGTGGATCCCGGCCGCAAACAGCGACTCACTGGCGTAGATGTTGCCGACACCCACCACCAGCTTGTTATCCATCAGCCAGGGTTTAATCGCGACTTTCTTTTTCGCACATTTTTCACGCAGGTACGCGCCGTTAAAGGCATCGCTTAGCGGCTCCGGCCCCAGATGCGCCAGCACATTATGGCCTTCGAGTTCACGCGTCCACAGCCAGGCGCCGAAACGGCGCGGATCGGTGTAGCGCAGCACTTTGCCGTTGCTCATCACGAGGTCAACATGATCGTGCTTCTCGGCCGGGCGCTCCTCCGGCAGGATGCGCAGGCTGCCGGACATGCCAAGGTGGATGATTATCCAGCCATCCGGCAGTTCGAGCAGCAGGTATTTGGCGCGACGCTGCACGCTGAGAATGGGTTTATCGCTTAGCGCGTGGATTTCGTCGGACACCGGCCAGCGCAGGCGGCCATTACGCACAACGGCGTGCAATATTGTTTCGCCAACCAGATGCGGTTCAATCCCGCGACGGCTGGTTTCCACCTCAGGTAATTCAGGCATAGCGTCTCTCGCGTGAGTTCATTAACAGGGAGCGGTAACAGAAGATATGAGGGCGGTTCGGAAAACAAAAAACCCCGCCGGAGCGGGGTTTTTGTACAAAGCAGACAAAAATCTTATTTGATTTTAGCTTCTTTGTAGAGAACGTGCTGACGGACAACCGGATCGAATTTCTTCAGTTCCAGTTTTTCCGGCTTAGTACGTTTGTTCTTCGTGGTGGTATAGAAGTGACCAGTACCAGCAGAAGAAACCAGCTTGATTTTCTCGCGAATACCTTTAGCCATGATTTATTTCCTCTAAGTACTTAGTACTTTTCGCCACG